>Ga0208490_100889_pt1 | contig 14038 bp, 12 predicted proteins | sample SubbioAug_CSWold_FD_184818 | JGI IMG/M metagenome (GOLD analysis project Ga0208490, IMG submission 184818) | Serpentinite rock and fluid subsurface biosphere microbial communities from McLaughlin Reserve, California, USA - CR11Aug_CSWold (SPAdes) | ecosystem: Environmental > Terrestrial > Deep...
GACCAACAAAAAATTCCATTCCTGAACTCCTTGATAGGTTGCAACGAAGGATATGATCCCAACGTTGCCGTCTGGCGCAAAGCCCGATCAGCGCATCTCTACCGACAGGCCCAGATCTACAGCCGCCAGGGCGTCGATCTCGACCGCTCCACCCTTGCCGATTGGGTGGGTCGCGCCGCCTTCGAACTGCGCCCTGTCCATGATGCGCTGATGGCCGACCTGAAACTGTCTACCAAACTCTTCATGGACGAAACGCGCGCCCCGGTCCTCGACCCGGGGGCGAGAAAGACCAAAACGGGATACTTCTGGGCGCTTGCCCGCGATGACCGACCTTGGGGCGGCGCGTCTCCACCAAGCGTGGTCTTCACCTATGCCCCCGGTCGCGGCGGGCAGCATGCCGAGCGGATCTTGCAGGGCTTTGGCGGCATCCTGCAAGTCGACGGCTATGCCGGATACAACCGCCTGATCGCAGCAGACCGGATCGGTCCGGGCATCCAGCTCGCCCATTGTTGGGCGCATGCGCGCCGCAAACTAATCGAGATCACCCGCACCGGATCCGCGCCGATTGCCGAGGCAGGCGTGGCCCTCATCCGCGACCTCTACGCCATCGAGGCCGAGATCCGCGGCAGTGACCCCGTAACGCGATTGGCCATCCGGCGGGACCGCTCCGCTTCGATCATCGCCCGTCTCGACGATTGGCTGACCCACCACCGCGCCCGCGCCTCGGCAAAGTCGCCCTTGGGCGAGGCCCTTGCCTACATCGCAAAATACCGCGACGGCCTTGGCCGCTTCCTCACCGATGGCCGCGTCGAGATCGACAACAACACCGTCGAACGCACCATCCGCCCCATCGCCCTGAACCGCAAGAACGCCCTGTTCGCAGGACACGACGCCGGAGCTGAAAACTGGGCCGTCATCGCCTCGCTGATCGAGACCTGCAAGATGAATGGCGTCGATCCCCACGCATGGCTATCAGCCGCGCTCACCGCCATCGTTCAAGGCCATAAGCAGAGCCAGATCGACGATCTCCTCCCGTGGAATTACCCCGTTCCAGTGTGATCGGGACACCGCTTACCGTGAAAGTCGCCGGTGGAAATGCCTTTGAGGTAAAGCCAGGGCAGAAGTTCCTCGATGGATTTGGCTTTCCGCAGATAGGGCGGCAGAATCTTTGACGTGAACCGGATCTTCTCTGCGTCGTCCCCCCGGTCCCGCACACGGGGCACCTTGACCGGCACCGCGCCGACCCCGGTCATCACCGCGCGCTCAGGCAGGTGACCATGGCGCACCAGCCGCGCGCGACCATCGTCCGTTTTGTCGGATGCATAGGCCTCCAGCAGAACAGCGAGTTCGGCCTCGACGGCTTGCTCAATCAACCGCTGCGCGCCGGATCGTAAAAGTTCTGTCAGAGGATCAAGCGAAAATCCCTGTGGATCGGGCAGTTGGGTAATGGTATTTGTCGTCATGTGGCATATCCCTTTCTCAGATGAGAATTGCGGCGCGTGAACAACGCCATGATATGCCGCCCCTCAGGGGCCATCAGTAAGCGATGCACAGACCCCACGTTGATCAGTTGAGGCGCTTACCTTTTGGCTTCCAGCGCTTGGCGAGCTTGAGAACTTCTAGGCGGAGTTCGTCGCTATCGGGGACGTTTGGGTCGAAGTCATCGCTATGCCAGTCTTTGAGGTCAGCGTGTTCGGGATGCTTGGGATCGCCTATAGCCTCAAGGAACTCTTCGTATCCGGGTGCGCCGCCGACGTCTTCAGGTGGGCAGCGGCCCGCAATATCGGTAAGGCGCGGGTAGAGCTCGCCGGGGACAGGCTCGCTGATCTTGCCGATCTTGATCTTGTGGTCCCAACTGTCGCCGAAGTCGTAGAGGTAGTTGATCGCGCGGGCCCCGGTGTCTTCGATCAGTTCGGCCAAGGTGGTCTTGTTGGCGGGTAGATCATCGCCGCCGAAGTCTGGATCGGGCAGCCCCCATGTCGCTCCTCCGGCTTCGAACATATAGAGGTGCGAGTTGGTCCAGCCCATGGCGGCCTGGATGGTCAGGTGCAGGCGATCAAGGCGGATATTGGCTGGCACCTGCAGGGTGCGCGTGACAGCAGGCTCGATGTACTCAAGCGTGATTTTCAATTCGATGATACTCATGACCCTGTCCCCCTGCCAGGCCTTTGTAATTCCACGGCAGGAGGGCGTCGATATCTGATTGCTTATGTCCCTGTGCGATAGCGCTGAGTGTCGCGGCCAGCCAGGCATGGGGATCGACAGCATTCATTTTGCAGGTCTCGATGAGCGAGGCGCTCATGGCCCAATTCTGTGCGCCTGCGTCATGACCTGCGAAGAGCGCGTTCTTACGATTGAGGGCAATGGGGCGGATCATCCGTTCGATAGCGTTGGAATCCAGTTCGATGCGCCCGTCATCGAGGAACAGGATCAGCCCGTTCCAGTATTTGGCGATGTATTTCAGAGCTTCGCCGATTGGTGATTTGCCCGACACGCGGGCGCGGTTGGCCGTGAGCCAGACCTCAAATGCCTCGATGATCGGCTTTGATCGTTCCTGCCGCGCGTCACGTCGCGCATCCGGGCTCAGGCCGCGAATGTCTTTTTCAACGTGGTACAGCTTGCCGATTTGTTTGAGCCCCTCATCGGCAATCGGCGTGGTGCCGGTCTGGGATACCTCGTGCAGTTTCCGGCGGGCATGCGCCCAACAATAAGCCAATTGGATGCCGTCACCAGGCCGCTTCAGCAATCGGTTATAGCCAGCATAACCATCCACCTGCAGGATGCCGCTGAAGCCTGTCAGAATGTTTTCAGCATATTGGCCGGAACGCCCCGGCGCATAGGTGAAGGCAACGCCGGGTGGGTCATCACCGCCCCATGGTCGATCATCACGGGCCAAGGCCCAGAAGTATCCCGTTTTGGTCTTCCGCCTTCCGGGGTCGAGCACCGGCGCTGTTGTTTCATCCATGAAGAGCTTTGTCGACGTCTTCAGGTTCGCCAGCAGCGCATCATAAACGGGCTTGAGTTCGAACGCGGCCCGACCAACCCAGGCCGCCAAGGTGGAGCGATCAAGATCGATGCCCTGGCGGCTGTAAATCTGGGCCTGGCGATACAACGGCAGATGATCGGCGTATTTGCTCACGATCACATGCGCCAATGTCGCCTCGGTTGGCATGCCGCCGGGGATCAGATGCGCAGGAGCAGGCGCTTGCACGATGCCGCTTTCACAGGAGCGGCAGGCATAACGTGGGCGACGCGTGACAATCACACGGAACTGGGCGGGGACGATGTCCAGCCGCTCACTCATGTCTTCGCCGATCACATGGCGTTCATGACCACAGGCGCAGGTCGTGCTTTCCGGTTCGATGATCTCTTCGATACGCGGCAAGTGTTTGGGCAACGATCCCCGATTGGCCTTGCGCGGGCGGGGCTTTCCGCCGATCTGTCGGTCATGGGCTTCATCTTCTGCATGAACGGCTTCTTGAGCGGCCTCGATATCCTCAAGTGCGAGTTCATACTGCTCGGGACAGGTCTTCTCGGACCGCACACCGAACATGGCCCGTTTGTAGTCCGCGACGAGCTTTTCCAATTGGATGATGCGGGTTTCCTTGCGGTCGATCACACCCGCCTGAACGGCATTCTGCTCTTGCTGCGCACGAATGATGGCCTTCAGGGCGTCAATGTCATCAGGGAGATCAGCCGTCGCATTCATGCCGCTGATCTACCAAATCCGGTCATCAGACACCCGCGCAAACAAGCGCCTGATTCACTCTGCCGCAGTCGGTGGACGCGCAGCCAGTGCCTTCACCTTGCGCCAATCCAGACCGGCAAACAGCGCCTCAAACTGGGCATGATTGAGCGACATCAGCCCATCACGGATAGCAGGCCAGGTGAAGGTCGTCTCCTCCAGCCGCTTGTAGGTCATCACCAACCCGGTCCCGTCCCAGTACAAGAGCTTCAACCGATCCGCCCGCTTGGCCCGGAACACAAACACCGTGCCTGTAAATGGCTCCTTGCGCAGCTCGTTCTTGACCAGCGCCGCCAGCCCGTCATGCCCCTTGCGGAAGTCCACGGGCTTCGTTGCAATCACGATCCGCACCCGGTTCGACGGGAAGATCATGGTGTGCCAAGCGCCCGCACGATCTCCGCAACCCGTACCGCCGGTATTGTCGCGTCCAGACGGATGACAACGTTACCGAATACGATCTCAATTGGTGGTCTGGCCGCGTCCTGCGGCTCGCCTTCAAGAGGTTCGATCACGACTGGCGCAAACTCTGCCCCCGCCAGATCAGGCACTGGCAACTTGCCGTCCTTTGCCAACCGCCGCCATGACGACAAATGGTTCGGACGCAAATCGTGACGCCGCGCGACCTCGTTCACCGTCACGCCAGGCAACAGCGTCTCCGCAACAACACGACCCTTGAACTCATCCGACCAACGTCGCTTGCCGGAAGGGCCAATCATGACCTCCATCCGACAAAGCTCCTCCATATGGTGCTCTATATGGCCTCCCAAATCCGCCTCCATTGCAAAACTACTCTCAGCAACGGACTCGCAGATCAGCGAATATTCAGGAAGGTGAGGTCAAAGCAACGCTTACGGCCATCACCAACTTTTAGCTATATCTCTTTAGTCTCGACGCAGCACCGCTTACCGTTTTGCAAGTGCTGCGACAGAGCCACCGATCAAGATGCAACTGAAGAAACTCAGCAACCATCCAGCGCCACCGAGAGCATGAGAAATTGCCAGTGAAAGAAGGCCGACGCAAGATGCCAGAAGCATCACGAACACGAGGCGCTCGAGGTGGTTGGCATCCCGCCAGTTCGTGGCAGCGGCTCGCACGACGTCCATGGTTCTCTCCTTGTCCAAACACAGGTGTGTAAGGCAAGAAGCATGCCAGCCATTCCTTAAGGAAGTCTTTGGCTACATGGTGCAGTAGTCCGGAAGCACCAGCACAGCCTCATATTCGACCGCTGCTTCAAGAGGTTGATAGCGGCCATTAGAAAAAGCTGGGCAATCTCTCCCCATCCCATTCGAAATAACCAAAGTGGCGACGTCAAGTCCGTCGACGACGCAGATACCTTCGTCACGATCAAAAGTCGTTCCGCCGGTCATCCAGCAGATAGCTTTTTTTCCAAGTATAGCATTTTGAAGAAGAACCTTTGCCTCACGGCCCTTCAAATCCGAAAGCTCAGGAGCATGAAGGCCTTGAAGGCGGATCTTTACCGGACCAACGAACAGAGTATCCCCATCAACGACCGCTTCGACTAGCCCTTCCAGTTTCTGATAGCCTTTGCCTTCTCCGTCAATGGAAGAAGTAACCTGCAGTGCCACATCAGTCATGCCACTTGGAACTGCCGCCGCAGGTGGAGCGGTTTGTCCTGCGCTTTCATCAGAATCCGAAACAAACTCTTCAATAAGAAGATCGTCTGCAGTCTTAACATCAAGGGCGAAAACAACGCGCCGCGATCTTTCTCGATCTTCGGACTTGTCAACTGTCAGGACAGGCCTTGACGAAGAGTAGCCAACAGCGGCCAGCCGAGTTCGCGCCCATGTCCCAAGTTCATCTGTCCCCACGTAGTCCAAACAGCGTTGAAAGACCGTAGCAGCCCTTGCCTGGCTCAGGCCAAGATTGTTTATGAAAGCGACCGGGGGAGTTGCATCGTTCCACTCGGATGAAGCGTGGCCTTCGATCTGCACATTGCGCAACGCGGTGTCAAAGTCGCGAAGAACCTCCAGCCAGGGCCGACAGAATCGAGACAAAACCCTATCGAATTCTGGCTTAAGCGAACTCTTTCCTGGATCAAACAGCACTCCCTCCGGGAAGGTCACGCTACCATTGTCGAGAATGTTGCCTCCCATTTCCGCGATGAGATTTCCGGCACGAGCCCTAATTTCTGCGGCAATATCTGCACCACTTTGCGCATCTGCGTTGCGGAGTTGATCGACTGCATCTGATAGCCTTTTGGCTTCATTTGGTGTCAGACCAGAAGCACGAAACGCGGTAACTTCCTCAGTTAAGCCATCCACTTCTGTGGCGAGGGCGGCCAATTTCTTAATCTCCTTGGCAGTCAAGCCGAGAGCTTCGAATTCCGCAAGCCGATCAAGCGCACCAGAGAAGCTCTCTGGAGCACGATGGGCAACATCGACCAGGGATGCAAACTCTGGCTCTTTTGATAGATCGGAAAGTTTGCGTCTTGTCTCGTCTGGTAGTTCCGATGTCGCTTGGGCGATCTGCCGAAGCATAAGATCATCGAGCAGGCGGACTCTATCGACAACCTCTTCCGGTGGAACATTCTGGATGTCCCGAAGGGTCTGAAGTGTCTCTCTAAACTCAGCTTCTCCACCTGCTTCCGCTAGGAGCTCTTCGAAAGTTCGCACTTTTTGAAGACTATGTCCCAATTGCTCTAATGCATCTTTGTAAGTGATCGCAGCAAGGCGCTGACTCTCAGTAAATGAGTTTTGAAAAGCGGTAGCCTGCTTTAATTGTTCGTTTACTGCTTTTAGGCGATCTAGGCTCTGGCGCTGCCATAAGGCGATAATAAGTAAAAGAACAAAGCAAATAAGCATAAACGCTTCAGCTGCCGTGAGGCCCATGATGGCCCCACGCCGATAGTGAGAGTCACGCGCAGTGGGCAAGCGCATTCGCCTATCCTTCACTAAATTTGACTGGAGATCCCGAAATCTGAAGTATCACTCGACCGCTGGCTGCATTGAAGCGGTGCGCGTGGCCAATGCCTTCTGCTGATCTAGGATCCTCTCAAGAGCAGCGACTTGTAGCTCTTGTGATCTGATCAGATTATCAGAGAGACCTCTCATTTGCAGCAGCAAGGCATCAGAAAATGAGGACGCCTGAAGTTCCGATTTTTTTAAAGACAGTTGCAGTGCGGTTAATTCATCAGTTTGCTTTTGCAACGCCGCGACGATTCCTTGAGTTGCCGACCTAAACATTTCCAAAGACTGGAGTGATCCTTTGGTTGCCGAATCTATGCTCTCTGATGATCTCTGCGCCATGTTCCCGACTGTATCCGATGCACTGCTCGCGACCAAGTTAACCGACGTGGTGGCCGACTTGCTTGCTTCTTTGATAAGACTGTCAGACACGGTCCGCTGCCGCTCTAAAATTTGGCCCGTCTGAGCAACCTGCTCGGAGATGGCCTCGCTTGCAGCTTTGAAATTGACGACACCTTCACTCAATGTGCCTTTTACAGTGGAGATAACGTTCGACAACTCTTTACTGATCTCTTGGGTCGCAGAGGCCAAACTAACGGTGGTAGCCTTCAAGGATGCATCCCGAGCATCCCCTGATGCCTTTGACGCACTTTGGGCATCCGACATTATCTGCCGCATCAAATCAGATAGTTGATTGTTTAACGGCTCGAGAGACTCCCTGAAGGCCTTTATCAAATCGACATTCAGGCTTTCGGTTGACCGGCGGTGCGAGACTGCAAGTTCTTCATGATACTCAATCAGGGATTGCCTAATTTCAACGCCAAGATACTTCGTCCCTCTAATGACATCTGTCATCTCCGCGCGAAATCGTCGCATCGCGTCATTCAACGCTAAGCGTGCCTCCCGATCGCGTGCGACCAAGTCTAGCCGAAACTGGAGGCAAATGACACGAACAGCCACGCCAACAATCGTGGAACTAAGAGCAACACCGAAACCCGCGATGACATATGCAATGAAGTCAGCGTCGCTTCCATGCTGACCGAGCTCGTAAAGCGTGAACGAAAGAGACGTCAGTGTAAGTACGAAGCCCAAATAGTAGGCGTTATCACCAACTTGATCGCTCTCTAACTGTATGGTGGGGATCAGGTGCGCGAGGAGCGCATAAAGTATGATGATGCCTCCCGCGAACACTGCGGGCATCCACAACGGAAAGCCATATATCTTCAGCGCAAGGCTGCCAACTATCCCAACCACGAAAGCGAGCCCCAGAATCCATTTGTCAGCTGAATCTTGCTTTTGCGCCGTAAAGCTAGTCCGGCTGGGATAGGTAGCCATCAGTATTCTCCAACAACAATGGGATCGACACTCTTCGCACCTTGCACATCGAAGTAACGCGCCCAGAAGTCCTCGAGTATTTCCGTCTGATTACTTGGTTCAGGAAGTCGTAAAAGCACAACTTCGGTATTTGAAAGATTGCGTGCTAGCTTTGAGAGTCCGCCATTTTCCTCAAAGGCCTTCCAATCTTCTCCACGATAGAAACTCAGAACATCACTGTGCTGTGAGAGATTTGAAAAGATAACAAGTCGCTGGTTACTCACTTCACCAAAGTCGGGAATACGGGAAAGAAATTCTTGTAGGTTCTCCATGATCGGCGAGCTGGAGGCTTCGGAGATCGTCAAGGTTTTCGTAAGCATTTCGGCAAGTGGTTGAACGAAAGCCACCTGGTATTTCTCTTCAATAATCTTCGGGTTTTCAGTTAATCTGTCCGCATCGGCGCCCGACGGCGGCTTGCAAACCATCAAAAGCGCTCCTTCACGTCGACCTTCATCCGGAGTAACAGTTCCGATGGAGATCATCGTGCCAACTTGCACGCTCTCAATTTGCTTCTCAATCGCTGCGCGGGCAAAACGCATCTGCGTCATGGATGCAGGATCGGTCAAGTCGATAAGGATAGCCAAATGCCCGAGAGGACCACGCTTCGGGCAAAGTGTAGCAACGTCAAGGACTTCACGATTTGAACTCTTCATATACAGGTAGGCAAAACCGCCAGCAATGATCGTGGCTCCGATCAGCATCAAAAGGGCGAGCAAAGTAGAGCTAGGGTTTCGATTGGTTCGCCTAGTCCGCCTGTTTGGAATATACTTCCGTGCCATCAGGTGTCCACCTTACCGGCAAGTTCGTCATTGGGCCCTGCTTTGGCCTTCGAACTTTGCCGGCTTCGCTTGGGCTTCTTGGCCGGTTCGTTTCCTTCGCCTTCAGAAGATACCTTATCTGCAGTCTGTGAATCTTCGTTTTTTGGTTCGGGTTTCAAATATCCGTCTGAGTTTACAATGTCTTCAATGGCAGCAGAAAGCTCTGCCAGAGGATCACCACCATCAATGTTCTTCTTTTCAGTCTTGCCCGAACGGATTTCTTCAATGGTTGGAAAAGCTATTAGGGAACGCTTCTGAGCACGCATCAGGTGCGCGACGCCTACTTCAACCAGACGCTCCATGCGCCGGATTTCAGCCTCAACGATCTCTTTTGCTAGTCCAACTTCTTCGAGGTCAGCAAACTGCGGGCGTTCGAACCGGTGCTCATTTTGAAAGTATCTTGGAGCGTCGCTCTTTCGTGCTTTTTGATTTGCCTCCCGGTATCGCTTCAAAAGCATATTCGCGGCAGAATCAGCAGTGTCCAAGAAAACTTCAAGTCCGGAGAACATCGTTTTTCGAGAAAGCAACGCATCGGTCGCAGACCGCAAGTCGGCCCGGCGTCTTTCGACCTCTGACTGCAGCGCCTCTCTTTCCTCCATGAGGCGGTCATCGAGGACAGAGTGTGCAGTATCAAATGCATCGGCATACCGATTCAATGCTATTTCGGATTGGTTCCAGATTGCGTTAAAGCCAGGAATAGGATCACCGATCCATGCTCCTTTTAGAAAGCTCGCAAAGCTAACGATTGCGCCAATGATGAAGAGCATCCAAGAAGACAAGGATCCGAGTTCAAACGGCTGTGACAACGTAAGGGAGATTGACTCCCGTAGTGCATCTTCCCAGACCAGATTGCCCTCCAATGCACTCCGAAAATGCGCCACAGCCAAATTGAACAGGACTACAAATACTAGCCATGATATGACCGTCGCGAAGCTTATTAATTTAAAGAAAACCCCCCTGAGATTATAGTAGCGCTGGAAGAATCCCGCCCCGAATCCCGAGAGGACATTGATTAACGAGATAACAAAGGCTTGAGTGACGCCTCCGACCAACCCCATTTCATTTTGTTCGGCAAAAAAGAGACCATTCATCGAACTCTCAATGGCGAGCATAAACGCCATGAAAGCAAAGGTGAACAAGGAGCTTTGCATGGGTTTCGGAGGCGCAACTGCATCGTGAGTTGCTATAAATCGTTCGACCTTTGTGCGGTATGCAACGACACCTACTCTAGCAGGCTCGAGTTGTAACTCTTCCTGTCGTTTTAGCCGTTCAAGTGCTGCCATTGCATCTCCGATCTTCAAACTGATCTCAGATGTGTCAGACTTGGCAGAGGACACGCGTAGGCGGAGTGCCTGTAACTCTAATTCATAGTTAGTAAGGGCTTCCCTGCGCAACTTTCCCACAGACTCTACGGCGGATTGCTCGATGGCTGTCAAAAGTTGGGCATCAGAGGGAGGCTGGTCGAGAGCTCCGTCGTCCTTCCCTCGTTTCTCGAGAGACAGTTCTTTGGCCATCGCGTCGATATTGATCTCAGGAAAGCGCTCGAGGCTTGGATCCCACTTTGCCTTCTTCCCCATGAATCCAAACACGAAAAACTCCCGAACGTATTTATGCTATCCTTTCGTATCTGACCTCATACCGTCTGCAGGGGCAAGGCCAAACCAAACTACACAAAGCCGGAAAGCTGCAATTCTTTGGAGAACATTCTGGGTTCGTTGATCGCACGGCGTTCGATACTTTCCTGCAATCCCTGCGCCAAATCGACTGGGTCGTTTGCGCCAAAGAGCCCTTCACAGGGCCCAAATCCGTGTTGACCTATCTGTCGCGCTACACCCACAGGGTGGTCATTTCCAACAGCTGCCTAATCCGTTTCGATGCGCGCAGCGTCACTTTCCTCGTCAAAGATTACCGTCTCAAAACCCTGCACAATTTGTGTGGACAACGGCCCCGAATACATAAGCGAAACGCTCGGAATATGGGCCAAGAAGCAGGATATCACCATCCAGCAGATCTAACCAGGACAGCCGCAGCAGAATGCATACGTTGAGCGCTACAACCGGACAGTCCGGCATTAGTGGCTGGACCAATACATCATAGAAAGCATCGGAGGCAGAGGATCAAGCCAAGCAATGGCTATAGACTTACAACAACGACCGCCCCAACATGGGTATCGGCGGCATCACCCCCGCCATGAAACTGAAAATGGCCGCATAAGTTCTAAGGATGCAGCCCTGCTAAAATGGGAGGCCATATACTTAACTAGCCACAGAAAAGCATTGACTCGTGGCTAGTGAGACACTCTAGACCATCCGTGCAGCCTTGTTTAGGCTTTATTTACGGAGTAGCCGATACCGCCTTCTTATCAGCGTCTAGGGCTGCAACCCGTTAACGACGCGGCAGAGACCGGCAGTGGGATACAACGTATTCCCACTGCCCATGCCGAAACCGATTGTAAGAGCGAACGCTTACCGGCATCGGCCAAGCACATGACACCATAATTGGCTCCTTCGTGCGATCCGGGCATGTCCCGGCCGACTGGGGCCACCCCTTGCGCCCCCAGAACTACAAGCTATTGGGCGTGGAGCTATATATGGTGACGGTAGCCGTCTCGATGACTATGCCGAATCGGCAGGATGTGAGTCGAGTCTTAATCTTGTTCGTGATACGTTCGCTTTACATTCTGTTCACTCAATAATTCGGTTCATTTCATCAAAGAGGAACGGCGCGATTGAGATAGTCTTCTGTTTCCGCGCCGCAGATTTAAAGTGTTCGATGTCGGAGCACATCTCCATTAAACCATGGACCCGTCCGATTTGGTGAATAAGCATGTTGCGACCATCCTGATTAAGCCATTGATGGAAACGTGCACGCCTTTTCCCTTCATCGGTAATATTCAGTTTATCCAGTTCTTTTTTGACATAACCGTGTTCAAGTGGGTCATAGACATACTTGTTGATGAACTTTCCATAATACTGAGGTCGTTTGCCGTGGCTAGTATCGTTTCCATAAAGTCGATCTAACTCGCCAAAAAATGCAGCGGGGAACGTCTGAATCCACTTCTGCAATCCTTCAGCAATATATTTTGAAAGCAAAATTCGGAGAGCTTGATGTGACCTGTCGATCTGATAGCCTGTGGCTTCATCAACAAGCGCAATGATCCCAACTTGGGCTAATGCCCTAACAAGCACTTCCGCTTTCTGAGCAATATGTCTTTGATTGTGAGGAAGAGCATCAGCATCTCTGGCCTGTAGAAATACTTCACAGACCATTGGAAGAATTTCGGCTCTGTATCCACTAGCTACTGCCCCAGAAGGAAGGTGGAATTGAACGGGTCTGCTCTTCTCTAAAAGTTCTTTAGAAATGAATGGTTTAATAGATTTTCCCTGCAGAATCGCTGGCAGCTGCTCTTCACCCTCTTCCTTCCGAACATTAGCTTTCCGGTGTCTTCCCATCGCCTCTAAGAATGTAGCCTGAGTTAACACCCGAGTTTCATCATCAAGCACGTAACACTCAATTTCAGTGTCGCCGATTTGAATGGGTGTATGCGGAGCGCCCGCAACAGTCTTTCTCATCGCATTGCTTCCTTTACCCAGCATCGCATCAGTTACGCTATCGAAGGAATCTGGGATTGGTTGGATTAGTTTCTTCTCATCAGCCATTGATCAGCCCTTTGTATGTCAGCCGCTTGTCGGCCATCCGCTCGATTGTCATTCCGATGAAGTCCATGGTGCCGATCTGAGCCGTGTTGTGACGGAAGGAGAATTCCTTCACATAACGGTGCAGGTGCTTGGCGCTCATGTAGTGATAAATGCCGATGTAACCGCGCTTGAGCAGGGACCAGAAGCTTTCGATGCCATTGGTGTGCGCCATGTCGCGGACGTATTCGCCCGCGGAGTGGTTGATTGTGATGTGGTTGTAGCCACGTGCCTTGAGGTTGATGTATCCGCCGTCGGTATCGGTCACAATGGTTGCGCCCGCTTTGCAATGTTCGCGAACAAAGCGCGCAAGGGTCGCGGCCTTCGTGTTCTCGACTACAACGGCGCGCACCTGAACTGATTCATCACGGACACCAACCACAGCGGCTTTCCCAACCGTGCCGCGACCTGCGTGCAGTTTCTTGCTAGCGTGTTTGTTCTTTTCGCGGCCACCAACGTCGGTTTCATCGATCTGCACCTGACCATCCATGTGGTCGTCACGATCTTTAAGCCATGTTTCACGGATACGCTGCGCAAGGAACCATGCAGTTTTCTGGGTAACGCCAAGCTCGCGCGCCATCTGGGTGCTAGGAATGCCCTTGCGGGCGCTGGTGAGCATGTAGATTGCGAGTAGCCACTTAATCAGAGGAAGGCGGCTCTCAGCTAGAACGGTGCCTGTGCGGACGCTAAAATGCTTGCGGCAGTCACGGCAGCGGTAAGGCATAGGCTTGTGGTCTTTGCACTCAACCACATCAACTGAACCACAATGACCACAAACCGGCTCGTCGCTCCAACGCTTTGCCTCAAAGAACTTTCGCGCCGCTTCCTCAGTGGGAAACTTTTGAAAGAACTCGAAAGTAGAGCGCGTTTCAGGTTTGTGGTTCGTCATGGGTCAGGCTCCTTATGGAACCCTTTTAACTTAACTAGCCAGTTCGCGCAATTAGTTTTTGGCTAGCTAAGTATATGCGCCCCCTAAAATTGGGTGGATTACCCAATGGGTCTTGGCCCCATCGTGCACCAGCGAAAGCAGACTGTCCGGCCCCTTCCGGAAAGCCAAGCTGCAAAAAAGCAGCGTAGACCGCATCCTGGGCACAGTTTGGCAACGGCAGAATGGTTTGGGCAATGGGTGAAAATGTGGGCCGTTCAGGCGGTGCAAGGTGGAAAACAGAGAAGAAACCGGTCGCAGGCTGAGTGGTTCGCCGCTAAGTTGACGAAAACAAGCTTGGGGCGCACATGACAGCCATTGACCGAATCCTGCAATCTTACCGCGAAGCCGCTGTCACTGAACGAGAAAAAGGCACATACTTCGAGCGGCTCGGCCTCGCATTTTTCAGCCATGACCCCATCCAGGCCGAGGAATATGAGACAGTATGGACATGGTCTGACTGGGCCAAGTCCAATGGTTGGGACGGCAAGGACGTCGGCATAGATCTGGTGGCCAAGCTTCGCAATGAAGAGGGTTTCGCCGCCATTCAGGCCAAG
>Ga0208490_100890_pt1 | contig 14026 bp, 14 predicted proteins | sample SubbioAug_CSWold_FD_184818 | JGI IMG/M metagenome (GOLD analysis project Ga0208490, IMG submission 184818) | Serpentinite rock and fluid subsurface biosphere microbial communities from McLaughlin Reserve, California, USA - CR11Aug_CSWold (SPAdes) | ecosystem: Environmental > Terrestrial > Deep...
GAGCAGCTCCCAGTCGACCTTGGGCTTGCGGTAGTAGCCCTCCATGAACGACCGGGAGGCGAGCTGGATCAGGTTCTTGTAGCCGACCTCGCTCTCGGCGAGCAGGGTGAGGTGGTACCAGGGCTTCTTGTCGCCCTCGCCCTCGCCGCCGGTGTCGTCCATGCGCCCCCGGGCGGCGATGCGCTCGGTGCGGTGGTCGTGGGCCATGTAGGCCTCGGTGCCGAGGATCGGCTTGACGCCCCGGTCGCGGCACGCCCGGTAGAAGTCGAGGATCCCGTACATGTTCCCGTGGTCGGTGATCCCGAGCGCGGGCTGGCCGTCGGCCGCGGCGGCGGCGACCAGCTCGTCGAGGCGGGCCGCGCCGTCGAGCATCGAGTACTCGGTGTGGACGTGCAGGTGGGTGAACGAATCAGCCACCGGGGCCCCTTCTCGCCGTCTTCCACAACGTGCTCCACAGCCGCTGTCCACAGCTGTGGACGAATCACACCGGTGTGATTCGCTGCGGCCGACCGTAGCAGGATGCGCTGATGGCGTCTCCCCCGGACGAACGCGGGGTGGGGCGCAGGGGGTTCAGGTGCGGGGGTTCTCGTGCTCGGCGGCGTCGATGCGCCGCCACTCGGCGAGCTCGTGCTCGAGGGCCTCGTCGTCGCCCGGGATCGTCACCGCGGAGCCGGACACGGAGACGCCGGGCACCCCGCCGTCGGCGAGCAGCTCGCGCACCCGCTCCTCGAGACGGGCCTGGAACACGCGCACGCCCTCCTCCGCCGTCTCCGGCAGGATCGTGGCCAGCCGGTGCACGGAGCCGTCGAAGCCGTGGGCGACGCGGTCCATCGTGCGCACGCCGTCGGCGAGCCGGGTGCCGAGCTCGCGCAGCAGGGTCCGCCGGCGGCGGGCGCCCAGCGCAGCGATGGGGCCGGCGTCGATCTCGAGGAACGACACCGAGAACACGGTCTGGTACCGCTGCGACCGGGCCTTCTCGAGGTCGATGTCGGACAGCAGGAACCGGGCGTTGTTCACGCCGGTGAGATCGTCGATCTGGTCGTAGAGGTCGAGTTTGTCGAGCGAGCGCTCGAGCGTGCCCGACGCCCAGCCGCCGACCGCGCCGAAGAGGAAGTAGGCGATGGCCCGCGACACGATCAGGGCGGAGAACTCGCCCCACCCCACCGCGTCGATGGCGTCGGCCCGCAGCACCACGTACACCGCGGTGGCCGCCGCCGCGCCGAGCAGGCCGCCCGGCAGCCCGAACCACAACAGGAGCAGGAAGATGGGGGCGAACAGCAGCGTGCCGGTGACCTCGGCGGTGTCGACGCTGCGCACCGCCAGCACGGCCACGAGCACGGCGAGGATGCACAGGCCGACCAGCCCGAGGACCTGCCGGGCCCGCTTGTAGCCCATCCGGGCCAGCTGAGCCGACATCGACGGCGGCGCCATGGCCGGGACGTTACCCGGCGGCGCCCGCTGCGCCGGTGACCGGCGACGCTCCGGCGTCGCGGGCTCGATCCTCCCCATCCGCCCCGGCATGTGGTTCGATGAGCGGCGATGTGGCTGCTGCCGGTGTCGCTGCGGGCGAAGATGGCCGCGGTCATGCTCCTCGGGATCTTCTTCATCCCGTTCGCGACCTCCGACCTGCGCGGGCTGAGCCACGTGCTCACCTGCCGTGACTCGGTGGCCACCTCGCTGTACGTCGACGGCGGCAGCGACGATCAGGGATCGGTCCTGGGCTCGGCCGACACGGTGACCCGCGAGGATGTGGGCCTCGGGCTGTGCGGGGGCCTCCTCGTCGACCTGCAGCTGACGTCGAGCCGCGCCGACCGGGCCCTGGTGCTGGTGGCGATCACCAACGCCACCGACCACGGCTGGCAGGGCAGCGTCACGCTCGACTTCCAGGGCGCCCCCGTCCCGGTGTCCATCGGCAGCATCCGCCCCGGCGCCACCGCCACCGACACGGTCGAGGTCCGCATCCCCGAGGGCCGCTCCTACGAGATCAACGCCACGCTCCTGATCGGCCCCTGAGCTACAGGTAGGTGCCCGGGGGGTGGGCGCCGGGCTCGCTCTGGCGGCCGCGCTGGCCGGCTTCGAGCTGGTGGCGCATCTGCTCGAGCTGCTGGCGGGCCGCCGCCTGCTGGGCGAACAGCGTGGCCTGGATGCCGTGGAAGAGCCCCTCGAGCCATCCCACGAGCTGGGCCTGGGCGACCCGCAGCTCGCCGGCCGACGCCGGCGTGTCGCCGAAGGGCGACGCCAGCCGGCGCAGCTCGTCGGCGAGGTCGGCGGACAGGGCGCTGGAGAGCTCCATCACCGACTGGTCGTAGATCTCGCGCAAGCGCTCGCGGCCGGCGTCGTCCAGCTCGGCGGAGCGCACCTCCTCGAGCAGCTGGCGGATCATGGCGCCGATGCGCATGACCCGTCCCGGCTCCTGCACCGCCTCCCGCTCCTGTTCCTCCTCGGCCGAGGCACCGGCTTCGATGAGCTCGCCGTGCTCGACCGCCTCGGCCTCGGTCCCCTGCACGGGGGCGGCGGTGTCGGTGTCGGGGTGCGCGTCGGTCACGGCGGCGGGGCTCCGGAGGTGGCGGTCGAGGGGGGTCAGGCGAGGCCGGCCACGAAGGGCACGAGCATCTCGTCCTCGGTGAGCGAGCCGTGCCGGCCGACGAGGTGGTACGGGCCGGTGTCGGCGGGGTCGTGGTAGGCGATGGGCGCGCGTGCCACCAGTGCGACGTCGCCCAGGCGGGCGCGCACCGTGTCGACCACCCGGGGCCCGAACCAGCCCTCGTCGATGATCTGGTCTCGCGAGACCACCCAGCCGACGTCGGCGTGGGCCTCGGCGGCCTCGAGCAGCTGGCGGCTGCGCCCGGGACGGGCGTGGAGCCAGCGGAACCGGCCCTCGCCCGATTGCATCGACAGGTGGTCGCGGATGCCGGGGTCGAGCTCGACGAGGTTGTCGCCCACCTCGACCTGCCCGTGGTCGGCGGTGACCGCGAGGAGCGTCCCCGGGGGCAGGGCGGCGAGGAGCTCGGCGGCGAGGTGGTCGACCCAGCGCAGCTCGGCGTCGTAGTGCGCGCCCAGGCCGTACTCGTGGGCGACCTTGTCGAGGCCCTCGTAGTAGGCGTAGACGAAGGGCTCGCCGCCGCGCACCAGCCGGACCACCTCGGCCACCAGCGTGCCCATCGTGCGGTAGCCGACGAAGCGGGTGCCGCCGAGGTGGGCGTCGGTGAAGCCGGTCTGGGCGAACTCGGCCCGGGTGACCACCGGCGGGCGCTGGCCGCCGAAGGGCTCGTGCAGCTGGAACTGCGCCGGGGGCATCGAGCCGCGGGCGTCGCCGTCCGGGGTGGACCAGCGCAGCACGTTCAGCACGTGGCCGTCGATCGACATGCGGTAGCCGATGACCCCGTGCTCGCCCGGGGGCATGCCCGAGACGATGGAGGTCAGCGCCGTCGACGTGGTGGAGGGCGCCACGGTGCAGATCGGGCCGCCCTGCAGCGTCGAGGTCAGGGTCGGCGCCAGCGCCTTCCGGTCGCGCAGCTGGTTCCAGCCCAGGCCGTCGAGGGTGAGGAGCACCGTGGCCCCCTCGGACTCGGCCAGCGGCCGGGGCACCCAGTCGGCGAGCTCCTCGGGGGGGTCCTGCACCACGGCCGCGACGTTGCAGACGCAGGCACCGGCATAGTCGGGGATCAGCGGTTCATCAGCCACCAGATCGCCACGCTAGCGATCCTCGCTCCCCGCGCCGCACCGGGCCGGTCCGGCCGCCGCCAGGCGGGTGCCTACGATGCCGGGGTGCGCGTGTCGACCAGAGGGGACTACGCCAGCCGGGCGCTGCTCTCCCTGGCCCTCCACGGCACCCAGACCCCGGTCTCGGTGCGGGACATCGCGACCCGCACCGGCCTCCCCCAGCCCTACCTCGAGCAGATCCTCCTCGCCCTGAAGGGCGCCGGGCTCGTGCGCTCGAAGCGCGGCGTCGGCGGCGGGTACGTGCTCGCCCGCTCCCCCGACGAGATCACGCTGGGCGCCATCGTGTCGGCGGTCGACGGGCCGATCACCCTCGGCGACTTCGGGGAGCCGCACACCGGCGGGGCCTGCGACCACGAGGGCCAGTGCGTGCTCCTGGCCGTCTGGGGCGACCTCGCCGAGCACATGCGCCGGCACCTCGACGGCCTGCACCTCGCCGACCTGGTGCGCATGGCCCGCGGCGAGCAGGACTGGCCGGCACCGCCGCACGCGGCCGAGGCGCCGCTCAGCTGAGGCGGGCGAGGACCTCGGCGAGGTCGGCTGGCAGGGGGCTGCCGGCGTCGATGCGCCCACCGGTGACCGGGTGGTCGAACGCGAGCTGCTCGGCGTGGAGCACCTGGCGGGGGGCGGGGAGGGTCGAGCGGGCGCCGCCGTAGCGGGGGTCGCCCACCACCGGGTGCCCGATGGCCTGCAGGTGCACCCGGATCTGGTGGGTGCGGCCGGTCTCGAGGGTGCAGACCAGCTCGGTGGACGGCACCGGCTCGGTGTAGCGGCGGACGACCTCGTAGCCGGTGCGGGCCTCGCGCCCGCCGACCACGACCGCCATCTTCGTGGGCTCGCGGGTCGAGCGGCCGATCGGCGCGTCGACCTGCCCGCGGGGCTCGTCCAGGTGCCCCCACACGAGCGTGCGGTACCGGCGGGTGACGGCCCGCCGGCGCAGGGCGTCGGTGAGGCCCTCGAGCGCCTCGGCGGTGCGGGCGATCACGAGCAGCCCGGAGGTGTCGCGGTCGAGGCGGTGCACGATCCCGGGACGGAACGGCTCCCCCACGCCGGCGATCTCGGGGTACCGGGCCAGGAGGCCGTGCACGAGGGTCCCCGTGCGGTTCCCCGAGCCGGGGTGGACGACGAGCCCGGCGGGCTTGTCGACGACGACGAGGTGCTCGTCCTCGTGCACCACCTCGATGGCGACCGCCGGGTCGGCGACCACCACGTCGTCGCCTGCCGGGTCGGGGACGTCCAGGCTCACGACCTGGCCCTCCTCCACCCGGTCGGCGCGGCGGATGCGGACCTCCCCGTCAACGCGCACGGCGCCGGCGTCGACCAGCTCGGCGGCGACGCTGCGGGGCAGGTCGCAGAGCATGGCCACGACCCGGTCGAGGCGCTCGCCGGCGAGCACCTCGGGCAGGGCGGCCTCGAACGGGGTCACGCGCCGGCCTCCGGGGCGTCGTCCTCGTCGGCGGGGTCGTCGTCGAGGGCGTCGGTGAACAGGCCGGCCACCACGAGCACCCCGATGCCGACGGTGAGCGCCGAGTCGGCGAGGTTGAACACCGGGAACCACTGGAGGTCGACCATGTCGATCACCGGGCCCCTCAGGAAGCCGTCGTCGCCGGCCCGGAACAGCCGGTCGGAGAGGTTGCCCAGCGTGCCGCCCACCACCAGCCCGTAGGACGCGAGGACCCACGGGGAGCGCTGGTCGCGGCCCGAGCGGACGAGCACGACCACGACCACGACGGCGATCACCGACACCCACGGGCCGCTGTCGGAGGTGAGGGAGAAGGCGGTGCCGGTGTTCTCGATGACGCGCAGGCGCAGCGTCCAGACGAGATCGATGACCCGCGTGGGCTCCGTCAACGCCTCGAGCGCCCACCACTTGGTCAGCTGGTCGAGGACGACGACCGCGGCCGCGACCGTGGCGATGGCGACCAGGGGCCGCCGGCGGACGGGAGGCCGGGGCCCGGGCGCGAGCGGCGCCTCAGCGCCGACCGAACCCACCGACCTTGTACTCGACCTTCTCGCGGGCCCACGGGATGGCCTCGAGGCGCTCCTCGGGGATCGGCTCGCCCGACACCTCGCAGATGCCGTAGGTGCCCAGGTCGAACTTGGCGAGCGCGTGATCGATCTCCTCGATCATCTCGAGCGCCTTGGCGGCCAGGGCGAGGTCGCGCCCTCGCTCGACGGCGATGGTGTCGCCCTCGCCGGACTCCTCGTCGAACTGGACGTCGCCGGGATCGAGGTCCATGACGAGGCTGTCGGCCTCGGCGCGGAGCTGCTTGGCCTGGCGCTCGTAGGTGTCGCGCTCGACGTGGAGCAGCTTGCGCATCCGCTCGAGGAACTTGGAGTCGAAGGCGGAGGACTTCTTGCGGCCGCCGGCCGCCTTCTTCTCGGCCTTCTCCGGCGCCTTCGCCGCGCGCTTGGCCGGCGCCTTCGACGACGTGGCCGCGCGCGTGGCCTGGCTCTTCGCTGCCGCATTCGAGGAGGTGGCCGTGCGCTTGCCGGAGGCGTTGGCGCTCGTCCTCGTGGCCGGGGCCTTGGCCGCCTTCGACGCCGCGCTCCTGGCGGAGCCGGTGGCCTTCTTGGCGGCGGACTTCTTCGCCGACGCCGACTTCTTCGAGGCCGCCGAGGCCTTGCTGGCACGTGCCACGTGGGTGCTCCTCCGCAGGGGAGGCGGGAGGCTACGCCGCCGCCGGCCATCCGGCAAGACACCCCCGGGAACCGGATGGGGTGGCTTCCCGGGGCGCCCCTAGCATGGCGCGATGCCAGCGAACGACGGACGCACCGAGGTGGGGCCGTACCCCGACGTCCCCACCCACCCCTCGTTCCCGGAGCTCGAGAAGGCCGTGATCCAGCGGTGGGAGGCCGAGAAGACCTTCGAGCGCTCCGTCGAGCAGCGCGACGGTGCCGACGAGTTCGTGTTCTACGACGGCCCGCCCTTCGCCAACGGCCTCCCCCACTACGGCCACCTGCTCACCGGGTTCGTGAAGGACGCCGTCCCCCGCTACCAGACGATGCGGGGCCGCAAGGTCGAGCGCCGGTTCGGCTGGGACTGCCACGGCCTGCCCGCCGAGATGGAGGCCGAGAAGCGACTCGGCGTGTCCGGTCGCCTCGCCATCGAGGAGCTCGGCGTCGACGTGTTCAACGAGGAGTGCCGCCTGCTGGTGTCCGGCACGGCCGACTCCTGGCACTCCTACGTGCGCCGCCAGGCCCGCTGGGTCGACATGGCCAACGACTACAAGACGATGGACCTGTCGTTCATGGAGTCGGTCATGTGGGCGTTCAAGACGCTCCACGACAAGGGCCTCGCCTACGAGGGCCAGCGCGTCCTGCCCTACTGCTGGGAGTGCGAGACGCCGCTGTCCAACTTCGAGACCCGCATGGACGACGCCTACCGGGAGCGCCAGGACCCGGCGGTCACCGTCTGGTTCGAGCTCACCTCCGGCGACCACGCCGGCCGGCGGCTGCTGGTGTGGACCACCACCCCCTGGACCCTGCCGTCGAACCTGGCCATCGCCGTCGGCCCCGACATCGGCTACGCCGTCTACCGAGACGCCGACGGCGCCGAGTACGTACTCGGCGAGGCCACGGTGGAGAAGTACGCCGCCCAGCTCGAGGGCCTCGAGCAGGTCGCCAGCTTGCGCGGCGCCGACCTCGCCGGCGCCAGCTACGAGCCGATGTTCGACTTCTTCGCCGGCACCGAGAACGCCCACCGGATCCTGGCCGCCGACTGGGTCGACACCGGCGAGGGCACCGGCTCGGTCCACATCGCCCCCGGCTTCGGCGAGGACGACAAGGCCCTGTCCGACGAGCACGGCATCCCCACCATCGCGCCGGTCGACGAGAAGGGCGCGTTCACCTCCGAGGTGCCGCCGTACGCCGGGATGCAGGTCTTCGACGCGAACAGGGAGATCGTCCGGGACCTCAAGGCGCGCGGCGTCGTCGTCCGCCACGACTCCTACCTGCACAGCTACCCGCACTGCTGGCGCACCGACACCCCGCTCATCTACAAGGCGGTGTCGTCCTGGTTCGTCGACGTGACGGCCATCAAGGACCGCATGCTCGCGCTGAACCAGCAGATCCGCTGGGTGCCCGAGCACGTCCGCGACGGCAGCTTCGGCAGGTGGCTGGAGGGGGCGCGCGACTGGTCGATCTCGCGGAACCGCTTCTGGGGCTCGCCCATCCCGGTGTGGAAGTCCGACGACCCCACGTACCCGCGCATCGACGTGTACGGGTCCATCGAGGAGCTCGAGCGCGACTTCGGGGTGACGGTCACCGACCTGCACCGGCCGATGATCGACGAGCTGACGCGCCCCAACCCGGACGACCCCACCGGGCAGTCGACGATGCGGCGCATCCCCGACGTCCTCGACTGCTGGTTCGAGTCGGGGTCGATGCCCTTCGCCCAGGTGCACTACCCGTTCGAGAACCGGGAGTGGTTCGAGAGCCACTTCCCCGGCGACTTCATCGTCGAGTACATCGGCCAGACCCGGGGCTGGTTCTACACGATGCACGTGCTGTCCACGGCCCTGTTCGACTGCCCGTCGTTCGAGACGTGCGTGGTCCACGGCGTGCTGCTCGGCGACGACGGCCAGAAGCTCTCCAAGCGCTTGCAGAACTACCCGGATCCGGTCGAGGTGTTCGACACGATCGGCTCCGACGCGATGCGCTGGTCGCTGCTTTCGTCGGCCGCCGTGCGGGGCGGCGACATGGTCGCGGCCAAGGGCCCGATGCAGGACGCGGTCCGCCAGGTGCTGCTCCCGATCTGGAACGCCTGGTACTTCCTCGCCCTCTACGCCAACGCCGGCTCGACGCTGCGCGCCGGGCGCACGATGGGCCCGGACGAGGTGGCCGGCCTCGACAACGTCCTCGACCGCTACGTGCTGGCCAAGACCCGCCAGCTCGTCGAGTCGGTCACCGAGGAGCTGGACGCCTACGACCTCTCCGGCGCCTGCGCCGAGATCAGCGCGTTCCTCGACTCGCTGAACAACTGGTACATCCGCCGGTCACGGGAGCGCTTCTGGGGCGAGGACCAGGTGGCGGTCGACGTGCTGCACACCGTCCTCGACCACCTCTGCCGGGTGGCGGCCCCCCTGCTGCCGCTGCTGACCGAGCAGGTCTGGGGCGACCTGACGGGGCAGGGGTCGGTCCACCTCACCGACTGGCCCGACGCCGACGGGCTGCCCGCCGACCCCGAGCTGGTGGCCCGCATGGACCTGGTGCGCGACATCGCCTCGGCGGCCAAGTCCGTGCGCGAGGCACGAGGCCTGCGCCGCCGCCTCCCCCTCCGGGAGCTCACCGTCGCCGTCGCCGACCCGCACCAGCTCGACGCCTTCACGGCCCTGCTGGCCGACGAGGTGAACGTCCGCTCGGTCGTGCTCGCGCCGGCCGGCACGCTGGGGGCAGAGCGCTTCGAGGTCGACCTCAAGGTGGTGGGCCGCCGCCTCGGCAGGGACACGCCGGCGGTGGTCCAGGCGATGCGCGCCGGCGAGTACACCTACGACGCCGACGCCGACGAGCTGGTGGCCGCCGGGCACCGCTTCGGACCGGACGAGTTCGTCCGCAAGCTCGACGCCGACGAGCCCGACGCCACGGCCGCCCTCGCCGGCGGGGCCGGCCTCGTCCGGCTCGACCTCACGGTGACGCCCGAGCTCGAGGCCGAGGGCCTCGCCCGCGACCTGGCGCGAGAGGTCAACGAGGCCCGCCGCAAGGAGGGCCTCCACGTCTCGGACCGCATCCGGCTCGTGGTCGACCCCGGTCACCACGACGACCTGCGGGCTGCCGTGGAGGCGCACCGGGACCTGCTGCGCGACAGCTGCCTCGTCGTGGAGCTCGAGATCGCCCCGGAGGACCGGCCGCTCGCCGGTGGGCACCGGGTCGAGGTCGGCGGCGGACTGGCCGCCCACGTGGGCGTGCAGCGCGCCGACGGTTGATCGGAACTGGCAGCGGCTCCGTTGCATCCCCTGCGGGAGGCGCAACGGACCCGCTGCCGGCTCGTCGTCAGCCGAGTCGGCGGTCGATCTCGGCGAGGATCGTCTTGCGGCCGGCGCCGGCGAGCTCGCGGTCGCGCACGAGCTGGAGCTGCCGGTCGCTGAGGTCGCCCAGGCGGGGGCGGATCTCGGCGACGCTGAGGTTGTCGTAGCCGGCGATCGGGAACCGGGTGGCGGAGGCCTTCTTCGCGGCCTTCTTGGCGTTGGCCCGCTTGGCGGGCGCAGCCTTCTTCGTCGCCGATCGCGACGCGGTGGCCCGCTTCGCCGGCGCCGCCGTGCGCGCCGGGCGGCTCGACGCCGCCTTCCGGGCCGGGCGCCGGGCCGGCGCCGGGGCAACGTCGGTCGACTCGAGGCGGCGCTCGATGTCGGCGACGATGGTGCGGCGGTTGTCCCGGGCCACCTCGTGGTCGAGCACGGCCTGCAGCTCGGCCGGCGAGAGCCCGGAGAGCAGGGGGCGGATCTCGGCCACGGTGAGCCCGTCGTAGCCGGCGATGGCGAGCGTGGACCCCTCGGCCGCCTCGGCGCGCGGGGCGGCGCGGGGGGCCCGGGCCGGCTCCTCCGGCTGCCACGCGCCGTCCGCCTCGTCGGCATCGTCGAGGGCACCGACGAGACCGAGCTGGCGGTCGATCTCGGTGATGACGCTCTTGCGCCCCTGGCCGGACACCTCGCGGGCCTTCACGTCCTCGAGCTCGTCGTCCTCGAGCTGGGACAGCAGGGGGATGATCTGGTCGGCCGTGAGCTCGTCGTAGTCGGCGATCGGGAACAGGTCGTCGTCGTCCCAGTCCTCGTCCTCGTCGCGCAGCGAGGGCACCTGCGGCGCCGGGCGGGCGGGGGCGGGCTCGGGGGCGAAGGGCTCATCGGCGCCGTCGGCGAGGTCGTCGGCATCCTCGGGCCCGAGATCGGCGTCGGTGGCGTCGGCCTCGGTGCCGGTGGCGGCCAGCTCCTCGAGGCGGCGCAGGATCGTGGTCCGGTTCTTGCCCGCCCGCTCGCGCTCGGCGACGATCTCGAGCTCGTCGGAGTACAGCTGCGGGAGCAGCGGCATGATCTCACCGACGGTGAGGTCGTCGTAGTCGGCGATGGGGAACTCGACGTCGAACTCGCCGGCGTCGGCCCAGTCGTCGTCGTCGACCCAGTCGTCCCCGACCGGCGCGCCGGCGGGCTCGAGGTCGGCGGTGGGCGTGGCCCCCGGGTTGACGTCGGCCAGCTCGGGATCGGCCTCCACGTCGTGGGCTTCGGCCGGCACGACGGCGGGCTGCACCGTGGTGGGGTCCTCCGAGCGCACGGCTGGGGCGGGCGAGGCCATGGCGGCGCCGCGCTCGGGCTCGTGGCCCTCGGGCAGCAGCGGCGCCGGGGGCTCGCCGGCCACGTCGGCCTTCGGCTTCGCCCGGCGGAAGGCGGCGTAGAGCACCACGGCGGCGACGAAGCTGCACGTGATGGAGAGGTAGATCAGGTTCAACCCGTCGTCGGTGAGCAATCCGACCACCAGCAGGATCGTCGCCAACAGGACGAGCCCGAAGCTCACGAGGACCAGCACGTTGTCCATTCCCTCCCGGAAGCCGAAGCGCGGCCGTGCATGTTAGGCAGACGCCCGCGCGACGGAACGAAGCGGGCGCATCGGGCACCCGGGCGCCGCCGTCCCGGGCCCCGGCCCGGTCGGAGCGCTAGCGCAGGTCGGAGCTGCTGACGGCGCTCGGGGCGTGCTCGTCGTCGAACACCGACGGCCCGAGGTCGTCGCCGAAGCGGGGGACGGCCTGGGTCGGCTCGTCCTCGAACAGCGGGGCGTCGAAGGCGTCGCCCACGTCATCGCGCGTGCGGGCATCCACCACGTCGTCGGCGCGGTCGTCGGTGCCGGTGACAGCACCGGCGCCACCGTGGGCCGTGTCCGCCAGCTCGGGGCCGTCGCCCGTCGATCCCGCGGGCGCGGCCAGCTCGGGCGCCGGGACCTCACGCAGGGCGTCGGGGTCGTCGACGAGGCGCTGCAGCTCCTCGGCGGTGCTGCGCAGGCGGGCCCGCTGGTCGTCGAGCCAGCGGCGCAGGTTCGACACGTCGGCGGAGAGCGTGTCGCGGTCCTCGCGCAGGGCGAGCACCTCGGACTCGATCGATCGCCTCGCCTCCTCGCCGGCCCGCCGGGCCTCGGCCTCGGCCTCGGCGCGAGCCCGGGCGAGCAGCGTCTCGGCCTCGCTGCGGGTGGTGCTGGCGACCGACTCGGCCTCGCTGCGGATGCGCTCGGCCTCGGCGCGGGCGTCGGCGACGGCGGCCTCGGCCGTGCGCTCGGCGGCGAGCAGGATGCGCATCGGCTCCTCGACCCGGGCGGGGTCGGGTTCGGCCACCGGCGCCGGGCCGTCGGCCGGTGGGGCCTCCTGGGGTGCGGGGGGCGCGACCGCGGCGCCGCCGGCGCGCAGGTCGGCCAGCTCGGCCTCGGCGCGCTCGGCGCGCTCGAACTCGTTGCGCAGCCGGGCGAGGAGCACGTCGAGCCCCTCGGCGCAGCGCTCGAGGAAGTCGTCGACCTCGTTCATGTCGTACCCCCGGCGGGCGGGGGCGAACTTGGCCTCGAGGAGCAGATCGGGCGTCAGATCCATGCCGACGATGCTAAGTGCCGAGCCACCAGCCGTGGTGGATCAGCACGGGTCCGGCTCAGCAGATGATGCCGGCGAGCAGCTGCAGGCCGATGATGACGATGATCGGCGAGAAGTCGATGCCGCCGAAGCTGGCGCCCACGGCGCGCCGCACCGGCATCATCACCGGGTCGGTGAATCGGGCGATGGTGAGCCGGATCTGGTGCAGGCCGCTGCCGGGCTCGGAGGGGAACCACGAGAGCAGGGCGCCGGCGATGATCACGATGACGTACAGCTGGATGAGCTGGGCGATCAGGCACAGCACGGTGGTCAGCGCCCGGAGGCGAGGCGGCGGCGCTCCTCGGCGGAGACCTCGACCCCGACCGGGGTGAGGAGGTAGACGCCGGGCGTGACCCGCTCCATGTTGCCGCCGAGGGCGTAGCACATGCCCGAGGAGAAGTCGATGAGGCGGCGGGCGAGGTCGCGGTCGGCGCCGCTGAGGTCCATGACCACCGGCTGGCCGGCCTTGAAGCGGTCGGCGACGTCCTTCGCCGAGTCGAACGACGCGGGAGCGACGACGGTGGGTTTGGCGGACGTGGGGCGCATGGGGCGCACGGTGGGGGTCTCCTCACGCGGTTCCGGGTGGGGCGGCTCCGGCGGCTGCTGGCGCGACGGCTGCTGGGGCGAGCGGGTCGGCAGGGGGCGCACGGCGCCGCTGGGCCGGGCGCCCTGGCCGCGGCCGTAGGCGGCGATGGGATCCTCGGGCTCGGGCACGGGGTGCACGACCGGCGCCCGCCCGGGCGACGGGGCCTGGCCGTAGCCCGCCGGGCGGGCGGGGCCGCCCGCCCGGCGCGACGGCTCGTCGTAGCCGTAGTCGTCGTACTCCTCGTCCGGAGCCAGGCCCAACCAGACCATGGCCTTGCGGAACGCAGACATCGGTTCCTCCTCGTCGCTCGGATCAGTCTCGCACGGGCGGCCGCACCCGCTGGGAATGGCCCGCGGGGGGCCGGGGGCCGAACAGGGCGGTGCCGACGCGGACCATGGTGGTGCCCGCCCGCACGGCGGCGGCCAGGTCGCCGCTCATGCCGAGGGACCGCTGGGGCAGCCCGAGGCGGTCGGCCAGGGCGGTCGTGGTGGCGAAGGCGGCCTCCGTGGCGGGCTCGTCGCCGAAGACCCCGACCGCCATCAGGCCCTCGACCTCCAAGCCGACGTCGCGGGCCCGGGCGACCAGGTCGGGCACGTCGGCCGGGTCGGCCCCGCCCTTGCCCGGCTCCCCCGCTGCGTCGACCTGCACCAGCAGGCGTGCGCCCGGCGCCCGGCGGGCGAGCTCGTCGACCAGTGAGGGCCGGTCGATGCTCTGCCAGCAGCCGACCCGGTCGGCCAGGAGCCGCACCTTGTTCGACTGCAGCCGGCCGATGAAGTGCCACCGCGCCGACGACGTCTCGTCGGTGGCCTCGACGGCCTCGGCCTTCTCGAGCAGCTCCTGGGCGTAGTTCTCGCCGAGGTCGGCGAGGCCGGCGCCGAGCGCGGCGAGGGGCGCCTCCGGCCCGAAGCCCTTGGTGACGGCGACGACCCGGATCGCCTCGGGGTCGCCGCCGGCGTCGGCGATCTGGTCGCGGACCCGGTCGAGGCCGGCGGCGACGGAGCTGGCGTCCATGGTCATCGCGGCGGCGCCCCCTCGTCCGGTGCAACGGAGCCGCTGCCAGTTCCCGAAGCGGATGCAACCGAGCCGCTGCCAGTTCCCGAAGCGGATGCAACCGAGCCGCTGCC
>Ga0208490_100891_pt1 | contig 14008 bp, 11 predicted proteins | sample SubbioAug_CSWold_FD_184818 | JGI IMG/M metagenome (GOLD analysis project Ga0208490, IMG submission 184818) | Serpentinite rock and fluid subsurface biosphere microbial communities from McLaughlin Reserve, California, USA - CR11Aug_CSWold (SPAdes) | ecosystem: Environmental > Terrestrial > Deep...
GCTTGTGCAGGTAGCCGGGGGACATCGGCCGCTGCAGCGAGACCGTCGTGCCACCGGTGTAGAGGTTGCGGCCACCGAAGTCGTTGTAGGCGTGGTACGTGTTCGTGGCCAGCTGCAGCAGGATCGTGTTCTGGCTGCGCTCGCTCGGGCGGACGACGAAGAAGGTGTGGGTGGTGCGCTCCCTGCCGTCGACGTCGATGGTGAGGAGCACCTCGTGGTAGCCCGAGCGCCAGTCGTCGCCGACGTCGACGGAGACCGCGGCCGGCCAGTCGCAGCCGTTGGCGTCGGCGCCGTCGGGGGTGGGGTGGAAGTCGGCCGGCACCGTGTCGGACCACACCACGTCGCGGGTGCCGCCGACTCGGGCGATCTCGACCTGCACCGGCCGGCCGCCGGCGGAGGACAGGTGGAGGGCGACGGCCTCACCCGGCGCGACGCTCGGTGGCCAGCAGTACCCGGTGACGGTCTCGAAGGGCATGGGCGGCGACGCTACGCCGCAGGGCAGGTCGACGGCCGCCCGCCGGCGAAGTCCTGTCCGTGGACCACCGTTCCTCCCTCACCCGGCGGTCGCTCGCGATCGCGCTGCTGGCGCTGGTCGCCGGCGTCGTCGCCCTCCCGGCCGCGGAGGCCGCCCCCAGCGCGAACGCCGGGCCGAAGACGATGGTGGCGCTCGGCGACTCCTTCGCCGCCGGGCCGCTCATCCCGCCGCAGGTCGACGAGCGACCGTGGGGCTGCCTGCGCTCGAGCCTGAACTACGCCCACCAGGTGGCGTCCGCGCTGTCGCTCGAGCTGACCGACGTGACGTGCAGCGGCGCCAGCACCAAGCACATGTGGGAGACCCATGGCGTGTCGCCCGACGCCGAGCTCGTCGAGGAGGGCGTGCCGGTCCTGGCCGGGGACCACCCCGGGAACCCGCCCCAGCTCGACGCGCTGCGCGCCGACACCGACGTGGTCACGCTGCAGATCGGCGGGAACGACATGGGCTTCGGCGGCATCGCCACCACCTGCGCCGAGGCGGCCGTCAGCCTCGGGTCGTGCAAGGCGGCGGTGGAGGCCGGGCGCCCCTTCGACCGCATCGCCCAGACGGCCCCGAAGCTGCGCGCCGTGCTCGAGGAGATCGCGGTCCGCTCGCCCCACGCCGACGTGCACGTCCTCGGCTACTCCGGGATCTTCGCCATCGGCGAGACCGCGAGCTGCCCGGCGATGGGCGTGGGCGAGGAGGACGCGCAGTACCTGCGCTCCATCCAGGAGGCGCTCAACGACATGATCCGCTCGGTGGCCGACGAGGCCGACCGCAGCTACAGCGACACGACCGCCTACGTCGACGTCTACGCACCGAGCGCCGGCCACACCGCGTGCGACCTCCCGGCGATCCGCTGGGTCGAGCCCTTCGTGCCCGTCAACGCCGCCGCTCCCGTGCATCCCAACCTCGGCGGCATGACGGCCATCCGGGACCTGCTGCTCGACGAGGTCTGGCCTGAGGGCGTGCCCCGCCGAGCGGCGCTGCCCGGGCTGCCGGCGCCGCCGTCGCTACCGGGGTAGGAGCCACCCCGGCCGGCCCTCTGCTCAGTGTGAGTGCGTGCCGGGGATGCCGAGGCGCTCGACGGTGTCGGGTCCGAAGTCGATCTCGATGAGCACGGCGGGCTCGTCGCCCACCACCCAGCTGTCGTGGCCGGGATCGATGTGCACGCCGACGGGCGCGGTGAAGTCGAACGTGCACCCGTCGGGGTACTCGCCGGCGAGGCGCCCCTTGGCGAGGAAGCCGACGTGGGCGTGCTCGCAGAAGTCGGTGCCGACGTGGGGCTTGACGTGCTCGGACCACCGGCCGCCGACGCCGTAGACGAGCCGCTTGACCCGGGCGTCGCCCGCGGCGAACAGGTCGATGTCGATGCCGGCGAAGGACTGGTGCTCGCCGCCCTCGATCGGTTCCACCAGGGGATCGTTCATGGTCCGGACGGTAGGCGCGACACCGCCGCCGCCGCAGCCCTGTTGGCGGGTGCAGCGGCGGCGGCGGTGCGGCTCAGCCGCCCTGGTTCGCGGTGCGGCGCTCGATGGCGACGATGCTTCCCTGGTCGACGATGGACGGGGCGCCGGTGGACGCTCCGACGCTGGCCCCGGCCGTGGCGCCGACCGACGAGCGGTGCTCGACGGCGCGGATGCTGCCCCGGTCGGCATCGAAGGGCGGGGTGATGGTCGCGGTGCCGGAGTCGCTGCCGACCAGCGTCACCGTGAGCACGGCGACGGTGGCCAGCACGGCGAGGCCGACCAGCATCCAGCTGAGGTGGCGGCGGACCCAGGACGGGACCGACACCCGGGTGTCGGGGACATGGACTGACGGGGTGGTGAGGCTCACGGGTGCTCCTTGGCGTGGCTGCGGGTCGCAGCTCTGGTTGGTGCGCTCACCGTCATCCCGGCCCGTGGCAGGACGTCGCCGTCGCCGTGGCAGTCCCGTGGCACCGCTCGCTCGGCCCCCTCAGCTGGGCTCGCACCGGTCCTGGCGGAGGTACTGGCGGCACTCGTCGTCGTCGAGGTTGCGGGTGATCCGGCTCCGCGCGATCTCGATCAGCTCGTCGAGGTCCAGCGCCCACACGCGGATCGCACCGCCCTCGTCGTGGGACGCAAGCCGCCGGCCGTCCGGGCTGAACGACACCGTGCTCACCGCCCGCTCGTGCCCCCGGAGGATGAGCTCGAGCTGCCCGGTGGCGGGGTCGAAGACCCGGGTGGTCCCGTCGGCGCCGGCCACGGCGATCCGGCGCCCGTCGGGGGACCACGCGACGCCGTAGGCCGTGCCGGCCCCGCGGAGGGTCCGCACGCGCTCGCCCGAGGACAGGTCCCAGATCTCGGCTGTCCCCGTGAGCTCCTTGGAGAACGCGATGCGATCGCCGGTCGGGTCGACGGCGACGTCGCTGGCCAGCTCGGGGATGTCCTGCACGGGCTCGCCCGCAGCCCAGTCCCACACCCGCACGCCCACCACGCCGGGCGCCTGTCGCGGGACGAAGCGGGCCGACACCAGGTGGCGGCCGTCGGCGCTGAACTGCACGGACCGGGGGACGAAGCCGGGTTCGTCCCGGATGCGAGTGATCTCATCGCCCGAGCGATCGGCGACCAGGATCGTGCCGCCGTCCTGACTGCCGAGTGCCAGGGCGACGTTCTGCCCGTCGGCGCTCCAGGTCAGGTCGATCGGCCAGCCGTCGTCCGGTCCGGTCACGTCGGCGAGTCGCTCGCCGGAGTCGAGGTCGAACAGGGCGACCCCGTGGTCGAGGCCCGCGAGGACCACGTCGCCGTCGGGGCTCACGGCCATGCGCAGGGGTGCGCCCGGCGCGCCGCCGGGATCGATGCGCTCGATGACCTCCCCCGACTCGACGTGCCAGCGCACCAGGTCGCCCCGGTCGTCGAGGGCGACCGCGGAATCGCCGTCGACGAAGGAGCCCGACCCGTGGCTGAACGGCACGCTGGCCACGTTCGTCCACTCGGCGCCGGCCCCGTCGGAGACGTCCCACACCTTGGCCGACGCGATGGCCCAGTCCCCGGTCAGGAGGCGGTCGGCGTCGGGCGAGAGCGCCACGGCGGCGATCCCGTTGGTCGTGTCCTGGGCCGAGACAGCGGCGAGCTGGCGAACGCCGACGTCGGTGACCTCGTGCACGGTGGCGATGCCGTCGTTCCCTCCGGTGGCAAGCCGGGAGGAGTCTGCGCTCCAGTCGAGGGCGTTGGCCTCGGAGCCGTGGACGGCGACGGTGAAGCGCTGCTCGCCGGAGGTGGCGTCCCAGATGCGCACGATGCCGTCGTGGTGTGCGCTGGCGAGCCAACGTCCGTCCGGGCTGTGGCGAGCGTCGCGGGCCGGACTGAGCTCGTCGCCCAGTCGCTGCACCTCCTCACCGGTGCGGGGATCGAGGATCAGCACGCCGTCCTCGTCGAGTGAGGCCACGGCGAGCCGGGTGCCGTCGGCCGAGAAGTCGGTTCCCATCACCCTCGGCCAGTCGACGGAGGTGACCTGCGCGCCGGTTGCGACGTCGAAGACGCGGACCGTCCCGGGGTCGCCGATCCACGACGCAGCGACGAGGTCGCCGTCGGGGCTGAAGGAGGGTGCCCAGACCTCCCCGTCGAAGGGGACGGCCCACACCTCCTCGCCGGACTCGGTCCGCCAGACGCGCAGGTGCCCGTCGTCGCCGCCCGTTGCGAGCAGGTCGCCGGTCGGGTCGAAGGCGACCTCGTTGATGTCGATGTCGTCGCCGGTCCACGAGCGGACCGACTCGCCGGTCCGGGCGTTGCGGAGGTCGACCACGCCCGTGTCCTCGGGCCCCTCGGTGACGAAGACGCTGCCGTCGGGGTGCCAGTCCAGGCTGCCGCCGAGGCCGGGGACGTTGAGGACGACCCGGGACCGGCTGATGGCCTCGTGGAGGGCGCCGATGGCCTCGGGCATCGCACGGTCACCGTCCCGGTCGGCTTCGATGGCGGCCAGGGCGAGCAGCATGCTGCGCTCCGGGTCCTCGTCGAGGCTGGCGTCGGCTGCCGCCGCCAGCTCCCGTGCGTAGGCGGACCGACGTTGGTCGAGCGCCTCGCCCCGCTGGTCCACGGCGAGCGCGCCGCCCACGAGGGCGACGACCAGCGCCACGGCGATCACCGCGAGCTGGGCCCGGAGCCGCCGGTTGGCCCGAGCCTGGCGCGCCGACCGGGCCGCCACCTCCTCTTCGTCGGCGTCGCGCGCCGCCCGGCTCGCATCCAGGAACGCCCGCTCGTGCGGAGAGAGCGGCGAGGAACCGAGGACGTCGCAGGCGACCTGCAGGCGCGCGCCGCGGTAGAGCGCGCCCGGGTCGTGGTCGACCTCGGCCCAGGCGGCGGCCGCCTCGCGGAGGTGGCCGAGCACGACCAGGGCCTCGCGGTCCTGCTCGATCCACCGGCGCAGGCGCGGCCACTCCCGCAGCAGCGCCTCGTGGGCGGGCTCCACGGAGGGCATCCGGCTCTGGCGGTCGCGGTCCAGGCTGAGCAGGCGCGCCTCGGTCCACCGATCGATGATCCGGTCGAGCCGGGTGTCGCCGGCGACGAGGTCGGCGCGACCGGCCCGACGTCGGGTGGGCTCCCCGTCGGGATGGACCACGACGAGCTGACCGAACAAGCGGCGGACCGCTCGGCGGTCGTCGTCGTCCAGCGACCGGTAGAGGGCCTCGGCGCGGGTGGCGATGGCGCCGCTCACGCCCCCGAGCTCGCGGTAGGCGGCCAGCGTGAGGTCGCCTCCGGTCCGCTCCGCCAGCTCGTACAACGTGAACTGGAGGGACGGGAGCCCGGCCGGTTCGTCGACCGCCGCGCTGACCAGCTCGGCCACGAGCGCGCCCTCGACCCCTCGCCCGCACCGCCGGGCCGGCTCGACGATCGCGGCCTCGAGTTCGGCGGCCGACATCGCCGGGATCGTCACGGTGGCGTCGTTGACCGCCGCGCCGAAGCCATGGAACCCGAGGGGGCGATCGTAGAAGTCCGCCCGCAACGTGGCGACCACGCGCACCCGGCTGCCGGTGACGGAGATCGCATGGATCACGCCGTCGAGGAACCGGCGCTGGTCCCGCTCGGGAGCGGAGGTGAAGAGCTCCTCGAGCTGGTCGATCACGAGCAGCAGCTGGCCGCCGGGCGGGAGGAGCCGGCGGACCACCGCGTCGATGCCCCCCTCGGCGGCGAGCTCGCCGGCCACGTCGGGGACGTCGTCGATCGCGACCCGTCGCAGCGCGGCGGCGAGCTCCTTGAACGGGGTGGCCCCGGGCAGCATGGTCGTCACGAACCACGACGCCGAGCCGGGCGCGTCGCCCCGGCGGATGCGGGGCAGGAGGCCGGCCCGCACGGCGCTGGACTTGCCGGTGCCAGAGCCGCCGACGACCAGGACCAGCCGGTGCTCGGGGCCGTCGCCGGCCAGCCGGTGGAGCATGTCGTCGACGAGGTCGGTGCGACCGAAGAAGTCAGCCGCGTCGGACTCGTCGAAGGCGCGAAGGCCGAGGTAGGGGTTGGGGAGCGGCCCTGGCTCCTCTGCCGGCCCGCCGGTGAGCGCGGCGACGAGGTCGTCGGTGAAGTCCCCGATCTGCGGCGTGTCGCGTGCGCAGGCGCGATCGAGCACGGCGGCCACGTCGCCGGCCGCGTGGGGGAGGCAGGCGCGGACGAGGGTGGCGAGACCCGTGACGTCGGTCGCCGGTGTCGTCCGGGGGCCGGGTGCGAGCTCGAAGTCCGTGAGCCACGCGTCGCCGGCCTCGTCGAAGAGGACGTTCGACGGCCGCACCCGCCCGTGCACGAGACCGGCCTCGGCGGCGGCGCGGAGGGCGTCACCGACCCGCCGGACGATCTCGGCGACGTCCGCCGGGGTCGGCGGCTCCCGGTCGCGGCGCTCGAGCCGCTCGGCGAGGGAACCGCCGTGCATGTGGCGCAGCACGACGTGGGCGGCCCCCGGCTCCCGCCAGTAGTCGTGGATCGGGACGATCGCATGGTGGTGCAGGCCGGCGACCCGCTGCGCCGTGGCCTCGAAGGACCGCACGAACTCCGGCGAGTCGGCCAGCTCGGGGCGCACGACCCGGACGACCAGGTCGCGCGCCACACCCGGGAGGTGGGCGGCGTGGAGGGTGCCGTCCTCCCCGGTGCCGAGCCGCTCGCCGAGCCGGTACCCGCGGAGCGCGTGCTCCCCGGCGGCGTCGTCGAGCAGGTCGGGGTCGTGGCGCAGGATGCGCTCCTCGAGCTCCTGCAGGGTGGGCGTGGGGTCGAGGCCGAGCTCTTCGACGAGGACCTCCTGGTGACGCCGGTAGGCGCGCAGCGCCTCGGCCTGCCGGCCGGATCGGTACAGGGCGATCATGAGCTGGGAGACGAACGTCTCGCGCAGCGGGTGGGCCCGGACGCTGGCCTCGAGCTCGGGGATCACCTCGGCGGCCCGGCCGCTGGCCATCTCGGCCGCGAACAGCAGCTCGTGGGCGACGAGGCGCAGCTCGGCGAGGCGCTCGGCCTCGGGTTGGACCCAGTCCTCGTCGGCGAACTCGGCGTAGGCGTCGCCTCGCCACAGGGCCAAGGCGTCGCGCAGGACGAGCGCGGCGGCGTGGGGATCCTGGCGGGCGAGCAGGGTGCGGCCCTCGGCCAGCGCGGCCTCGAACCGCGCCACGTCGAAGGCGTCGTCGGGGAGCCGCAGCGCGTACCCCGGCGCCTGGGTGACGATCTCGGCCTCGGACCCGTCGCACTCGACGACCCGGCGCATGCGGGCGACGTAGCTGCGCAACGTCGTGCTGGCCGCCGGTGTCGGGTCCCCGGCGAACACCGCGTCGGCGAGGCGATCGACGGAGACCACCGCGTTGCGGTGGACGAGCAGCATCGCGAGGAGCCGGCGCTGCCGCGGGCCGCCCACGTTCACCTCGTGGCCGTGGGCGGTGACCGCCACACCCCCCAGCGCGTGGAATCGCACCATCGCAGCCCCCCTGCGGTCGAAGGTACTCCTGGGTGCAACGTGGGGGAAGGGTGTGGCAGTCGTGTGGCAGTGCCCCGAAACCGCAGGTCAGGGCGTGGTCGACGTCACCGTCCGGGTCCGGCGAGGACGTCGTCCATCTGGGCCATCGCCTCGCGCATGCCCTCCTCCATCCCCATGTCGAGCTGCTGCTGCAGGGCCTCGGCGGAGGGGAAGGTCGACAGGATCGTGACCCGGGTGCCGCCGCCGTCCTTGTCCGCGAGGGACACCCGCATCTTGGTGGTCGGCATGTCGGGGTTCGGCTCACCGGAGTCGTCGGCGAAGCCGTCCTCGACCTCGAGGACCCGGGGCTCGTCCACGGACTCGACCCTCCACCAGCCGTGGTACTTGTCGCCCTCGGGCGAGGTCATGAAGTAGCGGACCCAGCCGCCGGGCGTGAGGTCGTGGTCGACCACGGTGGCCGGGTGGGACGGCGGGCCCCACCACCGCTCCAGCTGGCGGGGGTCGTCCCACAGCTGCCAGACGCGCTCGACGGGGGCGTCGAACTCGGCCACGACGGTCATCTCGAGGGCTTCGGTGTCCTTGTCGACACTGATCACGGGCATCGCTGCACCTCCTGTGCTCAGAGATCCTCGGCGAGGATCTCGTCCATGTGCTGTCGACGGTGCGCCGCCGTGATTCTCATCGCTGCTCGGTGAACCTCGCTCTATCCAGCTCACGTCCCGTCGTCGTACGGTGCCCCGAGGGGAAGCGGGAGGAGCGGACATGAAGAAGTTCGAGTGCGGCACCGTCGTCGAGGGGTGCGACGGGGTGGTGACCGGGGAGACCGAGGACGACGTCATGCGTGCTGCCGGCGAGCACGCCGCGTCGGCCCACGGCATGGACGAGCTGCCCGACGACGTCGCGGCGAAGGTGCGGGCGGGCATCACCGACGCGTGAGCCGGTGGCGGGGCCTACACGCTCTCGCCGAACATGGCCCCGGGGTTGAGGATGCCGTTGGGGTCGAACGCGGCCTTGATGCGCCGCATGAGCGCGACCTTGGTCGGGTCCTCCAGCTCCAGCCAGTACTTGGCCTTGGTGCGGCCGAGGCCGTGCTCGCCGGAGATGGCCCCGCCGTGGTCCATGCCGAGGCGGAACAGCTCCAGCATCATCTCGTAGCGGATCTCCGGGTCGGGCTGGAACACCGAGAGGTGCACGTTGCCGTCGCCGGCGTGGCCGCAGCCGGCGATGAACGTCTGCTTCTCCTGGGCGAGCTGCGACACCGCGGTGAGGAACGGGTCGATGGACGCGCGGGGCACCACGACGTCGACGATGTCGTGGGCGCCGGCTCCCTTGGCCAGCCAGAACGCCTTCTCCCGCGCCTCGATCAGCTGGGTGGCCGCGTTGGACGGCAGCACGTAGACGTCGATGGCCCCGAGGTCGGCGACGAGCTCGGCCAGGGCTTGGGTGTCCGCGTCGAGGCGGTCCTCGTGGCGGTCCTCGAGCTGGACCACGAGGTACGCGAGCGCGGTCTGCTTGACCTCCTCGGGGACACCGACCTCCACGCCGAGGGTGTTCTCGATGCCGGACATGGTGAGCATGTCGATGTACTCGAGGATCATCGGTCCGATGCCGCTCTTGACGATGGCCGGCACCGCCGCGGTGACCTGGTCGAGGGTGGTGAACGGCGCCAGGACCGTGGCCCGGTGCTCGGGGCGCGGGTAGAGCTTGAGGATCGCCTCGGTGACCACGGCCAGCGTGCCCTCCGAGCCGATGACCAGCTGGGTGAGGTCGTACCCGGTGGAGCCCTTGACGAACTTCCCACCGGTGGTGATGACCTCGCCTGACGGCAGCACGGCCCGCAGGCCGAGCACCTGGTGGCGGGTCACCCCGTACTTCACGGCCCGCATGCCGCCGGCGTTGGTGGCCACGTTGCCGCCGAGGCTGGCGCTGTACTCGCCGGGGAACACCGGGTAGACGAGGCCGCGCGGCGCGAGCGCCTGGTCGAGCTGGTCGAGGGTGACGCCGGGCTGCACGACGGCGACCAGGTTGTCCTCGTCGATCTCGACGATGTCGGCCATCCGGTCGAAGGCGAGCACGATCCCGTCGGGGTGGGGGATCGCCGCGCCGGACAGGCCGGTGCCGCTGCCCCGGGCGGTGACCGGGATGCCGTGGGCGTCGCAGGCGGCGAGGATCGCGGCGACGTGGCCCTCGTTCTCGGGGTTGACCACGGCGGCCGGGACCACCGGGTCGATGCCGAGCGCCTCGTCGTGGTGGAGGTCGTCGCCGGCGTCGGCGCCGCTGCGGACGAGACCGTCGGGCACGGCGCCCCGGAGCACCTCGATGACGTCCACGGTCCCCGGCTCGGCCATGTCGCCGGATGGTACGGCGTCAGAGCAGCCGGTGGTCCCGGGCGGCCTGCACCGCGGCGTGGCGGTCGCCGACGCCGAGCTTGCGGTAGACGGCCCGGCAGTGCGTGCGCACGGTGTTGATCGACACGTACAGCTCCCGGGCGATGTCGCGCTGGCTCAACCCGCTCGGCAGGTACCGCAGCACGGCGAGCTCCCGGTCGGTGAGCTGCTCGACCAGGCCTGCGGCCGTCGCCGGTCGGGAGGTCGGGGTGCCGTGGCGGGCCTCGGCCCGGGCGAGGTGGCGGCCGGCGATGCCGGGGTCCGGGCAGCGGTCGAGCACCGAGTGGGCCTCCTCGAGCAACGCCGAGCCGGCTTCGTCGCCGAGGTCGAGGAGCGTGTCGCCGCACAGGGCGAGGACGAAGCCGAGGGCGAGCGGGGTGGAGGAGCGACGGGCGCTGGCCAGCGCGAACGCGACGTCGTCGCGGGCCGCGGCCTCGTCGCCGGCGGTGCGGGCCCGGACGGCGAACGCGGGTGCCACGCCGTGGTAGCCCGCCAGCCCGAACCGCTCGGCGGTGTCGATCGCCGTCTCGGCCGCCCCGTGGGCGACGGCGGCAGAGCTGTGCTCGAGCTCGGCCACGCAGCGGTGGACGAGGGAGACGGTCTGGGCCGACCAGTTGTGTGTGGCGTCGGCACCGGCCGCCGCCACCTCGAGGGCAGCGCGCGCCTCGTCGACCATGCCGGCCCAGCCGTGGGCGGCGCCGACGGCCGTGGCCAGCTCCGGCGGGCCGCCGTCACGCAGGCACGCAGCCAGCTCAGCCCTCGCCACGTCGAGCGCGCTGGTGACGTCACCGGTCGCGAGCGAGAGGTTGATGCGTAGCGACGTGGTCGCCGGGAAGCCGCGGGGCTCCAGCTCCAGCACGACGCCGACCCACTGCTCGGCCTCGGCGTAGCGACCGGCGAAGAACGCGCACCAGCCGGCCAGGATCGCGCAGCCCACGTCGGCGCGGGCGACCTCGCCCAGACGGGCCAGCAACCGGCCGAGCGTCTCGACCTGCCCGGCCCGCAGCAACCGGGGACCGTGGACGTGGAGCAGCCGGGCGGCGTCTCGGAGGTCGCCGGCGTCCAGGTGGTGGGTGACCGCTCGGCCGTGGTCGTCGGCGGCCTCGAACCAGGCGGCGGCACGGCGGTGGAGCTCGGGGAGGCGCGGCGCGATGTTCGCCTGCGCTTCGAGCTGGAGGAGGTCGCGCAGGAGGTGGTGGTAGCGGAACCACGTGTCGGTGCGGTCGAGGGCGACGAGGAGCTGGTTCATGCGGGCCGTCTCCCGCAGCCAGGCTGCGCCGCCACCGGTGTTTGTCACCGCGTCGACGAGGTCGCCGCTCAGCTCGTCGAGCACCGACGTCTCCAGCAGCCGACGGTGGTCGTCGGGGTCGAGGCCGGTGAGCAGCTCGTCCCGCAGGTACTCGACGACCAGGTGGTCGTCGCCCCGGAACGCGGTGACGAAGCCCTGCGGGTCACCGGAGCGCTGGAGGGAGAGCCCGGCGAGCACGAGGCCGGCCGCCCAACCCTCGGTGCGACCGCACAGCTCGGCGAGGAGGGCGGGGTCGAGGCCGGAGCCGCTGTCGCCGAGCAGGCCGGCGGCCTCGTCGGGGGCGAACCGGAGGTCGTCGGCGCGGACCTCCGCCACCTGCCCGCGGACGCGCAGGCGGCCGAGCCGGAACGGTGGGTCCATGCGGGTGGCGAGCACCACGGTGACGTGTGCCGGACAGAGGTCGACGAGCCGCTCGACGCCCCGGTGGATCCGCTCGTCGTCGACGAGGTGGTAGTCGTCGACGACCAGCAGCAGCGGCTCGGTGAGCGCAGCGAGCCGGTTGACGAGGGCGGGCACGACGGCGTCGGCGTCACCGTTCGATCCGGCGATCACCGGGTGGAGGCCGGCTTCGAGGTCCGGTTGCGTGCGCCCGATCGCCTGGGCGAGGTGGGACCAGAACCGGGCCGGGTCGGAGTCGGTCGCCTCGACCTGCAGCCAGGCCACCGCCTCGGGACGGGCGGCGAGCCAGGCGGCCACGAGCGTGGACTTGCCGGAGCCGGCCGGGGCGCTCACCAGCACCAGGGGAACGCCCGCGTCGACGGCGGCATCGAGGGTGGCGTCGAGCCGGGACCGGTGGACGAGGTGCCGGGGCGGTGCCGGTGGCTGCACCTTGGTGGCGGCGAGGCCCGGCTGCCAGTCCTCGGTCATCTCCCACCACCCTACGGTCGGATCTCACCCGGGTGAGATGGCGGGGTGGATGAGGCGGTCCCGTCCGGGTGGACGAGATGGTGGCCCCATGCCCACCACGACCACCTACGAGATCGTCCTGCGGGGCCGGCCCAGCGCCCGGCTCCTGCGGCCGCTGCTCGACGCCTTCACCTTCGACCACGGGAGTGACGGCGTCACCCGCCTCGTCGGGGAGATCGGCGACCGGTCGCACCTGCACGGCGTGCTCGCCCACCTCACGTCGGTGAACGTCGACGTGGTCTCGATCGGGCCGGCCCCCATCCCAGACGACCCCACCACCCACGGAGCACAGACATGATCACCGTCACCGGACTCACCAAGCACTACGGCGACCGGATCGCCGTCGACGACCTCGGCTTCGACCTGGCCCCTGGTCGTGTCACCGGCTTCGTCGGCCCGAACGGCGCCGGCAAGTCCACCACCATGCGGATGATGGTCGGTCTCACCCGCCCCGACCGGGGCGAGGTCCGCTACGACGGCATCGGCTACGGCGACCTGGAGCACCCGGCCCGCACGGTCGGATCCGTCCTCGACGCCCGCTGCATGCACCCGGGCCGCACCGCCCGGAACCACCTGCGCGCCAGCGCCGCGCTCAGCGGCATCCCGGCCCGCCGGGTGGACGAGGTGCTCGCTGACGTCGGCCTCGAGAGCGTCGCCGACGACAAGGCGGGCGGCTTCTCCCTCGGCATGCGCCAGCGGTTGGCCCTCGCCACCGCGCTGCTGGGGGACCCCCGGGTCCTCCTGCTCGACGAGCCGTCCAACGGGCTCGACCCGGACGGCATCCGCTGGATGCGGCACCACCTGCGGGCCTTCGCCGATGCCGGCGGCACGGTCTTCGTGTCGAGCCACCTCATCGCCGAGCTGGCCCGCTTCGCCGACGACCTCGTCGTGGTCGGCGCCGGGCGGCTCATCGCCGCCGAGACCGTCGACTCCCTCACCGCCCGGACCGGCCTGTCGCTCGAGGACAGCCTCCTCGAGATGACCGCCGGCGCCGCCGAGTTCGCCTCGGCATGACCGCTCCACCGACCGCCACCACCACTCCGGAAGAAGGTCCCATGACCGCCACCGAGCTCCCGCTCCCCACCGACCGCATCGTCGCGGCCCCTGCTCGCAGACGAGACCTCACCCAGCTCCCGGCGGTCCTGCGCAGCGAGTGGATCAAGTCGACGACCGTGCGCACCAACAAGACGATCTTCGCCGTGGGCGCGGTCGTCAGCCTCCTGGCCTCCTGGGCCACCGCCGTCTCCTTGGACGACCTCCCCGACTCGGCGGTCGAGCTGGCCACCGGCGTGAGCGCCCTCCCCGCCGTGCTGGCGGCCATCGCCGGCGTCCTGCTGTTCAGCGCTGAGGCCCAGCACGGCACCCTCGCCGGCGCCCTGACCGCGCAGCCGGCCCGATGGCCGGTCGTTGCGGGCAAGACCATCGCCGCCACCGGGATCGGCCTCGTGCTGGGCGTGATCGGCCTCGTCGCGGGGTTCGCCGGCGCCCTCGCCGGCGGGCTCGCGGTGGGGGACACGAGCGGACTGCCCACCACTGTGCTCTGGGTCCTGCTCTACACCTGCGGCTCGGCCGTGCTCGGGCTCGGCGTGGGGATGGTGGTGCGCCACAGCGCCGGTGCCGTCTCCGGGCTGCTCGTGTGGTGGCTGGTGATCGAGGGCCTCTTCGTCCAGTTCGCCCCGGCTGAGGTCGTCCGGTTCGTGCCCTTCGACACCGGCTGGCGGTCGCTCGGGATCGACTCATCCCTGGATCGTCCGGAGATCGCCGCCGCCGGCCTCTCCAACGCGGCCCACGCATCGATCTTCTGGGGCTACGTCCTTGCGGCGCTCGTGATCGGTGCCGTCCTCGTGCACCGGCGGGACGTGGACTGACCCGGGGTCAGAAGCGCTCGAGCGCCTCCGGGCCGAGGTCGGCGATGCTCGGGTAGCCGCCGAGGGTGAGGGCCAGGTCGAGCTCGGCGAGCAGGCAGCGCAGCACGTGCTCGACGCCGGC
>Ga0208490_100892_pt1 | contig 14007 bp, 13 predicted proteins | sample SubbioAug_CSWold_FD_184818 | JGI IMG/M metagenome (GOLD analysis project Ga0208490, IMG submission 184818) | Serpentinite rock and fluid subsurface biosphere microbial communities from McLaughlin Reserve, California, USA - CR11Aug_CSWold (SPAdes) | ecosystem: Environmental > Terrestrial > Deep...
GCCGTCGGCCACGCCCACCTGGACCGGCGGCGCCGGGGCATCGTCGGGAGCGGTGGCGAGCACCTCGGTCACCACCGCCCGGGTGCGCTCGGCCAGGGCCTCGTCGCCGCCGAAGAACCGGGACGGCCCCCGGGTGGGGAAGGCGACCAGGCCCGGCTCGAGCACCTCGACCCTGGGTGTGATCGCGTCGAGCGCGGCGGCCACCGGCTCGAAGGCCCGGGCGTCGCGCGACGGGTCGTGGGCCAGGACGACGAGCGACGGGCAGCGGGCCTGGGCCTCCCGACGGCGCTGGTGGGCCGCCACCCCCTCGCCCCGGGCCGCTGGCGAGGAGGCCACCACCCGGTTGGCGTGGAAGACGGCGGCCGGCTCGGCCAGCGCCACCCCGGCCGCCACCACCGGCCAGTCCGGGACGCGCACGACCAGCGTGCGCACCGCGCCCCCGCGCGCTCCCATCGGCTCAGCTGACGGCGCGCAGCGGCCGGTCGCGGTGGGGCGCTCGGGCAGGGGCCGCCCTCGCCACCTCCACCTCGCCACCGGCGGCGGGGAGCCACAGGTCGACCCGGCGGGGCCGGGCCGCCTCGCCGCGGCCACCCCCCTCCACGCGGACCTTGCGAGCCCGGAGGTGGCCGTGGCCGGCCTCGATCCCCTCCCACCGGGCGCGGGTGATCGTGAGCTCGAGGTCGGCCCGCTCCGGCCACCCTCCGCCCAGCTGGACGAGCACCGCGCCCCGCTCCCGGGCCCGGGCCACCAGGCGACGGGCGTCGCCGGGGCGCACGGCCCGGCCCGCGGGGACGACGAGGCAGTCGAAGCCGTCGACCAGCGCGGCGGCCACGCCGCCCCAGGCGTCGCGCTCGGGGGCGGCGACGAGGACCAGGTGCTCCAGGGCCACCCCGAGCTCCTCGGCGGCCACCAGCCCGAGCGAGGGCAGCCCGACCGCGGCCACCCAGGACCCGGCTCGGGAGGCGGCGGCCACGAGCGCGAGGGCCAGCGAGGTGGCGCCCCCCACCCCGTCGGCCTCGGCCACCGCCACCGTCGACCCCCGGCGCAGGCCGCCGCCCGGGACCAGCTCGTCGAGGGCGGGCAGGACCGGGAGGCGCTGCTCCCGGGTGAGCGTGACCGGCCGGACGCGCTCGGCCAGCCCCGCCAGGTCCGTGGGACGAGCCGAGGCCGGCTCGGTCGTGGCGGATCCCGCGACAGGCGGTTCGGAGGCACTGGTCGACGACGGGGCAACGGCTCCGCTCCGCATCACCCCATGATCGAACACCTGTTCGATCCCGTCAAGGCCGAGGCCCGTCGTTGGCGTTGGGCGGGGGCTACGGGAAGAGGCCCCGGGCCTCGATGGCGGCGGCGATGCGCTCGAGGGCGACCACGTAGGCGGCGCTGCGGAGGTCCACGCCCAAGACCTGGGCTCGGGCCCACACGTCCACGAAGGCGGAGTCCATGCGGTCGCGGAGGCGCTCGGCCACGATGCCCTCGTCCCAGGGGTAGCCCTGGCGGCTCTGGGCCCACTCGAAGTACGAGGCGGTGACGCCGCCGGCGTTGGCGAGGATGTCGGGGACGACGACGATGCGCCGCTCGTCGAGCACCTCCTGGGCCAGGCTGGTGGTGGGGCCGTTGGCCGCCTCGACGATGACCTGGGCCTGGATGCGCTTGGCCACGTGCTCGTCGATCACGCCGCCGAGGGCAGCGGGGACGAGCAGCTCGCACTCGATGTCCCAGATCGAGTCGGCCGAGATGGCGTCGCCACCGGTGAAGCCGGCCACCGTGCCGGAGGTGGCCACGTGGTCTGACAGGGCGAAGGGGTCGAGGCCGCCGCCGTTCATGACGGCCCCGCCCACGTCGGCCACCGCCACGACCCGCATGCCGGCCGAGTGCAGCAGGAAGGCAAGGGGCCCGCCCACCTTCCCGAAGCCCTGGATGACGACGCGACGACCGGTCATCGGGATGTCGAGCTCGCGGAAGGCGGCCCGGGCGCAGACGAGACAGCCCGTCGAGGTGGCCCCGGCGTGCCCACGGGTGCCGCCCACCGAGAGCGGCTTGCCGGTGACCGACGCCGGCAGGTGCGAGCCCTGGGTCATCGACAGCGTGTCCATCAGCCAGGCCATGACCCGGCCGTCGGTGTTGATGTCGGGGGCAGGCACGTCGCGGTCGGGGCCGAGCAGCGGGCTGATCTCGTAGGTGTAGCGGCGGGTCAGCCGCTCCAGCTCCCCCATCGACATGGTGGTCGGGTCGCAGCGCACGCCGCCCTTGGCGCCGCCGAAGGGCAGGTCGAGGATCGCGGTCTTGAACGTCATCATGGCGGCCAGCGCCTTGACCTCGTCGGCGTCCACGGCCGGGTGGAAGCGGATGCCGCCCTTGCCGGGGCCTCGGGTGGTGTCGTGGTGGACCCGCCACCCGGTGAAGACCTCGACGCGCCCGTCGTCCATCTTCACCGGGATGGCCACCTCGAGCATCCGCTTGGGGGTGCGCAGGATCCGGTGGACGTCGGGGTCGATGTCGCCGAGCTTGGCCGCCGAGTCCAAGCGGTCGAGGACGGTCTCCCAGGCGCTGGCCGACATCGTGCGTGTGCCTCCGTGGGTCCGTCGTCGCGGGTGGCCGGGGCGGCCCGGACCCGGGTCCGTTCTACCCGACCGGGAAGTGGGGCATGCGCTCGGTCAGGTCACGGGCCGGGACGGGGCGCGGCCAGCAGGCCCAGCGTGCGCTCGAGGACCGCGTCGCCGAAGCATCGATCGATGGCGTAGCTGTCCTCGTAGTTGACGATGAGGTAGCCGCCGGCGACGAAGCCGAGCCCCTGCTGCCCCACCGGGTCCAGCTCGAAGGACTGGGGGAGGTAGCCGAGGGCGTCGTTGGCCTGGGCCAGCGGCATCGTGACGGCGGCCGGGCTCTTCTCGACGATCGTGTTGGTGAGGTTGCTGAACAGCTCGCCCGGCCCGGTCGTGATGGCGAGGTCGTCGCCGATGCGGAGCATGGCCGCGGCCACCTCCACCGACACCGGGGAGGCGGAGGTGCAGGGCGCCGTCTCGCTCTTGCCGACCGACAGCGACGCCGGCTTCGGCTCGAACCGCCGGTCGAAGAACCCGGGCAGGCCCAGGGCGGTGAGCGGCACGTTGGTGACGGGCTGGTCCCAGGTGGCGCGGGCCATCCAGACGTCGCCGTCGGTGACGGTGCGACCGCTGCCGATCGGAGGGATCCGGGCAGCCAGCCCCGGGCCGGTGTCACCGGCCGGCGACATGTTCCCGAGGCCGGTCATGAAGTGCAGGCCCACGCCGCCGAAGCGGTCCTCGAGGGCCCGTTCGAAGGCGCCCGGCCAGTCGGGGTGGGCCACGCCGCCGTTGCCGCCCTTGCTGACCGGGTGGGCTGCGTAGGCACCGAGGGTGGCGATGACCCGGGGCGGGGCGCCGGGCTTCTTGCCCTTCCCGGGCTGGCCGGGGACGTAGGCCCGGAGCCACTGGGCGTGCTGGGTCTCGGCGCTGCGGTAGGTGTCGCGCCGCTCCCGGTTGAAGGGTCGGGCCTCGACCTCGCCCACCTCGATGACCGCCGGCTCCATCGCGCCGACCGCCTCCCGCACCGTGCTGCGGATGGTCTCGGTGACCTGGGCCATGTACCAGTCGGGGACGTACCCCCAACCGCCCATGAAGTCCGGGGCCGCGTGGCTGTGGGTCGCGGCGATCACGATGCCGGCCGGGTCGATGCCCAGCTCGGCTCCGAGCGACTCGCCCAGCTGCTTGGCGCCGCAGTCGTCGCACTTGCTCGCGTAGTCCCACAGCCAGCCGACGCCGTCGACGACGGTGAGGACGAACGTGTCTCGGCCGTCGCCGACCGCGAGCGAGCGGACCCAGAGGCCGAGCTCCTCGTCGAAGGCGGAGACCGGGTTCATCGGCCCGATGCCGAAGCCGCCCTGGTAGATGCAGTCGGGGTTCTCGGGCCAGGGGGTGCCGGTGTGGGCGAGGTGGCTGGCCTCCCCCGGGGCCACCCCGAGCTGCTGGAGGTAGCCGGGGTCGAGCGTGCGGCAGGCCATCGGGTCCGTCTCCCAGGCGCCGCCGTGGGCGGCCGGATCCGGCGCGATCGACGTCTTGGCCGCCCCGACCCGCAGGCCATCGGGGGCGGGCAGGGAGGCCGCAGCGGCTCCAGGCTGGCCGGCACCGGCGGGAGCGCTCTGCGTCGGGTCGACGAGCGGGGGATCGGTGTCGCCGGCCAGGCCCTCGACGACGCCCGCGACCGGGTCCTGGGTGGGGGCGCCGACCACGCCGGCCCAGGCGGCGCCGATCACGGTCGAGCCGACGACGAGGCCGGCGAGCGCGGCGCGGCCGAGGGAGCGAGCCCCGCGCGAGGCCCTCACGGCTTGCCGCCGCCCTTGCCCTTGCCGGCGCCGCCGCCTCCGCCCTTGCCCTTCCCGTTGCCCTTGCCCGGGTCGCCGTCCTCGCCGCCGGGCTCCGGGGCCGGACCAGGGGTGCTCGACTGCTCGATGGCGACGGCGAGCAGCGGGGCCCGGACGACGTTGGCGTAGGGCTCACCCACGTTGGTGGGCTCCTCGGTGGGGACGGCGAACTGCCACTGCTGGCCATCGATCTCGGTGGTCGGTGCGGGCAGCCCGACGAAGAGGTTGTCGGTGTCACCGGTGACGAAGAAGTGCAGGCCGTGGCTGGCGTAGGCGCCCTGGCGGTCGGCGCAGGTCAGCTCCTCGTAGGGCTTGCCGGCGAGGAGCGCGTACCCGTCGCGGACGCGCGGGTGGTCGCTCGCCTCACCGGGCCAGGGCCGGGGCACCGGGTCGTCGCCGGTGCCGTCGTCGAGGCAGGCGTCGTCGCGGTAGTACGGGACCACGAAGGGGTTGCCGAGCGTCGTCGGCCCGGTGAGCTCGAACACGTAGACGAGCGATCCGGCGTCGCCGCGGCCTGAGACCTGCTCCCAGGTGCCGAAGGCCAGCGGCAGGTTGAAGGTCGGGTCCGGGAAGTCGAAGAAGGCCGGGTCCCCGGTGGGGAGCTGGTCGACGTTGCCGACGTCGTCGTTCACGCCGTCGATGGGCACGCCCTCGGGCCGCAGGGCGTTGTAGTACACGGCGGCGACGTCGCGGTTGTAGTCCCACGACGTGTAGAGGCCGTCGGGCGGGATGGGGTGCACCCGCACCCGGTACCGGTAGGCGATGGCGTCGCGGTAGTAGGTCTCGAGCTTGGTGACGTTGGTGCCGGAGTCGGCCCCCCACACCTCCCGCAGCGCCCGCACGGGGCCGACCCGCCAGCCGAGCAGCGCCGAGTTGGCCTCCCAGTTGACCTGCTCGTCCTCGAAGCCGACGAGCGAGACCATCGAGTCAGGGCTCTGCTGGAAGGCCCGGCCCTTCCAGCGGTCGATGAGGTCGGGGCCGTAGGTGCCGTCCCCGGAGGGGTCTGCGACGTGCATCTCACGCAGCATCCAGCGGCCGCTGGCCACCATCTCGTAGGCGTCCGTGCGCACGACGTGGCCGTCGCGCGGGAAGCGGTCGTCGCTCTGGCGGACGGTGCCGTCGGGGTCGCAGACGGTCCCGACCAGGTTGGGCCCGTAGCCCCGGTTGGACGAGCCGAGCTTCTCCGGATCGCTGTCGGCGAACGAGTGGCGGTCGATCCACCGGTCGGCGTCCCCGTCGCGCTCGAAGCTGACGTAGCCGTTCGTGTGGTCGAACGAAGGACCGTCCTCGCGGAGGAACAGGTACACGTACGCCTCGCCCACCGTGCCGGTCACGTCGACGAGGCGGACCTCCTGGCGCTCGCCGCCGGTGCCGTGGGGCCCGGGAGCGTCGGCCGGGGCGCGGACCCCGGCGTCGGAGGCCATGAACACGACCTCGTCGTCATCGTCGAGGCCCGGCACCGGATCGGGGGTCGGGCCGGCGCCGTCGGGGTAGGCGGCCGTGCACTCCCCCGCCGTGCGCTTCCACGCCTCGACGTCCCAGGCGTAGGTGAGCTCCTCGTCGGTGCCGGAGTACACGCCGAAGTCGCTGTTCCCGTTGGCCAGGAAGTGGGGGAAGCGCTCGTCCACCTGGACGGGGATCTCGACGAAGCGCTCGCCGTCCCAGCGGTAGGCGGCCACCTGGTCGACCGGCACGCCCTCGCCGCGGGGGTCGGGCGGCACGACGATGGTGCCGTTGTGGGCGTCACGCTCGCCCGCCGCGGTGCCCGAGGGGTACGGCGCCGGGCTGCCCTCGGCGGCCAGGCGGGACCAGGTGGGGAGCTCGGCTCCGGTGAGGACGACCGGCTCGGCCGACCGGGCGGCGGGGAGCAGCTCGGCGGTGGCCCGCTGGCCTGCGATGGCCGGACCGGCCAGCCCGGTCAGCGTGGTCGCGACGACGAGAGCCCTGGTGCGCCTGCCCATGGGCCGAGGTTCGCTACTCGAGGTAACCGTTCCTGCCGGTTCCTCCGATCTGCTCCGTTCGAGCCAGCCCCGCCTCGGGCACCGAGGTGGGCGGCTCAGCTCGGGTCGCAGGCCTCGGCCACCCAGGCGGCCCCGGCGACGGCCCGCGGGTCGGCCTCGGCGTGCAGGGCGTCGATGGCGGCTTCGGCGGCCCGCTGGTCCCGGGCCTCGATGACCGCGTCGGCCTCGGCCAGGACGGCATCCGCGAGGGCCTCGACGTCGTCACGGTGCTCGGCGTCGACGTGCTCGAGGCTCTCAGCCAGCCGCACGACGAAGGCGCGCGCCTCGGCGTACGCGCCCTGCAGCTCGCGGTGGATGGTGTTGCGAGAGGTGCGGTCGCCGACCACGTCGTCGACCTGGCGGGCCACGTCGCACCACTCGGCGGGCGAGGCGATGGCCGCCTCGTCGGCGCCGGAGGTGACGCCGCACGCAGCGAGGGTGGCGATCAGGCCGGCGCCGAGGGCGAGGCCCAGGGCGGTGCGGGCGCGGGAGGTGAAGGGGACGGTGGTGCGCATGGCTCTCCTTGCCGGACGTCCGGCGGTGGTGCGGCGGCCTCGGTCCCGACCCGTGCCGGGCGGCCCGCCGCGCTTCACCCACCCTGTTCCACGATCACCCTCGATCGGTTCACGCTCGGCGGCGTAGGCGGATCAGCAGGGGTCGCCGTGACCGGCCACCAGCCAGGCCACCGCTCCCGTCGCCGCCCACCGCCACGGCTGCGCCGACCAGGTGTGCACGAGGTCACCCACCGCGCTGTCGGCGGGCAGGGCCGCGGCGGCCACGACCCAGGCGATCGGCGTCCCGGCAGCGACGGGCGCGACGAGCTCGGGCCGCCAGCGCTCGACCAGGCGCCCCGCAGCGAGGCCCCACGCCACGAGCGCAGCCAGCGACGCCGTCCCGGAGGTCAGCGTGGCCGTCACGAGGTCGAGGCGGTGGGCGACGGCCAGCAGCGTCGCGGTCGAGACGGCGAGGACGGGCACGAGCAGGACGAGCCGGTGGGCCCGCCGCCGGGCGAGGCTGGTGGGCACCGCGGCCAGGAGGCTCCGGGCGGGGTCGTCGAGGCCGAGGAGGGCCGCCGCGGCCAGCAGGGCCACGGCGAGCCCGAGCAGGGTGGGAGGCGCCGGGCCGGCACCGGCCACGTCGGCGATCGCCAGCACGGCCGCCAACGTCGGCACCACGACGAGCAGCGGGCGCCAGGGCAGGGCGCGCGAGGTGGGGACCAGCCACGCCGCCCGAGCGCCGGCCTTCCGACCGTCCCCGTCGAGCCGGGCGCAGGGGATCACGTCAGACCGCCGGCGAGGCGGGGGCCACCAGCACCTGGGCGACGACTCCGGTGACGGCGACGAGCACGCCCGCCAGGGCCAACCTGGCCCCGGCACGGCCCCTGACGGCGAGGCCGGCGAGGAGGACGGCGAGGCCGATGAGGTAGACGCTGTGCCATCCGGCCATCGCCTCGTGGACCACGACGCGTCGCCAGCTGCTCTCGAACTCGTTCGGTCCGGCCAGCAGCCAGCCGTCGGGGGTGTCGGACAGGGCGAAGCCCGGCCCGAGGTCGAGCTCGATCGGCTGGGTCTGCACGAGGGTGACGTACCGGGCCGGCACCCACTGCCAGGCCCACGAGGTGAAGCCGAGCGCGGCCGCCGCCACGGCGCCCAGCACCGAGACGAGACCCCGGCGACGCGAGGCCCGGCCCGCAGCCAGCCCGGCCGCCGCCGCGAAGGCCACGAGCGCTGGGATCTGGGACAGCTCGAGGACGCTGTGCACCTGGGCGTCGGTGCGCCAGAGGGACTCCCCGACCCAGTAGCCGCCCTCGATCCGCTCGCCCACCCCGAGCACCAGCGCCGCGAGGAGGCCGATCGCCGCGCCCGGCCAGAGGCCGAGCAGCCGGGCGGTGGCCCGCTCGTCGCCGTCCATCACCGCAGCCGGTGCCACCGCTTCGTCGACACCGGCCCGGTCTCGCCCACCGCTGTGGACCGCGTGCACGAACACCCCGAGGGCGAGGGCGGTGAAGCCCGCCGTGGCCAGCGTGTACGAGCCGCTCTGGTAGTCCGCGTCGCCCAGGAGGGAGAGCATGGCGAGCGTGCCGGCGGCACCGGTCCAGAGCCACGTCGACCGCGCCGTGCGCCGGGCCTCGACGGCGGCCAGGGCCCGTAGGCGCCGCCACCGCCCGTCCTTCGTCCCCGCTCGAGCCACGGGCCGCGTCAGCGCCGTCATCCCGCCACCGTCAGGCCCCGGGCCAGGAGCAGGTAGCCGTCGTCGATGGTCGGTTCGAGCAGCTCGGCACCGGCCGGCGGCGAGCCGATGGCCCGCACGGTGCCGTCGGCGCTCACCCAGGACCGGGTGGGGTCGTGGGTGCCGGAGCGGTCCACCCACACGTGGCCCTCGGCCAGGTGGGCCAGCTCGGCCGGGGTGCCGTCGAATCGGACGGTGCCGTCGAGGAGCACCAGGACCCGCTGGCAGAACGCCGCCACCTCGGTGGTGTGGTGGGTGGACAGCAGCACCGTGCCGGACTGCCCGTGGGCCGAGAGGACCGAGCGCAGCTGGAGGCGCTGGTCGGGGTCGAGGCCGGAGGCGGGCTCGTCGAGGACGAGGAGGTCGGGGGTGCCGAGGAGCGCACAGGCGATGGCCACCCGCTGTCGCATCCCGCCGGAGAGGGTCCGCACCTTCTTGTGCATGGCGTCGGTGAGGCCCACGGCGCCGAGGACCCGTCGCACCTCGTCCTGGCGGACGGCGCGGTCGGTCATCTCCTTCAGCACGGCCACGTAGTCGACGACGTCGAAGGCGGTGAACCCGGCGTAGAGGGTCGGCTCCTGCGGGAGGTAGCCGAGCCGGCGCCGGATGGCGGTGCGCTCGTCGCTGCGGGTGGGGTCGAGGCCGAAGACCTCCACCTCACCGGCAGAGGGGCTGAGCACGGTGGCCAGCATGCGGAGCAGGGTCGTCTTGCCAGAGCCGTTGGGCCCGAGCAGGCCGACCACGCCGCCGCGGTCGATGCGCAGGTCGAGGTCGGCGACGGCCACGTGCCGGCCGAACCGGCGGGTGAGCCCGCGGGTGGCGACGACGGCGCTCACGCCGATGCTCCGTAGGCGAGCTCGTCGCGGTGCCGGCTGAGGTGCAGCACGGCCACGGCGGCGACGGCGACGGCGACGGCCTGGACGGCGAACGTGTTCACGACGAGGCCGTCGAGCGCCTCGCCGAGCGGCGCGAGCCGGCGCCGGTCCATGCCCACCGCCACGGTGGCCGCCCAGGCTCCGCAGAGGGCGACGGCCATCCAGATCGGGTCGTACCGGGTGCCGACGGCGAGGACCAGGGAGCTGCCGGCCAGGGCCGGGAGCACCCAGCCGAGGAGGTGGACGGCCGAGCCGGGCAGGAGGAGGCTGGCCACCACCCCAGCGGGCAGGAGCGCGCCGAGGAGGACGGCCACCCGCATCAGGACGATCCGGAAGGAGTGCAGCGGGGTGGCCTCGGCGAGGGCGCCCACCGGGTCGGCCACGGCCCGGTAGCCGAGCACCGTGCCGGCCACCGGGAGGGCGGGGGCCAGGGCGAGGAACCACGCGGTGGCCGGCCGAGGGTCGAGGGCGGCGGCGGCCAGGGGGACGACGACGAAGGCGACGGCCAGCGAGACGGCGGCGGTGGCCAGCTCGGGGGTGCCGGCGGCGAGGCGCAGCCAGGTGGAGCGCCGGCTCCACCGGCTGGGCCGGTCGATGGCGACGGCGAGGCGATCCCACCGAGCCGCCTGCTCCTCGGCCGGGACGCTGGTGGCGAGGGCGGCCCGGCAGTCGGCGCACCGGAGGAGGTGCGCCTCCACCGAGTCGGCCGCGGCCCCGTGGAGGTGGCCCTCCCGGTAGGCGAGCAGATCGTCGTGGGCGGCGTGCCAGCCGCCGGTGTGCTGGGTGCTCATGCCAGTGCCTCCCTGAGGTCGCGGCGAGCTCGGAGCATGCGGGTCTTGACGGTGCCGCTGGGGATCCCCAGCAGCCGGGCGGCCTCGTTGGTGGTGAGGCCGTCGAGGACGGTGGCCTGCACGACGGCGCGCAGCTCGGGCGAGAGCCCGTCCAGTGCCGCGCCGAGGCGGCCGTGCTCGATGCCGACGAGCACCTGCTCCTCGGCGGAGGCCACGTCGACGTGGCGCTGCGCCCGGAGCCGCTCGAGGAGCGGCTTGCGGGGCCGGAGCCGGTGCAGGAGCTTGCGGATGGCGATGCCCCAGATCCAGGCACCGACCTCGCCAGCGCCCTGGTACCGACCAGCCGTCTGCCAGACGGTGAGGAACGCGTCCTGCACGGCCTCCTCGACCGCCTGCGGGTCGGCGCAGCGGCGGGTCAGCCGGGCCCGCACCCACGGCTCGTGACGGCGGTGCAGCTCCTGGAGCGCGCCCCGGTCGTGGTCGGCCACGGCCGCCAGCAGCTCGTCGTCGGTGGGCTCCCGCCGCTCGTCCATCACCGCCTCTGTTCCAGCGACGCCATCGATCGGTTCACGGGAGCGTGATCGTCTGCCGAGCGTCAGCGGGCGGCAGCCCGAGCCCGGCGCACCCGGAGCCCGGAGCCCACCAGCCGGCGGACCAGCTCTCGCGACGACACGGCGGTGGCCCCCAGCGCGATGGCCCGCTCCCGGTAGTCCGTGGGGATGTCGTAGTGGTCGCCCTGGAAGGCCCGACGGGGGATGCCGAGCTGGCCGGCGAAGGCGTGGAGCTCGTCGTAGGACTCGTCGCTGACGAGGTGCGCCCACCGCCGCCCCTCCCAGGGCCACACCGCCGGGTCCACGAGCACCGTCACGGCGCTCGACGGTAGCGGCGGTCAGCCGAGCGCGGCGCGACGGGCGGCGAGGAAGCGGGCCTCGACGGGGTTCGTGGTCAGCTCGAGGGCACGCTCGTAGGAGGCGCGGGCCTCATCGGCGCGACCGGCGGCGGCGAGGAGCCCCGCCCGCACCGCGTGGTGGGGCTGGTACCCGTCGAGGGCGTCGGCGTCGAGGTCGGCGAGGGCGGCCAGCCCGGCCTCGGGCCCGTCGGCCTCCGCCACCGCCACGGCCCGGTTGAGGGCCACGACGGGGCTCGGTCGCAGCGCGAGGAGGTGATCGTACAAGGCCACGATCTGACGCCAGTCGGTCTCGGCCGCGGTGGGCGCGGCGGCGTGGACGGCCGCGATGGCCGCCTGGAGCTGGTACGGCCCGGGCTGGCCCCGCCGCAGGCAGCGTCGCACCAGCGCCTGGCCTTCGGCGATCGCGGCGGCGTCCCAGAGGGTGCGGTCCTGGTCGGGCAGGGGGACCATCGAGCCGTCGGGGGCCCGTCGGGCCGGGCGTCGGGCGTCGGTCAGCAGCATGAGGGCGAGCAGGCCGAGGGCCTCGGGCTCGTCGGGCATGAGCTCGACCAGGACCCGGCCCAAGCGGATCCCCTCCGCCGACAGGTCGGTGCGGACCAGACCGTCCCCGGAGGTGGCGGTGTGGCCCTCGGTGAACACGAGGTAGATGGCGGCCAGGACCGGCGGGAGGCGGTCGGGCAGCTCGGCGTGCTCCGGGATCCGGTAGGGCGCGTGGTTGTCCCGCAGCTTGCGCTTGGCGCGGACCAGGCGCTGGGCCATCGTGGCCTCGGGGACCAGGAAGGACCGGGCGATCTCGGGCGTCTCGAGGCCGCCGAGGAGCCGGAGGGTGAGGGCGACCTGGGCGTCGGGGTGGAGGGCGGGGTGGCAGCACAGGAACATCAGCCGGAGCTGGTCGTCGGGCACGACCTCGACGAAGGCGTCGAGGTCCCGCCGCTCGGGCGGTTCGTCGGGGTCCATGGCAAGCTCCTGGAGGCGATGGGCGGCGAGGTGCCGGTCGGCCCGGGAGGACTCCCGGCGGAGCCGGTCGATGGCCCGGTTCCGGGCCGTCGTGGTGATCCACCCTCCGGGGTTGGGCGGGACCCCGGTCGAGGCCCACTGCTCGGCGGCGATGGCGAAGGCCTCCGCCACCGCGTCCTCGGCGAGGTCGACGTCGCCGAGGACGCGGATCAGGGTGGCGGTGCAGCGGCCGGCCTCGCGCCGGAAGATCGCGTCGAGCTGGTCACTCACCCTGGAAGGGGCGGACCTCGACCGGGCCCTCGCAGGCGAGGGCGCCCTTGCGGGCCCACTCGAGAGCGGCGTCGAGGTCGGACGCCTCGACCACCCAGAAGCCGCCCATGAGCTCCTTGGACTCGGCGTAGGGGCCGTCGGTCATCGACACCTCGGCGCCGTTCGGGCGGACCACGGTGGCCGACGAGGCCGGGTGGAGGCCGCCGGCGAACACCATGGCGCCCGCCGCCGCCAGCTCGTCGTTGAACGCGCCGACCTGGGCCGCGACGCGGGGGAAGTCGTCCGGCAGCTCGTCGAGGTCGAAGTCCTCGTCGTGCCACACCGAGAGCAGGTACTGCGCCATGTCGTCATCTCCTTGGATCGAAGGGCTGCCGGCGGGTGCCGGCACCTCTGCTACGAACGGGGCCCGCCCGATCGACACCTCCGACGGAGAAATCTGGCAGATCTCACCGGCCCTCATCGACGGGACCCCGAGCGGCTCAGACCGGACCCCGGAGACGGGCGTTCACCTTCGCGGCCTGGAGCGTCAGGTGGTCGCGCTCGGCCGCGCTCGCTGCCCGGCGAGCGGCCAGGGCGTAGAGCTCGGCGGCCCGCTCGAGCGCTCCGTTGCGCTCGTGGAGGTGGGCCGCCACGGCGTGCCAGCGCGGTGTGCCCTCGTCGACCTCGGCCAACGCCGCCAGCCCGGCCGGGGCGCCGTCCGCCTCCCCGACGGCGACAGCCCGGTTCAGCCGCGTGATCGGCGTGTCGGCGAAGGCGAGGAGCTCGTCGTACCACTCGAGGATCTGCACCCAGTCGGTGGCCTCGAAGCGCGGGGCGTCGGCGTGGAGCGCGGCGATCGCCGCCTGCGCCTGGTACTCCCCCAGCCGGTCCTCCGCCAGCGCGGCCTGCAGGATGGCGACGCCCTCGGCGATGAGCCCCTCGTCCCAGCGGCTCCGGTCCTGCTCGGCCAGGGGCACGATCCTCCCGTCCGGCCCGGTCCGGCCGGGCCGGCGAGCGTGGTGCAGCAGCATCAGGGCCAGCAGGCCGTCGACCTCCGGGTCGTCGACGAGGCGGGCCAGCTGCCGGGTGAGGCGGATCGCCTCCGCCGCGAGGTCGACGTCTCCCGCGTACCCCTCGTTGAACACGAGGTACAGGACCCGCATGACCGTCCGGACGTCGCCGCCCGGGGCGAGGCCGGCGCGCCCCACGACCCGCTTGGCCCGGCTGATCCGCTGGGCCATCGTGCGCTCCGGCACCAGGTAGGCCTGGGCGATCTGGCGGGTGGTCAGCCCGCCGACCGCCCGGAGCGTGAGGGCGACCGCCGAGGCCGGGCTGAGCTGGGGGTGGGCGCAGAGGACGTAGAGCCGCAGGGTGTCGTCGGTGCTCGGCACCGGACCGGAGGCCGGCTCGCGGTCGACCCGGACCTCCCGGTCCCGGCGCGCTCCGTCGGAGCGGGCCAGGTCCAGGAAGGCCCGCCAGGCGACGGTCACGAGCCAGCCCTCGGGATCCCTCGGGGGGTCGTGCTCCCACGTCGACAGCGCCCGGATGAGCGCCTCCTGGACGGCGTCCTCGGCCGTCGCGAAGTCAGCTCCGCGACGGACGAGGACCCCGAGCACCC
>Ga0208490_100893_pt1 | contig 13988 bp, 17 predicted proteins | sample SubbioAug_CSWold_FD_184818 | JGI IMG/M metagenome (GOLD analysis project Ga0208490, IMG submission 184818) | Serpentinite rock and fluid subsurface biosphere microbial communities from McLaughlin Reserve, California, USA - CR11Aug_CSWold (SPAdes) | ecosystem: Environmental > Terrestrial > Deep...
TCGGCGGCCAGCCGGTCGCACAGCCGCTTGATGGACGGGGTGAGTCCCCACCAGGCGTGCAGCACGAGGATGCCGGGGCCAGGGACCTCGTCAGGCACGGCCAAGTAGCCGCTGCCGGCGTGGGGGGACTCCATCGGCCGCACGGTACCGGTGGCGGCCGGCGATCACGCAGCCCGACGGCGCCTAACGTCGCCGCCATGCCGGAGGGAGCCAAGGACGATCGCTGCGACCTGTGCGAGGCGGCCAAGATCACACACTGGTTCCACGAGGACGACGTGTGCTGGATCGCCGAGTGCGAGCTGTGCGACACCCCGATGGTCGTGTGGCGCTGGCACGGGATCGACCCCTCCGAGGAGCACCTGGCCCACATGCACGCCGAGCTGGCTCGGGTGGCGGCCGACGTGTTCGACGGCCACTACCTCGACGACAACATGCGCAACATCCCCGACCACTACCACGCCCACGCCCGCCCCCGAGGCGGCTTCTTCGGCCACGGCCACCGCCGGGACCGCTGACCGGACGACGTCTGTGGACCGATCCGTGTGCCATGCGCGCGCTGGCGTCCACAGACACGTGACGGTCCTCATCCGATCGGGCGCGGGACCGGCAGGTGCGGCTCGGTAGCCTCGATCCGGTGAGCGAGCAGGTGTCGGTGTACGAGGCGGTCGGCGGCGCGGCCTTCTTCGACGACCTCGTCACCCGGTTCTACGACCGGGTGGCCACCGACCCGGTCCTGCGCCCCTTGTACCCGGAGGACCTGGCCGACTCGGTCCGCCACACCAGCCTGTTCCTGCAGCAGTACTGGGGCGGACCCACCACCTACAGCCAGGAGCGGGGGCACCCGCGGCTGCGCCAGCGCCACCTCCCGTTCGTGATCGGCGAGGCCGAGCGCGACGCCTGGTTCGGCCACATGGCCGCCGCGCTCGACAGCGTCGTGACCGAGCGGGGCACCGACTCAGTGGTCGAGAAGCAGATGCTCGACTACTTCGCCCACGCCGCCGACTTCATGGTCAACGCCCGCTGACCCTCGGGGCGCGCCCTACAGCGCGATCAGGGCGACCGGGACGAGCACGAGCACCGCCACGAACGCGGCCAGGTGCGACGGGCGGGTGAGCACGAAGCGGGCCCACGCGATCGACGCTCGCCGCACGAGCGGGTAGGCGAGCGCCAGCAGCACGATCGTGAACGACCCGACCCCCACGATCTCGGCCACCACCACCCGCACCGCGTCGGCGTTGCCGAGCAGGATCGCGGCGACCAGGGTGTCGGCCAGCGTGGTGATGTTGGCCCCGGCGATGTAGGGGATCGTGTCCTCCCGGCGCAGGTGGCCGTGGGCCACCACGGGCACGAGCAGCGTGAGGGCCACCGAGACCGACAGGGTGAGCAGCGCCACCAGGCAGCCGAGCCCGAACATGACCCAGGGGCGGGTGAGGTGCGGGCGGGCCTCGAGCTGGTCGGAGCTGACCGTCGGGAGGGCGCGGTCGATGGCCGCGAAGGCGGCCAGCAGCACGGCCAGGCCGACGGGGAACAGCGCCCAGCCGGGCAGCGCTCGGTCGACCAGGTCCGGGACCCACCCGAAGAGGGCGTCGGTCACCGACAGCAGGCCCGGGGCGGCCGTGATGTCGAGGCCGTCGAGGTGCCCGCGCGAGAGGAGCCACCACCCGATCGCTGCCCCGGGGAGGTAGGCCACCGCCGTGATGGTGAGGGCGTACACGCCGATCGACAGGGGCGCCCGCCGCCCGGCGGAGCGGCGCAGGGCGTAGACCACCCCGACGGCGAGGACCACGAACGAGGCCCCGAGGCGGGACCCCGTGAGCATGGCGAAGGCCTGGGTGCGGTCGATGGCGCCGCCGTCGAGCAGGGCCAGCGACGAGGCGCCGATCGGCGAGCCGGAGAGGACGATCCCCGCACCGAGCCAGCCGACGCCGAGGGTGCTCCAGGCGCTGTCGGTGAACACCGACCCCGCGAGGGAGGGCGCGAGCGCCTGGGCGCCGCGCTGCATGAGCCCGAGCGCCGTGATGAAGCAGGCGAGCCCCACGAGCCCGAGCGCCACCCGCTCGGGCCAGGGGCGGCCTGCGGCGCCGGCGTGGGCCTCGGGCACAGGGGTGCGGTGGAAGGGGCCGGGACCGGCGCCGGTGATCCGCGAGAGGACCCTCCGGCCGCGCGTCGAGGGCCGGTCCGGGGCGGATCCGCGCTCGGGCCCCGGCGCAGCGACCGGGTGGCCGACGGTCGACGAAGGCGGCGTGGAGGGGTCCATCAGAATCCCGACCAAACTAATCAGGAATTGCCGGCTGGGGCGAAGCCGGCACTACGAGCGTCGCGCAGGTCAGGGCCGCCAGCCGGCGATAGGTTCGGGCCATGGCGCTCTCACCCGGTGACAAGGCCCCCGCGTTCTCCCTGCCCGACCAGCAGGGGGAGACCGTGAAGCTGTCGAGCTTCAAGGGTCGCAAGGTCCTCGTGTTCTTCTACCCGAAGGCCGACACGCCCGGCTGCACGACCCAGGCGTGCGGCATGCGGGACATCATCGGTGACATCGGCGAGACGGCGGTCGTCGGCATCAGCCCCGACAAGCCGGCCAAGCAGGCCAAGTTCGACGAGAAGTACGGCCTCGGGTTCCCGCTCCTCTCCGACGAGGACCACGCCGTGGCCGAGGCGTACGGCGCCTGGGGCGAGAAGTCGATGTACGGCAAGAAGTACCTGGGCATCATCCGCTCGGCCTTCCTCATCGACGAGAAGGGCAAGATCGAGCAGGCCTGGCCCAAGGTCAGCCCCAAGGACACCCCGGCCAACCTGCTCAAGGCCCTGGCCACGTGACCGACCGGCTCGAGCCGGCGTCGATCCTCCCGCACCGCCCGCCGTTCCTCTTCGTCGACGAGATCGTCGCCGTCGAGCCCGGCCGGGGCGCCACCGCCCTCTGGCACCTCACCGGCGACGAGGACTTCTTCGCCGGCCACTTCCCAGGGCGGCCCACCCTCCCCGGCGTGCTCATGGTCGAGGCGCTCGCCCAGGTGGGCGCCATCGCCGTGCTGCGGGACGACCGCTACACCGGCAAGCTGCCGCTCTTCGGCGGGATCGACGGCGTGCGGTTCCGCCGCCAGGTCGTCCCCGGTGACACCCTCGAGCTGGCAGTCGAGATGACCCGCCTGTCGGCCCGAGCCGGCAAGGGCCACGGCCGGGTCACGTTGCGCGGCGAGGTGGCCTGCGAGGCCGACCTGCTCTTCGTGATCGCCGACGCCTGATCTCACATCCGGGCCGGCCCGTGCGTTCCACCCCCGTGCTCCCGCCCTTCCAGCGCCTCCTCGACGAGCACGGCGCCGCCCTCCACCGGTTCTGCGTCGCCCAGGCCGGCCCCGACCACGGCCCGGACTGCTTCCAGGAGGCCGTCCTCGCCGCCCTGCGGGCCTACCCGGACCTGCGCGACGCCACCAACCTGCGGTCCTGGCTGTTCACGATCGCCCACCACAAGGTCATCGACCACCACCGCCGCAGTCAGCGGGTGGAGCCGGTGGCCGACGTGGCCGATCGTGCCGCCGCGGCGGGACCGACCGATGGCACGGTGGCCGGTGCCCCGGTGCTCCCCGAGCAGGCAGCCGCCGACGGGCACCTCTGGGCGACCGTGGCACTCCTACCCGACAAGCAGCGAGGCGCGATCGCGCTCCGCTACCTCGCCGACCTGCCCTACGTCGACATCGCTGCTGCCCTGGACTGCACCGAGGCGGCTGCCCGCCAGAACGTGCGCGCCGGTCTGGCCCGACTCCGCTCCGAGGTGACCCGATGACCCCCACCCACGACCCGCTCGTCGACGCCCTGCGCCACACGCCGTCTACCGACGCGGCGCCAGATGTTGCCGCCGCCCTCGCCCGGGTCGAGGCCGAGGGCCTCGTCGACGTCGCCTACGCGCAGACCGACAGCCCGGTCGGCCCGTTGCTCGTGGCGGTCACCGATGCCGGCCTCGTGCGGGTCGGGTTCGCCCGCGAGGACGACGACGCGCTCCTCGAGGAGCTGGCCGCCCGCATCTCACCACGGGTGGTGCGATCGCCTCGTCGCACCGACGAGGTCCGCCGCGAGCTCGATGAGTACTTCCACGGCCGGCGCGACCACTTCGACCTGCCGGTCGACTGGCGCCTCTCGCGGGGCTTCCGTCGCCGGGTGCTCGAGCACCTCTACGCCGAGGTGCCCTACGGCCGCACGGTCAGCTACCTGCAGCTGGCCACGATCGTGGGGAACCCGAAGGCGTCCCGGGCGGTCGGCACGGCGATGGCCACCAACCCCATCCCGATCGTGGTGCCCTGCCACCGGGTCCTGCGCAGCGGCGGCCACCTGGGCGGCTACGGCGGCGGCCTCCCGGCCAAGCGCCTCCTCCTCGCCCTCGAATCCGGCGAACAACGTCTGTGGACGGATCCCAGCGCATAGCGCGCGGAGGCGTCCACAGACGTCGTGTCAGGCGGGGGCGAGGACGAGGGTGCCGTTGTGGCCGCCGAAGCCGAAGCTGTTGGAGATCGACGGGCCCGGCGTCCACGAGCGGGCCTCGCCGAGCACGAGGTCGATCTGGGGGAGCTCTGGGTCCACCTCGGTGGTGACGGCGGTCGGCGGGATGAGCCCCCGGCGCATCGACTCGACGACGGCGACCGCCTCGATCGCCCCTGCCGCGCCGAGCGAGTGGCCGGTCACGCCCTTGACGGAGGTGACCGGTGGCCCGGGCAGGCCGAAGAGCTTGGCCAGCGCCTCCGCTTCGGCGGCGTCGTTCAGCGGGGTGGAGGTGCCGTGGGCGTTGACGTGGGCGACGTCGCCCGCCTGCAGCCCGGCCGAGGCCAGCGCCTGCTCCATGCACGAGATGGCGCCTCGGCCACCGGGGGCCGGGGCGGTGATGTGGTGGGCGTCGGCGGTCGACGCCCCGCCGAGCACCTCGGCCAGGATCGTGGCGCCCCGGGCCTCGGCCACCTCCCACGCCTCGAGGATCAGCACCGCGGCGCCCTCGGCGATCACGAACCCGTCCCGGGTGGCGGCGAAGGGCTCCGACACCCCCCGGCCCGAGAACGCCGTCATGTTGGTGAACCCGGCCAGGCTGACCGGGGTCATGGCGGCCTCGCTCCCGCCGGCGGCGACGACGTCGCAGCGGCCCGAGGAGATCCACAGGTGGGCGTCGACGAGGGCGTGGGTGCCGGCCGCGCAGGCCGTGCTGACCGTCTGGCACGGGCCCTGCCAGCCCCAGCGCATCGACACCGTGGCGCTGGGGGCGTTCGGCATCATCATCGGGATGAGGAACGGCGACACCCGCCGGGCGCCCTTGTCGTTGTAGGTCGTGATCTGGTCCTCGAGCGTCTCGATCCCGCCGATGCCGGTGGCGATCAGCACGCCGCGGCGGACCGGGTCGACCGCGATGTCGCCGGCCATGGCGAGGGCCTGCTCGGCCGCGCCGAGGGCCAGCTGCGTGACCCGGTCGGCCCGGCGGGCCTCCTTGGGGTTGTCGAACACCGACGCCGGGTCGAAGTCCTGGACCCGGCGCTCGCCGTCCGGGGGCGGGCTGGTCAGCCCGCCCCAGAAGGCGTCGACGCCCGTCCCGACCGACGAGAGCACGCCGATCCCGGTGACCGCGACCCGACGACCGGTCATGTCAGGCCAGCTTCCCCTGGACGAGGTCGACGGCGTGCTGGATGGTCGTGATGCCCTCCAGCTCCTCTTCCTCGACGGTGATGTCGAACTCGTCCTCGAGAGCCATGACGAGCTCGGCCAGGTCGAGGCTGTCGGCCTCGAGGTCTTCGGCGAAGCTGGCCTCAGGGGTGACCTTGTCGGCGTCGACGGCGAGGACCTGGACGGCCAGCGGCTTGAGGCGCTCGAAGACGTCGCTCATGGTGGGTTCTCCTTGGATCGGTGTGGTTGGGAAGAAGGCGGTCAGCGCACGCTAGGGCTCAGTGGCCCATGCCGATGCCACCGTCGACCGGCAGCACCGCTCCCGTGACGAAGCCGGCGGCCTCGGACGCGAGGAAGAGCGCCGCCGCGGCCACGTCGTCAGGGTCGCCGATCCGCCCGACGGGGATGCTGGCGGTCATCGCCTCCCGCCGGTCCTCGGGCATCGTGGCCAGCATGTCGGTCTCGATGGGCCCGGGGGCGATCACGTTGGCGGTCACGCCGCGGGGCCCGTACTCGCGGGCGATGGAGCGGGTCAGGCCGATGAGCCCGGCCTTGGAGGCGGCGTAGTTCGACTGCCCCGGGGCGCCGACGTAGGCGCCCACCGACGACACGGTGATGACCCGACCCCAGCGGGCCTTCATCATCTGCGGCAGGGTGCGCTTGGCCAGCCGCCAGGTCGCGGTGAGGTTGGTGTCGAGGACATCGGTGAAGTCGGCGTCGGCCATCCGCACGAGGAGCCCGTCGCGGGTGATGCCGGCGTTGGCCAGCAGCACCTCGACCGGACCGAGCTGCTCCTCGACGGTGGTCACGGCGCTGTCGATCTGGTCGGGGTCGCTGACGTCGCACTTCACGGCCAGGACGCCGGGCTCGTCGACCGGGGTGGAGGAGAAGGTGACCGCCACCCGGTGCCCGCCTGCAGCGAAGGCCCGGGCGCAGGCCAGGCCGATGCCTCGGCTGCCGCCGGTCGCGAGGACGGTGCGGGGGGTGTCGGTCATCGGGCGCTCCTGCTCGGTCGACGGGTCGGCCGGCCGCGGGACGGGAGGGCGACCGCGGTGGCGGGCTCGTGGCAGACGGTCATCGGGCCCATTCGATCACGGCAGAGGCCCACGACATGCCCGCGCCGAAGCCGATGGTGAGGACGAGGTCGCCGGGACCGAGCCGGCCGGCCTCGGCGGCCTCGGCCAGGACGAGGGGGATCGACGCCGCGGAGGTGTTGCCGAGGCGGTCGAGGTTCGTGGCCACCTTCGCCATTGGGATGCCGAGGCGCCGGGCGGCGGCGTCGATGATGCGGACGTTCGCCTGGTGGGGTGCGAACAGGGCCAGGTCGTCCACCGCCACCCCAGCGGCCGCCAGCGCCCGCTCGGCGGAGTCGACCATGACCCGCACCGCCCGGCGGAACACCTCGGGTCCGTCCATCTCGATCGTGCCGCCGACCTCGGCGTGGAGGATGTGCCGCAGGGACCCGTCCGAGCCGAGGTCGAAGCCGAGGATCCGGCCGGGCCCGTCGCTGCGCTCGACCACGACGGCCCCGGCGCCGTCGCCGAAGAGGATGGCCGTTCCCCGGTCGTCCCAGTCCACGATGCGCGACATCGTCTCCGACCCGATCACCAGCACCCGCTGAAGCCCCGCCCGCAGGAGCCCGTCGGCGGCCACCAGCGCGTAGACGAACCCGGAGCAGGCGGCGTTGAGGTCCATGGCGCCACCGGTGACGCCGAGCGCCTGCTGGATGACCGCCGCGCTGGCCGGCATGGCCTCGTCCGGGGTGGAGGTGGCGAGCAGCACGAGATCGATGTCGGCGCCGGTGACCCCGGCCATGGCCAGCGCCTCCCGGCCGGCGTCGATCGCCAGGCCGGTGGTGGACCCGCCGATGCGCCGTTCCCGGATGCCGGTGCGCTCCACGATCCACGCGTCGCTGGTGTCGAGCGTCGACTCGAGGTCGGTGTTGGTCACCACCTTCTCCGGCAGGGCGGTGCCCCAGCCGACGATGCGAGCGGGAGAGGGGCCGGGCGGGGTCGTCACGCGGAGCGGAGCCAGGCCACCGGCTGGCGGTGGGTGAGGCGCTCGCCGGCCACGGCCAGCAGGCCCTTGATGGTGCCCCGGAAGGCCGAGCGGACCTCGTGGCCAGCGACGTGGCCGAGGACGTGGCCCTGGTCGATCTCGTGGCCCTCGGCGATGCCCTCGATGGGCGTGAAGACGCCGGCCGCGGGGCTCACGACGAGGCGCTCGGCGGCGAAGAGGTGCTCACCCTCGTGCTCGATGGCGACGGGCACGGGGGCGGCCGCCGCGGTGTGGTGGGCTGGCGTGATCGGGGTGGCCTCGAACGCCACCGCATCGACGGCGTGAGCCGCTTCGACGACGGCTTCGAGCGCATCGGGCGTGGCAGCCGCCTTCGTCGTGCCGCCAGGGGCCTGCCGCTTGGCGACGCCGGTGAGGACCGAGCCAGGACCGAGCTCGATGAAGGTGGTGATGTCGTCAGCCACCATCCGGTCGATCGTCTGGCGCCACCGCACCGGCGCCATCAGCTGAGCGGCGAGGAGGTCGGCCCACTGGTCGGCGTGCTGGTGGGGGAGCGCGTCGACGTTGGCCACGATCGGCACGGACGCGTCGGCGAAGGTGGTCCGGTCGATCGCGGCCTGGAGCCGCTCGGCCGCGGGGGCCATGAACGGCGTGTGGAAGGCGCCGCCGACCGGGAGCGGCATGACCTTGCGGGCGCCGAGCTCCTTGGCGATGGCGCCGGCCTCCTCGATGGCAGCCGGGTCGCCGGCGATCACGACCTGCCCGGCGCCGTTGGTGTTGGCCACCCACACGTCGCCGGCCGCCTTCGCGCAGGCCTCGGCCACGACGTCGTCGTCGGCACCGAGCACCGCGGCCATCGTCCCGGGGCGGCTGTCGGCGGCGGTCTGCATGGCGGCGCCGCGCTCGGAGACGAGCCGCACGCCGTCCTCCAGGGCCAGAGCGCCGGTGGCGGTCAGGGCCGAGTACTCGCCGAGGCTGTGCCCTGCCGCTCGGTGGCAGCGCACCCCGAGGCCGTGCACGGCGTCGTGGACGACGAGGCTGAGCACGTAGGTCGACAGCTGCGCGTTCTCGGTGCGGCGCAGCTCATCGGCGTCAGCGTCGAGCAGGAGGGCGGCGACGTCGCGCCCGCTGGCCTGGCTGGCCCGCTCGACGAGCGCCCACGACGGGTGGTCCACCCACGGGGCGCCCATCCCGGGCTGCTGGGACCCCTGGCCAGGAAAGGTGAAGGCGAGCATCGATGCTTCGACCGACCGCCCATGCCCCCCGTTTCACGATCCCACCAAGTTCCCGACGGGTAACCCCACGCCCCCTCGTGAAGGGGACGTTCGTGCCCCGGGTGGGATTCGAACCCACACTGTGCGGGTTTTGAGTCCGCTGCCTCTGCCGGTTGGGCTACCGGGGCTGGTAGGGCTCCCGATCGTAGTGGTAGCCCGGCGAGACCCTCAGCCGACGAGGCTGACGGTGTTCTCCTCGCACTCCATCCACTGCGGGGTGATGTCGGCGCCGCCCAGGTTGAGGCCGAGCAGCCGCGAGATCTCGGTGATGATCAGCTGGTCGACCTCGGTGAGGATGCTGTTGACGGTGGGGGCGACCAGGTTCCGGGCGATGCCACCGAGGACCGGGAGGTCCTGGTTCACCACCGTGACCTGGAGGCCGTTGACGGCCAGCAGGTTGGCCAGCCCGAGGTTCGGGGCGCCGACCCGGGTGGAGGTGGGGTTGAAGGCGACGTGGCGGGGGCCGGCGTCGGTGGCCGAGAACGTCGTGGTGCCGGACGGTCCGGCGGCGTTGATGGCCGAGGCGGGGGCGCTGACACCGAGCAGCGTCAGCGGGCGACCGTCGAAGGTCACCCCCACGGTCACGGCGGGGGTGGCCGTGATCTCGATCGGATCCGAGTCGTAGTCCACGGAGACAGCCGGGGCGGCGCAGTCGATCCGCTGGGTGCCGGTCACCTCGCTGAGGACCATGTCCAGGTCGATCGTCCCGTCCAGCTGCACGTCGAGCAGGGCTTGGGTGAGCGGGGCGAGCAGGCAGTTGACGAGCTGGAAGAGCCCACCGAGCAGGGCGCCCAGGATCGTGCGCTCGTTCGACGGGAGGTCGCAGAGCCGCTGGTTCTTGTCGCCGTTCACGTCGAGCTCGATGGTGAGGCCGAGCGCGACCTGGTCCGTGGCGCCGCTGGCCCCGTCCGCCGTGCCCACCCGGACCGGCGGCTCGATCGCGGTCAGGTCCAGCGTGACGCTGGCCAGCCCCGCCACGTTCAGGACCGTGTCCGGGATCGTGATGGTGTGCGTCCCGTCGGCGATTCCGACGCCGGCCAGGAGGAGGTGGGGCACGCTGATCCATCCGTCGAAGCCGGCGTCGCTCCCGACGGTGCCGAGGCCGAGGACGTCGGCCAACCCGACCTGGACGTCCTGGATGCCGAGCGCGACGAGCTGGTCGAGGACGGCGATGGCGGCGGCATCACCGCCGGAGGCTTGGAGCGCGTCCGCCGTGGCCACGACCAGCTGCTCGTAGGTGACCGTGGTGGTGAGGAGCTCCTCGGGCGAACCGATGCCGAGCGCCGTGGCGAGGTCGCCGAGCGTCACCCGGGCGTTGGCCAGGCCGCCGTAGCCCACCAGGTCCGCTCCCGGGATGATCGTCTGGAGGATCCGCCCGATGATCCAGCTCGAGGGAGGCGTGATGTTGACGAGGGTCGAGCCGAGGATGAACTCGGCGGTGGGCTCGTCGCCCAGGGCGGCGATCGCGCTGCGGGTGGCGCCGCCCGTTCCGGGCTGGAAGACGTAGTCGATCTCGTCGTGCAAGGTCACCCGGACGGCGTCGTACGGGGGCGTCCCGGCGGTGAAGCACGACGGGGGCGCGGTCACGATCGTGCGGGGGCACTGGTCGGTGCCGGTGGGTGGGGTCCACGTCCCCCACTCCACCTTCACCCCGTGGACCGTCTCGTCGGCGTAGCCGGTGACGGTGGGCAGTCCGTTGCGGGTGAGGCTTGCGTTCAGCGCGGTGAGCGTCTCGGCGTTGGAGGGCGGCGTCGATGCTGCCGGCACCGGCAGGATGCGGGTGAGGTCGAGGGCGATGACGTCGGCGGCGGCCTGGAGGTCGCGTCGCAGGGCACGCTGACGTCCGAGGTCGACGGCGAAGCTCGTCATCAGGATCAGGACGGGCAGGGCCAGGGCGACGAGGGGGATCACCGCGCCCCGGTCGGCGCGCCGCTGGACGGTGCTCATTCGTTCAACCTCACGACCGAGCTGGCCCGCATGGTGTCGGGGAGGAACGCCGAGATGATCGGTAGGGGGACCAGCAGCGGGTGGTTCGCGTGGTCGTAGGTCAACCGCACCGTCACGCAGTCCGGTGTGGCGTTGTTGTCGTAGCCGTTCGAGTCCGGTGACGGGTCGGGGTTCGTCGGGGCCGGGGTGAAGTCGCAGTCGTGGATCTGCACGACGCAGGCCATCCCGTCCCCGCCGTTGCAGGTGCGGTTCATCTCCGACACCGCCTCGTCCGTGGCGTCGACCGCCGCCAGGCGACGGGTGTCGCCAGCCCCGACGGTGGTTGAGGGGAGCGCGACGGCGGCGGCGCGGGCGCCTTCGGCAGCCGCTCGGGTCATGTCCTGCTTGAAGCTGAGCACCAGCCCGAAGTTGATGATCCCGAAGACGAGCGTGAGGAGCAGGATGGCGACGAAGGCGAACTCGACCACGGCCGCCCCGGTGTCGCCCTGTGCCCGTCGCCCGTCTCGTCCCATGCCGCTCCCGTCCGGACCCCGCCACCGGCGCTCGTGGGCGCTCGTGGCTGAATGGGTCGATTCGTCCCGAACAGGTATCGGACAGTTCGGCCGATCGCACCATGGCCTGATCGGGTGGTTTTCAGATCACCCGGATGGACTAGTCCTCGGGCCCCTGGCCGCCCCGCTCGTCGATGAACGACTGCAGGGCGGCGGCGTCGACGGCGTCGCAGGTGCGCTTGTGGACCCAGGCGGTGGCGACCACTGGGTCGTCGAGGTCGGGGTTGGGCGCCACGACGACACCGTCGCCGGCCAGCGCCTCGAGCTCTGCGACCTCATCGTCGGGCAGGCCGGGCTGGTACTGGATCAGGACGTCGCCTCGCTCGAGCACCCCGACCTGGATCGGGCGGGTGAGCGGCTCGTCGAGGGCGCCGTCGGCGGGCGGGCTGGGCTGGTGCGGGCCCGAGGTGGGCGGGTCCGACGAGTACTCCACCTCCGTGTCGGTGCCGAGCACGTGCACGAGGTACGCCGAGTCGAGCGCCTCCCGCAGGATCGGGCCGCAGGCGCCCTCGCCCCCGTCCGAGGAGCCGCACGCCCCCACTCCGACGGCCAGCGCGACCACAGCAGCGAGCCGGGGGAGACGAGGCACGGCGGCATCGTGGCACGGCGCCCACCGCACCTCCGAACCGTCGTCGGCCCATCTCGACCCGGGGCGGGAGCCGGGGGTGCCCCTAGACTGCGCCGCGATGTCCAGGTCCCTCGTCGAGCGCCGCCTGTCGGAGGTGTCCACCCGGTTGCGCGCGCTGCGAGCCGAGCTGGCCGTGTCCGACGAGCAGCTGGCCGTGCTCGCCGACGCGGCCGACGACGCCCGCCTGCGGGCGCTCGTCTCCGAGACCCCCGTCGCCGGGCGCGAGCACCACGAAGCCCAGCGCCACGCCGACGCCATGGCCCGGCACCGAGCCGAGCTGGCCGAGGAGGTCGCTCGCCTGGAAGCCACCCAGGACGAGCTCCTCGACCGGCTCACGGCCGAAGCCAAGCCCTGACCGCCCCCTCCCCCTCAGAAAGGACCCCACGGTGAGCACCCGTGTCGTCATCGCCGAAGACGAGGCCATCATCCGCCTCGACCTGAAGGAGACCCTCCAGGAGGAGGGCTACGAGGTCGTGGGGGAGACCGGCCGGGGCGACGAAGCCGTCGAGCTGGTCCGTCAGCTCACCCCCGACCTCGCCATCCTCGACATCAAGATGCCGGGGATGGACGGCCTCTCCGCCGCCCGGGAGATCAGCGCCGACCGCAAGTCGGCCGTGCTGATCCTCACCGCCTTCTCCCAGCGGGACCTCATCGAGCAGGCCCGCGACGCCGGCGCCCTGGCCTACCTGGTCAAGCCGTTCCAGAAGTCCGAGCTCATCCCCGCCGTGGAGGTGGCCCTCGGCCGCTTCCGGGAGATGCAGGCCCTGGCCGACCAGAACACCACGCTCGAGGAGCAGCTCGAGACCCGCAAGGTCGTCGACCGGGCCAAGGGCATCCTCATGGACGACCACGGCATGAGCGAGGGCGACGCCTTCTCCTGGATCCAGAAGCGGGCCATGCAAGACCGGGCGACGATGCGGGCGGTGGCCGAGCAGGTCATCGCCGGCGACCTGGCCCCGTAGCCGGCGCGCCGCGTGGCCGAGCCCGGGCGCACCGTCCTGCTCATCGACGGCAACTCGCTCACCTACCGCGCCTTCTTCGCCCTGCCGGCCGACCTGGCCACGGCGTCGGGGCAGGTCACCAACGCGGTGTTCGGGTTCACGTCGATGCTCGTGAACCTCCTGCGCGACCACCAGCCTCAGGCGCTGATGGTGGCCTTCGACCGGCCGGAGCCGACGTTCCGCCACGAGCGGATCGAGACGTACAAGGCCAACCGGGAGGCGGCGCCGGACATCCTGCGCCAGCAGATGGGCTTGGTGCGCCAGGTCGTCGAGTCCCTCGGCATCCCGATCGTGGAGGCGCCGGGGTACGAGGCCGACGACATCATCGCCACCCTCGCCACCCAGGGCCGGGACCGGGGCGACGACGTCATCATCGTCACCGGCGACCGCGACAGCTACCAGCTGGTCGAGGACCCGTGCGTGAAGGTCCTCTACAACAAGCGGGGGGTGTCGGACTACGCGCTCTACGACGAGGCCGGCATCGAGGAGCGCACCGGCGTCCACCCCCGGCTCTACCCGCAGTACGCGGCCCTGCGAGGTGACCCGTCGGACAACCTGCCCGGCGTGCCCGGGGTGGGGGAGAAGACGGCGGCCAAGCTGATCAACACCTACGGCGGCATCGACGGCATCTTCGAGCACCTCGACGAGCAGACCCCGAAGCTGCGGGAGAACCTCGGCGCCCACGAGGCGAACGTGCGCCAGAACGCCGAGGTCATGGTGCTGCTTCGGGACGTCCCCCTCGAGGTCTCGATCGACGACCTCGACTTCGACCCCTCCGCCATCGACGTGGAGGAGGTGCGGCGCCTCTTCGAGTTCCTCGAGTTCAACACCCTCTTCGACCGCCTGGCCGCGGCGCTCGACACCGACCTCGGCCCCTCGGCCAGCGAGGCCGTCGTCCTCGAGGCCGAGGTCGACGTCGCCCCCGACGCGGCTGCGGCGG
>Ga0208490_100894_pt1 | contig 13987 bp, 23 predicted proteins | sample SubbioAug_CSWold_FD_184818 | JGI IMG/M metagenome (GOLD analysis project Ga0208490, IMG submission 184818) | Serpentinite rock and fluid subsurface biosphere microbial communities from McLaughlin Reserve, California, USA - CR11Aug_CSWold (SPAdes) | ecosystem: Environmental > Terrestrial > Deep...
GCCGCGCAGCACCCGGGCGACCTCGGTGGCCAGACGGCCCAGGACCATGCCCTCGGCGTCGATGACCCACCACTCGCGGGTGATCTCGCTGGCTTTCGGGGAGTACGTGCGCACGGTGCGACCTGGTTCTCTCGCTTGCGGGTTGCGGCGGGTGCCGGGGCGCGGAGGGCCGCCAGGCACGAAGGACAACTCTACGGTCGGGCGCCGAGCGGCGCCAACCTGGCTGCCGCCGGTGGTCGATAGCGTCAGGCAGCATGCCCGACGCGCCCGTCGCCCCCCGACTCACCTCGTTCAGCCACGGCGCCGGCTGCGGCTGCAAGCTCAGCCCCGGCGTGCTCGCCCAGGTGGTCGGCACGCTGGCACCGGCCGGGCACCCGGACCTGCTCGTCGGCGCCGACACCGCCGACGACGCCGCGGTCTGGCGGCTGTCCGACGACCGGGCTCTGGTCGTCACCACCGACTTCTTCACGCCGGTGGTGGACGACGCCCGCACGTGGGGGCGGATCGCCGCGGCCAACGCCGTGTCCGACGTGTACGCCATGGGCGGCACGCCCATGCTGGCGCTGAACATCGTGGCCTGGAACGTCGATGCGCTCGGGCTCGACCTCCTCGGCGAGGTCTTGGAGGGCGGGGCGTCCATCGCCGCCGAGGCGGGCTTCGTGGTCGCCGGCGGCCACTCGATCGACGATCCCGAGCCGAAGTACGGCATGGCCGTCATCGGCGAGGTCCATCCGGACCGTGCGCTCACAAACGCCGGCCTGCGGGCAGGCGACGTCCTGGTGCTCACCAAGCCCCTCGGGGTGGGCATCGCCACCACCGCCGTGAAGCGCGGCGTCGCCACCGCCGAGCTGACCGATGCGGCGGTCGGCTCGATGACCAGGCTCAACGACCACGCCCGCGATGCTGCGGTGGCGGCCGGCGCCACGGGCTGCACCGACGTCACCGGGTTCGGCCTGCTCGGGCACCTGCGCCGCATGGCCACCGAGTCCGGCGTGGCCGCGCAGATCGACGTCGACGCCGTCCCGGTGCTCGACGGCACTCGCGAGCTGCTCGCCGATGGCGTGGTGCCCGGCGGCTCGCTGCGGAACCTCGAGCACGTGCGGGCGTCGGTCGACGTCGGCGCCCACGACGACGCCACCGCGCTCCTGCTCGCCGACGCCCAGACCAGCGGCGGCCTCCTGTTCGGCGCTGCCGACGCCGGGGCCGCCGAGGAGGCCGTGCGGTCGCTGACCGCCACCGGCCACACCGCCGCCGTCGTCGGCCGGGTGACCGCTGGCGAGCCGGGCACCATCACCCTGCGCTGACCCGCCCCCGACCGGAAGGTCAGTCGTAGGTGACGTGCCAGAGGGTGAGGCCGTGGGGCGGGGCCACCGGTCCCGCGAACCGTCGGTCCCTCGCCACGAGGATCGCCCGGACGTCGCCGGCGGGGATGCGCCCGAGGCCGACCTCGACCAGCGTCCCCACGATCGAGCGGACCATCTGGTGGCAGAACGAGGACGCCTCGATCCAGAAGCGCAGCGTGTGCTCGTCCACCCGCTCCCAGCGGGCTTCGCGCACGTCGCGCACGAGGGACACCTCGGAGCCGTCGCCCGCCTTCGGCCGACGGCAGAACGACGAGAAGTCGTGGGTGCCGATCAGCGGGTCGCACCCCAGCCGCAGCAGGTCCAGCGACAGCGGCTCCCGGACGTGCCAGGCGGTGCGCACCGAGAACGGGTCCGGCACCTCGTCGGCGTGGACCGTGTAGCGGTAGCGGCGGCCGGTGGCATCGAAGCGGGACGACCACTCGAGGGGCACGAGCGACGGGTGGCGCACGGCGACCTGGGGGCCGCACAGGGCGTTGAGCGCGCGGCACAGGGCGGGGAGGTCGACGCCCTCGGTGGTGGCGAAGTCGACGACCTGGCCGTGGGCGTGCACGCCCTTGTCGGTGCGGCCGGCGCAGGTCAGCTCGACGGGGTGGCGCAGGACTCGCTCGAGCGCCTCGGTGAGCCGACCCGCCACGGTCGCGACCCCGGGGTTCCGGGCGAAGCCGTGGAACGACGTGCCGTCGTAGGCGACGGTCAGCCGGACGCGCACCAGCGGCTCCGCGGGCACCGGAGCGAGCTCGTCCTCGTCGAACAGGGTCAACGACGTGGGCATGGCGGCACACAACCTCGCACAGACGCGAAGCGGCCCGGCGCCAACGCGCCGGGCGGCTCCTCGGCGCAGGGCGCCTCCTCGCTAACCGAGCTCCTCGGCAGGGCCTGGGAGCTCGACCATCACACCAGCTCGATGCGGGCCATCGGGGCGTTGTCGCCGTTGCGTGGGCCCAGCTTGAGGATGCGGATGTAGCCGCCGGGGCGATCGGCGTAGCGAGGGCCCACGTCGGTCATCAGCTTGTGCGCCATCTCCTCGTCGCGCAGGTAGGCGACGACCTGGCGGTGGTTGTGCAGGCCGCCCTTCTTGGCCTTCGTGATCAGCTTCTCGGCCACCGGGCGGAGGGCCTTGGCCTTGGCCTCGGTGGTGACGATGGCCTCGGCGGCGATCAGGCTCGCCACCAGGTTGGCGAACATCGCCTTCTGGTGGGAGGCGGAGCCGCCGAAGCGCTTGCCCTTGCGGGGACGTGCAGGCATGGGGGGTTCTCCTAGCCGCGGATGCGCAGCGACAGGCCGCGCTCATCGAGCTTCTCGACGACCTCGTCGAGGGACTTCTGGCCGAAGTTGGTGATGGCCAGGAGGTCGTCTTCGGTCTTGTTCACGAGCTCGCCGATCGTGTTCACCTGCGCCCGCTTCAGGCAGTTGCGAGGGCGCTCGGAGAGCTCGAGGTCCTCGATGGGCAGGTCGAGGTCGGACGGGCCGGTGCCGGCGACGGGCATGTCACCGAGCTCGAGACCTTGGGGCTCCTCGCTCATGTCGGCGATGAGGCCCACCAAGCTGCGCAGCGTGTCGCCGGCCGCCGCCAGGGCGTCGGCGGGGGTGATCGAGCCGTCGGTCTGGACGTCGATCACGAGCTTGTCGTAGTTGGTGTCCTGCTCGACGCGGGTGGGCTCCACCGAGAAGGTCGCCTTGCGGACCGGCGAGAAGATCGAGTCGACCGGGATCACGCCGATAGTCTCGGAGGTCTTGTTCTTCTCGGCCGAGACGTAGCCGCGTCCCTTGGCGATGGTCACGTCGATGGCGAGGCGGCCGTCTCCGTGCATCGTGGCGATGCGGAGCTCGGGGTTGAGGATCTCCACGTCGGCGTTGGGCTGCAGATCGGCGGCCGTGACCTCGGCAGGGCCACGGACGTCGAGGCGCAGCGACACCGGCTCGTCGCTGTGGCAGATCACGACGAGGTCCTTGAGGTTGAGGATGATGTCGGTGACGTCCTCGACCACGCCGCGGATCGTGTCGAACTCGTGGAGGGCCTCGTCGAAGCGGACCTGGGTGACCGCAGCGCCGGGGATCGACGACAGCAGGACGCGCCGGAGCGAGTTCCCGATGGTGTGGCCGAATCCGGGCTCGAGAGGGCTGATGACGAACCGCTGGCGGTTGTTCGCCTCCTCGGCCTGGGGCTCGACGGTGGGGCGTTGGATGACCAGCATGGAGCGGGGTACCTCGTGTCGTTCTGGAGGTGCGGAAGGGATGGGCGAGGGTGAGGCTTACTTCGAGTACAGCTCGACGATGAGCTGCTCGCGCACGGGCACGTCGATCTGCTCGCGCTCGGGGTACGCCCGCACGGTGACGGCGTAGCCGTCCTCGCCGACCTCCAGCCAACCCGGGGCCTGGCGGTCGAGCACGTCCTTGTTCCACTGCACGGTGACCATGTCGCGGGACTTGGTGCGCAGCGAGATCTTGTCGCCGATGCGGACGCGGTAGCTGGGGATGTTGACCCGCTTGCCGTTCACGTCGAAGTGGCCGTGGCTGACCAGCTGGCGGGCCTGCGGGCGTGTGGCGGCGAGGCCGGCTCGGTACACGACGTTGTCGAGGCGGCGCTCCAGCAGCTGCAGCATGAGCTCGCCCGTGACGCCCTTGCGGCGGTTCGCCTCCTCGTAGAGGTTGCGGAACTGGCGCTCGGAGAGGCCGTAGCTGAAACGGGCCTTCTGCTTCTCCTGCAGCTGGGCCAGGTACTCGGAAGGCTGCCCGCGGCGACGGCTGCGGCCGTGCTCGCCGGGCGGGTACGGGCGCCGGTCGAGGGCGCGGACCTCGCCGGACGTGCCGAAGATGTTGACGCCGAGGCGCCGGGAGACGCGGGCGCGGGGACCGGTGTAACGAGCCATGACTACTTCCTCAGGTCCGGCGCCGCTTGGGCGGGCGGCAGCCGTTGTGGGGCACGGGGGTGACGTCCTTGATGCCGGACACCTCGATGCCGGCGTTCTGGATCGAGCGGATGGCGGTCTCGCGCCCCGAGCCCGGGCCCTTGACCTGCACCTCGACGCGGCGCACGCCGTGCTCCATCGCCCCGCGGGCGGCCTTCTCGGCCGCCATCTGGGCGGCGAAGGGGGTGGACTTGCGGGAGCCCTTGAAGCCGACGTTGCCGGCCGACGCCCACGAGATGACGTTGCCGGCCGGGTCGGTGATGGCGACGATCGTGTTGTTGAACGACGACTTGATGTGGGCGATGCCGTGCGAGATGTTCTTCCGCTCGCGCTTGCGGGGGCGTCGACCGCCCGAGGAGGGCTTGGCCACTACTTCTTCACCTTCTTCTTGCCGGCGACGGTCTTCTTCGGGCCCTTGCGGCTGCGGGCGTTCGTCTGGGTGCGCTGGCCGCGGACCGGCAGGCCCTTGCGGTGGCGGATGCCCTGGTACGACCCGATCTCGATCTTGCGCTTGATGTTCTGCTGCACCTCGCGTCGCAGGTCACCCTCGACCTCGAGGTTGGTGTCGATCCACTCGCGGACCTTGTTCACCTCGGCGTCGGTGAGGTCGCGGACCCGGGTGCTGGGGTCGATGCCGACCTCGTCGCAGATGCGGGCGGCGGTGGTGTTGCCGATGCCGAACAGGTAGGTGAGCGAGATCACCAGCCGCTTCTCGCGGGGGATGTCGACGCCTTGGATACGTGCCATCTTCTACCGCTGCTCCTCAGCCCTGGCGCTGCTTGTGTCGGGGGTTCGTGCAGAGGACCATGACGCGGCCGTGCCGGCGGATCACCTGGCACTTCTCGCACATGGGCTTGACGCTGGGTCGGACCTTCATCGTCGCTCTCTCGATGGGGCGCTCAGCAGCGACCGGGGGACCGGACACGACCGAGCTCGAACGGGGTGAGCTCTCTGCTCCCTGCCATCCGAGGTGACCCGGGTGGGGGCGCAGGGCGCTGCAGGGGCAGGCGCGCCTGTCCCAGAGCCGAAGGGACACTCTACGGTACGGCTCCCGCAGCCGCCAACCCCGCTCGGGCGACCTCCCAGCATGGCCCACGGCGGCCGCCCGGTGGCGGACCGGGGCTCAGGGGAGGGTGAGGATCGCAGGACCGTGGTCGGTGACGGCGACCGTGTGCTCCCAGTGGGCTCCCCGGGCACCGTCGGCGGTGACCACGGTCCAACCGTCGTCGAGCACCCGGTAGTCCGGGCTGCCGGCGCAGACCATGGGCTCGATGGCGAGCACCATGCCGACCTCGAGCGCCAAGCCCCGTCCCGGCCGCCCGGTGTTGAGGACGTCGGGCACCTCATGCATCGCCCGACCGATGCCGTGCCCGCAGTGGTCCTCGAGGAGGGTCAGCCCGGCCCCCGCGACCACGGACTCGACGGCGTGGCCCACGTCGCCGAGCGTGCGGCCGGGACGCACCTGCTCGATGGCCGCCTCGAGGGAGCGGCGGGCCACCTCGTTCAGCTGCGCGTCGTCTGGTCGCGGCGCCCCGACCGACACCGTGAAGGCGGCGTCACCGTGCCAGCCATCGACGACCGCGCCGCAGTCGATGGAGACGAGATCGCCCTCCTCGAGCCGGCGACCGCCCGGGATGCCGTGCACGACCTCGTCGTTGACGCTGGCGCACACGACCCCCGGGAAGCCCCCGTACCCGAGGAAGTTCGAGGTCGCGCCCCGGCGTGCGAGGACCTCGCGGGCCAGCGCGTCGAGCTCGCCGGTGGTGACCCCCGGCCGGATGGCGGCGCGGCAGACCTCGTGCATCTCGGCTACGACCCGTCCGGCACGGCGCATCGCCGCGATGTCGCTCGCCGAGCGCAGCGGCGGCCGCCGGTTGCGTCGCACCGTCAGCGCCGCGCGCTGTCGATGGCCCGGATCAGCCGGGCCGTGACGGCATCGGTGTCGCCGTCGCCGTCGACGACCATCAGCAGGCCCCGCTCCTCGTACCACTGGATGAGCGGGGCGGTCTCGGCCTCGTAGATGGCGAGCCGGCGCTTGATCGCGTCCTCCGTGTCGTCGGCCCGCTGGATGACGTCGCCGCCGCAGTGGTCACAGGTCCAGCCGTGCTTGGGCGGGACCTGCACCGAGTAGTTGGCGCCGCAGTCGACGCAGACCCGACGGCTGGCGAGGCGGACCAGGACGACCTCGGTCGGCACGTCGAGGTCGACCACCAGGTCGAGCGGCTGCCCGGCCGTGATCTCGGCCAGCGACTGCGCCTGCGACAGGGTGCGCGGGAAGCCGTCGAGGATGTAGCCGCGGTTGCGGGTGTCGTCCTTCACCAGGCGCTCCTCGACCACGCCGATGATCACGTCGTCGGGCAGCAGCTCGCCCGCGGACATGTACTCCTGGGCCTTGCGACCGAACTCGGTGCCCTCCTTGACCGCGGCCCGCAGCATGTCGCCGGTGGAGATGTGCGGCACGACGAAGTGGCGCGACAGCCGGGTGCACTGGGTGCCCTTGCCGGCGCCCTGCCGACCCAGCATGACGAGACGAGCGCCGGGGATCATGAGGTCCGGCACCCTACCGGTCGCGCTTTCGCCCTTCCGAACTCCCCCGCCCGGGCGAGGGTCGGCGGATCAGTTCAGGAAGCCCTCGTAGTTGCGCATCATCAGCTGGCTGTCGACCTGCTTCATGAACTCGAGCATCACGCCCACGGCGATGAGCATCGAGATGCCGGCGAAGGGGAAGTTCTGGATGTCGGCGAAGGCGAGGAACAACGACGGCAGCAGGGCGATGAGGGCCACGAACAGGGCCCCGGGGAGCGTGATCCGGTTCAGGATCCGGCCCAGGTAGCGCTCGGTCTGGGGGCCGGGGCGGATGCCGGGGATGTAGCCGCCCTGGCGACGGATCGTGTCGGCCTGCTTGGCCGGGTCGAACTGGATCGCCGTGTAGAAGTAGGCGAAGCCGATGATCAGGGAGCCGTACACGAGGATGTAGACGATCGAGTCCGGCTGCACGAGGTTGCCGTCGACCCACTCCTGGATGCTCACGGCCCAGCTGCGATCGGCGGGCAGGACCTGGGTGAGCAGCAGCGGCAGGTACAGCACCGAGCTGGCGAAGATCACCGGGATCACGCCGGACTGGTTGACCTTCAGGGGGATGTAGGTGCTCTGGCCGCCGGTCATCCGGTTGCCCACCACGCGCTTGGAGAACTGCACCGGGATGCGGCGCTGGCCGAGCTCGACGAAGACGATGGCCACCAGGATCCCCAAGGCGAGCAGCATCAGCGGGGCGAGCACGCCGGCGCCGCGCTCGGCGTTGATCTGGGCGCCGGCCACTGGGAAGCTGGACACGACCGAGGCGAAGATCAGCAGCGACATGCCGTTGCCGATGCCGCGCTGGGTGATGAGCTCGCCCATCCACATCAGCAGGGCCGTGCCGGCGGTGAGGGTGAGGACCACGATGAGGATCCGGCCGGTGTTGAAGTTCTCGGCGCCACCGAAGAGGTCGATCCCGAGGTCGACGCCCTGGCCGGCACCGAGCAGGCCGCCGCCACCGTTGTGGAACAAGAAGGCGAGGCCGGTGGACTGGAGCAGCGCGATGGCCACCGTGACGTAGCGCGTCCACTGCGTGATCTTGCGCTGACCGACGGCTCCCTGCTGCTGCCACTGCTCGAGGCGCGGGATCACCACGGTGAGGATCTGCATGATGATCGACGCCGTGATGTACGGCATGATCCCCAGGGCGAACAGAGCGAACTGGGTGAGGGCCCCGCCGGAGAACAGGGTCAGGAACCCCAGGACGCCCGCGCCCTGCTCGGCCTGGTCCTTGAGGTTCTGCACCGCGTCGAGGTCGATGCCCGGCGCCGGGATCGCCGAGCCGGCCCGGTACAGGGCGAGCATGACGATCACGAACAGGATCTTCTTGCGCAGGTCGGCGACCGACGCAACACGAGCGAGGCTCTTGAGGCTCTGGAACACTTCGCTCCCCAGGGAGTCCGAGTCAGCGCTGAGGCGCGCTCAGCGGTTGGTGAACTGGTTGCCCTTGGCCGGCGGGCGCCGGTCGCCCCAGGGCAGGGGCAGGATCTCGACGGTACCGCCCGCGGCCTCGATGGCCTCGGACGCGGTGGCCGAGAACTTGTGGGCCTTGACGTTCAGTGCCGAGGAGACCTCGCCCCGACCGAGGATCTTCACGAGGGCGCCCTTGCGGACGAGGCCCTTGGCGTGGAGGGCCTCGGGGGTGATGTCGGTCAGCCCGGAGTCGGTGAGGGTGTCGAGGTTGATGGCCTGGTACTCGACGCGGAAGGGGTTGTTGAACCCGCGGCGCTTGGGCACCCGCATGTAGAGCGGCATCTGGCCACCCTCGAAGCCCATGGGCACCTTGTTGCGCGCCTTTTGGCCCTTGGTGCCGCGGCCGGCGGTCTTGCCGCCCTTGCCGCCGATGCCACGGCCGACGCGCTTGCGGCGTCGGTTGGAGCCCTCGGGGGGCTGCAGATCGTGGATCTTGTACATCTCAGACCTCTTCCACGGTGATGAGGTGCGGGACCCGGGCGATCATGCCCCGGATCTCGGGCCGGTCGGGGAGGGTGTTGGTCTTGCCGATGCGGCCGAGGCCGAGCGCCCGCAGCGTGCCGCGGTGCTTCGGCTTGGAGCCGATGGCCGAACGGACCTGGGTCACCTTCAGCTCGCTCATGACACGGCTCCGGCGCGGCCCTTGAGCTTCTCGGACTCGTTGTACGCGTCGAGCAGGCCCTTCGGGACGAAGGTGTCTGCCGGGATCCCGCGCAGGCGGGCGATGTCGTCGGGACGACGCAGGTTCTTCAAGCCGTCGATGGTGGCCCGGGCCACGTTGATGTGGTTCGAGGACCCGAGCGACTTGCACAGCACGTCGTGGATGCCGGCTTCCTCGAGGATGATGCGGGCGGCACCGCCGGCGATGACGCCGGTACCGGGGGCCGCGGGCTTGATCAGCACGCGCCCTGCGCCGAGCTCGCCCGTGACCGGGTGCACGATGGTGTCACCGGCGAGCGCGACCTCGAAGAGGTTCTTGCGCGCCTCCTCGGTGCCCTTCTGGATGGCGAGGGGCACCTCCTTGGCCTTGCCGTAGCCGAGGCCGACGCGGCCGTTGCCGTCGCCGATCACCACGAGCGCGGTGAAGCTGAACCGACGGCCGCCCTTGACGACCTTGGCGACGCGGTTGATGTTGATGACCCGCGATTCGCGCAGCGTGGCGTCGCCCGACAGCCGGGGGTTGGCCTGGGGCTCGTCGCGGCGCTGGCGGCGGGGGTTGTCATTGCCGTTTGCCATGTCTTCGATCCTTCTGCGGGCTCAGAACTCGAGCCCGGCGTCGCGGGCAGCGTCGGCGAGGGCCTTGACCCGGCCGTGGTAGCGGTTGCCACCGCGGTCGAACACGACCTTGGTGACGCCGGCGGCCTGGGCCCGCTCGGCGGCGAGGGCGCCGATCCTGGCGGCGGCGTCGGTGTTGCCGCCGTAGCCCTCGAAGTCCTTCTCGTGGGTGGAGGCGGCGGCGATGGTGACGCCGGCGATGTCGTCGATCACCTGGGCGACGATGTGCCGCGACGAGCGGAACACCGCCAGACGGGGACGATCGGGGGTGCCCTGGACCTTCTTGCGGACCCGGCGGTGGCGCCGGTCGCGGGCGACCTGCTTCTTCTTGGCCATGCTGCTCATGTCACTTGCCTGCCTTGCCGGCCTTGCGGATGACGTACTCGCCCTTGTACCGCACGCCCTTGCCCTTGTACGGCTCGGGCTTGCGGAACTTGCGGATCTCGGCGGCCACCTGGCCCACCTGCTGCTTGTCGATGCCGCGCACCACGATGGACGTGGGGCTCGGCACCTCGAAGCTCACGCCGTCCGGCGCGGCGTAGCGCACCGGGTGGCTGTAGCCGAGCGCGAGCTCGAGGGAGCTCGGGGTGTTGTTGGTGACGCGGTAGCCCACGCCGATGATCTCGAGCTCCTTGGTGAACTCGTTGGTGACGCCCTCGACCATGTTCGCCACGAGCGCCCGCACGAGGCCGTGCAGCGAGCGGTTCTGGCGGGTGTCGTCCGGGCGCTCGACGACGATCGAGCCGTCCTCCTCGCGGAGGGTGATGTCGCCTGGGACGTCCTGGGTCAGGGTCCCCTTGGGGCCAGTGACGGTGACCTGGCCGTCGCCGAGGGAGACCTCGACCCCGGAGGGGATGGTGATGGGTGCCTTGCCGACACGGGACATGTTCGGCTCCTACCAGACGTAGCAGAGGACCTCGCCGCCGATGTTGCGGCGACGGGCCTCCCGGTCGGTCATGAGGCCCTGCGAGGTCGAGACCACGGCGACGCCGAGGCCGCCGAGCACGCGGGGGATCTCGTCGGACTTCTTGTAGACGCGCAGGCCGGGCTTGGAGACCCGCTTGATGCCGGTGATCGTGCGCTCGCGCTCGGGCGAGTACTTCATGTCGATCGACAGGATCTTGCCCGGCTTGTCGGTGCGCTCCGCCGTCTTGAAGTCGGCGATGTAGCCCTCCGACTTCAGCACCTCGGCGAGCGCCTCCTTCAGCTTCGAGGAGGGCATCGACACGTCGTCGTGCTTCGCGATGTTCGCGTTGCGGACGCGGGTGAGCATGTCGGCGATGGGGTCGGTCATGGTCATCGTGTCGTCACCTCACCAGCTCGCCTTGGTCACGCCGGGGATCTCCCCGTTGTGGGCCATGTCGCGGAAGCAGAGGCGGCACAGGCCGAACTTCCGGAACACGGCGCGCGGACGACCGCAGCGGCGGCAGCGCGTGTAGGCCTGCACCTTGTACTTGGGCTTCTTGTTGGCCTTGTTGATCAGCGCCTTCTTGGCCACGGCTCAACGGTCCTTTCGGAAGGGGAAGCCGAAGGCGTCCAGCAGCGCCTTGCCCTCGGCATCGGTCCGGGCGGTGGTGACGATCGTGATGTCCATCCCTCTGATGGTGTCCACGGCGTCGTAGTCGATCTCGGGGAAGATCAGCTGCTCGGTCACGCCGAACGTGTAGTTGCCGTTCCCGTCGAAGCTGTTGGGGTTGAGGCCGCGGAAGTCGCGGATCCGGGGGATGGCGATCGAGATCAGTCGATCGAAGAACTCCCACTTCCGGTCGCCCCGGAGGGTGGCCTTGCACCCGATGGCGTTGCCCTCACGCAGCTTGAAGTTGGCGATGGACTTCTTGGCCCGGGTGACCTTGGGCTTCTGGCCCGTGATCAGCGCCAGGTCGCGCTGAGCGCCCTCGAGGAGGGAGGCTTGGGCGACGGCGTCGCCGACGCCCATGTTCACGACGATCTTGTCGACCGTGGGCACCATCATCACGTTCGGGAGCCCGAGGGTCTCCTGGAGCTGCACCTTGATGGTCTCGTGGTAGCGGACCTTCAGGCGGGGCACGGTGGTGGTGCCGGCGTCGGTGGTGGTCGCAGCCATCAGTCGAGGTCCTTCCCGCACTTCTTGCAGGTGCGCACCTTGGTTCCGTCGCCGTCGAAGCGGTAGCCGACCCGGGTCGGGCCGCAGTCGCTGCACAGCAGCGCCACGTTGGCGACCGGGATCGGCATGTCCTTGTCGATGATCCCGCCCTGCATGGTGGCGCTGAGGGGTCGCTGGTGCTTCTTGGCGACGTTGACGCCGGCCACGATCACCTTGCGCTGCTCGGGCAGGGCGAACATGACCTCGCCCTCCTTGCCACGGTCCTTGCCGGTGAGGACGCGGACCATGTCGCCCTTGCGGATCTTCATCTTGTTGGTGGTCATCACAGCACCTCGGGTGCGAGCGACACGATGCGCATGAACTTGGCGTCGCGCAGCTCGCGGCCCACCGGGCCGAAGATGCGCGTGCCGCGCGGCTGGCGCTGGTCGTTGATCAGCACGGCGGCGTTCTCGTCGAAGCGGATGTAGCTGCCGTCGGGACGGCGGCGCTCCTTCTTGGTGCGGACGACGACGCACTTCACGACGTCGCCCTTCTTGACCGCCGCGCCCGGGAGGGCGTCCTTCACCGTGGCGACGAACACGTCGCCGATGCCGGCGTAGCGGCGCTTGGAGCCACCGAGGACCTTGATGCACAGCACCTCTTTGGCGCCGCTGTTGTCTGCGACGCGCAGGCGCGTCTCCTGCTGGATCATCTGCTCTGCCCCTCGCCTACTTGGCCCGCTCGAGGATCTCGAGCAGGCGCCAGCGCTTGTTCTTCGACAGCGGACGGGTCTCCATGATCCGGACGCGGTCGCCCTCGCGGGCGTCCTCGACCTCGTCGTGGCAGACGTACCGCTTGGAGCGCGCCATCGTCTTCCCGTAGCGCGGGTGGGGCTTGCGGGACTCGACCTCCACGATGATGGTCTTGTCCATCTTCGTGGAGGCGACCACGCCCTCGCGGACCTTGCGGCGGGCTCGCTCGACGGTCCCGGTGGTGGTGTCGGTGTCGGACATCGGCGTCATCCCTCGCTCGTGGCGGCGTCGGACTGGGCGGCGAGGGCCTCGGCGGCCGCGATCTCGCGGCTGCGGGCCTCGGTGAGGCAGCGGGCCACCTCGCGCTTGACCTGGGCGATGCGCGCCGCGTTGGTCAGCTGGCCGGTGGCCTTCTGGAAGCGGAGGTTGAACAGCTCCTGGCGAGCGTCGGCGAGGCGGGTCATGAGGGCCTCGTCGTCGAGGTCGCGGACGATGGTGCCGGCCATGGCTACAGCGCCTCCTCGCGGGTGACGAAGCGGGCCTTGATCGGCAGCTTCTGGATGGCACGCTCGATCGCTTCGCGGGCGATGACGGCATCGGGGTACGACAGCTCGAACATGATCCGGCCCGGGCGGACGACGGCGACCCACTTCTCGGGGTTGCCCTTGCCCGACCCCATGCGGGTCTCGGCCGGCTTCTGCGTGACCGGCTTGTCCGGGAAGATGTTGATCCAGACCTTGCCGCCACGGCGGGTGCGGCGGGTCATGGCGATCCGGGCGGCCTCGATCTGGCGGGCCGTGATCCAGCCCGGCTCGAGGGCCTGGATCCCGTACTCGCCGAAGGTGACCTCGGTGCCACCCTTCGCCTTGCCGGTCATCCGACCCCGGTGCTGCTTGCGGTGCTTGACCTTCTTGGGCATCAGCATGGTGGTGCTCCTCAGTCCTGACCGTCTCGGAAGTGCGGCGTGTCGTGCCGTTCCTTGGTCTGGCGCTCGATCTCCTCTTCCTCGGCGAGGAGGCGCTCGAGCTCGGGGTCGGCCTCCTTGATGAGGGGCTCGATCTCGGTCTGCTCGCCGTCGCCCTCGGCGCCGGCCTCCTCGGCCCGGCGGCGGGCGGCGGAGGACACGACGGGCTTGGCCAGGCCACCGGACGTCTCGCCGACGGCCATGGCGGCCTCGCGGCCGATCTTGTCGTCCTCGGCGCTCTTGTAGGGGAGGATCTCACCCTTGTAGATCCACACCTTCACGCCGATGCGACCGGCGGTGGTGCGGGCCTCGCGGAACCCGTAGTCGATGTCGGCCCGCAGGGTGTGCAGCGGGACGCGGCCCTCGCGGTACCACTCGGTGCGGGCCATCTCGGCACCGCCGAGGCGGCCCGAGCACTGGACCCGGATGCCGAGGGCGCCGGCCTTCTGGGCGGACTGGACGGCCCGCTTCATGGCCCGGCGGAACGCGACGCGGCCGGCGAGCTGGTCGGCGACGCCCTGGGCGATCAGCGCGGCGTCGATCTCGGGCTGCTTGATCTCGATGACGTTGAGCTGGACCTTGGGGTTGCCGGTGATCTTGGTGAGCCCGGC
>Ga0208490_100895_pt1 | contig 13966 bp, 12 predicted proteins | sample SubbioAug_CSWold_FD_184818 | JGI IMG/M metagenome (GOLD analysis project Ga0208490, IMG submission 184818) | Serpentinite rock and fluid subsurface biosphere microbial communities from McLaughlin Reserve, California, USA - CR11Aug_CSWold (SPAdes) | ecosystem: Environmental > Terrestrial > Deep...
CCCGGCCATCGGCGGTCTTCTCTCTGTTGCCCTGATCCGACAGGTCGCCCCGTCCTGGCTCTCGCCAGCGCTCTGCTCTGTGGAGCCCCGACCTTCCTCGACCACCCGGGGGTGGCCGCGGTCACCGGTCCGACTCACCATCGCTCCTCCAGTGTGGCACCGGCGATCCACGCGTGGGCAGATCCGTCCCATCGGGGCCGGATCGGCCCAGACGTCCGGCATCGGCCTCGACCCGTGGGCGGACGGAGCCCGACAGGGCCGGATCCGCCCACACGCCCCTCAGCCGGAGCCGACGGGCGCGCAGTCGTGCCCGCAGGACCCGGGCTCGCCGGATCCTGCGCCGGGACGGTGCAGGACGGCCTTGACCGGCGTGAGGCGGACGGTCGGGGACTCGCCGTCGACGACCTCGCCGGTGGCGTCGAAGATCAGGGAGTACCCGTCGGGCTCGTCGGGCGGCACGACCACGCTCACCTCGGCGCGCTGGGCCAGGTTGCGGGCGGTGTGGCGGCCGCAGCCGGCGGTGAAGGCACCGTCGGACCACGTGAGGTAGGTGGCGACGAGGTGCGGTCCGCCGGTGTCGCCCGCGGTGATCACGTACGCCGGCCGCTCGTGGGCGGCGAGCTCGTCACGAAGGGCATCGAGGTCCACGGGGATCGACATGGGACGAGGCTACGGCCGACGAGCAGATGATCGCTGGCCGCCCTACGGTCGCCCCGTGCGATCACCTCGTGCCCAGGGGAAGGCGACTCGAGCGACGCTGCGCGCCCGCTGGCGTGCATGGCGGATCGCGTCGAGGAACCGGGCGGTCGCACGAGAGTGCTTCTACTGCGGCGTCGGCTTCGCGCCCGAGGGACCGGACCACCGCACCGTGGACCACCGGGTGCCGCGCAGCCAGGGCGGCACGGACTCGCTCCGCAACCTCGTGTTCGCCTGCTACGCCTGCAACCAGCGCAAGCGGGATCGACCCGAGGACGACTTCCTCGCGTCCGAGTGGCTCGCCCGGCGGCGAGCCGACGTCGAGGAGCGCTTCATCGCGCCCTCCCCGGCCCGGCGCCGGCGTTTGAACGGGGGGCGCGCCGGGTAAGGCGCGTGGATGTCCCAGCACCGCTCCGTCTGGTTGGCCACCGCCGACCACCCCACCTTCGAACCCCTCCGGGGCGATCTCGATGTCGACGTCGCCGTCGTGGGCGCAGGGATCACCGGGCTCACGACCGCCCTGCTCCTCCAGCGCAACGGTGCGAGCGTCGCCGTGATCGAGGCCGGTCGGGTGGGCCACGGCACGACCGGCCACACCACCGGCAAGATCAGCTCGCAGCACGGCCTCAAGTACGACGAGCTCATCAAGAGCGCCGGCGAGGACAGGGCCCGGATGTACGCCGACGCCAACGAGCACGCGATCCGCACCATCGCCGGCCTCGTCGACGAGATCGGCGCCGACTGCCGGTTCGAGCACGCACCGTCGTACCTGTACACGACGGACGAGAAGGAGGTCTCCGAGCTCGAGGCCGAGCACGAGGCCGCCGTCCGCCTCGGACTGCCCGCCACGCTCACCACCGAGACCGACCTGCCGTTCCCCGTCCTGCAGGCCCTCCGCTTCGACGGCCAGGCGCACTTCCATGCCGCCGCCTACACGGCGGCGCTCGCTCGCACCCTGTCGGAGCGGGGCGTGCAGATCGTCGAGCAGACCCGCGCCGTGGGCGTGGAGGAGGAGGGCGACCGGGTCACGGTCAAGACCGAGCACGGCGACGTCCGGGCCGACCAGGCGGTCATCGCCACGCTCCTCCCCTTCCTCGACCGCGGCGGGTTCTTCGCCAAGGCGCGACCGAAGCGGGCCTACGGCGTCGCCGCCGTGCTCCGAGGCGATGCGGTGACCGGCATGCACATGACCGCCGGCTCCCCCACCCGGTCGACCCGCCCGTGGGTCGACGGCGACCGCCACGGCCTCATCGTCGTCGGCGAGGACCACGAGACCGGCAGCGCTGATGCCACCCCGGCCCGCTACGGGGCGCTCGAGGAGTGGACCCGTTCGAACTTCGACGTCGAGTCCTTCGAGTACCGCTGGTCGGCGCAGGACTTCATCCCCGCCGACGGCATGCCGTACATCGGACGGTCACCGCGCACCACCCGGACCTTCGTCGCCACCGGCTTCCAGAAGTGGGGCCTGACCAACGGCACGGTCGCGGCCGAGATCCTGGCCGACCTGCTCGACGGTCGGGACCACCCGTGGCTGCAGGCCTTCGACGCGACCCGGATCGGCGACCCGTCGACGATCAAGGACCTGGCGGCGGACAACCTGAAGGTCGGGGCGCACTTCGTCGGCGACCGGCTCGCCCGGCTCCGTGCCGGCTCCATCGACCACCTCGCACCGGGGCAGGGCGGCATCGTCAAGGCCGACGGCCAGACCGTCGGCGCCTACCGGGCGCCGGACGGCACGGTCCACGCCGTCTCGGTCGACTGCACCCACATGGGCTGCACGGTGAAGTGGAACAGCGCCGAGACCTCGTGGGACTGCCCGTGCCACGGGTCGCGCTTCGACTGCGACGGGGCCGTGCTGGACGGCCCGGCCGTGCGGCCGCTGAGCCAGGTCGAGGTCGAGATCGACCAGGACTGAGCGCCACGCCTGATCAGGCGCTCGGAGCCGAGCCGCCAGGCGAGGCGACCCAGGAGCACGGCGCGTTCGGCGGCGAAACCGCCAGCCGGATGGCGCGAGGACGTGACCTACGCGTGCAGATCCAACGCGTCGTCGTCCGGCGACCGGCCCACCACCATGCCCTGGCGCATGACCGTGACCGGCCCGTCGTCGCTCACCGCGATGACCACGGCGTCGGGGTCGTCGTAGCTGTAGCGCAGCGCCGAGGTGTGCTTGGTGCCACCGAAGGATCGGACCGATTCCTCGGCCTCACGGCTGGGCACCAGGTGGATGCCCATCCGGCGCAGCACGCCGTCGGCGTCGAACACCGTCGCCCCGTCGGACTGCGCCACGCCGTGGCGCAGCGGGGCCAGGTCGTGGGGTCGTTGGATGCGCAGCTCCGGCGGCACGGGCAGGCGCTGCTGGTGCATCGTCGCCAGGTCGCCCGTCGGGTGCATGATCAGCAGCGCACCGATGTTGCGGGCGCCGAGGTCGTGGACGGCGAAGTCCAGCAGGTGGCCGAGCACGGTGAGCTGACCGGCAGCCAGGCAGCCCGGGATCTCGTCGATCCAGGACTCGAGCGGCGGTTCGTGGTGCCAGCCGGCGACGTCGGAGCGGACGACCCCGAACGGGCCCACGGCCCGGACGATGCCCGCCTCGTCGCGCTGGACCAGCCGGGCGCCGGCCGCCGCGGCGAGCACGACGAGGTCGCGCTCGGACCCGGCGGAGCGGTCGAAGACGACGAACTCGTCGATGCTCGACGGGCCCCGGACCGCCCACGCGGAGAAGCCGTCGGCGAAGCGTCGGATCTGGCTGTCGCCGTAGCCCGTCGTCTGACGACGGGAGACGTGGAGCTGGGTGGAGACGTGCCACTCGTCAGCGTCCACCGTGGGACCGACGATGGCGCCGTAGCTCGGGACCCGCTGCTCGTGGACCGGCGGTCGCAGCGCGTAGTCGAGCTCCTCGAGGAGCGGGTCCTCGACGCCGGCGGGGATCACGAAGCCGATGCCCTCCTCGACCAGCTCCTCGGCCAGGCGGCGCATGCGGGCCGTGCTCGTCACCGCTCTCTGGGCTTCCACAGCTGCACGATACGGGGACGGACGGGATCGACGGTACGGTCGACGGCCCACCACCCGGGAGCGGACATGGCCTCAGCCGGCACGAACGAAGCAGCCCTCGCCGGCATCCCACCCGCGGACGACCGTCGGGTCGCCGTGCGCGTCACGCCCGATGCGCTGCGCCACGTCCGGGCCGGCCACCCGTGGATCTACGACGGTTCGATCACGTCGACCAGCCACGACGCCGACCCCGGGGCGCTCGCCGTGGTCTTCGACGACAAGCGACGCTTCGCGGCGATCGGCCTGTGGGACCCCACCTCGCCCCTGCGGATCCGCATCCTCCACGCCGGCGAGCCCACCACCGTCGACGCCTCGTTCTGGTCCGCCCGCCTCGGACGGGCCGCGGCCCACCGCCGACCGCTCCTCGACGACCCCGGCACCACGGGGTTCCGCTGGGTGAACGGCGAGAGCGACGGCATGCCCGGCCTCGTCGTCGACCGCTACGGGAGCACGGCCGTCGTCAAGCTGTACAGCGCGGCGTGGCTCCCCCACCTCCCCGTGCTCGTGCCGCTCTTCGCCGACGGCCTCGACCGGGTGGTGCTCCGCCTGTCGCGCGCCGTCGCCGACGGGCCGACGCACGGCCTGGCCGACGGGCAGGTCCTGGTCGGGTCCGGGCCCGACGGCCCGATCGAGTTCCTCGAGCACGGCCTGGTCTTCGCGGCCGATGTGGTGCACGGCCAGAAGACCGGCCACTTCCTGGACCAGCGCGACAACCGGGCCCTGGTCGGGTCGCTGTCCCAGGGCCAGGACGTCCTCGACGTCTTCTCCTGCACCGGTGGCTTCACCGTGCACGCCGCAGCCGGTGGGGCCCGCTCGGTGCACACGGTCGACCTCAGCGCGCCGGCGATCGACGCAGCGGTCGCGAACCTGGACCGCAACCGGGCCCTCCCCGCAGTGGCGGCCTGCGAGCACACGACCGAGGTCGGCGACGCGTTCCGGGTGCTCGAGCACCACGTCGCCGCGGACCGGCGCTGGGACGTCGTCGTCATCGATCCGCCGTCGTTCGCCCCACGACAGGACGCCGTCGCTCGGGCGTTGAAGGCCTACGCCCGCCTCACCAAGCTCGGGCTCGCCGTCACCCGCCGAGGTGGGCTGCTGGTGCAGTCGTCCTGCTCGAGCCGGATCGATGCCGACACGTTCCACCGCCAGCTCCGAGACGTGGCGCGCCGGTCGGGCCACGGTCTCGAGGAGGTCGCCCGGACCACCCACCCGCTCGACCACCCGGCGACGTTCCCGGAGGCCAGGTACCTCAAGACCGCCTTCGTCCGGGTGGACCCGCGGCCTTGACCTGATCGTCAGCGACCGTTGGCGGAGAGGTGCATGGGGTCGCTGAGCGAGCGCCACAGCCCGCCCCACCCCCAGCCGGCGCCGGTGAACCCGGCCACGTCGTCGATGGTGAGCATCCCGGGCCGGTGGTCGGAGCGGTCGACGTAGGCGGTGGCCAGCTCGGGCAGGACCACGTCGCCCTTCACGTAGGGGTTGTGGAACGGGTTGATGTCGACCGCCCGGCCCTGGGCGTGCTCGGACCAGGCGCTCGATCCGCGGCTCGGCCGGCAGACGAACGCCGTGGTGTTGTTCCCGTCGCCGGTGGGCGGCAGGTCCAGCTCGGCGGTCTCGACGACGCGCATCTCCTCGATCGGGAAGCGGCGCTCGTGGAGGTGGGCGAACCCGGCCACGACGGCGTCGACCGCGTCGGCCCGCAGCAGCAGCTCGCCCGTGTGGACCTCGCCGTCGAAGCCCCAGAAGGTCAGGAGCACCCAGCGGAGCTCCTGACGCGAGGCCGGGCACTCGGGCCGCCACGTCGAGCGGGCCAGCACGTCATCGGGGACCTCGGACACCTCCGCCCGGAACTCCTGCGTGGACGGCCGAGGCAGGTGGTCCGGTGTCTCGAGGCGACGGTCGACGAGCTCGGGTGGGGTCGGTTGGGCCGCGGCGAAGCCGTCCGGACCGACCGGCAGCACGCGGGTGCCCAACCAGTCCGGTCGTGGCATGGCGAGGGGCGCCGCTTCGGTGGTCGTGGTGGTGAGGGGCGTGGTCGTGACCGTGGTCGGCGCGAGCGTGTCGTCGATCGCCGTGGTCGGGACCGGGTCGGCGGCGCGGTCGAGGGCAGCCGCCCGGTCGACGTCGGCGCAGGCGGCCGAGGCGAGGAGCAGCACGGCCGCGGTCGCTCCCAGGGTCCGTCGTCGCACGGGTCGACCGTACCGTCGGCTCATGCCGGCGCGACACCGGCGAGGTGGCCGACGTCGTTGAACCCGTGCAGCGACGGCCCCCGGTCGCCGACCGCGATCCGGGTCGCCGACGCCGGCGCCACGAACATCCGCCACGACACCTCGATGCCGACGCCCATGGCCCAGGCCACGGCCGCCTTGATCGGCGACACGTGGGTGACGACCACGACGTGCCCGTCGCGGGCGGCCTCGAGCAGGTCGTCGCAGGCCGCGCCCACCCGCTCGCCGAGGTCGTGCAGGCTCTCGCCACCGGGCGGAGCGAAGGCCACGTCGCTGCGCCACCGACGCCACAGCTCGGCGTCGACGTCGCGCAGCGGCGTGCCGTCGAGGTCGCCGTAGTCGAGCTCGATCCAACGCTCGTCGACCTCGACCGCAGCGCCCCAGGCCGCTGCCGTCGACCGGGTCCGCAGCAGCGGGCTGCACACGATCCGGTCGGCCGGGCCGACCGAGGCGGCGACGGCTGCGGCCTGCGCCTCGCCGAGCGGGTCGAGCGCCACGTCGAGGCGACCGAGCAGCAGCCCCGACCGGTTCGCGTCGGTGCGCCCGTGGCGGACCAGGGTCAGCACGTGCCCTGCACCGGTGACGTCCCGCCCCGCGGCAGCCGTCCGGTGCGGCGGAACTCGGCCCGGGCCGACGCCTGGTCGAGCCCGACCCGTCGCACCCACCACAGGCCGAGGCCGATGCCGGTCAGCTCGAGCAGCACGGTGAGGGCGCCCCGGGCCAGCTCGGGGGGCTGGGCCTCGGACAGGGTGAACCCGGTGAGCGGCCACCAGAACGCCTCGGTGTCGGCCCAGATGCCACTGAAGACCAGGTGGGCGAACAGCCCGATCGGGATGCCGAGCAGCTGGCGGCGCAGGACGCGCCGCCCCGTGGTGGCCAGCATCACGATGCCGAGCACGGCGACGGCGGTGACGAGCGAGTGCAGCGGACCCGGACGGCCGAGCACCACCTCGCCGACCGGCAGCACGGAACCGAGCATCACGAAGCGGTAGTCGAGTGCTGGGCTGTCGAACACCGCCCACACGCCCGCGACGGCGGTGGCCAGGTACCAGATGAGCACGGGGCCCGGCTCAGTCGCGGACGAGGAACCGGTCGCAGTCCTCGCAGCGCACGGGCTCGTCGGGGCTCAGGTGCAGGATCCGGTCGTTCTCGACCGCCGAGAGCTTCATGTGGCACGCCCGGCAGGAGCCGTGCTCGAGCCGGGCGACCGCCACCCCGCCGAGGCGCGCCCGAGCGGTCTCGTACTCCTGGACGGCCGCGGGGTCGATGTCGGCCACGAGGACGTCGCGACGAGCCAGGACCTCGGCACGCTCGCGGTCGATGTCGGCCTCGGCCTCGGCGATCGCCGCGGTGAGCGCCACGGCCTGCTGGTCGAGCGCACCCTGGCGCTCGGCGAGCACGGCCAGCTGCTGGTCGAGGGGCTCGACCTGCTCCATCAGCTCGAGCTCTTGGTCCTCGAGGCCGGAGATGCGCCGGCGCAAGGCGGCGATCTCGTCCTGGAGGGCCTGCAGCTCCTTCACGTCGGAGCTGCCGCTGTAGAGCTGGCGGTCGGCGCTGGCGATCTTGTCCTCGACGGACGCGATCTCGTCCTCGAGGCGGGCCTGGTCCTTGTCGAGGACGTGCTTGTCGGCCTCGACCGACGCTACCTCGGCGCGCAGCGCGGCGAGCTGGTCCTCGACCCCGGACAGCTCGGCGCGCGCGGGCAGCTGCGCCAGGCGGTGGTCGAGCTGGGTCAGGTTGGTGTCGACCGCCTGCACCTCGAGGAGCCGCTTCCAGGGGTTCATCCCTCGAGCTCCTCGAAGTCACCGGAGGTCGGCGGCGGCGCGCCGCCCCCGCCGTTCCCGTTGCCGTTGTTCCCGCCGCCGCCGCCGGGGTCGGGTGCGGTGGTGGGTGCCGGTGCGGGTGCCTCCGTGGTGGCGGACCGCGACGGGCCGCGCGTGGACCGCGCCGGTGCCCGGGTCGTGACGGTGCGCCGACGGGCGGGAGGTTCGGTGTAGCCGTCGAGGTCGATGTTGCGGTCGAGGCGCAGGGCGCCGGTTCCCCGACGGGCCGGCGGGTCGGCGAACGGGATGGGCTCGGCGTCGGCGAGCACCCCGTTGTAGAGGCGCCCGAAGAACTGCGCCGGGTACGAACCGCCGGTGACGTTGCGGCCACCGACCCGGGTCATCGAGATGTTGCCCTCCATGGCACCCATCCAGACGGCGGTGGAGAGCTGCTTGCTGAAGCCGGCGAAGTAGGCGTTGGAGAAGTCCTGTGCGGTGCCGGTCTTGCCGGCGACGTCGTGCCCGGGCACCCGGGCGGCGGTGCCGGTGCCCCCGGTGACGTTGGCCTTCAGGATGTCGGCCGCGATCTGCGCGGTCTCGATGGACATGACCCGCTCCCCGGGATCGCTGTGCTGGAAGATGACCTCACCGTCGCGGTCGAGGACCCGCTCCACGTAGTAGGGCCGGTGGTAGTGGCCGTCGTTGGCGATGGCGGCGTAGGCGGCAGCCATGCCGAGGGGGGTCACCTCCTGCGTGCCGAGCGGGGTGGAGAAGATGCTGGGGTCGAGGGGGACGATCTCGTTGGCGGCGTTGCGGGTGACGACCCCCAGCCTCCCCGCCAGCTCGACGACGTTGTCGATGCCGGCGATCTGGCCGAGGCGCACGTACCCGCAGTTCGACGAGCTGAGGGTCAGCGAGTAGATGGAAGCCGTGGAACCCCGGGAGTTGCCGAAGTTCTTGACCTCGTAGGGCTCGGGCTCCGACGGGATGTTGAACCGGCACGGCCCGCTGCCGGAGATCGTGTCCTGGGGCGAGTAGCCCTGCTCGAGCAGCTCGAGGAGCACGAAGGTCTTGAACGCCGAGCCCGGCTGGCGGTAGCCCTGCGTGGCGAGGTTGAACTTGTAGTCCTCACCGAAGCCGGGGCCGCCGATGAGGGCCCGCACCGCTCCCGTGCCCGGTTGGACCGTGGCGGAGGCGAGGGTGCCGATGGCGTCGTTCCCGGCCATGTTCCGCCCGGCGATGAAGAGCGCCTTCTGCCCCTCGAGCGCGAACGGCGCCAGGGTGTCGTCGCGCGCGACCTCCGACGTGTACTGGATGCCGAGGTCGAGGGTGGTGTGGATCTGCAGTCCGCCGCGGAAGATGGCGTCGTAGCGCTCGGTGGCGGTCTCGCCGAGGCGGCGGTCGGCCAGGAGGGCCTGCTTCACCTCTTCGACGAAGTAGTCGTCGGGTCCGGGCGTGTACTGGGTGGGTTCGTCGGGGATGGGCACGGCGCCGTGCCACGCGGCGACGTCCTCGGTGATGTGGCCCTCCTCCAGCATGCGACGCAGCGCGATGCGGCGGCGCTCGATGGCGACCTCGGGGTAGAGGAACGGGTTGTACTCGATGGGGTTGCGGATGAGACCGGCCAGGAGGGCGGCCTGGCCCACGTCGAGCTCGGCGGCGGTGACGCCGAAGTAGGTCTCGGCGGCCGCCTGGATGCCGTAGCTGTGGTTGCCCAGGTAGATCGTGTTGAGGTACCGCTCGAGGATCTCCTCCTTGCTCATCTGCTCCTCGAGCCGCACGGCGAGGAAGACCTCGCGGGTCTTGCGGTCGAAGGTCTGTGCGGAGCTGAGGACGCTCTGCTTGATGAGCTGCTGGGTGATGGTCGAGCCGCCCTGGCTGGTGCCGCCGGCCTCGACGTTGGACAGCAGCGCCCGCACCGTGGCTCGGACGTTGACGCCCTTGTGCTCCCAGAAGCCCGAGTCCTCGACGGCGAGCACCGCGTTCACGACGTGCTCCGGGACCTCGTCGAGGGCGATCGGCGCCCGGTTCTCCTCCTCCTGCAGCGTGGCGATCAGCGTCCCGTCGGAGGCGTAGACGTAGGACCGCTGGTTCAGGCCGCGCAGCTCGATGTCGCCGGCCTCGCCGTGGGCCGCCTCGGTGAGCCCGGTGAGCTGGGGCGCCACTGCCATCCCGACGGCGGTGACCACGACCGATGCCAGCATCAGCAGGAGGCCGATGCGCACGAGGGAGTTCAGGGCGCGGGTCACGACCGCACGATCGTACCGGCGTCCTGGCGCGAGCGGCGATCACGCCGCGCCGGTCCTCACTAGGTTCGCCGCCATGGACGGGACCCGACCGTGACCGACTGGGCGCTGGCCGGCGCCGGCTGGATCAGCGCGATCCACGGGCTCGCGATCCGCACGCTCCCCGGGTCGCGCGTCGTCGCCGTGGCCTCCCGCACGGAGGCCTCGGCGTCCCGGCGGGTGGCCGAGACCGGGGGCCGCATCGTCACCTACGAGGAGCTCCCCGCGGGTGCCGACCTCGTCATCGTCGCCACCCCACCGGCCCGCCACGCCGCCGACGCCCTCCGGGCGATGGCCGCCGGCGCGGGCGTGGTGGTCGAGAAGCCGCTGTGCACGACGCTGGCCGACGCGGACCGCCTGGTCCGGGTGGTCGAGGCCGGCGGCCTGCTGACCTACGCCGAGAACCTGCTCTTCTCCGACGCGACGGGTTCGGCGCTGACCGAGATCGCGCAGCTCGGTGCGCTGACGCACCTGTCGGCCCGGGCCCTCCAGCCCCGCCCGACCTGGGGCGAGTTCACCCGCCGCCACTGGGGCGGCGGCGCGCTCTTCGACCTGGGCGTCCACCCCCTGGCGCTCGTGCTGCGAGCGGCTCGCGCCACGCCGGTGTCGGTCTCGGCGACGTTCCGGACGAGCCCCGACATCGAGGTCGAGGACCACGCGCAGGTGCGCATCACCTTCGACAACGGCCTCGCCGCCGACGTGGAGGTGTCGTGGCGGGACCGCGCCCCCGTGTGGGACCTGCAGGCGGCCTCGGACACCGGCGTCGTCCGCTTCGACCTCCTGCCGGAGGTCGCGCTCGAGCGCGACGGCGAGCCCGTCGCGCTGCCACCCCTCCCGGCGCGCGACCAGGACGATGCCCCGCCGCCGCAGCTGGATCGCTTCGGCTACGTCGAGCAGCTGCGTGACGCCGAGGCCTCCTGGCGCGCCGGTCGGGCCTCGGCCGTGAGCGACGTCCACCTCGGGCGCGACGTGCTGGAGGTCGTGTGCGCGGCGTCGGAGTCGGCCCGGACGGGCGACGAGGTGGCGCTCCCCTGGAACGGGCCGCGGGACCGCAGCCCGGTCGAGCTGTGGCGACCGGAGGCCTGATCCCGCGCTCCGGATCGGGTGCAGGAAGGGCCGTGGTCAGCCCGTAGCGTGCTGCCGTGCGCTCGGCGGATCACCTCTCGGAGCGCGGCGAGGAGCCCGGGACCGACGACACCGGGGTGATGCGCCGCGGCGTGACCCTGCTCGTGGAGATCCTGCGCACGCACCCGTGGCCGGCGACCGGGGCGATCGCCGGCGCCGTCGTCTTCGCCATCGCCTCGGTGGCCGGCGCCGTGATCCTCGGCCGGGTCACCGATGACCTGATCCTGCCGGCCGTCGAGGGCCGCCCCGAGCTCGGCGCCGCCCTCGTCGGAGGCGGCGTGATCGTCGGCATGGCCGTGGTCCGGTCCGCCGGCGTCGTGGCCCGCCGGTACTTCGGCATCATGACGTCCCGGCGCATGCAGATGGAGTGGTTCAACCGCCTGGGCGACCACTACGTCGAGCAGCCCCTCCCCTTCTTCTTCGACCAGCCCACCGGCAAGCTGCTGGCGCACGCCGACAACGACGCCGAGCGCTCGGCCTTCGCGGTGCAGCCCCTGCCCATGTCGATCGGCGCGGTCGTGATGCTCGTGTTCGGCACGATCAACCTCGCCCTGCTCGACCCGATGCTGCTTGCGATCGGCCTCGGCCTGTTCCCGTCGCTGATCGTGCTGAACCGCCTGTACACGACCCGGGTGGTCGGCCCGTCGGCACGGGCCCAGGCCCACGTCGGCGACGTCTCCTCCGTCGCCCACGAGAGCTTCGAGGGCGCGCTCGTGGTGAAGCTGCTCGGCCTCGAGGCCCGGGAGTCGACCCGGATGCGGGCCGCCGCCGGGGACCTCCGGCGCGAGCGCCTGGTCATCGGCCGCTTGCGGGCGGCCTTCGAGCCGGCCATCGAAGCGCTCCCGAACCTCGGCACGGTCGCCCTCCTCGCCGTGGGAGCCTGGCGGGTCTCGGAGGAGGCGATCACCACCGGCGACCTGGTCCAGGCGATGATCCTGTTCGCCATCCTCGCCTTCCCGATGCGGGTCATCGGGTTCCTCCTCGAGGAGCTGCCCCGCGCGGTGGTGAGCCGCGAGCGCATCGTCGACGTGCTCGACATCGACCACCGGGTCACCGGTGCACCGCTGGCGCGCGAACCCGACGCGCGCCGGCGCCTGCCCGAGGGACCGCTGCCGTTGTCCGTGCACGACCTGTCCTTCGCCTACGGCGACGAGCGGGTCCTCGACGCCATCAGCTTCGACATCGAGCCCAGCGGCGTCACCGCCATCGTCGGGGCCACCGGCAGCGGGAAGTCCACCTTGTGCAACCTGCTCGCCGGCCTCGCCCGCCCGAGCACGGGCGAGATCGCCCTCGGCGACGTGCCGCTCCGCCTCGCCGATCCGATGGACCTGCGCGCCTCGGTGGCGCTCGTGTTCCAGGAGACGTTCCTGTTCGCCGACACCGTGCTCGAGAACCTCACCCTCGGCGAGCCCGTCGACGACGAGCTGCTCCAGTGGGCCATCGACATCGCGCAGGCCGGGTACGTGGACGACCTCGCCCACGGCCGGGACACCATCGTGGGCGAGCGGGGCGTCACGCTCTCGGGTGGCCAGCGTCAGCGGCTCGCACTCGCCCGCGCGCTCCTGCGGCACCCCCGCCTCCTCCTCCTCGACGACGCCACCTCGGCCATCGACCCGGTGATCGAGCAGCGCATCCTCGACGGGCTCCGCGAGGACCTCGACACGACCACCTTGGTCGTGGCCCACCGGGTCGCCACCATCCGACTCGCCGACCGCGTCCTGTTCCTCGACGGCGGCCGCCTCGCCGGTGACGGCACCCACGACGAGCTGCTGGCCAGCGAGCCGCTGTACGCCGCCCTGGTGCGCGCCTACGAGCAGGCCGGCGACGCCGTGGTCGACGACCTCCCGGGTGCGCAGCCATGAGCCAGGTCGACGGTGCCATCGCCGTCCTGCGCCGCGGCATCGCCGCCACCCCCGAGCTCAAGGTCGGCATCGCCTTCACCGTCGGCATGGCCGTCTCGAGCGGCGCCGGCCGCCTGGCCGTCCCGGTCCTGATCCAGCAGATCCTCGACCGGGGCGTGCTGGGCGACGACGGGTTCCAGCCCGGGTTCGTCTACCCCGCCTGCGCGGTGGCCGTGGTCGCCATCCTGGGCCTGTTCGCCCTCGCCCGGGCCACCTACCTCCGGCTCATCCGCACCGCCGAGGACGCCCTCTACGCCCTGCGGGTGCGCACCTTCGACCACATCCACCGCCTCGCCATCGCCGACCACACCGAGTCGCGCCGGGGCGAGCTCGTGGCCCGGGTCACCTCCGACGTCGAGACCCTCGCCCAGTTCACCCAGTGGGGCGCCATCGCCTGGATCGTGAACAGCTCGGTGATCCTCGGGACGCTGCTGGTCATGCTCGTGTACTCCTGGCAGCTGACCGTGCTCGTGCTGATCGCCTTCGTCCCGCTCGTGCCCCTGATGCGTGCGCTCCAGCGCCGCCAGCTCGCGGCCTACGACGAGGTCCGCAACACCGTCGGCTCGACGATGGCCGAGGTCTCCGAAGCCGTCACCGGGTCGGCCGTGGTCCGGGCCTACGGCCTCGAGGACCGCACCCGGACCCGGCTCCGCACGGCCATGACCGGCCAGTACCGCGCCCACCTGCGAGCCGGACTGTTCTTCGCCCTCCTCTTCCCGCTGGCCGACGTCTTCGGCTCCATCGCCATGGCCGGCGTCGCCGTCGTCGGCTCCCTCGAGGGCGACGCCCTCGGCATCACCCCCGGCGAGCTGGTCGCGTTCCTCTTCCTCGTCAACCTCCTGCTCATGCCGGTGTCGGAGCTGTCCGAGGTGTTCGACCAGACCCAGACCGCCATCGCCGGCTGGCGCAAGATCCTC
>Ga0208490_100896_pt1 | contig 13961 bp, 9 predicted proteins | sample SubbioAug_CSWold_FD_184818 | JGI IMG/M metagenome (GOLD analysis project Ga0208490, IMG submission 184818) | Serpentinite rock and fluid subsurface biosphere microbial communities from McLaughlin Reserve, California, USA - CR11Aug_CSWold (SPAdes) | ecosystem: Environmental > Terrestrial > Deep...
TTGTGGTTGTCCAGTCACTTCCATTATTGGTTAACGAATAGTAAACCACATCATCTAATAATAGATTATTTATAGTTATACTGTGAGCATCACTATCATATACATCTGAATAATCAGTTATACTTAAATCAGCACCAACATTTGGTGACCATTGTGCATAAAGAACTACATGTTCCGATGGCATAGTAAATGTTGCTGCTGGTTGATAAGGAGTTCCACTTCCATCCGCACTGGTATTCCATCCAGTAAATGTATACTGAGGATAACTAAATCCATTAGCCAATACAGTAACAGTAGAACCTGCAAAGTAAGGGCTTAATAGGTCAGTGGTTGTACCTGAAGTTGCCCCATTACCATCATATGTCACTGAATACATATTATCTGGCACCCATTGAGCATAAAGGACTACATCATCTCCTGGCATTGGGAATGTAGCTCCAGGTTGATAATCTGTTCCCGTTCCATCAGCGTTAGTATTCCATTCAGTAAAGGTGTAGTTTGTTCTTGTATATCCATTTCCTAAAACTGTCACTGTTTCGCCTTCAAGATATGGATTGTTTGTATCTGTAACATTACCAGATCCACCATTTGCATTGTAGGTTACTGTCAATTCTTCAAAATCAATTTGTATAGCTCCACTTCCCCATGCATCAAAACCATTCTCAGAATAATCAAGTCCAATATACATTGGTTCAGTAAAGTTCTGTTGACCAAGTTTTACAATCAACCAATCATTAGTACCTAGATTTATACCATTGACAGTTAATGAGGATGCCTTATCATAATGGGTTCCTTCTGATAACTCATAGTTTCCTGGATAAAGTTCAGTACCATTATATGATAAATTCATCAATGTTTTCTGGTATGTTGGTCCTGTAATTGATAGTGCCACATATAGTTCAAGACTTGGAGTAATCCAAGCATATCTACCAATTATATGGCCATTTGTAGATTCACCAATTGCTGTTAGAGTGCCACTTAATGATATATAAGTTCCTGCACTCATAATTGAAATTTCTAAGCTTTCAGCACTGAGCATAAGACTTAATGGCTCTTCTTCTCCTTCAGGTATTAGTTCTTCTTCTCCTTCAGGCTTTAGTTCTTCTTCTCCTTCAGGTTTTAGTTCTTCCTCTCCCTCAGGCTGTAGTTCTTCTTCTCCTTCAGGTTTTAGTTCTTCCTCTCCCTCAGGCTGTAGTTCTTCTTCTCCCTCAAGCTTTAGTTCTTCCTCTCCTTCAGGCTTTAGTTCTTCTTCTCCTTCAGGCTTTAGTTCTTCCTCTCCTTCAGGTTTTAGTTCTTCTTCTCCTTCAGGTTTTAGTTCTTCCTCTCCTTCAGGCTTTAGTTCTTCTTCCAGTTCTATTGTTTCTTCAGAACCTAATGGTTGAATAACTTCTGAATAAGCATTTGCATTCATTCCAAATAAGAATAGTAGAGCAATAAAAAAAGATAAAATTCTATGACGTCTTGGTATCATCTTATTCACCTCCTATATATTTTCTTCTTTCGTACAAGTCACTAAACACTACGAAATACATATAAATCCCTCCAATTAAAAAAGGCCAGACTACAACAAGAATTGCAGCTTGACCATCTACCCATGGGTTTAGACTCTAGGCTTTGCGTCCTTACATCACTGTAAGTTTGCCCATTGAAAAACTATGAAATTAGACATTTCTAATTGCTACTATTTTACCCGGCCTTAATTTGATATCAGTTTTATCTAAATTTTATTTCAGTTTTATTTAGAAAAAAAGGGTCTTGAAATTTACATTCAAGACCCTAATTATTGAGTTTATACTAGATTTCTTTTTACAATTTCATTTACTACAAATGTTGCCACATCCTCTGCAAAACTACCAGTTCCAAATCCAGCATCATAGCCTAGTTCTTTAGCTAATTCATGGCTTAATCTAGGACCTCCACAAACTACCACAAGCTTGTCTCTTAATCCTTCTGCTTCAAGAAGTTCAATAAGTTCAGTTAAGTTTGGAATATGAACATCCTTTTGAGTTACTACCTGTGAAACAAGTAATGCATCAGCCTTTAATTCTATAGCTTTAGCCACTAGCTCTTCATTTGGAACTTGAGACCCTAGGTTATATGCATCAATACCTTCGTACCTTTCAAGACCATAATGTCCAGCATAGCCTTTCATATTCATTATGGCATCAATTCCAACTGTGTGTGCATCTGTTCCAGTACAAGCACCAAGTATTACAACATTTCTCTTTATGTTGTCCTTAATATATTCTTCAATATCATGCTTTTCCATAACATCAACATCTACCTTGGGAACTTCAATTGTAGTGTAATCTACATTGTGAACAGTTTTACCATATACAACAAAGTAAGTATAACCAACTCCAAGATCATGAGAGTATACAACTGCAGGTTCTTGAAATCCCATTTTAGCTGCTAATTGCCTTGCGGCTTCACTTGCTTCATCACCATAAGGAACAGGTAGCGAAAAACTTAGTTGAACTGCACCATCATTTAGTGTGTCACCATATGGTTTAACTTTAGTTAGGTCAACATTTTCAATTTGATTCATTACTTGCCACCTCCAAGCATTAAGGAGATAAATGGATTAAAGTAGCCCTTGTCCTTCTTAGCCACACCATCAAGTCCTTTTCCACCAGTTCTCATTCTTCTTACTCCACCAAACTTACCTTGCTCAATTGTTTGGAAAAGTCCATCCTTTTCTATTTGAATTAAAAGTTCATTTGCTTTTTCCAGTACTTCCTGAGCTCTTCTTTGAATTACTCCACCTTCTGTAAACTGGATCTCCTGGCTTAAGTGTCTAGCATTGTTGAAAATATACCTTGCATTTTCAATTGAAAGATATCTATCGTGTAAATGGGGAGTATGAATTGCTTCAGTTAACATTCCAAGAAGTTGAATTCCTTGATTAGTCATAATAGAAACCATATTAAACATAGCATTTTGAATATGCCCTTTGTATATGTTTCCAGTCATAAACTTTGTTGGAGGCATATACTTAAGTGGAGCATCAGGGAATATTTCCCTTGCCATTTGAGCTTGGGCTAATTCAAGCAAGAACCCATCCTCTAATTCAGGATCCATCTCAAATGCATGACCAAGACCCATTTGTTCTTCTGGTAATCCAGCTTTAAGAGCAAATTGCTCATTTATAAACTGAGAGGCTAAAACTGTGTGAGCTGCTTCTACAGCATCATCAGTAGTTAGGTAATTGTCTTCTCCTGTGTTTATAATTATTCCAGCAAAACCATTTATTACCCTAGAGAAATATTGATCCACTAGAGTTCTTTGCATATTTATGTCTCTAAATAAGATTCCATAAAGAGCATCATTAAGCATTACATCCAATCTTTCAAGAGCCCCCATTGCAGCAATTTCTGGCATACATAAGCCTGAACAATAATTTGTAAGTCTTATATATCTTCCAACCTCTTCCCCAACCTCATCAAGTGCAGCTCTCATAAGTCTAAAGTTTTCTTGAGTTGCATATGTTCCACCAAATCCTTCTGTAGTTGGTCCATAAGGTACATAGTCTAGAAGAGATTGGCCAGTTGTTCTAATTACAGCTATAATATCTGCGCCTTGCTTTGCAGCAGCTTTTGCTTGAACTATGTCTTCATAAATATTTCCAGTTGCAACGATTACATAAAGATATGGTTTTTTACCTTCACCCAATGTATTAACAAAATTTTCTCTTGTTCTTCTAATATCTATGATCTTTTCCACTGTTCCTTTTGCTATTGTATGAATTACATCTTTAATCTCCTCTTCATTTTTTGCTGGCAGTCTTGTGATATCAACTTCTCCAACAGAAATCTTTTCTGCAATTTCTTGAGGACTTAGTCCTAAATTTAGCATTGCATTTCCTATCCAATAAGAAGCACCTCTTTCAAGTCCTCCTCCTTCCTTAATATTGTCTACTACAACATTTGGAAGTGGTTTGCCTATTTCATCAACTCCATCAACACCAAGAAGTCTTACTATAGTTCTTTCAGTTGAAACTGTAGTATGTTCTTCTATAAATGATTGAACATCTTCAGCAATGTTCATTGCTGATTGTCTTGAGCTTTGTATTTTACTCACATCTAGATTTAACTTTGACAATACTCTCACTCCTCTTTCATTAATTATTGTCTAAGATCTCTTCTGCAATTTTAAGTATCTCTTTTTTTAGCCCCATAATTCTTGCGATATTGAAAGCATCTCGGGGTATTGGAGCAGATTCATCTACAACTCTTAAACGATAATCCATATATTTATTAACTAATTCCATTCCATCAGATGTTTTAAGTTCATCCTCCAGTGAATCCATATCTATTTCAGAAAGTCCTACAACCTGCAAGTGCTTGACTCCTTTTAAGTCAGCTACATTATCATAATGAGTTGTAAGTAATGTAATAGCAGGTTTGTCCATTAGATAACGAACGATAGCTTTTGAAATTGCATAACCTTCTTCAGGATTAGTGCCCCTTGCCAGCTCATCAATGAGAATTAATCCACTTTCGTTGGCTCTTTCCATTGCTTCACTTACAACTTTAACTTCTCCACCAAAGGTTGATAATCCACTATCAGTTGATTGCATATCTCCAATTGATGACTTTATATAAAGACTTAAACCAGTTGTCATTTTCTTTGCTGGAACATATAGTCCGTAATGAGCCATAGCACTTAATAATCCCACAAGCTTAAGACTAATTGTCTTTCCACCCATATTTGCACCTGTTATGCATACAACACCTTCTTTTAACTCCATACTAATTGGTGTAAATTTAAGCCCCTTTGTTTTTAGTAGATCAGATATTTTAGGGTGTATTCCTTCTTCTATTGATATCTTATGTTCAGGGATAATCTCAGGTTTTACACAATCCATATCCACAGCCAATCTTGCTTTAGCTAAAATTAAATCCAACTTACCAATTGCAAGAATGTTTCTGTAAAGTTCTCTTCTTCTTTTACCAATTTCTTTGGAAAGCATTTCCCTTATTCTCATTTCTTCCCGTTCTTCTTTATCCCTTAAAAGAAGAAGCTCTCTTTCAGCAGTTGTTAGCTCCTGAGTTGGAAGTATAGTAAATTTAATATTCAAATAGGTTTCAGAAACATATGTTAAGTAAGGATATGCTTTTAATGTTTTTAATAGTTCTTTGTTATCCCTTACAACTACAACAGAGTTGTCTGGCCTTAAGTCTAATCCTAAATCTTCCTTAACCTTTTCTTTAATCCATTTCTTTTGCAATTTTATTATGTGATCTTTTTCCTTTTTCTCATTTCTAATTGCCCTTAGTTCTTGAGAATAGGCATCATAGATGTAGAATGTAGAAATCCTTGTATCTTCTGGATCCAATAGTTTTTCAAGTTTTTCTATCATTTGGATTTGAGTATCAGGAAATGATGGTATATTATATTTATTTAGTAATTCCTCTAGATTTCTTAGGAACATTAAAAAGTTCTTTATTTCAAATAATTCCACATCTGAAAGAATAAACCCATCCATGGCTCTTTTTGTGGATTGTCTTAAATCCTTTATGTGGCTTAGGATGTTATTAAATTCCCTTCTGATATGATTGTTTTGTATAAATGGTAGGTAGCTTTCAACAAGGTCTAGATGCTCCATTAGTTTTGCTTCCTTACCTCTTTCATAGGGTTTCATCCTGGTCTTAAGAAGATTCCCATATGGAGTCAGGGTATTTATTTTGTTTATTATATATTGAAAATCTATGGCAGCTTTTGTGCTTTGATCCATAAACAACCCTAATCACCTCCTAACATAATATCTATTACAGGAATATCTTTTATAAATGTTTTCATTTTTTCTAAAAACCCATATGGTTCAAAATAGTAACCAGCTGGAGAATAAGGATTTATGGTTACACCTATTAAATTAATTGGATAAATAACCTTTATCTTAATTCCAATCCTTTTAAAATGCAAATAATCTTTTGGTGGAATAAAAATCTTAGTTCCATCTGATACCACAATGGTTACATCTTTATATGCTCTTGTGGATCTAGTTAAATCTTCAATGGTACTTTTAACCAAGGACCCAGGTATTAATAAATACATAGAATCCTCATCTAAAAACTGTCCAATCCTATGACCAGCTCCCAGAGCAGTTTCAAGCTTTATATCTTCAACTTGTCCTTGTTTTGTAACTACACAAAGTCTATTATCAAGGAGTAATGACTCCAAAAGGTCTCTATCTTCTATGTTAACTGCTTCTAAATTAAGTAGATTAACAGTATGTAGTGTTTCTTCAATAACCCTATTTACATCTCTTGAAACCACAGCTCCAGTTGATAGTATGGTTCCTTGGGATATGGTTGGAGCTGCAGATGATTTTCTATCCAAAGCTCCATCAATAATTGCAAACTTTGCCCCTAACGAAAGCATTATATTACATACATCCTTAACATCTTTAAGACTTTGGGGACCTGCAATTTGAATATATCCAGCAGATCTTACTCTACCGATAATAACATCTCCCAATGGAGTTCTATATGGGGTAACACTAAGAATTTCAACTGATGCATCCCCAAGTGGCAATAGACCTGTTGTTGTTGCAACTATGGTTCCTTCTTCTGCAAATATCCTAGGCTTTTCAGTGTCACTTACAACATCTAATGATTCCCCATCACGACCAATGGAGGTCATCCCAATTGGAATGCCCTCCTCTATAGCTTCACTTATAAGTTGGTTAAGGGTTACAGTCTTTCCTGTGTTCTTTCCCATTCCTACTATGGATATTATTTTGTAATTATCCCCTATCAGGCTTAGTAAAGACATGGCTTCTCCTTATTTGTTGTAGTTTTTACTTCTTTCATGACGCTCTAAATAACTTGGTTCAAGGTTTTTAATCTCTGGACCTTCCATTAATTCAGCTACACCAGATGAAGTTGATTTCTTCTTGTTTTGGCAAACATCACATTGACATTCTTCTTCAACATGGTTTGGCTCAGCATAAGTTGTAATAATACCTTCGTAGTTACGAAGTACAATCTTATTTGGTGATTGTGAAATTAAATATTGTGGCATTACAGGGATCTTTCCTCCTCCTCCAGGTGCATCAACAACATATGTTGGAACAGCATAACCTGAAGTATGACCTCTTAATCCTTCTATTATTTCAATTCCCTTGGAAACTTTAGTTCTAAAGTGTTCAATTCCCATTGACAGGTCACATTGATAGATATAGTAAGGTCTAACTCTCATTTTAACTAAACCATGAACTAATTCCTTCATAATATGTGGACAGTCATTTACTCCTCTTAACAATACAGATTGATTACCCAATGGTATTCCAGCATCAGCCATTTTTCTACATGCTTCAATAGTCTCAGGAGTAATTTCCTTTGGATGGTTAAAATGAGTATTCAACCAAATTGGATGATACTTCTTAAGCATATTTACCAAATCATCAGTAATTCTTTGAGGCATTACAACTGGAGTTCTAGTTCCAATTCTTATGATTTCAACATGAGGAATCTCTCTTAATTTCTTAATTATATACTCTAATCTATCATCACTTACTAAAAGTGCATCTCCTCCTGAAAGAAGTACATCTCTTATTTGTGGTGTTTTACTAATATATTCAATAGCTTTATCAATTCTTTCCAATGGAGCACCCATATCATGCTGACCAGCAAATCTTCTTCTTGTACAATGTCTACAATACATTGAACATTGATCAGTAATTAGAAATAAAACTCTATCTGGATATCTGTGAGTAAGTCCTTCAACTGGTGAATCTTCATCTTCATGAAGTGGATCTTCCATATCAGATGAACTATTATGTGTTTCCATTATAGTTGGAACAGCCTGCATTCTAACTGGACACTTTGGATTGTCAACATCCATTAATGATGCATAATATGGAGTGATTCCAACTCTAAATTTCTTAAGTACTTCCTCGATAGCTTCTTCTTCATCAGGACCTAAATTTATAACTTGTTTAAGAGTCTCAACATCTGCAACTCTGTTTCTTACTTGCCACTTCCAATCATTCCACTCATCAGGTGTAACATCTTTCCATAAGGGTATATCTTTATAATTTCTCAAATCTATCTTCCTTCCTAAAAGTAGTTTAGAGCTAATGACTATGCATAAAGCTCAGTAAATATCTTTCTAAGTGTTTCAGATTCTCTCATTAAGTTTAAAGAAATAGCTGCGTGACCTTTTGTATAGCCGTTACCAACTATCATATTAACATCTTTACCAACGCCTTCAGCTCCTAGGGCAGCCTTTGTAAAGCTTGTTGCCATTGAGAAGAAGTATACTATTCCATCATCTTTAGTAATTAGAATAGATGACATTTCAGTATTTGGAATATTAACTGTATTGATTACTATATCAGCCATTTCACCATTAGTAACTTTTGATACCTTTTCCATAACCTCAACTGCATTTGTTGCATCTGCAACTATATACTCATCAGCAAGATTTGCTTCTTTTGCTCTTAATATTGTCTTTTCTCTAGAACCGATACAAATTACCTTACCAGTAACTCCAGCTCTTTTCTTTGCTTCATATAAACAAAGCATTCCACTTTTACCAGTTCCACCAAGAACAACTACAGTATCCCCAGGTTTAACTAATTTAGCTGTTTGTGCAGGAGCTCCAGCAACATCAAGAACTGATAATGCCAAGTTTTCAGGAAGATCTGCAGGTATTATTGAATAAATTCCTGATTCAAAAAGAATAGCTTTTCCCTTAATATCAACTTGGTCGATATCTTTTCTAATTTCACCAAAGGAATCAATTCTAAGTGGAGTTAATGATAAAGATACAAGGGTAGCTATTTTATCTCCAACCTTAAGTTCAGTTTTTCCTTCTAAAGCATCACCAATTTTCTCTACTACTCCAATAAGCATTCCACCTGATCCAGTAACTGGATTTTGGTGCTTTCCTCTTTCAGCTACGATTCCTAACATTATTTTCTTTATCTCTTCTATGTCCCCACCTGCTTGCTCTTTAATTTGTGTAAAGCTAGCTGAGTCTACATTTAGTGTTTTAACGTCTATAAGTATTTCATTGTCGTAAATTTCCATGTCATTGTCAATTTTAAGTGCAGGTTGTGGTAGCACTCCTTTTGGTTCAATAACTCTGTGTGTTCCGTATGGGCATCCTTTTCTCATGATATTCCTCCTTTTAATTTTTAAAATCCTATTGACTATATACTATGCAAGTCTTGTGCCAATGAAAGATTGTTAAAAATATGGCTATATATAAGGGTTTACACTTTCCCCTAGTTGAGGAAAAGGTTTTAGTGCCGATTATTGGGCATTTATTGATTTAAAAACCTGTAAACAACAATGCTTACAGGACTTTTAAATTATATTTACTTATTTTATACTGCAAGGTCTGTCTTGGTATATTTAACAACTCAGCAGCATGGGTAACATTGCCATCACACTGACGAAGAGCTTCTTCAATGTTTGATTTCTCTGTCTCCATTAAAATCTGATTTAAATCCAAGTTTACTTTTTTCTTTCCTTTTTTAACTAAATTTTTCTTAATCTTTTGAGGAATATGCTTTTCTTCTATGATTTCAACATCAAATATATTCATTATACCCTCAATCAAATGCTCTAATTCTCTAACATTTCCTTCCCATGGGTAGTCCATAAATATATTTAATACCTTCTTTGATATTCCCTTAGTATTTTTCCCCAACTGAACATTAAACTTATCAACAAAGTGATGACATAATATTTCTATATCGTCTCTTCTGTCTTTTAGTGGTGGAATTTCAAAGCTTATAACATTTAATCTGTAGTAAAGGTCTTTTCTTAGTTGTCTTTTTTCAATTGCCTCTTCTGGTGATATATTAGTAGCAGCTATGATTCTTACATCAACATTTTTTGTCTTTGTTCCTCCCACTCTTCTAATATTTCCATCTTGAAGAACCCTTAGTAGTTTAGATTGAAGTTCCATAGGCATTGAATTTATCTCATCTAGAAAGATTGTTCCTCCATGGGCAAGTTCAAACAACCCTGGTCTATCCTCAGCACCAGTAAAGCCTCCTTTGGTAGTTCCAAAAAGAATTCCCTCCAGCAAATTAGAAGGTAATGCAGCACAGTTTTGAGTAATGAATGCATTATGTCTTCTTTTAGATCCATTGTGAATAGAGTGGACAAATAGTTCCTTCCCTGTTCCTGTATCCCCAGATATTAAAACAGGTGCATCTCCTTGAGCTGCCCTTCTGGAAAGAGCTTTTAGCCTTAGAATTTCTTTGTTATTACCTACAATATCAAAGAATGTAAACTGTGCAGATTCCTTTGATTGCTCTCCTTTTTTGTCATTTGTACTGTATAATCTATCTTGAAGATCTACTATTTTTTCAGAAAGTTCCCTAACCTGGGTAATATCCTTTGAAATCTCTATTGCTCCCATAATCTTACCCTTGCTTTTTATTGGTATAGATGAATTTATGGTAGTAATCTTCTCACCCTTGTAATTAACAAAGGTTTGCTCTCTTCTTAGGATTGGTTCTCCAGTTCTAATTACAGTTAAAAGGGTAGATGTATTTTCATCCAGTGATGGATAAATCTCTATTAAATGTCTTCCTACTGCATTTTTAGAATCCACACCATCAATTCTTTCAGCAAAATCATTATAGTATAAAATTTTACCTGAAGCATCAATCATATGTAGACCTTCTTCAAGATAATTAAATATTTCTTCTATGTTTTCTCGTAAGAAAGTATCCTTCATAAAACCACCCTTTCAAGAATTCTTATCCGCCAGTTTTTCGGCGATTACCGCCGAAATTCAGGCAGGTGTTTCCCTGCCTTATCCTAATTTAATTTTATCCTATTTTGCTATTTATTACTACTGTTTCTTTATCACATACCCTTAATACTAAATCCATACTTAATTATCTTTTGATTTTGTCATAAGAATTAATGATTATTATAAATCTTTACTACTCTATCAATTGGGTAATTGTATCAAATAAAATTTTAGGCAATACATTAAATGAATAATCAATTTCCAGTCTTTCAGTAAATTTATGGGCATCCTTTCCAAAAGGACCAATATTTACAACAGGCAAACTGAGCTCTTGCATATCAGATAGTGGCAGTGAGTATCTAACTCCAAATCCAGGCATATTTACTTTTAAACTCTCCACTGCTCCTTCTTCCTTGGGAGCTGCAAAATAGCTTAAATCTGAAATATAGGGATAAAACTTCTTGTTTTCTATTTTATACCTATCTCCAGCATTTACAATAGCTTTATCCAGAGCTTCAATGAGTTTTCTCTCCTTAAGATTATCACCTTTAACAAATATATGGGGATAATATGGTGGTGAAAAATATACTATTACAACAGGGTCCTTATCACTCCACATATTATGAATCATCTCAACCATTTTTAAGGCAAATATTCTCTCATCAACATTTTTATCCTTTAGTAATTCCATTGAAAATTCTTGTATCCTTCTATCTAGCTCTATACCTTTTTCAGATTTTACATTTTCAAGCAGTAGATTATATGAAATTACCCTCGCCTCCCAAGGAAGCTTTTCAAATGGGTAATTGCTTGTCTTTGTGTATATCTTATATTGAGTGTTTAAGTCATCTAGAACATTCATAAAAGCCTTCGTAGCACCTTTAATCATCTTGTCCATGACTTGATCTGGGGTTGAATTGTGAGTTGCATAATTAAAGTATAGAAAAGAGTTCCTGGCAGTTTGAACAGAGTATTCGGTTTTTAAGTCTTGTTGTCTTAAGGTTATTGGAGGAAGTGAAACTTCACCATCAGCATTATCACAATACTCCATATTAAGATTGAACTCTCTTGTTATTTCAGCTGCTATTTGATTTGGGTCTAGCCCTTTGTATGGTTCTCCCACATGGGTTTCTTTTCCAGTGATATAAAAAGATGGCATTAGTTTTCCAACAGTGCCAATGTAAATGTACCTTTTCTCATCTCCAACATATCTTGGAGCAGAATAATCAGTATCAACAACTCCTAGGTAGTCATAGGCTTTTTCTTTTTTTAACTTAACAAGTTCAGGAACAACTGATAGTATCCCTCCTGAATTTCCTTCTTCATCACAGACCCCAGCAAATATTAAATTTCCTTCTAACTGTTCTATATTCTTAGAAAATTCCTCCATCATTACCATTAAAGCTGCAACACCAAACTTCATGTCGAATATTCCCCTGCCAAATAAGTAATCACCTGATTCTAAATCTTCTTTTGATTCCTTTGATAAGGTTAGCTCCTTTAACTTTTGTAATAATTCCATGGGTTTAGTTGCATACTCTTTCAAATCTCCATAATCACTTATGCCAACGGTGTCAGTATGTCCAATAAGTACCAGAGTCTTCTTGTGGTTACCCTTTTTCCCGTTTATTGTAGCAAGAACTGATTTTCTACCTACAGGATCATCAATTACATGGATGAATTTTAAATTTTCAGGGTTACTTTTAAAATAGTCCATTTCCATAAACTTATTGTATACAAAATCAACAACATCATTTTCCTGGGGACTCCCTACAACTCCTAGAATGCCTGTTAATTCAAGGGTTAAATCCATTATTTTCTTTCCTAATTCCATGAGTATCTCCTCCTAAAGAGTTATAGTGATAATATAACAAATAAATCCATGATTATCAATTGTTCCTATTTTCTGTAATGAAGATATTTAAATTAAAAGCCCTTAAAAAATAGAAAATTATTTTTTAAGGGCTTCTCATTTAAACTGTTTATTTTCGCACTACATAATGTAATAACCCATTAGTCAGTCTGATTACAAAACTCCTCAGAAATCAGTGCATAAATCATTGTGGCTGGAATTATTTGCTCAATCTCAAACTCTTCTTCTGAAGAATGAGCAGTCTTAATATTCCCTGGTGCAAATACAATCGTAGGAATATTCATGTAGCTGCTTATTAAACCACCATCAGTCCAAGCCTTAAAATAGGTATATTCAGGGTTATTATTATATACCTTTTGTGTTATTTTTCTTGTAATGCTTACTATTGGTTCATTTATATCTGTACTTAAAGCTTCATGGACATATCCATCCTTCATAACACTGGGCTTCATTACCTTTAAAGTACATTTAAACTTCTCATCCTCTTTGGATAATTCATCTATAATCTCTTGGTATCCATTTACAACTTCATTATAAGTAACACCAGGTACCCATCTTCTATCAAGGGTGATAGTACATTCTCCTGCAACTGTACTTGGTTGTGTACCACCTTTTATGGTTCCATAGTTCATAGAAGAATAAATGATCTCATTTGTCTTATTTATTTTAAAAGTCTCATTTTCAATAACAGAAAGTAGTTTTTCATTGACTCTTTGCATAAATCTAGCTGCCATATCTATAGCATTAATTCCATCTTTTTGATTGCCACCATGAACAGTTTTACCTTCAAAGAATAACTCGAACCATTCTAACCCTTTATGGGCAACATTTATGTGTAGATTTGTAGGTTCTCCAACTATAGCTGCATCTATTTTTAAGTTGCTTTCAACAAGGGCTATTGTTCCTGCGCTACTTTCTTCTTCATCGATTACTCCAGCAAATACAACATCTCCGAGTAAGGTGATATTTGCTCTTTTTAAAGCAATCATACTAAAAGCCATACATGCCAAAGGACCTTTCATATCAACAGCACCTCTGCCAATAAGCTTGTCTTTTTCAATTTTTAAAATGAGTGCATCTTTCATATCATAAGGTGGAACTGTATCAATATGACCAGTTAATAATAAGGTTTTACCTCCATCTTTGCCTTTTAATCTTCCAATTATATTATATCTACCATCTTTAACATGTACTAATTCTGCATCAATACCTTCTCTTTTAAATAAATCATAAAATGCCTTAGCCACATTTGTTTCTTGGTTTACTATACCACTATAACTGGGTATTGCCACCAATTGTTTAATAAATTCTATAATCTCATCTAGTGAAATTAAAGACATTAAGGTATTCTCAATATTTTTCATCA
>Ga0208490_100897_pt1 | contig 13960 bp, 13 predicted proteins | sample SubbioAug_CSWold_FD_184818 | JGI IMG/M metagenome (GOLD analysis project Ga0208490, IMG submission 184818) | Serpentinite rock and fluid subsurface biosphere microbial communities from McLaughlin Reserve, California, USA - CR11Aug_CSWold (SPAdes) | ecosystem: Environmental > Terrestrial > Deep...
GACCCGGTCCCGGGCCTCGAGCACCACCACCGATCGGCCGGCGTTGGCCAGCAGCCGGGCGGCGGTCAGCCCGGCGAACCCCGCCCCCACCACGACGACGTCCACGCGCTCCTCGGTCACGGGGCCGACGTTACCGGCACGCCGCATGCCGCAACCGGGGGTCTGGCCGCCCACCGGGACCGGGTAAGGCGCTGCTCGTGCCCGAGGACAGACACGAGCCTCAGCGCGCCCCCACGCTTCCCGACGAGGTCGTCTACTGGCTGGCGGCGCTGGGGTTGGCGGTCACCACCGCCGTTCGGCTGCTGCTCCTCGTGGACGCGACCGTCGGCCGGTTCCTCGCCGGCACCGCATGGCCGGCCGTGCGCCGCACGGGCGACGGTGCGGCCGCGCAGGTCGCCGGGCTGGCCCGACGAGCCGCACGGGCGGTGCCGATCTGGGCGGCGGCGCGACGGACCCGGCTCGCCCTGTGGGTGGGCAGCGGTGAGGTCGCCGGGAGACGAGCGATCCGGGGAGCACGGAGGGGTGCCGGCGCCGGCGTCGCCGCGGTCGGCCGGTCCCCGTTCACGCGGCGCTGGGCTCGCCGTGCGACGGCCGCCGGTGCCCTCGCGGTCGCGCTGGCGGCGGGACTCGTGGTGGCATCCGACCCGCTGCTGAGCGGGGTGGCGCAGGTGACGATCGGCGACGACGCGCTCGACCAGCTGTCGCACCTCTCGCAGACGTCCGTGGTCGCCGCCGCCGACGGCCCCACGCTCGGCGTGGTGGAGCGCGAGCGGCGGCGGGTGGTCGACATCGACGCCCTGCCCGAGCACGTGACCGCCGTGGTGCTGGCCGCCGAGGACCACCGCTTCGAGGACCACGAGGGCTACGACCTGACGGGCCTGGCCCGGGCTGCGGTCACCAACGCCCGATCGGGCGAGGTCGAGCAGGGTGGCTCGACCATCACCCAGCAGCTCGCCAAGCTGAACTTCACCGGCGACGATCCGTCGATCAGCCGCAAGGTCGAGGAGCTGCTCTACGCCGTGCGCCTCGAGGACCAGCTCTCCAAGGAGCAGCTGCTGGCCCGCTACCTGAACCAGGTGTACTTCGGCAACGGCGCCCACGGCATCGCCGCCGCCGCGGAGGAGTACTTCGGCGTCGCCCCCGAAGACCTGAGCCCCGCCCAGGCGGCCACGCTGGCCGGCATCATCCAGCGACCCAGCTCGCTCGACCCGCGCCAGGACCCCGAGCGCGTCCAGCGACGGCGCGACGTCGTGCTCCACAGGGCCGCCGCCGAGGGCCTGCTCGGCCGCGGCGAGGCACGCGCTGCGGTCGCGGAGCCCCTGGAGCTGGCCCCACCGACACCCCGGCCGCGCGCCGACGCGATCCTCGACGCCGTGCGCGCCGAGGTGCGGGGCATCGAGGAGCTCGGCTCGACGCCCGAGGCGCGGGCGGAGCGGCTCGAGACGGGCGGGCTCCGGGTCGAGACCACCCTCGACTCCACGCTGCAGCACGTCGCAGCCGAGACCATCGCGGCCACGTTCCCGGAGGCCACGGGTGCGACCGCGGCCGTCGCCGCGGTGGACCCCCGCACGGGTGAGATCCGGGCCCTGCGCGGGGGCCGCGCCGGTGCCGGGGGGTTCGACCTCGCCCGGCAGGGGCGCCGCCAGCCGGGCAGCACGTTCAAGCCGCTGACCGCCGTGGCCGCGCTCGAGCGGGGCCTGTCGACCGAGCAGGGCCTCGTCGGCGACGGGCCGATCGAGCTCGAGCACGACGGCCCCGAACCCTGGCGCGTCGACAACTTCGAGGGCGCCGACCTCGGGACCGTCGACCTGCGCGCCGCGCTCCGCCACAGCGTGAACACCGCCTTCGCCCAGCTCGGCGTCGCCGTCGGCCCCGCAGCGGTCGCCGACGTCGCCGAGCGGATCGGCATCGATCCCGACGCCGCGCTCGGCGACCCCGACCAGCGGGGCCCGTCGGTGGCCCTCGGCGGCGTCGCCCACGGCGTGTCACCGCTCGAGCTGGCCAGCGCGTACACGACCTTCGCCACCGGGGGTCGATGGGCCGAGCCGCACCTGGTCCGCCGCATCCTCGACGCCGACGGCCGGGTGGTGTTCGAGCGCGAGCCGAGGCCGGCCCAGGTGATCGAACCCGAGGTCGCCGACACCGTCCGCGCCATGCTCGAGGGCGCGCTCGAGGAGGGCACCGGTCGGGCGGCGCGCATCGACGACGTCGCGGCCTTCGGCAAGACCGGCACGTCCCAGGACGGCGCCGACGCGTGGTTCGTCGGCTCCACCACCGACCTCACGACCGCGGTCTGGGTCGGCCACCCCGACGGCCGGGTCGCGATGCCGGAGGCCACCGGCGGTCGCCTCGCCGCGCCGATCTGGCGGATGGTCACCAGCGCCTGGGCCGAGGCCCATCCCCCCGGTTCGTGGCCGCCGCCGGACGACGACCTCGACTCCGCGCCGGGCCTTCCCCTGCCCCGCCCGGAACGGGTCCGGTAGTCGGGGCCCGCACCCGCGACACTGCAGGGATGGCCAGCAACCCCTCCCCCGCAACCGACGCCGAACCCACCACCACCGCCTCCGCGTTCGGGGCCACGTTCGTCGAGCAGATGCCGGTGGCGGAGTTCGTCGACGGCGGCTGGGGCCGGCCCCGGCTCGACCCCGTGCAGCCCCTCGCCCTGCACCCGGCTGCCCACGTGCTGCACTACGGCAGCGCCTGCTTCGAGGGCTTGAAGGCCCACCGCGGCGCCGACGGCACGGTGCGGGTGTTCCGACTCGACCGGCACGTGGCCCGCATGCAGCGGTCCGCCGAGGTGCTGGTGCTCCCGGTCCCGCCCGCGGACCTCCTCGCCGGGATGATCGTCGACGCCGTCCGGGCCGGCCTCGACCAGGTGCCCGAGCCGCCCGGGTCGCTCTACCTGCGCCCGATCCTCATCGGCGTCGACGCCAACATCGGCTCGGCGGCCCGCCCGAGCGACGACGCCCTGCTCTACGTCCTGGCCAGCCCGGTCGGCGACTACTTCGCGGGTGGGCTGCGCGCCCTCGTGGTCGCCGTGTCCGCTCAGCCCCGGACCACGCCGCAGTTCGGCGTCGTCAAGACCGGGGCCAACTACGCGATGGCGCTGCGGACGACCCGGCAGGCCAACGCCGAGGTCGGCGCCGACCAGGTGCTGTTCGCTCCCGGCGGGCGCGTCGAGGAGACCGGCGCGTCGAACTTCTTGCTCCTGGACGGCGAGCGCATCGTCACCCCCGAGCTCACCGACGCCTTCCTCCACGGCGTGACGCGGGACTCGCTGCTGCACATCGCCGCCGACCTCGGCTACGAGGTCGAGGAGCGCGCCGTCAGCGTCGACGACCTGCTGGCCTGGGCGGCCCGCCCCGACGGCGAGGCGGCCCTGTCCGGCACCGCGGCCGCGCTGTCGCCCGTCGGGCAGCTCGTCGTCGACGGCGAGCGGATCGCCGTCGGGACGGGCGAGGTCGGCCCGAACGCCGTCCGCCTGCGCGACGCGCTCCGCGAGGTGCAGACCGGGGTGCGCCCCGACCCCGGCGGGTGGCTCACCGAGGTCCGGCCCTGACCCGCTGACCCCGGCGCCGGCTGCCGGCGCCGGAATCGCCGACCACTACGGTGCCGGCGATGTCCGCAGACGCGCTGGCGACGTTGGCCGTCCTGGTGGGCATGTTCGCCCTGCTGGCATCGGACCGCTTCCCCCCGTCCGGCGTCCTGCTCGGCGGTCTCGCCGTCCTCGTCCTCGGTGACGTCATCGACCCCGCGACCGGCTTCGCCGGGTTCGCCAACCAGGCGCCGCTGACCGTGGCCGCCCTCTACGTGGTGGCGGCCGGTGCCCGGCGGACGGGCCTGCTCGCCGGCATCACCGGGCGGGTGCTCGGCGGCGACGGCGGTCGGTCGTCCATGGCCCGGCTCTGCATCCCGGTCGCCGGCATCTCGTCGGTGTTCAACAACACCCCGATGGTCGCCATGCTCCTGCCGGAGGTGGCCAGCTGGGCCCGCAGCCGGCGCCTCCCGGTGTCCCGGTTCCTCATGCCGCTGTCCTTCGCCGCCATCCTCGGCGGCACCGTCACCCTCATCGGCACGTCCACGAACCTCGTGGTGTCCGGCGTGCTCGAGCAGCAGGGCTACGAGCCCTTCGGCCTGTTCGAGCTGACGCCCGTGGGCCTCCCCGTGGCCATCGTGGGCCTGGCGGTGCTCATCGGCGCGGCGACCGGGCTGCTCCCCGACCGCGCCGACCCGGCCCTGGAGGCGGTCTCGGCCCTGCGCGAGTACGCGCTGCACCTCGAGGTGGAGCCCGGCGGCGCGCTGGTCGGCACGTCGATCACCGACGCCGGCCTCCGCAGCCTGTCGGGCGTCTACCTCGCCGACATCGTCCGCAACGACCGCCACCTCGGTCCGGTCAGCCCCGACGAGCTGCTCCAGGCCGACGACCTGCTCATCTTCGTCGGCGACGTCACCGACGTGCTCGACCTCCGGGCCCGCGCCGGGCTGCGCCCGCCGGCCGAGCAGGCCGACGTGCTCGACGATGCGCGGGAGCCGCTCTACTTCGAGGCCGTGATCGGGCGGGAGTCCGACCTGGTCGGCCGCACGCTCAAGGAGGTCGGGGGCCGCACCCGCTACCGGGCCGCCGTGGTCGCCATCCACCGATCCGGCACCCGCGTCGAGGGAAAGCTCGGCGACGTCGAGCTCCACGCCGGCGACACCCTGGTGCTACTGGCCAGCAGCGACCTGCGCACCGCCCGGCGGGCCATGGAGGACTTCCTCGTCATCGCCCCGCTCCAGCACGCCGTGCCGGTCATCGGCCGCAAGGCCCGCTGGGTGGCGGTGGCCCTCGCCGCGTTCGTGGTGTGCGCCGCCTTCGAGCTCACGACGGTCTTCGAAGCCGCGCTCATCGCCGCCGGCGTGGTGGTCGGCGCGCAGGTCGTCAGCTTCGCCGAAGCCAAGCGGTCCGTCGACCTCGACGTCGTGCTGATGATCGCGGCCGCGCTCGGCATCGGCACCGCCGTCGAGTCCAGCGGGCTCGCCCAGGACATCGCCGACGTGGCCACCGACGCCTTCGGCTTCCTCGGCGTCGTCGGGGTGGTGCTGGGCATCCTGCTCACGACGAGCCTCCTCACCGAGATCGTGACCAACAACGCCGCGGCCGCGGTCGTGGTCCCCATCGCGCTCCGCGCCGCCGAAGCCGTCGACCTCGACCTGCGGATCATGGCCGTGGGCGTGGCCGTGGTGGCGTCGTCGTCGTTCCTCACGCCGATCGGCTACCAGACCAACGCCATGGGTCTACGGCCCGGGCAACTACCGATTCGGCGACTTCGTACGGGTCGGCGGCATCGTGAACCTCGTCGTCCTGGCCGCGGCCACCACCATGGTCGTGACCCTCGGCTGAGCCGCACCGATGATCCGCGGGCACCGGATCCGTCGGAGGTGCATGATGACGACGATGACGTCCGCGCCGCTCGTGCTCGTGGGGACGAGGAAGGGCCTGTTCACGCTGTCCGGGTCCGCCGACCGCCACGAGTGGACCCTCGCTGACCCGGAGTTCCTGGGCCACATCATCCACCACGCCGTCGTCGACCCGCGCGACGGCGAGACGGTGCTGGTGGCGGCCAAGACCGGCCACCTCGGCCCCACCGTGTTCCGCTCCGGCGACCGGGGACGCACCTGGTCCGAGGCGTCGCGCCCGCCGGCGTTCCGCACCGGCGACCCGCACGGCCGGGCCGTCCGCTCGGTCTTCTGGCTCACCCCGGGGCCGGCCGACGAGCCCGGGTCCTGGTACGCCGGTGCCTCGCCCCAGGGCCTGTTCCGCACCGGCGACGGCGGCGACACCTGGGAGCCGGTCGACGGGTGGAACGACCACCCCAGCTGGGGCGAGTGGGCCGAGTGGCCCGACGTCGAGGGCACGCCGGACGGCTCCATGCTCCACTCGGTCAACGTCGACCCCCGCGACCGCGACCACCTCTACATCGGCCTGTCCGGCGGCGGCGTGTTCGAGTCGACCGACGGCGGGAAGGACTGGGCGCCCCTCAACGCCGGCTGCGCCGCCGACTTCCTGCCCGACCCCGAGGTCGCCTACGGCCACGACCCGCACTGCGTGCGCGTGCACCCCGCCGACCCCGACCGGCTCTACATGCAGAACCACTGCGGCATCTACCGCCTCGACCGGCCCGGCGAGCGCTGGACCCGCATCGGCGACAACATGCCCCGGGCGGTCGGCGACATCGGCTTCCCCATCGAGCTGCACCCACGAGACCGGGACACGGCCTGGGTCTTCCCCATGGACGGCACCGACGTGTGGCCCCGCACCTGCCCGGACGGGCGGCCCGCCGTCTACCGCACCCGCGACGGCGGCGACTCCTGGGAGCAGCAGTGCGTCGGGCTGCCGGAGCGGGGCTGGCTCACCGTGAAGCGCCAGGCGATGACCACCGACGCCGCCGACCCCGTCGGCGTGTACTTCGGCACGACCAGCGGCGAGGTGTGGGCCAGCGCGGACGAGGGCGGCTCGTGGACGTGCCTCGCCGGGCACCTGCCCGAGATCTACTCCGTCGAGGTCGCCGGCGTCGGATGAGGGTGCGGATCCCGACGCCGCTGCGCTCCTACACCGGGGGCGAGGCGAACGTGACCGCCGCGGGCGACACCGTGGCCGACGTCCTGCGCGACCTCGACGGGCAGTTCCCCGGCATCCGCTTCCGGGTCGTCGACGAGCAGGACCGGCTGCGCGAGCACATGACCGTGTGGGTGGACGGCGAGCGCTGCCGGGACCTCACGACGCCGCTCGGCGACCTCGACGAGCTCGTCCTCATGCAGGCCCTCTCCGGCGGGTGACACAGTGGCCTCCCGCTCCTCCCACGGAAGGCCACACCACATGCCACGCCAGCTCCACTCGACGGTCACCGACGACGGCACGATCGTGCTGTCGATCGCCGAGGTCGACATCCCCGAGCCGCGCGAGGACCAGGTCGTCATCCGGGTCGAAGCCGCCCCGATCAACCCCTCGGACCTCGGGCCGATGTTCGGCCCCGCCGACCTCGGCACCGTCCAGCAGTCCGGCGACGGCTCCGACCGCACGATCACCGCCGAGATCCCCGAGCGCTTCCGACCGATGGTGCAGGCGCGGGTCGGCGCGCCCGTGCCGATCGGCAACGAGGGCGCCGGCACCGTCGTCGCCGCCGGCTCGTCCGACGCGGCGCAGGCGCTGCTCGGCAAGACGGTCGCCACCCTCGGCGGCGCGATGTACGCCGAGCTGCGCCTCGCCCCGGCCGACCAGTGCCTGGTGCTGCCCGACGGCGTGTCCGCCGCCGAGGGGGCGTCGTGCTTCGTGAACCCGCTCACCACGCTCGGCATGATCGAGACCATGCGCCTCGAGGGCCACACCGCCCTGGTGCACACGGCCGCCGCCTCGAACCTGGGCCAGATGCTGGTGAAGCTGTGCCTGTCCGACGGCATCCAGCTGGTGAACGTGGTCCGGCGCCAGGAGCACGTCGACCTGCTGGAGTCCCTCGGGGCGACCCACGTCTGCAACTCCAGCGACGACGACTTCCGCGAGCGGCTCACCGAGGCGGTGGCCGAGACCGACGCCACGGTCGGCTTCGACGCCACCGGTGGCGGCACGCTCGCCAGCGACATCCTCTCCGCGATGGAGACGGCGCAGAGCCGCAAGGAGGGTGCGGTCGGGCGCTACGGGTCGACCCGTCACAAGCAGGTGTACATCTACGGCGGCCTCGACCGGTCCAAGACCGTGCTCGACCGCACCTACGGCATGGCCTGGTCGGTGGGCGGCTGGCTGCTGCCGTACTTCCTCGAGCGGGTCGGGCCCCAGCGCGCCGAGGAGCTGCGCCAGCGCGTGGCATCGGAGATCACGACCACCTTCGCCAGCAGCTACACGGCCACGGTGTCGCTCGAGGAGGCGCTCAGCGCCGAGGCGGTGTCGGTCTACGGGCGCCAGGCCACCGGCGAGAAGTACCTGATCGACCCCACCCGCTGAACGTCAGGACGGTCGCGCGGCCGGCGCCTCCGGTGCCGAGCGCGGCTCGTGCCTGGTCGAGGCGGCCTTCGCCGCCCGGCGGTTGGTCTCGATGTCGCCGTTGACGAAGAGCCCCGAGGAGGCCAGCACCAGCGACCCGAGGAGGTACACGGGGATGAGCACGAGCATCCCCGCCCGGAGGCCGTGGGCGTCGCCGATGGCGCCGGCGACGGGCAGGAAGAGGATGCCCGGCAGGGCGAAGATGCCCGCCGCCGAGAAGCCGAGGGCGCGGCAGCGGGCGGGCAGCACCATCGACCCGACCGCGTAGATGCCGGGGATGAGGGCCACGGCGAGGATGGCGAACGCGATCCGGGCGACGACCGAGCCGAGGAACACCGGTGACAGGGCCATCGCGGCGATGGCACCGCCGGCGATGAAGCCGGCGACGGCGAGCAGCTTGACGACGTGGGACGGGTCCTTGGTGAGCGCCCGCTGCACGACGACCGCCCCGACGGCGATGCCGACGAGCTGGAACGCCTCCGAGGTGGACTCGAGCACGCCGCGCTCGGCCGGGGAGAGGCCGTAGACCTCCTCCCAGAACAGGGACAGCAGCGCGGCGAGGCCGATGAGGCTGGCGGACAGGAACGGCAGCGCGTAGAAGACGCGACGCAGGCTGCGGATCGCCCAGAGGGTGCGCCACGCCTCCCGGAACGGCAGCGGGTCCTCCTCGATCTCGACGGTGGCGGCGTCGGCGCCGGCGAGCCGGCGGTCCCACACGCCGCGGGAGGGCTCGACGAGCCGGAGCGAGAGCACCACCAGCACCACCGTGGGCACGGCGAACACCAGGAACGGTGTGCGCCAGGTGAACAGCGTGGCCAGCACGCCGGCGGTGACGGGACCGATGATCTGGCCGACCGTGTTGGCCATCTTGTGCAGGTAGTAGACGCGGGCCCGGGTGTCGGGCGGGTAGTAGTCGGCGAGGAGGCTGTTGTGCGTGGGGTCGTTGACCGCCTTGCCGACGCCGGAGCCGATGCGGGCGAGCAGCAGGACGCCGATGGCCGGGGCGACACCGGTGAGCACGGAGAACCCGGCCCAGGAGAGGGCGCCGCCGCGAGCCATGCCGAGGCGGCTGCGCCGGTCGGCCTGGTGAGCGATGGGGAGCCCGAGCAGCATCACCACGAGCGAGAACGCCGTGATGAGCGAGAGGATCCCCTGGTTCGACAGCCCGAAGTGGTCGCGGATGTCGGGCGCCAGGACGCCGAAGGCGGTGCGGTCCAGCTCGTCGACCGCGTTCAGCCCGAAGAGCACGAGCAGGGGCAGCGCCGGTGCGGTGCCGGTGACCCGGCGGATGTCCCACCAACCCCGGCCGGTGTCGGCGAGCGGGGGTGGCGGCACGAGATCGATGATGGCATCAGGATCGGCCGGGACCGCCGGCGGAGAGCGCTCCTCGATCGACATGCACCGAGGTTCGCCGCAGCGGGCGACGAACCCTGCCTGCGCTCAGCCCGTGATCGGACCCCGGCTCCGGTGGCCACCGGCCCGGGCCCGCTTGCGCTCGTACATCTCGGCGTCGGCGGCCCGGACGCTGGCGTGGAGGCTGCCCGTCGGCTCTCGGATCGCGCACCCGACCGACGCCGCGACGCCTGCCGCAGCCAGCGCGCCGGTGAGGCGTTCGTGCAGGCCCCCCAGCCCGTCGGAGGTGACCTCGGGCAGGAGGAGGGCGAACTCGTCGCCGCCGATGCGGAACGCCTGATCGGTGGTCCGCAGCGTCGTGCGGATGGTCTCGCCCGCCCGGCGGATGAGGTCGTCGCCGGCGTCGTGGCCCCAGCTGTCGTTCATCCGCTTCAGCCCGTCGAGGTCCAGGACCATGATCCCGGCCCGGTGGCCGAACCGGGCGCACCGGGCCTCCTCGCGGTCGACGGCGCGCTCGAAGGCCCGCCGGTTCCCGAGGCCGGTCATGGGGTCGCTCAGGGCTGCGCTCTCGGCGGCGTCGAGGCGACGCTGCAGCCGGCTGCGATCGAGGTCGAGCCCGAGCACCGAGGTGAGCAGCTCGACGGTGAGGCGGACCATCGCCTCGTTCCCGCGCAGGTCGGCCTCCTCGTCGGGGTCGGCCGGCAGGGCGCAGACGGCGCCGAACAGGCCGTCGCCACCCCACAGGGGGTAGGCGACGAGCCCGGGGAGCTCGTCGAGCGGCTCGGCGCGCGGTTCGCTGCGGAGGGGTTCGACGTTGCCCTCCGTCAGGTCGACCACGACGTCGTCGGCCCACATCGCCGCCAGCGCGCCGAGGTGGGCGCCGGCCCCCTCGGGACGGTCGAGCACGTCACCGGGGCGGAAGCCGTGGCCTCCGTGTCCGGCGAGCACCACCCACTCGTCACCGAGGCAGCGGGCCAGCACCCAGTCCGACACGCACGTGTGCTCGCCGAGCCGGGCCACGACGGACTCGGCGTTGGCCAGGAAGTCGATGATGGCGATGGGCGCCGCGCCCTCGACCGGTGTCAGTGCGCTGAGAGCCCGCCCCTCGTCGCGTCGTGCTGGCACGTCCATCCATCCCTGATACCCGAACCGCCGCCGACCAGAAGGTTACGCACTACGCATCGTGGTGTAAAGACATCAGACCGTGACAACACGGAAGGGCGTGGGCAGGCCGACGAGCGGGTGGGTAGAGCCGCCCCATGGCCGACTCCCGATCCGAGCGCGTCCGCTGGGCTGCGCTGTCCAAGGTGAGCGCCGTCGCCGGTGCCATCGCCACCCGCAAGCTGCTGCAGCTCGTCTGGCCCGCCGGCGACGACTCGACCGGCCCGCCGTTCAACCCGGCCGACCGGCGGGTCACCTGGACGACGGCGCTGCAGTGGGGCATCGCCGCCGGTGTCGGCGCCGGCGTGGCCCGGGTGCTGAGCCAGCGAGCGGCGGCAGCAGGCTGGGAGGCGGCCACCGGGTCACCACCCCCTGGCCTGAGAACCTGACACAGCCGCGTACACTTCCCGCGTGCTCTCCGAACGTTGGCGTGCGTCCCTCCCGGTGGTCGCGGCGGTCGCCGTGGTCGCCGCCCTGTCACTGCTGACCGTCACCGTGATGAGCGGGATCGGCGGCGACGACGACGACGAGCGGTCCTTCGTCGACGTCGACGGCTCCACCAGCACCACCGAGGCGACCCGCCGGATCGCCCCTCGTCCCACGACCACGACCACCACGGGACCCCCCGAGGTCCTCGGCGACACGACCGAGCGCGACCCCGATGCCGATGCCGACGCCGATGCCGACGCCGCCCCGGGACCGCCGGGGACGCCGGCGCCCACGACGTCGCCCACGCCGCCCCCGCCGGGGCCTGGCGCACCGGCCGGTGCGCCGCCCGCCGCCGCGCCGCCGCCCACCACGGCCCCACCGCCCCCGCCACCGCCGCCCACCTCGCCGCCGACCACGGTCTGCCGGAACAGCTACGACCCGTCGTGCGGCGAGCCGTCCTGGGACCCCGAACCCGGGCCGTACGAGGTCGAGGTGTACGAGGTGTCGACCCCCGACGAGGCCGTCACCGGGGAGCCGGTGACCTTCGCCATCGACTACGTCGACCCCGCCGGGCGGGCGGCCGTCGGCGCCTGCCTCAACTGGTCCGTCACCGATCCCGCGGTCGTCAACACGTCGAGCTGCCAGGTCGTGGCGACCGACTGCGACCGGGCCGGCCCCCACGACACGCCCGCCCCCAGCAGCGACCGCATCTCCCTCGAGCACACCATCGTGTTCGAGACCCCCGGTGAGCACGAGGTGACCGTGAGCGGCAACATCGCCACCCACCTGGCCGATGGGTGCGAGAGCCCCTACCGCAACACCTTCTCCCGCACCTTCACCATCGTCGTCAGCTAGGTCCGGGCCACGGGGCCCCGAAGCGGTCCCGGTGAGCCAGCCGCGCCGGCGGTTGGCGGGTGATCGGCCCGTGGCCGCCGCCCACCGGGTAGCCGATGGGCACCATCGCCGCCGTCGCCCAGCCGTCGGGGATGTCGAGCAGGGCCCGCACGTCGTCCTCGCGCCGGCAGTGCAGCGTGGTGATGGCGCACCCCAGCCCCTCGGCCACGCAGGCCAGGAGCAGGTTCTGCACGGCCGGGTAGACCGAGCCACCGCCCACGATGCTGATCCGGTCCAGGCGGGCATCGGTGATCGCCATCTGCGAGGGGTCGGCGCAGAAGACGAGCACGGCCGGCGCCTCGGCGAGGTGCTCGGCCAGGTGGTCGCCGGCGGCGACGATGCGTCGCCACGGCTCGAGCTGGGCCTCCGGCAGCCCCTCGAGGCGGGCCATGAAGCCGGCGGAGTAGCGATCCCACTCCGGCTGGTAGATGGCCTGGAGGCCGGCCTTGCCCTCGGCGTCGGTGACGACCACGACCCGCCACGGCTGCTGGTTCCCCCCGGTCGGGGCCCAGCAGGCCGCCTGCAGCACGCGCTCCAGCACGTCGTCGGGGATCGGGTCCGGGCGCAGGCGCCGGACCGTGCGCTGCGTGCTCATCGCCTCGTACAGGTCCAACCCGCTCCCCCTTCGATCGTGGAGCCCGAGTCTGACCCATGATTGGTGACCTTGGTCGGTTGTCGCCGGGGCGGCACCGGTGCCATGGTCACCGTGCCCGTCCACCCCCCGACCGGAGCACGCGATGGACGCAACCCAGGTGGCCGACGTGTTCGGCGCGATGTCGGCCATGGCCGTGGCCGGCGTCGTGCTCGCCGGAATCGCGGCGCTCGTCCACCCACCCACCCGCGACCTGGTGCGCGACCTCGTCGACCAGCACGGCCGGGTGAGCGCGTGGCTCGTGGCCGTCATCGCCACGGGCGGAAGCCTGTGGTTCTCCGAGTCGGCCGGGTTCCCGCCCTGCATCCTGTGCTGGTACCAGCGCATCGCCATCTACCCGCTGGTCGTCGTCCTGGGGATCCGCGCACTGCGGCCCCGGGGCAGCCGCGACCTCCGCCTCGCCGGCCTCGTGCTCGTGGGGCTGGGCCTGGTCGTGAACCTCTGGCACGTGGCCATCGAGACGTTCCCGAGCCTCGACACCGGGGCCTGCGACGCCGCCGTCCCGTGCACCGTGCGCTGGGTGGAGGGCCTGGGCTTCTTCACCATCCCGCGCCTGGCCACGGTGACCCTCGCCCTGGTCGGGCTGGCCCTGCTGCTCGACCGCACCGACGGCCGCGGCGGAGACGACGAACCACACCCCTACGATCACGAGCCGAGCACCACCGTCGGAGGACCCACCCCATGAGCTCCACCAAGCAGCGCCCGCGCCCGGGCCGACCGGTCGCCTCGCGCCGGTCCTACACCCCCTTCATCGTCGTCGGCGCCATCTTCGTCGTGGCGCTCGGCATCGCCCTGCTCGCCTCCAGCGGTGACGACGGGGGTGACGACGGCTCCCTGGCCACGGCGGCGGTGACCGTCCGCGGTGACCAGCTGCCGCCGGTCCCCGACGGCGGCGAGGACCCGGCCATCGGCGCGCCGGCACCCACGCTCGAGGGCGTCGATCCCGCCGGGCAGGGCAGCGAGGTCACCTTCGACGAGCCGACCCTCGTCGCCTTCCTGGCCCACTGGTGCCCCGCCTGCCAGGCCGAGCTGCCCGAGCTCGTCGCCCTCGCCGACGAGGGCGGGCTCGACGGCCTCGACGCGGTCGCGGTGCTCACCGGCACCGACGACGGCGCACCGAACTACCCGCCCGGCGCGTGGCTCGACCGCGAGGGCTGGACGGGCCGCGTGCTGCTCGACGACCAAGGCAGCCCGGCCGCCAGCGCCTACGGCCTCACGTCCTACCCCTACCTCGTGCTGGTCGACGCCGACGGCGAGATCATCGCTCGCAACGCCGGCGGGCTCGGGCTCGACGGCCTGCGCCAGTTCGTCGCCCAGGCCGGCTGATCGCGCCGCCCGTGGCCCCCGACCTCGCCGGCCGCACCGTCGCTGTCACGGCGGAGCGACGCGCCGAGGAGCAGGCCGAGCTGTTCCGCAAGCGGGGCGCCGACGTCGTCGTGGCCCCCACCGTCCACACC
>Ga0208490_100898_pt1 | contig 13957 bp, 14 predicted proteins | sample SubbioAug_CSWold_FD_184818 | JGI IMG/M metagenome (GOLD analysis project Ga0208490, IMG submission 184818) | Serpentinite rock and fluid subsurface biosphere microbial communities from McLaughlin Reserve, California, USA - CR11Aug_CSWold (SPAdes) | ecosystem: Environmental > Terrestrial > Deep...
GGGGGGCGGGCGGGCCGTGGTCGAGCTCGAGCGCCCAGATCGCCTCGAGGACCGGGTCGGGGCCCCAGTCGCTGAAGTCCATGCCCCAGCCGAGCCGGAAGGTGAGCACGTCGCGCAGCGTGATGGGGCGCGCGGCGGGGACGGTGTCGTCGAGGGAGGTGGCGCCCGGCGCCAGGACCCTCCGGTCCGCCAGCTCCGGGAGGACCTCGTGGATCGGGTCGTCGAGGGCCAGCACGCCGTCGTCGACGAGCACCAGGGCGGCCACGGCGGTGATCGGCTTCGTCATCGACGAGATCCGGAAGATCGAACCCGGCTCGACCGGCGCGTCGCCCTCGACCCGGAGGCGTCCGGCCGCACCCTGGTGCAGCTCGTCACCCACGAGGACCGCCCACGCCGCCCCCGGCACCGCGCCGGTCTCGACGTGGCCGGTGACGGCCTCCGCCACCCGTGCCCCGAACGCTTCCATCGACACCTCCTGATCGACCCGACGCTGGTTGGACGATCGGTCGACCGCACGCTCATCGCATCCTCCCACCCGCCCCCCGCAACCCGAGCCCGAAGTGCTTCGAAAACCGTGAGCTTTGGGCTCGGGTTCGGAGCGGGCGAGCTCCCCGGAGAGCGGACTAGCCCGTCTGGAACCGGTCGAAGCGCGCCGAGATGGTGCGAACGGCCCTGTTGGGACGATCGGGCGAGCCGTACCGTCGAACCGTGGTGTACGTGCGGTCGTCGTCGGAGCCGATGCTCGGGGGATCCCCCAACGACACGGGGCCGCGGTCGTACCGTCAGGACATCAGCGAGCACCCGGTACCCGACGTGAGCGCCCGGCGCGTCGCCCCCGGCGACGGCGAGCTCCTGCGCAGCCTGATGCTGGCCGCCACCCAGACCCCGGCCCACGCCATGGACCACCGGGTGCTGAAGGCGCGCTCGTGCGAGGCGTGGGACTGCCTGGCCGCGGAGCGGGCCACGGCCGACCGGCAGGCCATCTTCGTGCTGGCGCCGCCCGACGCGGCCACCGGTGAGGGCCTGCTGTGGTGCTCGCTTCGGCGGAGCTGCCCGATCGCGGACCTCGGCTGGTGGTGGCTCCACCGGCCGGTCGAGGCCACGCCGGCCGAGCAGGAGCTCTACGACGCCGTCGCCCGCTGGGCGGCCGAGCGGGGCGTGGAGTCCCTGGTGGCCGCGGCCGACGACCACCGCGAGGTGGCCAGCCTCATGCGGTCCGGCTTCACCCACCGCGGCGTCGCCCCCGACGGGCACCGCCCCGTCCTCGCCCGACCCACCGTCGCCGCCCCGATCTGACCCACGGCGCTCAGCGCCAGCCGGTGGCGGACCTCGCGGACGCGGCGCGCCGACAACGCCCGCGGGCCGGTCCCCTGACACCTGACAGTCCGTGTCAGGGTGGCTCGGCGATGCTGGATCCATGACCGACGCCACCACCGCCTTGTCCACCGAGCGGGCAGACCTGCTCGACGCCCTCGCCACCCACCGCGACCTCTTCCGGTTCACGGTGCAGGGGCTGACCGACGAGCAGGCGGCGCTGACGCCCACCGCGAGCGAGCTGTGCCTGGGCGGGCTGATCAAGCACGTGACCCGGATGGAATCCCGCTGGCACGGCTTCATCGCGGAGGGACCGTCGGCCATGGCGCTGACCGAGGACAGCTACGCGGAGCACGCAGCGAGCTTCCGGATGCTCCCGGGCGAGACGCTGGCCGGGCTGCTCGAGCGCTTCGACGAGGTGGCGGCGCGGACCGACGAGCTGATCCGCACGCTGCCCGACCTCGACGCCTCCCAGCCGCTCCCCGAGGCCCCGTGGTTCGAGCCGGGCGCCCGCTGGAGCGCTCGCCGGGTCTTCATCCACACCCTGTCCGAGATGACCCAGCACGCCGGCCACGCCGACATCCTCCGTGAGGCGATCGACGGCCAGAAGACGATGGGCTGACCGAGGCCCGCAGGCCCGGTCCCGCTGCGATGGCGACCTCGAGGAGCGGGCTGCCGAGCCCGAGCCCCCGGGCCCGGTCGATCGCCACCCTCCGTCTGCTCGCGTAGGAGCGACAACCGGCGGCGCTCACAACCGGCTACGACCGGCCCCGCCCGCACCCGGTGACGTGGACGACCTTGGTACGGCTGGTCTGGCCCCTCGTGATCTCGACGGCGCGGGCGGGCACGCCGAGGTGCTCAGCCAGGAAGCGGACGAGCTCGGCGTTGGCCTTGCCGTCGACCGGTGGGCTGGCCACCCGGATCCGTAGCGCGTCCCCGTGCGGGCCGACCACCTCCGACCGCTTGGCGCCGGGCTGCGCCCGGATCGTGAGCGACCAGCCCCCGTCGACCGCCCGGCACCACGGCGCCGCCGGGTCCAGCACCTCGACGGGCTCGGTCACCGACGGCCCCGGGCGGGCCGCAGCCGCGCCACGACCTCGCCGGTGCGATCGAGGTCGGGCGCGATCACCGCGGCCGGACCCTCAGACGCGCTCGATGATGATCGCCGGGGCCATGCCGCCGCCGGTGCACATCGTGACGAGGCCGGTCTGCAGGTCGCGGCGCTCGAGCTCGTCGAGGACGGTGCCGATGAGCATCGCCCCGGTGGCGCCGATCGGGTGGCCGAGGGCCATGGCGCCGCCGTTGACGTTGACCTTGTCGCGATCGAGGTCGAGGTCACGCTGGAACTTCTCGGACACCACGGCGAACGCCTCGTTGATCTCCCAGAGGTCGATGTCGTCGACGGTCATGCCGGCCCGCTCGAGCACCTTGCGGGCGGCCGGCACCGGAGCGTTGAGCATGAGGGTGGGGTCGTCGCCGATGGTGGCGGTGGCCACCACCCGGGCCCGCGGGGTGAGCCCGTGGGCCGTGGCGTAGCGCTCGCTGGCCCAGAGGATGGCGGCCGAGCCGTCGACGACGCCCGAGGAGTTGCCGGCGTGGTGGACGTGCTCGATCTCGAGGTCCGGGTACCGCATGTTGATGAGCTCGCGGAAGGTGGGGTTGTCCTCGTGCCGGTAGTCGGCGATGGCCGGGAAGCTGGGCGGCAGCTGGGCCAGCGACTCGGCGGTGGTGCCCGGGCGGGGGAACTCCTCGTGGTCGAGGGCGACGGTTCCGTCCAGGTTCAGGACGGGGATGAGGCTCTTGTCGAAGCGCCCCTCCTCGATGGCCACCGCGGCGCGGGCCTGCGACTCGGCGGCGTGAGCGTCGAGCTCCTCGCGGGTGATGCCCTCGAGGGTGGCGATGGCATCCGCGCACACGCCCTGGTGCGACTGCGGGTGCAGCTCGCGCAGGTGGAGGTTGCCGGCGCCCATGGGGAGCATGCCCTTGTGCTTGATCGACATCATCTCGGTGCCGCCGCCGATGACGAGGTCCTCCATGCCGGCCATGATCCCGTTGGCCGCGATGTTGTTGGCCGTGATGCCCGAGCCGCAGAAGCGGTCGAGCGTCACGCCGGACGCCTTCACGTCGTAGCCCGCATCGAGAGCCGACATGCGGCCCAGGTCCCCGCCCTGGGGACCGGTCTGAGCGCTGGTGCCCCAGATGATGTCGTCGACGTCTGCGGTGTCGAAGCCGTTGCGGTCGCGCAGCGCCTCGAGGACGGTGCGGCCGAGGTGGCCGGGGTGGAGGTGGGCCAGCGAGCCCTTGCCCTGCTTGCCGATCCCGCGGGGCGTGCGAACGGCGTCGATGATGAATGCGTCTGCCATCCCAAGGGTCTATCCCACCGCCTCCGGTGCGACCCTGGTCCGCCCCGCCCGTCGTGCCTGGGCCCGCCGGGCTCGAGGGCGCGGTCGAGGACGATCAGCCGCAGACGACGAGCCGGTACCCGAGGTCGATCGAGTCGAGCGCGCGGAGGTGGCCGTACTTGTGCTCCCAACGACCGTCGGCCAGCTCGTCGGCCAGGCGGGCGACGTTGCGCTCGACCACCGCCGGGGCGAGCTGCGCCAGCCACGACATGCCGGCCCGGACGGTCGGGTCGAGATGGGCCTCGGGGCGCTGCCAGTAGGCGCCGCCGAAGCCGTCGGTGCAGTCGGCCGGCACGGGGATGACCTCGACCCGCCGCACGTCCAGGTGCTGGCCGATCTCCTCGGGGGTGGGAGCGGCCTGCTCGGACTCGAGAGCCCGGTACTCGGGGAAGTAGTCGTCGACCAGCCAGTAGGTGGCGTTGAGGGTGCGGTCGAAGGCGAAGACCACCTGCCGGTCCGCCACCCGGCGCAGCTCGGACAGTCCGGCCGCCTGGTCGCTCCAGTGGTGGACGGTGAGGGTGGCCAGCGCGGCGTCGAAGGCGCGGTCGGGGAAGGGGAGGTGCTCGGCCACCCCCTGGACGGCCGGCGCTGAGCCCGGCGGCCGCTGACCGATCATGGTCAGCGACGGCTCGACGGCGGCGACGGGGCGATCGGTCGGCTCGTAGTTGCCGGTGCCCGCGCCCACGTTCACGACGGTGCGGGCGTCGCCGAGGGCGGCCAGGATCTGAGCGGCGATCCGCGGGTCCGCCCGTCGAGCCTCGGCGTAGCGCTGCCCGATCGAGTCGTACCTCGGCGCCGCCGACGACATGGCGGGCACCCTACGACCGACCCTGCCCCCGGCACGGCTGGTTTCCGATGCGACTGGAACCGGCCCGTGCGCGGTGCTCAGCCGAGCTGGACGGCGGCGACGACCAGGCCGACCAGGGTGGCCTGGCTGGCCACGAGCCCGAACCACAGCTTGTGGAGCAGCTCGGCGTTGGCCGAGCGGATCTCGGCCCGCACCAGCTCCAGGTCGGCTCGGGTGGCGATGTCGCCCCATCCGACCGGGGGGAGCAGATCCATCATGATCGCCGCCTTCTCGGGACCCATGGCTTCCTCGAACCACTGGAAGACCTGATGACGCTGGAACTCGCTGACCGACACTGCGCACCTCCTCGGGAACCGCTCACGAGTGGGCGCCCTGCCGGCACCGATGCGGGCCGCAGCCCGTGGACGCGAGGCTACCAACCCCCTCTGACGCTAAGGATGTCGGCAGGAACCGCGGGAGCGCTGTCACACCCCGGATCTAGGGTGACGGGGGTGACCGCCGTCGCGCCGAGCCAGGAGTCGCTGTTCGACCCGCTCGACCTGGGTGGGGTCACGCTCGACACCACGCTGGTGCCGTCGGTGGAGCTGCACCCGGCGGTGGCGGCCTGGTTCCGGGGCCGGTTCCCGGAGGGCCCCACCCCGGCCCAGGCGGCGGCCTGGCCGGCCATCGCCGCTCGGGAGCACACGCTGCTGGCCGCTCCCACCGGGTCCGGCAAGACGCTGGCCGGGTTCCTCATGGCCATCAACCGGCTCTACGTGGCCCATGCCCGGGGCGAGCCGGTCACCGGCACCCGGGTGGTCTACGTGTCGCCGCTGAAGGCGCTGGCCGTCGACATCGCCGAGAACCTCGAGCGGCCCCTGGCCGAGATCAGCGCCACCGCGTGCGCCATGGGGCTGAGCGCGCCGGAGCTGACCGTCGGGGTCCGCACCGGGGACACCACCGCCAGCGAGCGGGCCGGGATGATCCGCTCGCCCCGCACGTTCGTGGTCACCACCCCCGAGTCGCTCTACCTGCTCGTCACCTCGGCCCGGAGCCGGGCCACGCTGCGGGGCGTCGAGACGGTGATCGTCGACGAGATCCACGCCCTGGCCCGGGACAAGCGGGGAAGCCACCTCTCGCTCACCCTCGAGCGCCTGGCCCACGTCTGCGCCACCGACCCGGCCCGGGTGGGGCTGTCGGCCACGCAGAAGCCGATCGAGCGGGTGGCCGGCCTGCTGGTCGGCACCCGCACCGGCCCCGACGGCGCGCCGGCCTGCACGATCGTCGACACCGGCCACCGCCGGGCGCTCGACGTCGCCATCGAGCTCCCCGACGGGGAGCTGGAGGCCATCGCCTCGGCGGCCCAGATGGACTCGGTGCTGGACCGGATCGCCGAGCTGGTCGTCGAGCACCGCACCACGATCGTGTTCGTCAACACCCGCCGCCTGGCCGAGCGCCTGGCCCACGAGCTGGGGGAGCGACTCGGCGAGGACGTCTGCGCCGCCCACCACGGCAGCCTCTCGAAGGACCGGCGCCTGCGGGTCGAGCGGCGGCTGCGGGCCGGGGAGCTGAAGGCGCTGGTGGCCACCGCCTCCCTGGAGCTGGGCATCGACATCGGCCCGGTGGAGCTGGTCTGCCAGATCGGCTCGCCCCGCTCGATCGCCACCTTCCTCCAGCGGGTGGGCCGCTCCAACCACACCCGCAGCGGCACCCCGAAGGGCCGGCTCTACCCCCTCACCCGGGACGAGCTCGTCGAGTGCACCGGGCTCCTGGCCGCGGTGCGGGCCGGGCGGCTCGACGCCGTCGAGGTGCCCGAGGCGCCGCTCGACATCCTCGCCCAGCAGGTCATCGCCGAGACCGCCGCCGAGGAGTGGACGGTCGACCGGCTCTTCGCGCTGGTCACCCGGGCCCACGCCTACCGCGGCCTCCCCCGGGAGCGCTTCGACGAGGTGCTCGCCCTCGTCGCCGACGGCATCGAGACCGGCCGGGGCACCCGGGCCGCCTACGTGCACTACGACCGGGTCAACGGCGAGCTGCGAGGCCGCAAGGGCGCCCGCCTGGCCGCCCTCACCAGCGGCGGCGCCATCCCCGAGCTGGGCGACTTCCGGGTCATCGCCGAGCCGGAGGAGACCCTCATCGGCACGGTCAACGAGGACTGGGCCACCGAGTCGATGGCCGGCGACGTGTTCATCCTCGGCACCCACCACTGGCAGATCCGCCAGGTCACCGGCGGCGAGGTGCGGGTGGTCGACGCCGGCGACAAGCACCCCACCATCCCGTTCTGGCGGGGGGAGGCCCCCGCCCGCACCATCGAGCTGAGCGAGGAGGTCACCCGCATCCGCTCGGTGGTGGAGCGGGGCGTCCAACGGGACGACCTGGCCGGCGCCGTCGACGAGATCGTCGAGCTGGCCGGCGTGGAGCGGGACGCGGCGGCCACCATCGTCACCTACCTGGCCGCCGGCCGGGCCGTCCTCGGGGTCATGCCCACCCAGGAGGACCTCGTCATCGAGCGGTTCTTCGACGAGTCCGGCGGCATGCAGCTCGTCGTCCACTCCCCCTACGGCGGGCGGCTCAACCGGGCCCTCGGCTACGCGCTGCGCAAGAAGTTCTGCGCCGGGTTCAACTTCGAGCTGCAGGCCAGCGCCAACGACGACGCCGTCGTCATCTCGCTCGGGCCGCACCACAGCTTCCCGCTGGCCGACGTGCCCCGCTTCCTGTCCTCGAAGACGATCCGGGCCACCCTCCAGCAGGCCATCCTCGACCAGCCCGTCTTCCAGAGCCGCTGGCGGTGGAACCTCAACCGGGGCCTCATCGTGCTGCGCATGCGGGGCGGCAAGCGGGTGCCGCCCGCCTTCCAGCGGATGCAGAGCGACGACCTCCTCGCCGCCGTGTTCCCGGGCGCCGCCGCCTGCCAGGAGAACGTCACCGGCCCCATCGAGGTGCCCGACCACCCGCTCCCCCGCCAGGCCGTGCACGACAGCCTCACCGAGGCCCTCGACTGCGACGGGCTCATCAGGTTGTGGGAGCGGATCGAGGCGGGCGAGGTGCGGTTCCACTTCGTGGACTCCACCGAGCCGTCCCTCCTGGCCCACGAGATCCTCACGGCCAAGCCCTACGCCTTCCTCGACGACGGCGAGGCCGTCGACCGGCGCACCAACGCCGTCCCGCTGCGCCGGGGCCTGCCGACCACGATCACCGAAGGCGGCCGGGTCACCCAGGAGGCCGTCGACCGGGTGCGGGCCGAGATCACCCCAGCCCCCACCACCCCCGACGAGCTCCACGACCTGCTGGCCATGCTGCTGCTCAGCCCCTGCCCGCCCGAGTGGGCCGAGCTGCTGGGGGCGCTGCAGGCGAAGGGGCGGGTCGCGTCGCTCACCGGCGACGACGGCACCGTGCGCTGGCACACCGTCGAGGCCGCCACCGCGGTGCGGGCGCTGGTCGACGGCGTCGACGGGGAGGGCACCACCGCCGAAGACGCCGCCGCCCAGGTGCTGAAGGGGCACCTCGAGGTCGCCTCGCCCCTCACCGCGGCCGACCTCGAGCGCCGGACCGGGCTCGCACCCACCCGGGTGGCGGTCGGGCTGGCCATGCTCGAGTCGCAGGGCTTCGCCCTGCAGGGCCGCTTCAGCGAGCGGGCCGTCGACACGGCCGAGGATCCGGCCACCGTGGAGTGGTCGAGCCGGCGGCTGCTGGCCCGCATGCACTCGTACTCCCGGGCCCAGCGGCGCCGCCGGTACGAGCCGGCCAGCCCCGAGCAGCTGATGCGGTTCCTCGTGCAGTGGCACCACCTGACCGACGCCACCCAGCACCGCGGCGTCGACGGCCTGGCCCGGGTGATCGGCCAGCTCCAGGGCTACGAGACCGCTGTCGGCGCGTGGGAGCCGCAGGTGCTGGCCCGCCGGGTGCGGGGCTACGAGCCGGCCTGGCTGGACCGGCTCTGCCACCAGGGCGAGGTCACCTGGCTGCGGCTCTGCCCGCCGTCGCTGGAGGACCCGGACCGCCGCCTGGCCGGCGCCACCCGCACCACCCCGGTGTCGCTCGTGCTGCGGGCCGACCTGCCGTGGCTGCTGGCCGCCCACCGGGGCGAAGCCGCGCCGCCCGTGCCAGCCTGCGGCGCGGTGGCCGAGATCGTCGAGGTGCTGGCCCAACGGGGCGCCTGCTTCGCCAGCGAGCTGGCCACCGCCACCGGCCGGGTCCTGGCCGACGTCGAGGCCGCCCTCTGGGAGGGCATGGCCCGGGGCCTGCTCGCCTCCGACGGGTTCGAACCGGTGCGAGCCGTCGCCAGCGGCCGCCGCCAGGCGCCGACCACCACCACCCGCCGGTCGCGGATCCGCACCGGGCACGGCCTGCGGGTCACCGAGACGGCCGGTCGCTGGTCCCTCGTCCCTCCGGCGGCCACCGACGTGGACCGCGAGGAGCTGGCCGAGGCCCTCGCCGACCAGCTCCTCGAGCGCTGGGGCGTCGTGTTCTACGACCTGGTGGCCGCCGAGCACCCGGCCCTGCGGTGGCGGGACCTGCAGTGGGCCCTGCGCCGCATGGAGGACCGGGGCCTCGTGGCCGGCGGCCGCTTCGTGCGGGGCTTCGCCGGCGAGCAGTTCGCGCTCCCCCAGGCCGCCGAAGCCCTGCAGGCCATCCGCCGGTCCGAGCCGTCGGGCCGCACGATCCGGCTCCCCGGCACCGACCCGCTCAACCTCACCGCCGTCGTCCTCCCCGGCGCCCGGGTCCCGGCCCGCGCCACCGAGGCCTTCGACCTCCCCGTCTGAGCCGCTCCGCCGTCACAGCCCGTCGGTAGGTTCGGCCGCACTCGGGTTCGCCCCGCATCGGTGGCTGTACCGCCCACCTGTTGCACCGAACGCCACGGAGGTCGACCATGGAGGTCACCGAACGAGATCGTCAGCAGCTCTTCGCCTGGTTCGAGGAGCACATGGGTCAGGAGCGCGCCACCACGATGATGGAGCTCATGCCACCGGCCGGCGTCAGCCAGCTGGCCACCAAGAAGGACCTCGAGGTGCTCGAGGAGCGCCTCGACGCACGGATGGAGCGCCTCCGCTCCGACCTGCAGCGAACGCTCGGCACCTGGATCTTCGCCAGCCAAGCCGCCGTGATCGCCGCCATCGGCGTGTTCACCTCCCTCGGCTGACCTCCCCGTCGCCCGGGCTGCACGTCGAGGAGGAGGCTGAGGTCGACGTCGAGGGCGTCACCCTGATGCCAGAGATCGGCTGACGCAGCGGAGGAAGGGTCACGCAGCCCGACCCAGCCGGGCGAGGACCGGCTCCTGGCGGGAGGCGCCCTCGGGTGCCTCGATGCCGGCCTTGGCCATGCCCGGCGAGTAGGGGGCTGGGCCGATCAGGCCCACCTCACCCACGACTTCCGGTCGCTGGCCGGCTACACCCCCGGCGAGCTCGCGGCCCGGGACGCCGACCGCTGAGCATCAAAGGGTCCTCGGTCCCTACCGGCGCCACCCGGGACGTGCGCATCGTCATCCCATGGGACTCGACGAGCACCGCCAGGCCATCCGCGCCCTCGTGGAGGACCCCACGCTCACCTACCGGCAGCGGATCCAGGCGCTGGCCCTGGCCGCCGAGGACGTGCTGGAGCCGCCCCGGGTGAGCGCCGCCTGCACCGAGGCGCTCGACAAGGGGCTCATCTGCGACCTGGCCGAGGGGCACGCCCCCCACCGACCGCGCTACACGCTGCCCGACTACGAGCGGGCCCTCAGCCGGGGCAGCGAGTTCCTCGAGCTGGCGCCGCCCCGCTCCTTCGACGACGCCACCACGTTCCTCCTCGCCCTCTACGGCAACGTCCCGTCGATCACGGGCTACCCGGTGTGGTTCGGGGACCTCGACGCCCTCCTCGAGCCCTTCGCCGACGAGCTCGACGACGACGAGCTCCACGCCCGGCTGCGGCGGTTCTGGATCCTGCTCGACCGCCTGTTCCCCGACGCCTTCGCCCACGCCAACCTCGGTCCGGCCGACGGGCGCGTGGCGCGAGCGGCCCTGGCCGTGCACCGCGCCGCCCGCCAGGTGGTGCCCAACCTCACCCTGCGGGTCGACCCCGCGGTCACGCCGGACTCGCTGCTCCTCGACGCCATGGAGACGGTGGTGGCCGTGGCCCAGCCCCACCTCGTCAACCACCCGATGATGGTGGGCGACCTGGGCCCCCGCTACGGCGTGGTCAGCTGCTACAACTCGCTGCCGGTGGGCGGCGGCTCCCACACCCTGGTGCGGCTCGACCTGAAGGAGGCGGCCCGGCGCCACCAGGGGCCGGCGTCGAGCTTCGTGATCGACACGCTGCCCGGGGCGATCGAGCTGACGGCCGAGCTCATGGAGGCCCGGATCCGCTACCTCGTGGAGCGCTCCGGGTTCTTCGAGCACTCCTGGCTGGTGGCCGAGGGCCTGCTGTCGCTGGATCGCTTCACCGCCATGTTCGGGCTGGTCGGCCTGGCCGAGTGCGTCGAGCACCTCCTCGCCCTCGACGGGCGCGAGGGCCGCTACGGCCACGACGCCGAGGCCGACGGGCTGGCCCACGAGATCGTGCGGGCGGCCGCCGCGCTCGTCGAGGCCCGCCCCATGCCGTACTGCGAGGCCACCGGTGGCCACGCCCTCCTCCACAGCCAGGCCGGCCTGGAGGCCGACGTCGACGTCACCCCCGGCACCCGGGTGTCGGCCGGTGCCGAGCCCGGCCTCTACCGGCACCTCCAGGCGGTGGCGCCCAACCACCGGTGGTTCCCGTCCGGGGTCAGCGACATCGTGCGCCTCGACGAGACGGTGGCCGACAACGTGCAGGCGGCCGTCGACATCGCCAAGGGGGCGCTGGCCCTCGGGATGCGGGACGTCACCTTCGAGGTGGCCAACGGCGAGTTCGTGCGCATCACCGGCTACCTGGCCCGGCGGGCCGACCTGCAGCGGGTGGGCACCGGCGACGGGGTCCGCCACGCCAGCACGGTGCTCGGCGCCGGGTCCTTCGCCAACGCTCACCTCGACGACCGCCGCCCCCAGCGGGTGCGCAGCCCCGAACGTGACGCTCGCCCTCGTCGCTGACGTCGTCGACGCCTCCTGCGTCGATGGGCCCGGCAACCGCTACGTGGTGTTCCTGCAGGGGTGCACGTTCAACTGCGTGACCTGCCACAACCCGCACACGATCGGGGTCGGCCCGAGCGCCGGCGCCGCCTGGCGCGACGTGGCCGAGCTCCACCGTGAGATCGCCGACCGAGCGCCGTTCCTGTCCGGGGTCACCGTGTCAGGCGGAGAGGCCACGATGCAGTGGGAGGCCGTACACGACCTCTTCGGGCACCTGGCCGCCGACCCGGCCACCGCCCACCTCACCCGGCTGGTGGACTCCAACGGCGACGCCCCGCCCGAGGTGTGGGACGTCCTGGCCACCTCCATGCACGGCGCCATGGTCGACCTGAAGGCCCTCGACCCCGGCGTCCACCGCACGCTCACCGGCCGGTCCAACGACCGGGTGCTGGCCACGATCCGCCAGCTCCACGCGCTCGGTCGCCTCGCCGAGGTGCGGCTGCTCGTCATCCCCGGCCTGAACGACACCCCGGAGCAGCTGGCCGCCACCGCTGCCTGGCTGGCCGAGCTCGACCCGGTGCCGCCGGTCGTCGTCCAGGGCTTCCGCCACGCCGGCACCCGCCCGGTCGCCCACCGCCTGCGCGAGGCCACCACGGCCGACGTCGACCGCACGGTGGCCGCCCTCGTGGGTGCGGGCCTGCCGGCCGAGGCCGTGCGGGCTCGGCTGGCCGCCGACCTCGCCGACGCCTGAGCCATCGGAGCGGCCCACCAGCGCACCGTCGCGCCCGACCGATGAAGATGGGCCCCGAGCGCCGTCAGGGAGACGACACCCACCACACGAGAGGACGTGCACGATGGCTGTGGTCAGCAAGATCTCCCCCTGCATCTGGTTCGACGGCCAGGCCGACGAGGCGGCCGCCTTCTACACGAGCGTCTTCGACGGCGCCCGCATCCTGCGGCGGCTGCCCTACACCGGGACCGGGCCGGGCGAGGCCGGCACCACGATGCTCGTCGACTTCGAGCTCGAGGGCATCCAGTTCACGGCCCTGAACGGCGGCCCGGAGTTCACCCCCGACGAGGCCATCTCGTTCCAGATCCTCTGCGCGGACCAGGCCGAGATCGACCGCTACTGGGAAGCGCTGGTCGAGGGCGGCCAGGAGCAGCCGTGCGGCTGGCTGAAGGACCGCTTCGGCGTGTCGTGGCAGGTCTTCCCGTCGTCGATGTACGACCTGCTCTCCGAGGGCGACCCGGGCCGCATCGAGCGGGCCACCGCGGCGGTGATGTCCACCTTCGGCAAGATCGACATCGCCGCCATCGAGGCGGCCGCCGACGCCGGCTGAGCCTGCCCCCTACTCGGGGGAGTGGGAGACGGCCTCGACGTTGTTGCCGTCGGGGTCCCGCACCTCGGCGCACCGGATGGAGAGGTGGTCGAGCATCCGCTCATCCTGCCTCCGCCGTGCGGCGCCGCTCGGGGTCATCCTGCGGGGCCGTCGAGATCGGCTCGGAGGCGGGCCAGGAGCCCGACGGCGCCCGCCGCGTACTCGTTGATCCACCGGTCGTGGATGTGCTTGATGGGCAGCGGGTCGAGGTGGTTCCAGCGCTCTCGGCCCTTGCGCTGGGGGATGACGAGCCCGGCTCCCTCCAGGACCTTGAGGTGCTGCATCACCGTGCAGCGGTCCAGCTCGGGTACCCGGTCGCAGAGGTCGCCGGTGGTGCGGGGACCGTCCTTCAGCTCGTCGAGCAGCCGCCGGCGGGTGGGCGAGGCCAGCGCCTTGAACACGGCGTCCTCGTCCACCGGCGTGCTCGGAGCAGAACCACTTGACGACATGTTGTAAATCTATAACATGTCGTCCATGCTCCACGACACCTCCACCGACCTGCGGTTCCAGATCGCCGGCCGCATCGCCCGCCCGGTCCACGACGTGTTCGAGGCCATCGTCGACCCCGACCAGCTCTCCCGGTACTTCACGACCGGCGGCGCGAAGGGCCGCCTCGAGACGGGCGCCACGGTGACATGGGACTTCGCCGACTTCCCCGGTGCCTTCCCGGTCGAGGTGGTCGAGGTGGTGCCCGACGAGCGGATCGTGCTGCGCTGGGACGCCGCCACCGCCGAGGGCGAGGCGCCGTACCAGACCACCGTCACCATCGGCTTCGAGGAGCTCGCGAGCGATCGCACGCTCGTGACCATCGCCGAAGCGGGCTGGCGCCCCACCCCCGAGAGCCAGGAGGCGTCGTACGGCAACTGCGAGGGGTGGACGGCCATGCTCATCCACTGCAAGGCATGGCTCGAGCACGGCCTCAACCTGCGCGAGGGCTTCTACGTCTGAGCGGGCGTAGGGTCCGGCGCCATGGCGTACGAGACCGTCACCGGGTACTGCTGGCCCCAGTCCGCCGAGGCGGGCGGAACCGTCGGGCTGCACCTGTCCTCGCCGGGG
>Ga0208490_100899_pt1 | contig 13920 bp, 15 predicted proteins | sample SubbioAug_CSWold_FD_184818 | JGI IMG/M metagenome (GOLD analysis project Ga0208490, IMG submission 184818) | Serpentinite rock and fluid subsurface biosphere microbial communities from McLaughlin Reserve, California, USA - CR11Aug_CSWold (SPAdes) | ecosystem: Environmental > Terrestrial > Deep...
TGCAGCTCGGCTGTGTTTATTGGTTGCTACGGGCAGAGTAACTGGGTGAATACACTATGAATTTATTGGTAGATATTGTCTGCGAAATGCAGGATATATATTAAGTAAAGGAAGGCTAGATTATTCTATGGATATTCTACATACCTACGTTTACCATATTTGGAATGAGTGGGCCAGGGGATTTGCACCCCAGGCGGTTACTCCCTGGTTTGTTAGGGAAGAGTGGCTAATGGAAGATAAAGAGATTTTTCAAGAATTTGTTAACAGGGTAGGCTGTAATAGTTGTTCCAATTTTGATGGCAAAAGCTGCCGGATGGCAACTAAGGAGAAGTTTGCTAAGACTGTTGTGCCGTGTAAAGATCCAGATATTTAAAAAAACTGCACCAGATATGATGCAGTAATAACTTTAGCATTGTTACTTTAATTTTAGATCCTTCTCTTTGGCAGCCTTTTTGATTTCCTCGCCGGCGGTGAGATTAAGCTTGGTAAAGTCTATCCCCGGTCCTATTTCAGGCCGTTTGTGAGGGCTTGGTTCAGTCTTGCCCACTATTCCCCGCATATTTTTTCTAGTCATTTTTCTTTTCCTCCCTAGACTCTAGCTTACGGCCAAACTGATCTTTAGCCCCCACCGGTTCGACAAAAATTTCCGAGTGGGTGTGATGGATATCCTTTGCTTTAAACATAGCTTCCTTGGTGAATTGCTTTTTATCCTTCTGCGCCATTATTTGATGCCTCCTGTTAAATATTATTCCAGTGGATTAACACTAATCTAATTAGAGTTATTATGCGTCTCCATTTTAGAATTATTCCCTTAGTGTTTAGTATTGATAGCAATATTGATGATCAGACTTATATCAACTAAATTACATTTTAAAAGAAGTTGAACAGCTATAATTAATTAAACAATGGTATATTATTCTTGTGATTACAATGATATATTATTCTTATGATTATTATGGTCGAAAGCAGGTAGAACAGTGAGCAGATATAATTCATGGGAATTGTTAGAAATAAAAAGAATAATTGAAGAAGTAACAAAGGATTTAACCAGGGATAAATTGTCAGGGGAAAAAAAATTTACTTACATTTCAAAAAAGCTAGGACAGGCGCAACAAGTAATTGACAAATTAATTACAGTTACTGAAGACAACGGAGTTCTATGCTGGAGGGAGCACTGTGCCCGGCAGGAATTACAGGCCATCCAGCGGGCATCAGCAGCTATTCTAGAGAATCTTGAATTGGAGCAGGTATTAGAGCAGATTGCTGTAAACGTCACTGAGGGCATAGGTTTTGATCGGGCGGTATTACTAATGGTGGACAGGGAAAAAAAGGCTATTCAAGGCAAATATGCCAGTGGGATGACCAAGGAAGAAGCAGATGAGTTTTATGTTTCGTTAGAGGAAGATAACGGATTACTTTACCGTGCTATCTGGGAAGGCAGGTCTTTTAACATCGATGATGAGACAGAAATTAGTGAGATAGTTATCAACCAGTATAAAGAAATTGCTTGCCATCTCAATAGTGTGGTGGTTGTTCCGGTGACTTCTTCTTTACCAGGTAATTTTTGCTGGCAGAGGAAAGGATGTATTAATCGGAAGGCATGTTTGGAAAAGAAAGGTTTAGGAGTTAAAAATATTGACCATTGTCTGGCATGCGAAGATTTTGATGTATTAGGGGTACTGACTGTGGATAATTGCAAGAGCAATCGTCCTATCACCGGTGAAAACTTGGAATCACTACAGCTCTTTGCCCAAAATGCAGCTATTGCTATAAAAAATGCCACCTTGCACCGGACTATACAGCAGATGGCTATCACTGATTCCCTTACTGGACTTTATAATCATGGCTTTTTACATGACTTTTTGGGCAGAGAAATAGCAAATGCCTTGAGAAGGGATGAATTCATTGCTGTTGTTATGCTTGATTTAGATAAGTTTAAGAAATTTAATGATACTCATGGACATCCTTTGGGAGATAAAGTGCTGAAACAGGTTGCTAAAATATTAATGGGCAATACCAGGAAGGGAGATCTGGCTGCTCGGTACGGCGGCGAAGAATTTACCCTGGTGCTTACCCAAACAGGGGCAGAAGGGGCTATGCAGGTTGCGGAGCGAATTAGAGAAAGAAGTAGCCGCAGCAGTATTTACCGGGTCTAATAATCAAGAGGTACGATTGACTATTAGTGCCGGTATAGCTGGTTTCAAGCCGGGAATGACTGAGCTGCAATTGATTCAGGTAGCGGATGAGGCATTGTACCAGGCAAAGAACCTGGGGCGAAACAGAGTAATAATTTATTCTGGGGAGGGTAATTCCAGGGAAGAGCGGGAACGTCGAATTTTAAATAGCAGGATTTTTCAGGTTTAAAGAGTAATTCATGCCATATAATTACTCTTTGGTCTGTTTTGTTTTTTAAGGCAATATAGAAATAAGCTTTGGTCTGACTCTGTTAATCCCTGGTTTGGCGTGAAGGAAAAACCCATAGCATAGAAAATAGTAGAGAAATATCGACCTTATAAAGCTTAAGGCAAGTAGACTACTTATAGAGCTACTTGCCTTAAGCTTTTTCTGATTTGTTTCACGCTTAGTGGTTGTTTTTAGTAACTATTCAGCAACTTCAGCATAAGAAGACTGAAAAATTTTCTAACGAACGTTTTGGCGGAGGTTTTTTTGTAATTACTTAGCGAAATTTCCCAAGAAGCTCCATTGTTTGAACGAAGTGAGTTTTGGAGCTTCGGGAAATGAGGTTAGTAATTTAAAAGCCGGAGACTCTAGTGAGTGGAAAATTTTCAGGCTTCGCCTTTTGCTGAATAGTTACGTTATTTAGTTAATAATTAATACATTTTCTTTTTCTTCCCAGGCCAAATCCAAGTTAAATGAACGGAACACCTCAAGATTGACAAAGCTGACACCGTTTTTTATAGTTACGGGAGTAGATAGCTTTATTGATCCTTTGGAACTATAAAATATGCTGGAAACAGTATCAAGACCGGTCACTGTGCTTCCCTGCTGCAGGATAATAAACTTCAAGTCAGGGATGTAGGTAATAGAAATACTCAGCTTATCAGCAATTAGGCGTAATGGTAACATGGGTTTTTCCCCTACCAAGAAAGGCTTATTGGACTGGTCAAATACAACCTCCGAATCATTAATTAATACGCTAATATTTGCAACTTGTTTAGAAGGTAAATTTTCTCTATTACCCTGCCAGGAAAGCATAGTGGGCCCTAAATCCCAAGGCTCATTAATTATCTTGACGGCAGTACCCATTGGGATTTGGTCATATAGCCAGATTACATCTTCGTTATACATTCTGATGCAGCCGGCAGATACATAGCCGCCGATTGATCCAGGATTATTATTGCCATGAATACCGTATACAGATCCTCCGGTGTTGCCCACACTTAACCCAAGCCATCTTACACCTAGGGGGTTTTGGGGAATTCCTCCTGCAATAATACCTGCCCGGTAAAAGGGATTAACAAATTTGGCTACAATGCTAAAGGTACCTTCAGGGGTCAGGGAAGGGGTTTTGCCTGTGCCCACCGGAAATACTTTAACAAGCTCTTGGTTATTGTAATATGCAAGTTGATTAGTTGCTTTATTAACAATAATTAGATGCTGAACAGCATCCTTTGCCAAGACAATGGATGGGAAAAAGAGACTGCTAATAAAAATTAAAATTAAAAATAAAAGCACCGACCTTCTTCTCTTCACATAGTTTCTCCTCCTTGTAGTTGAAAATGATATGATAAAACTTATCTACACATCTTATTACAGGAGAAACAATATTTATGCAGTTTTTTTTGTAAAAATATGGCCATCAAAAAGACCAATATGACCAAAATCCGAACAATATGACCAAAAACTTGAACAACAGATTGTGCTAGAATTGACCCGGCGAGTCAGTGGCTGGTCTCTTCCCATTCTAGCGGGTGTGTTTATCGCTTATGCCTTCTTAGGACCCTATTTACCTGGAATCCTTCAACATAGGGGTTATTCCAAAGAACGTTTTTTTACCTATATCTATGGTTTAGATGGGATTTCTAGTGTTCCGATAGACATTTCCTCCAAGTACATCATTATCTTTATTATTTTCAGTGCCTTTCTACAAGTGTCAGGAGTTGGCAAATATTTCGTTGAATGGGCCTTACCCGCCATCCTTTACTTTGCTTCCACCTACTTTATATTTGACAAAGAAGCTAGCAAGCTAAATCTGCTTGGTGTATCAAAAGAATAATAGCCTGACTTTTGGCACCAGGTTTAATCAGAATGGGGATTGACCCGTTAGTGGCTCATTTCTTTGTTTTCTATTATGCCTGCGTGTCAGCTATCACACCGCCGGTGGCCTTGGCATCATATGCAGCCTCCGTCATTAGCGGCTCAGGCCCGATGAAAACTGGATATACTTCATTCCGGTTGGGAATTGCTGCCTATATTGTACCATTATGTTCTTCTACGCTCCGGCTATTCTGCTGATTGGTTTGGGCATAGTCAATTGATGACGACAATATTTAGTGGGTGAAATCCTTAATTTACCTGTTTTGTGGAGGGGTGATATAAAAACAGTAGATATTTTGATAGCAAATACCATGTTATAGATGCAATAAATAGTAAAAGCCGGGGTAATACCTGGCCTTTATTATTTTATAATATATTTTTTATTTTTTTCACTTTATTCAATCAGACAGAGGAATCGTTTCTTTTTTCTGGAATTATTATATAAAATTACGGGTTAGGGGGAGATTATAGGTGAGCTTGCAACTAATAAAGGAAAAGGCTAGGGAAAAGCTGGCACCGCTCTGTAGAGTTTGCCCTGAGTGCAATGGGCGAGTATGTAGTGGACAAGTTCCTGGGGTAGGGGGAGCAGGACGAGGTAGATCATTTCAGAATAACTATGATGAACTGTTTAAAATAAAGCTAGAAATGTCCATCATTCATAATAAGCTGCCTCAAACAACCTGTAATTTTTTTAGCCGCCAGTTGGCAGCCCCTATTATTGCTGCACCAATTTCCGGGATAGAGAATAATTATGGGGATAAAATATCTGAAATGGAATACGCTCGGAGTATAGTACAGGGCTGTAACCAGGCGGGGCTGGTAGCTATGACTGGAGATGGTATTGGTGATTTGGAGTTTCACAGCGGCATTAAAGCAATTATTGATGAGGGAGGCTGGGGTATTCCAATTTTGAAACCCTTTAACAAAGATTTGATCTATGAACGCATCAATCAGTCGGAAAATGCCGGGGTTCCTGCTATTGGCATGGATATAGATGGTGCCGGCTTAATTGCTATGAAGCTAGGATTGCCACCCAAGAGCAAAAAAGAACTCAGAGAAATAGTTGCAGCCACAAAACTGCCCTTCATCATTAAGGGAATAATGACAGTTAGGGATGCATTCATTGCCATAGAAGCCGGTGCAAAAGCAATAGTTGTTTCTAACCACGGTGGCAGGGTGTTGGATGATACTCCGGGAACAGCGGTGATATTACCGGAAATAGCTAAAGCAGTCAAAGGTAAAGTTATTCTGCTGGTGGATGGCGGCATTCGCTCAGGGGTAGACATATTAAAAATGTTGGCGCTGGGAGCAGACGGCGTGTTAATCGGCCGTCCATTGGCCATAGGCGTTTTTGGCGGGGGGACAAAGGGAGTAAGAGCTGTGGCGGATCAACTGAAGGATGAACTTTGGCAAGCCATGCTGATGACCGGTTGTGGTGACTTGGAGGAAATTAACGACTCTATTATCTATCAACAAGGAGTGTTCAGAGGATGAAAATTAAGCCAGATTTACTGGAGGTATACGTCATTACTGACCGGGTATTGGCAAGGGGACGTTCTACCCTTGAGGTGGTTCAGGCTATCCTGGCCGGTGAAGGGAAAGTAATTCAACTGCGGGAAAAAGGTATGACCACGAGGGAATTGGTTGAACTGGCAGAAAGAATAAAATCTTTGACAGCTGCCCTGGGGGCAAAATTGATCATTAATGACAGGGTGGATGTGGCCTTGGCAGTTCATGCTGACGGGGTGCATTTAGGGGATGAGGATATGCCCTGTGGGATAGCCAGAAGGATTTTGGGACAAGAGGTAATTATTGGTAAATCCGTGGATACAGTGGCTGATGCCCGCAAGGCAATAGCTGAAGGGGCGGATTATCTTGGAGCTGGAGCGGTCTTTGCTACTGCCACTAAGGAAGAGGCCCCAGCTATTGGAATACAAGGACTATTGGATGTTTGCTCAAGTGTAAATGTACCGGTGGTGGCTATTGGGGGTATAAAGCTGGAAAATGCTGCCCGGGCAATTGGGGCAGGGGCTGCGGGGGTGGCGGTAGTATCGGCAGTTGTAGGAGCGGATGACATCGAGGCAGCCTGCAGGGAGTTAAAGGAGCAGGTGTTGTTGGGAAAGACAATGAGAAGAGGAGTGTCGGATGACAAGAATTTCTCAAATAGGTGAATTTAACTTGATCAAGCTCATTGCCCATGAATTTACCTGTGGAGCTGGAGTGGAGAAGGGCATCGGTGATGATACTGCCGTTCTTAGCTTGACTCCTGGTGCCCGATTGCTGGCATCCAGTGATATGCTGGTAGAAGGAAGGCACTTTCTTTTTGACCAGGTAACCCCTTTTCAATTAGGTTATAAGGCTTTAGCGGCAAATATCAGTGACGTAGCAGCCATGGGGGGAGTTCCCAGATTTGCTTTGTTCTCTACCGGCTGGCCCGAATATGTCACAGTGGAATATGTACAGGAGTTTTATCGAGGAGTTAAATCGTTAGCCGGAAAGCATCAGGTGAGTATCGTGGGTGGTGATACGGTCAACTCTCCCCAGGTGGTGGTGGATGTGACCATACTGGGTGAGACAATGGACAGGCCAGTCTTTCGCAGCGGTGCCCAACCAGGTAATTTATTGGGAGTTACAGGAACCCTGGGGGATTCAGCGGCAGGATTGGCATGGCTGTTGCAGTCGAAGGCTGATTATACCGGTAATCAATTAGAGAGCTGGAAAAATAATGAATCAGCCCTTTCCCTTGTAATTGACAGGCATTTTCTGCCTGAGCCAAGGGTTAAAGCTGGACAGTTGCTGTTGGCCTTAGGGGCTACTGCCATGATGGATGTCAGTGACGGATTGGCCAGTGAAGTAAATCATATTTGTGGTCAGAGCGGAACGGGGGGGATAATTGAGGCGGCTAATATTCCCATATCCCCAGCGGTAAAAGATGTAGCCCGGCTATTGGGTATGGAACCACTGGATTGGGCCCTCTATGGGGGAGAGGATTATGAACTACTGGCAGCCTTTCCCCATGAACAACTAGAGCCTATCAGAAGGGCATTTGCTGAACAGGGGCTTTCTTTTACAGTAATTGGTGAAATTATTAAAGACACAGACAAAATTGTACTGGTAGATTGCCAGGGCCGAAGTTTGCCACTGGTGGCCCGGGGGTTTGATCACTTTCAGCAGCGGGGGAAGGATAATGATTAAAATAGCGATGACTATAGCTGGTTCTGACTCGGTGGGTGGAGCCGGAATTCAAGCGGATTTAAAAACGTTTCAGCGGTTAGAAACTTTTGGGGTCAGTGTGTTGACGGCTATCACGGCTCAAAACACAGTAGGAGTAAACGAGGTATTGTTTTTGCCGACTGAATTGATAGCTAAACAACTGGACTCGGTTTTAGGGGATGTTCCTGTTGATGCTTTAAAAACCGGCATGCTGGCCAACGCCGAAATAGTCAAAGTAGTTGCCGGAAAAGTACGCCAGTACAGCTTAGTTAACCTGGTGGTTGATCCGGTTCTTGTTTCCACCAGTGGTCATCTGCTGCTGGAACAGGAAGCGGTATATACCATGAAAGAGCAGCTTTTTCCGTTAGCTAAAATTGTTACGCCTAACCTGCCGGAGGTTAAGGCCCTGGTGGGTATTCAGGTAGATACAAATGAAGATATGAAAGAGGCTGCCCTGGCTATATGTAGCCTTGGTGCCCAAAATGTGCTGGTTAAAGGCGGGCATAGTACAGGGGAAGCCACCGATCTGTTTTATGACGGCAAGGATTTTCATTTTTTGACGGTCAAGCGGATTGGTGTAGGTAGTGTTCATGGCACCGGCTGTACCCTATCGGCAGCAATTGCTGCCTACCTGGCTAGAGGATACTCGGTGCTTGAGGCAGTTCAGGCAGGTAAAAAATATGTAACGGGAGCAATTGAAACCAGTTTTGCCTTAGGCAAGGGTTCCCGGCTGCTTAATCATGGCTATTAGTAACTATTCAGCAACTTCAGCATACGAAGACAGAAAAATTTTCTAACGAACGTTTGGCGGAGGCTTTTTTGTAATTACTTAGCGAAATTTCCCAAGAAGCTCCATTGTTTGAACGAAGTGAGTTTTGGAGCTTCGGGAAATAAGGTTAGTAATTTAAAAGCCAGAGACTCTAGTGAGTGGAAAATTTCAGGCTTCGCCTTTTGCTGAATAGTTACGGCTATTAAATTTCGCAGCAATTAATCTGCCCTCTAACGGTGGCATTTAAATGTGACCAGTGATATACTAATTGTAAAATGATTGTGTGAAAGGATGTATTATCAGGGAATGGAAGCTGAAAACAATACTTCCAGACTAAATTATGTAAATAAGGTTTTTCATGTAAGCCTATGGGGAAATATTCTCCTATCGGGGTTAAAAGGTGTTATCGGGGTAATGGCCGGCAGTACTGCCATGATTGCTGATGCCCTGCACTCTGTATCAGATGTTTTATCAACGGTGGTTGCTGTGGGTGGTCTGAAGTATGCCCACCGACCTCCTGATGAAGACCATCATTATGGGCATGGGAAAGCAGAAATTATCGCTACCAAAATAGTAGCATTAATTTTAATTATTACTGCCCTGGGGATGGGCTGGGCAGCAGTACAGGTAATTAGACAAGCACAGTTAAATATTCCAGGGGTGCAAGCAGTTTGGGCAGCTATTGTCTCTCTGATTATTAAAGAAGCTATGTTTCAGTATACATTTAGGATTGGACAGCTAATTAAAAGTAATGCCATTATTACTGATGCCTGGCATCACCGTTCGGATGCTTTATCATCCATCGCTGCTTTAATTGGTATAGTTGGGGCTATTTATGGCTTTCCTATTTTGGACCCCTTGGCGGGTCTAGTTGTAGCTATCTTAATTTTAAAAATGGGAATCAAAGTTTACTGGAATTCATTGAAGGACTTAATGGATCCGGCCCCGGATCTGGAAACGGTGAAAAAAATAATTAATGTGGCAGAAAATATAGCAGGTGTAAGAAGTATACAAGACGTGAAAGCGAGGCAAAGTGGACCGGAAATTTTAGTTGATATGAAAATTTGTGTTAATCCGAAAGTTACAGTGGAAACAGGACATGAAATAGCTGCTAACTGTCGGCACAGAATAGTAAAGGAAATAGAAGAGGTAGGGGATGTCATGATTCATGTAAATCCATGCTACCAGATGGAAGTTGTCCACGAATGCAGTGAATGTGAGCGACGACAGAGATTTCAAGAAGAATCAACCTAAAAACAAAAGCATAATTTCCTATCCATGAACAAAAGCACTTCTTGCATTTTTGCATTAGGGAGTGCTTTTGTTCTTTTTAATAATCAAAAAGCATTGGAAAGAACAAGGTGAAATTTTTATTTTTGTGGTCAGAAATAAATTCTAATAGCTTTCACATTATTGGGAAATAATAAAATGGAAACAAGAAGGAATCTTGTTTTGTCAACTTTACTAAGAACAGATAAGGATTTAAAAGGAGGAGGTGAATACAATGGCAATAGACGCTTCCGGCTTTCCGAAGGAACTGGCTCAAAGAATTGCAGATGGACAGAAGCATGGAGTTTCCGATGAAATGATGGTTAAGGGAATAGTTAGCTTAGGCAACCTGTTTAGTCATTTTGTCAAGCCCGATAGCCCTGAAGAAGCACTGCTGAGCAAAATGTGGGACATAGCGACAAATGAAGAAAAGAATATGCTAGCAAGTATTGTATTAAGATTAGGGAAAAGCCAACTCCAGTAGAAATATAGACTTCAAATTAAAAAATGCTCCGATAGCGTTATATGCTATTGGAGCATTTTTTAATCTGCCAATTCGGTTGCTTGAAAAGTATTGATAATTAGCTGGCTGGAGAAATGAATATTTGAGAGGTGGTTATACCCTTAAACAAATCCCGGACAACCTTTTTAGCTTCATCTATATTTACCTGCCAGTACTCAATGCCATTAATAGTCTGAAACGTTCCAGGTAGTGTTTGAGTAACAATATCTGGGGACTCAAATTGCTTTGCCAGGCGAACTATTAGCAACGCATCTGTGATGCTAAAGTTAGTATCAACTGCTGCCTCAAGCTGGGGTAAAAGCTTGGGTAGCTTAATAAAAGTACTTAGCTGGAGAGTTTCATTGGCTATTGCCTTAAGCAGTCTTTGCTGCTGTTCAGTTCTAGTAATGTCCCCTAAGGGATATTCCCGGTAACGGACAAACTGAAGGGCTTTATCTCCATCTAGTAGTTGTTCACCCTTTTTCAGGTGAATTCCTTCTAAAGGGTAGTACATATTGCGATCTACATTGATAGTCACTCCGCCAAGAGTATCAATAATATCTTTGAAACCATCAAAATTTGTATGGATGTAATAATGAATTTCCAAATCTAATAATTCTGCCACAGTTTGTATTGTTAAGTCAGCTCCGCCGTATGCATAAGCAGCATTTAACCTATCATAACCTCTGCCGGGAATTGCTACTCTGGTATCCCTGGGAATTGATAGAATGGCCATTTGCTTTGACTTCTCCTCAAGGCTAATCAGCATGATGGTATCAGTTCGTGATCTCCCCTCTCCGGGTCTAGCATCATCCCCTAAAACCAAAATATTAGTTCGTTCCGGCAGAATAATTTTTTCAGTTTCTGATGATGAAGAAGGCGGAATATTTGTAGACAGGGGGCTAAGATCTTTTGATAAATAAAAAGCAAAAATAAGGAAGAATATTATCAGACTGATTACAAACAGGAACAGGCATATTTTTTTGTAATCATGCAATGCTATCACCCCTTTCTTATTACTTTAACTCTAGCCAACTGATTTGACAAGCTAATGAAACTGCTTTACTTTATTTACCAAATGATCAATATATTAATCTGTTGCATTTCTCTATTTACAAGGGGGATTCCTGCAAACCTTAGATAATAATCTTGACATCTAAACCAAAATTTACTAGAATTAATACCATACAGGGGTATTTGATTACCTCAAATACTGAAAGGAATGACAATAATGCCAAATCCCATTGCCTTTGAAATTGGCCCGGTAGCAGTTAGGTGGTATGGAATATTAATTAGTATGGCAATTCTGATTGGAACCATCCTCGTTTTAAAGCAGGCGGAGCGGTTGAAACTAGACCAGGATAAAATTTTAAACTTAATTATTATCGTGTTGCCCGCAGCTTTTATTGGAGCCAGGGCTTGGTATGTTATTTTTAGCTGGGGCTATTATAGCGTCAATCCGGAGCAAATCTTGCAAATTTGGCATGGAGGACTGGCCATTCATGGAGGGCTGTTTGGCGGTGTCTTAGCCGGATATTTTTACTCCAGGGCTGTCGGTTTTAACTTTTGGCAGTTGGCAGATATTTTTGCCCCCAGCCTTATCCTGGGGCAAGCAATTGGCCGATGGGGCAATTACTTTAACCAGGAGGCTTATGGTTATGAGACAAACCTTCCCTGGGCGATGTTTATTGACGGGGCTTACAGGCATCCCACCTTCTTATATGAATCATTATGGAATCTAGGGGTATTTGCCTTTTTAATCTGGTGGAGAAGAAAAAAGAACTTGGTAATAGGGGAGATTTTCCTGGCTTATGCTGTACTTTACTCAGTAGGAAGAGTTATTATAGAAAGTTTTCGCACTGACAGCTTGATGTTTGGGCCGCTGAGAACAGCCCAGGTGATAAGTATTTTGGTAATTATTGTGGGGATGAGTATGATAATATTATGGAGAAAAAAAGCTCCAGCAGTTCAGGAAACATTATCTAAGTCAAAAAGGAAAAGCAAGAGATAGTTACTGCCAAAAAAAAAAATAATCAGAAATATTTCAAAACTACTTTTAGCCGAAAATTGCATTTGTAACGTGACTTAATGACTCCATGTTGGTAGTTGAAAAATAATTATTATCGGGAGGAGTCTTTTTGGACGTAAAGCTTAATGAGAAAAAAGCAATTAAGAGTAGACTGGCGAAAAAGACAGTAAGCAAAGCCGAAAGCCTAAGTAGAGAACTAGAAAAACTGCTGGTTGGAAGGTCTTTTGAAGAGACGGCAAGTGCAATTCGTGAGTTGATAGATAAAGAATTAGACGGAAGCGAATTTATAGTTCTGGTGGATCGGGAAGGAATGGCGCTTATTCACACCAATCGCTTGCGTGAAGGAGTCCTATTTAATGACCAGGTAGGATTAAAGGCTGCCGGTACGAATAGTCCATTAGCCCAGGTATATTATCGAAATACGGGTGAAGTTTTGATAGACGGGACGTGTCCGGTTTTGGTAGGGGGTCGGCATCTTTACAGTTTGCGAGTCGGGCAGCTTCTGGTTCAACAAAAAATATTCAGCAAAATACTTACCGCAGTTATGGTACCTGTTTTCATCACATTTAGTTTGCTTTATGCTCTTGGGTATATAGAAATAAGTGCTGCTTGGATACCCCTAGTAGTTTCCTTAGTGGGAGTAAGTTTTTCTTTCTGGCTTAACCGGCATTTTCAAAGTGTTGTTCTGGATATAAAACAGGGATCGAAAGCTATTGCCGGTGGTGATTTAACTGCCATTATCACTCCAAAGGCTAAAGATGAGCTAGGCCACTTGGCCTATGAAATGAATAAAGTGACCTTAGGGCTAAAGAGTATAGTGGCAGAGATAAGTGCTGCAGTGGGCAAAGTGATGGCTGCTGGAGAAGCACATATTCATGCAACTTCTGAGGTAGCTAGGTCTTCTGAACAAATTAGTGCTTCCATGGAGAAAATGGCTGCAGGCGCTAGGGAACAATCTGAGGCTGTCCTAGATGCATCCCAGTTGGCAAATAAGATTGACATGGTTATGGAGCGGCTATATACCAATAGTAATCATGCTGTAGTACTTACTAAAGAAGTAACTGACAAGGCAGGTGCTGGGCTGGAAGCTATTAGTCAATCTACCCGGCAGATGGATATAATTAAAAGGACAGTAAATGATTCAAGTATCTCTATTGGAGAGTTGGAGGGAAAATCTAAATTAATTGGTAAGATAATTGAAGCAATAACGAATATTGCTGATCAAACTAATCTGCTGGCACTTAATGCAGCAATTGAAGCAGCTAGGGCAGGAGAGCACGGCCGGGGGTTTGCTGTAGTGGCCGAAGAGGTGCGCAAGCTAGCTGAACAATCTTCTGCCTCAGCAGAAGAAATAATGAAAATAATTACTGAAACCCAAGCTAAAATGAAGGAAGTAGTCATAGCTATGGAGGAAGGAAATCAACAGGTTTTGCGAGGGACAGGAGTAATTTCCGAAACAGGTAATATCATGAGCCAAATTATGCAGGCTGTAGAACAAGCCACTAGCCAAATAGAGGTAAATGCCCAATTAACCAAGGAAATCAGTAATTCCAGCAAAGCTATGTTTGCTGATATGGGAAAATGCCTTGACATCTCTGAAAAAACCAGTGAGGTTGCTGAGCAGATAGCCCAGTTGCTAGAAGGACAGCTAGCTGCTTCTGAAGAAATCGATGCCAGTGCCAATGATATGTTTGGTTTGGCTGAGCAGTTAAAATTAATGGTTCAGCGCTTTAAAGTTGACTAAGCTATTAAATTGACTAAGCGTAACTATTCAGTAGTCAGTAGCCAGTAGTCAGAATTCAGAATAAAAAACGGATAATACTACAGCAATAGGACCTCAGAGCCTAGTAGCCTAGGAAA
>Ga0208490_100900_pt1 | contig 13915 bp, 14 predicted proteins | sample SubbioAug_CSWold_FD_184818 | JGI IMG/M metagenome (GOLD analysis project Ga0208490, IMG submission 184818) | Serpentinite rock and fluid subsurface biosphere microbial communities from McLaughlin Reserve, California, USA - CR11Aug_CSWold (SPAdes) | ecosystem: Environmental > Terrestrial > Deep...
CCCGCCGGTGGACGGGTACCTGGCCGGCCTGCGGCGGCTGTGCGACGACCACGGCGCGCTGCTCGTCTTCGACGAGGTCATCACCGGGTTCGGCCGGCTGGGCGCGCCGTTCGCCTCCCACCTCTACGGGGTGGTCCCGGATGCGATGACCTTTGCCAAGGGGGTGACGTCGGGCTACCAGCCGCTGTCGGGCGTCGTCGTGTCGGCGGCCATGGCGGCGTCGCTGGCCGAAGACGAGTCCTGGATGCTGCGCTCCGGGTACACCTACTCGGGCCACCCGGCCGCCTGCGCGGCAGCGGTCGCCAACCTCGACGTGCTGGAGCGCGACGCTTTGGTGGCGCGCGCCGGCCGCATCGGCGACCGGCTGGGACCGGCGCTGGCCTCCATGGTCGACGACGGCCTGGTCGAGGCGGTCCGGGGCGTCGGCGCGATCTGGGGTGTCGAGCTGGGTGAGGACGCGGTGCCGGTCCGCGACCGGTTGCTGGCCGCCGGCGTGGTGGTCCGCCCGATCGGTCAGGCGCTCGCGATCTGCCCGCCGCTCATGATCCCCGACGACGACCTCGACGCCATCGTCGACGCCATCGCTGCCGACCGCATCGGACACCGCACCTGATGGCCTGGCTCCTGCTCCTCGTCGCCGGACTCCTCGAGGTGGCGTGGGCGACCGTGCTGCCCACCACCAACGGGCTCACCCGCCTGGTCCCGACCGTGACCTTCCTGGCCCTGCTCGTCGCCAGCATGGTGGCGCTGGCCAAGGCCGCCGAGGTGATCCCCATCGGCACCGCCTACTCCGTGTGGGTCGGCATCGGCATCGTCGGTGCGGCGATCGTCGGCATCGTCGTCCACGACGACCCGGCCAACCCCGGTCGCGTGTTCTTCCTCTGCCTCATGGTGCTGTCGATCGTCGGACTCAAGCTCACGAGCGCGACCTCCTGACGGCAACCCGGTTCTTGGACACGAGTGTTGCCAGTGACCAGAATCGCCCCATGACGACCCAGTCGACCGATGGACCCCGCTTCGACATCGCCCAGCCGGAGTTCTGGCGACGGCCGCTGCAGGCGCGCATGGACGACTTCGCGGTGATGCGGGCGAAGGGCCCGTTCTGGACGTCGACCATCGAGGACACGCTCGGCCTCATGGGCGGGGACGTCGAGTTCCACGCCGTCACCACCTACGACGAGGTCGTGGAGATCAGCCGCCGGCCCAAGGTCTTCTGCTCGGGCCAGGGCGCGGTCGCCATCCCCGACATGCCCATCGAGGCGCTGGAGTTCTTCGGCTCCTTCATCAACATGGACGACCCCCGCCACGCCCGCCAGCGGGGCATCGTCTCCCGGGCGTTCACGCCGCGCCGGCTCGAGTCGGTGCTCGACTCGGTCGAGACCATCTGCACCGAGGTCATCGACGACTTCTGCGAGCAGGGCGAGGTCGACCTGGTCAAGGCGATGTCGTCGCCGTTCCCGCTGCTCGTGATCTGCGACATGATGGGCATCCCCCGGTCCGAGTTCAAGACGGTGCTCGACGCCACCAACGTCATCCTCGGCGGTGGCGACCCGGAGTTCGTGGGCGAAGACGTCATGGGCGCGCTGTTCGGCGCCGGCATCACCCTCACCGGTCTGCTGCACGAGGTCGCCGAGGACCGGCGCAAGAACCCGAAGGACGACCTCACCACGGCGCTCATCACGGCCGACATCGACGAGGAGACGATGACCCCCGAGGAGCTCGGTGCGTTCTTCATCCTCCTCGCCGTCGCGGGCAACGACACGACGCGGACGGCCATCAGCTACGGCATGCAGTTCCTCACCGAGCACCCGGAGCAGCGCCGCATCTGGCAGGACGACCTCGAGGGCGTCACCGCGACGGCCGTCGAGGAGATCGTCCGCTACGCGTCGCCGGTGGTGTTCATGCGCCGCACGGCCACCGAGGACGTCACCCTGGCCGGGCGCGACTTCTCCGCCGGCGAGCGCTTCGTCATGTTCTACGGCGCGGCCAACCGTGACCCCGCCCACTTCGACGACCCCGAGGTGTTCGACGTCCGCCGCGACCCGAACCCCCACGTCGGCTTCGGCGGCCCAGGCCCGCACTTCTGCCTCGGCGCCCACCTCGCCCGGCGCGAGCTGGCCGTGGCCTGGCGCCAGCTGCTCACCCGCCTGCCCGACCTCGAGGCGACCGGTCCGCCGGAGTACCTCGAGGCAGCCGGCATCCCGCTCGTGGGTGGCATCAAGCGCTACCCCGTGCGGTTCACACCCACCGCCCCGGTGGGCCGGGCCTAGATTCGACCGACGACGGGCCGCGCCGGGGACGTGCGGCCACCATCTGACAGGAGCTCCGTGGCAACGACGACCCAGATCCCGATCGTGGACTACCTGGTGCTGGGCGATGACCCGCACCTGGTGGCCAGCGAGTGCACGTCCTGCGGGGCGCGCTTCTTCGACCGGCGCAACGCCTGCGCCTCGTGCTTCGGCACCGACTTCACCCCGGTCGACGTGCCCACCGAGGGCACGCTGCGCTCGTTCACCATCGTGACCTTCGCCGCCCCCGGCGTGCCCGTGCCCTTCGTGGCCGGCATCGTCGACGCCGGCGGCACCAGCGTGCGCACGAACATCATCAACGTCGAACCCGACGACGAGCACGTGAAGCTCGGCATGGCGGTCCGCCTGGCGACCTACTCGCTCGGCACCGACGACGACGGCACCGAGGCCATCGGCTTCGGCTACGAACCGAAGGCCTGAGGGGGCAACGACATGAGCAGCGACGACATCTACATCCTCGGCATCAACATGACCCAGTTCGGGAAGCACCCGGACAAGGACGTGGTCGACCTCGGCGCCGAGGCCGCCATGGCCGCCCTCGCCGACGCCGGCGTCACCATGGGCGAGATGGGCATCCTCGCCGCCGGCAACCTGATGGGCGGCGGCGGCTTCGGCCAGCAGCTCCAGAAGCAGATCGGCCAGACCGGCATCCCGGTGTTCAACGTGACCAACGCGTGCGCCACCGGCGCCACCGCGCTGCGCACGGCGATCATGGCCATCAAGGCCGGCGAGTGCGACATGGGCCTGGCCGTCGGCGTCGAGAAGCTGGCCGGCGCCGGCCTGCTCGGTGGCGGGGGCGGGGGCAAGAAGTCCGACGAGCACAAGTGGGAGCCCTCGGGCCGCTTCGGCGCCGTCGCCGGCGTCGACGGCCGCATCGGCACGGCCGCCATGCCGGGCACCTTCGCCCAGGTCGGCATGGAGTACCTGCACGAGCACCAGTACGGCGGCGAGGCCTTCGAGCTGTTCGCGAAGATCAGCGTGAAGAACCACAAGCACTCGACGCTGAACCCGCTGGCCGCCTACACCAAGGAGATGACCCTCGAGCAGGTGATGGGCGACCTGATGATCGCCTACCCCAACACCCGCCCGATGTGCTCCGCCAACTGCGACGGCGGCGCCGCTGCGGTGGTGGTGTCCGGGGCGAAGCTGAAGACGCTCTCCAAGGAGCAGCAGCGCCGGGCCGTCAAGGTGTCGGCGTCGGTGCTCACCTCCGACCCGTGGCAGGAGGCCTGCCAGGTGCTGCCCGACGTGAACACCCTCACGCGGGTCGCGGCCAAGCAGGCCTACGAGCAGGCCGGCGTCGGCCCCGAGGACCTCGACCTGGTCGAGCTCCACGACTGCTTCGCCACCGCCGAGCTCGTCCACTACGACAACCTCATGCTGTGCGAGGAGGGCGGGGCCGTCGACTTCTTCGAGTCCGGCGCCCCGTGGCGCGACGGCACGACCCCGGTGAACGTCTCCGGCGGCCTGCAGTCCAAGGGCCACCCGATCTCGGCCACCGGCATCGCCAACATCTGGGAGGTCTGCCACCACCTCCGCGGCGAGGCCGGCGACCGCCAGATCGAGGGTGCCAAGGTGGGCCTGGCCCACGTCATCGGCCTCGGCTCGGCCTGCGGTGTCCACATCCTCGAGTCCAGCGCTGCGTAGATCCTGACCCCCGCCTGACGTCCCCGGGGGGTGGGTGTCAGGCGGGGGCAGCCAGGACCGCGTCGGCGCAGCGGCGCCCCGAGAACATCGCGCCCTGGATCGAGCCCGTGTCGCGGTGATCGCCGCACACCCACACCCCGGGCCGCACGGCCACCGCCTGCTTCGGCGCGAACGGGGGTGACTGGTCCGGCTGGCCGTGGGCGATGGCGTCGGTGCGCAGGTGCTCCCAGCCCTCGACCTGGGCGCCCCACCAGGCGCGCAGCTGGGACCGGACCGCCGGCTCCAACGAGTCGTCGGCCTGCCCGGGTACCGCCGCCGCCACGAGCGCTCGTCCCCGTGGCGCGTACGCCGGGGCCACGTTGCTCATCACCGCCACGTTCCGAGCGGGTCCGGCGCCGTCGAGGATCACGAGGCGGTCGTCGATCGGGGGTTCCGGAGCGCTGAACCACACGCACGACGCGGCGCGGGACCCGACCGGGGGGAGGTCGAGCAGGCGGGCTGCGGCGGGGCCCTCGGCGGCCACCACGACGTGCGCGGCGGTGACGACCTCACCATCGGCCAGCTCGACCCGACCCGGCGCCACGCGGCGCACGGGCGCCCCGCAGCGCACCGTGCCCGCCGGCAGGCCACCCGCCAGCTGGTGGGGGATCTCCTCCATGCCGAGCGCCGGCACGGCCGAGTCGCCCCGGGCCAGGCAGCGGAACACGACGTCGAACATGCGCCGGCTGGTGCCGAGCGAGGGGTCGAGCTGGATGCCGCCCACCAGCGGTGCGAAGAACCGCGCCACCATGTCGCTCGAGAACCCCTCGGCCTCCAGTGCCGCGGCCGTGGTGATGTCCTCGCCCCGCAGGAGCTCGGGCGCCGAGGTCGCCAGCAGGCGCCGGCGGAGACGGGCGACCCGCAGCTTGTCGGCGATCGATCCGATGGGGGCGAGGGCGCTGCGCAACCCGGCGACCGGGGCTCGGAACGGGTCGACCACCCGGTGGAACCGGTCGCCGACCCGGACCAGCGCGCCGGGGTCGAAGGCCCGGAGGTCGAGGGCGTCGACGTCGAGGTGGCGGGGCAGCTCGGGGTAGTCGGTGAGCAGCACCTGGAACCCCCGGTCGAGGCGGTGGCCGTCGACGATGTCGGTGCGCACGCGACCACCGGGCGCGTCGGAGGCCTCGAGCACGACGACCGATCGACCGCCGGAGACCAGGGTGCGGGCGGCGACGAGGCCGGCGAGCCCGGCACCCACGATGACGACGTCGGGCTGGTGCGGGTTCGGGGTGCCGGGCACGGAGGGACCGTAGCGAGGGTGCCGGCTCCGGGGACCGCGACCCGTCGCGGCGCGCGACGATGGGGCGGTGGAGACCACCCGCATCGACCGCTGGCTGTGGGCCGTGCGGATCTACAAGACCCGCTCGGACGCCACCAAGGCGTGCAGCGGTGGGCACGTGGTGATCGACGGGCGGACGGCGAAGCCGGCCCTGAAGGTCAAGGTCGGCGACCGGGTGCACGCCCAGGTCGGTCAGCGGCAGCGCATCCTCGAGGTGGCCGAGATCATCGACAAGCGGGTCGGGGCCCCGGTCGCCGTCGAGTGCTACGTGGACCACAGCCCGCCACCGCCCGAGCGGCCGCAGCAGGCGCTGTTCGGTGTGCGCGACCCGGGGGCGGGCCGGCCCACCAAGCGCGACCGTCGCCAGCTGGACCGGGAGCTCGGCCGCCGGCGCTGACCCTCGATCTGCGCTGCGTCCGCGGCCTCTATGGTGGCGAGATGGCTTCGTTCCACGACCTCGAGATGCGGTCGATCACCGGTGAGCAGATCCCCTTCTCCACGTTCCGCGACAAGGTCTGCCTCGTCGTCAACGTGGCCAGTGAGTGAGGGCTGACGCCCCAGTACGCAGGTCTGCGTGCGCTCCAGGAAGACTTCGCCGACCAGGGCTTCACCGTCCTGGCCTTCCCCTGCAACCAGTTCGGCAAGCAGGAGCCCGGCACCGACGCCGAGATCCTCGAGTTCGCCACGTCGAAGTACGACGCCAACTTCCCGATGTTCTCCAAGATCGAGGTGAACGGCGAGGGGGCGTGCGAGCTCTACGCGCTCCTCAAGGACAGCCAGCCCGGCGAGGGTGAGACCAGCGACATCACGTGGAACTTCGAGAAGTTCCTCGTCGGCCGGGACGGCAGCGTCGTGGCCCGCTGGTCACCGATGACGACCCCGGAGGAGATCCGGGAGCTGCTCCCCACCTACCTGTAGGTGCCGCGTGCCCCACCCGGGGGGCACTGCGGGTAGGGTGGTGGACGAGCTGGTCGTCCACCGTTTCGGTGCACGGCTCGATCCGGTCGAACGCCACGGCCGAGAAGGTCGCCCTCGCAGCGCGACAGCTCGTGACCCATCGGGTCGGCTTGGCGGATGGAATGGGGTGCACGGGGCGGCGCGGGTCGCCGGTGCCCGCATCGAACGGAGAACACGATCACCAGCACCACCTTGTCGCCGGAGGCAGTCCCTGCCGTCCTCCCGCGCGACTTCGAGGACATCGTGCAGGCGCACCTCGACGGACGCGACACCGCGTCCCAGCGCGCCGTGCTCGACCGCTTCCGGGACGACTGGGTGCGCGTGCTGTACCGGTTCCTCGACCGGGCCGATCGGGTCATCGAGGACACCCGCCGCAGCGTTCGCGGTCCCGAGCGCATGGCGATCATCGAGGACTTCGACCGCGAGGCGTTCCGGATCGACGAGGTGCTCACCGAGCTGGTGGGCCCGCCCACCGAGGACGAGCTCCAGCCCGACAGCGCCCAGCGCAAGCCCAAGGGTCGCCCGGCTGCGGTCGCTCCGGCACCGGTGGAGCCGGGCACGACCGAGCTGCAGCTGACCTGGGAGCCGGGCTCGATCATCGCCTGGGCCGCGGGCAAGGACGCCACCGCCGACACCGTCGCCGGGGTCCGGGCCCGGCTCGAGGCCGTCGGCGGGGGTTCCGTCCCGTGGGAGGACCACCGCCCGATCAAGCTCCCGGACGGGTCCAAGGCCGAGACGGTCCGGGCACCGCTCGGTGCCGCCCTCGGCTGGCTCGTGTCGATGCGCCGCACCCCCGAGGACGCCGACGTCGGCGTGTCGGTGCCGTGGCTGGGCCTCACCGCCGCCATGGCCGTGCGCCTCGCTGCCCAGGGTCGCATGGTGCCGCGCCTGCGCAAGCTCCGTCGCCGAGACGAGGCCGGCGCCAAGGACATCTCGACCTTCCAGGTGGACTGGGAGCCGGTGCTCATCGACCCGGATGCCATCACCGAGCTGGCCGCCGCCCGCCCCACCGCCGCCGCCGCAACCGGCAACCGCCAGGACGGCCGGGCCTTCACCCAGTCGGTCCTGTCCGACCTGCTCGGCACGATCTGCGAGATGGCCGCCGAGCGCCTCGAGGTGCCGGCCCCGCCGCCCGACCCCCGGTCGCGCAGCGACGTGGCCGAGACCGTGCTGGCCCGCCTCGACGGCAAGCCCTTCGATGCGCCCACCCGGGCCGGCGCCGAGCTGGTCCGTCGCCTGGACCAGTGGTCGTCGCCGGTCACCGGCACCGCCAAGCTGGCCCTCACCATCCGCCTCGACCCGCCCGACGAGGGCAACGCCTGGCACTGCGCCGTCCTGGCCCCCGGCACCGACGACGTGCTCGAGCCCGTCGAGGTGGCGATGGTCAACTCCTCCAACACCAGGTCGCGCGAGATGAAGGCGCAGCTGGCCCGGGTCGAGAAGCTGTTCCCCGAGCTCAGCCGCCCCGGCGGCCGCCGTCGTGGCGAGGTGATCCTCTCCCAGGAGGAGGCCTGGCAGCTGATGTCGCACACGGGCGACGTGCTGCGTGCGTCCGGGTTCGACGTCCAGGTGCCGCTGCTGTCGCGCCGCAAGCCCTCGCCGGGCCTGCGGCTCACCGCCGACGAGGCCCAGGAGTCCGTGGTCGGTGCCCAGCAGCTGGCCAACGTCCGCTGGTCGGTCGTGTTCGACGGCGTCGAGCTCACCGCCGAGGACATCCGGCGCCTGGCCACCCAGGCCCGCCCCCTCATCAAGACCGGCGACACGTGGGTCGAGGTCGACAAGGCCGATCTGCGCGAGGCCGCCGCCGCGCTGGCGGAGCGAGCCGACAAGACCCGCCTCACGGGCGCCGACATGCTCCGCCAGGCCCTCGGCCTCGAGGGCTCGCCCCTCGCCGGCGGCATCCAGATCACCGGGGCCGGGTGGGCCGCCGACCTGCTCCGCAGCGCCTCCCAGGTCTCCGAGGACACCGTCTCGGCCACCCCCGAGGGGTTCGACGGCGAGCTGCGCCACTACCAGGCCGAAGCCGTCGCCTGGCTGCAGTTCCTCGACGGCGCCGGCCTCGGCGGTTGCCTGGCCCTCGACATGGGCCTCGGCAAGACGCCGACCATGCTCGCCCACATCGCGGCCACCGCGACCAAGGGCCCGACCCTCGTCGTCGCCCCGCCCGCCGTCGTCGGCAACTGGGCCAACGAGGCCCGCAAGTTCACCAAGCGGCTCCGGGTCGTGGTCCACCACGGTCAGAACCGGACCAGCCCGCGCGGCATCCCGAAGATGATCGAGAAGGCCGACGTGGTCATCACCACCTACGGCACCGCCGTCCGCGACGTCGCCGCCCTCGAGAAGGTCGAGTGGGGCAAGGTCGTGCTCGACGAGGCCCAGGCCATCAAGAACCCCACCTCCGACACCGCCCAGCAGCTGCGCCGCATCGAGGCCCGCAGTCGCATCGCCCTCACCGGCACGCCCATCGAGAACGGCCTCGGCGACCTCTGGGCCATCATCGACTACTGCAACCCCGGCCTCGTGGGCGGCCGAGCCCAGTTCATCGCCCAGCTCTCGCCGAGCGGCACGGGCAAGGACGGCGCCGAGTCGGCCCTCAAGGCCCTGAACGGCATCCTCGTGTTCCGCCGCACCAAGTCCGAGCCGGCCATCGCCGCCGAGCTGCCGGACCGCATCGACGAGCTCGACCACTGCGCGATGACCAAGGAGCAGATCGGGCTGTACCAGGCCGTGCTCGACCGCCTCGTCATCGACACGAGCACCGAGGACTCCCCGCAGAAGAAGGGCGCGGTGCTGGCGGCCATCACCGCCCTCAAGCAGATCTGCAACCACCCCGAGGCGTACCAGCCCACGGGGGAGCCGCTCGACGGCCGCTCCGGCAAGCTCACCCGGCTCAACGAGATCGTCGAGTCGGTGTTCGAGTCGGGCGAACGGGTCCTCATCTTCACCCACTTCGCCACCTGGGGCGACAAGCTGGCCCGGTACCTGACCGACCGCCACGGGCTGCCGATCGCCTGCTACCACGGTGGCCTCGGCCGTGGCGCCCGTGACGAGCTGGTCAAGACGTTCCAGAACGGCACCGGCCCCGGGGCCATGGTGCTGTCGCTGAAGGCTGGCGGCACCGGGCTCAACCTGACCGCCGCCAACCACGTGGTCCTCTACGACCGCTGGTGGAACCCGGCCGTGGAGGACCAGGCCCGCGACCGCGTCTGGCGCATCGGCCAGAAGAGCACGGTCATCGCCCACCGCCTGGTCTGCCCGGGCACCGTGGACGAGCGGGTCGAGGAGGTCGTGGCCGGCAAGCGGCGCATCGCCGACCTGGTCCTGCCCAAGTCCTCGAGCATCGGCGACCTCGACGCCCACCAGCTCCAAGCGGCCCTCGGCATCGACCCCGACCTGCTGCTCACCGACGACGACGAGCCAGGGGAGGCGGCATGAGCCCGAACGGATCGAGCAACGGCCAGAACGGGGGCGCCAACGGCGACGCCGGCGGTCGCAAGCGACGGAACCGCAAGCGCCGCAACCGCTCCACGGCGAAGGCCACGGCGGAGTTCTGGGGCGAGCACGAGGACCTGCCCGAGCCCCGCGACGACATCCGCATCACCAAGGACCCCTCCGCCGTGGTGCGCTCGCTCGGCCGTCCGCCGCTGCCCGGCCAGGAGCAGGCGTCGGAGGCCTACTTCGCGGCCGTCTACGCCCGTGCCGTCGGCCTGTCCAGCGCGCTGGCCGCCGCCGGCGAGCTGATCGAGCCCGAAGAGCTGCTCGAGGGCTGACCGCCCCGTGCCCGAAGCCGCCGAGGTGGCGGTCGCCGCCACCCAGCTCCACCGGGTCGCCGCCGGGCGGACCCTGCGGTCGCTCCCCGTCACCCATCCCCGCACCGTCCGCCACACCGACCCTGCCGCACTCGAGCACCTCGTCGGCGAGGTGGTCGCCGGCGTGCGCAGCCACGGCAAGTGGATCGTCGTGGACCTCGCCGGCGCCGACGACGCCCTCGGGATCCACCTGCGGATGAGCGGCCAGCTCCTCGTGGCCGAGCCCGGCACGCCCCACCCCGACCGCCACGTCCACGCCACCCTCCACCTCTCCGAGCCGAGAATTTCGACAGCTGGTCAGGAGGGTGCTGACCAGCTGTCGAAATTCTCCGTGGGGGAGGGGCCGGTGGAGGTGTGGTTCCGGGATCCCCGGACGTTCGGCGAGCTACGGGTGCTGCCGGGCGGGGTCGCCCCCGTGGCGCCGGACCTGTTCGACCCCGCCGTCACCGGCGCCGGCCTGCGCGTGCTGGCCGCCCGCCGGCGGGTCGGCGTGAAGGCGGTGCTGCTCGACCAGACGCTGGGCGTGGCCGGCATCGGGTCGTACCTCGCCGACGAGGCGCTGCACCGGGCCGGCATCGACCCGACCGCGCCCGCCGGCGAGCTGGCCACCTCGGCGTGGGACCGGGTCCTGGCCGCCGCCCGGGCCATCGCGGTGGACTCCACGGCCGCCGGCGGGGTCACGCTCGAGGACGAGGGCTGGGTCGACCTGTGGGGTCGTCCCGGCACCTACGCGGACCGGCTGCAGGTCCACGCTCGCTCGGCCTGCGCGGCGTGCGGGACGCCGACGAGCGCCGCAGTCGTGGGTGGCCGTCGGGCCCGCTGGTGCCGGCGCTGCCAGCACCCCCGCCGTCGACGCTGACGGCTACTCGGCCATGCGCTCCAGGGGGACGACCTTGCCCCGGTCGATCGACACCCAGTCGCGTGCCTCGAGGTAGGGCCGGAACGACTGCGCGATGAACCGACCGTCGGCTGCGGTCTTGGGTCGCTGCAGCTCGTAGAGGTGGGGGAACTCGAGCCAGGCGGTGACGGCGTGCCACAGGCGCAGGACGGCCTCGCCCTCGGTGGGCGGCTCGATGACCACCGGGCCGAAGAGGCACTGCCCGTCGGGGAAGAACAGCGTGGGCACGCCGTAGCCGCCGGCGGCGACGACCTTGTCGTGCTCGGTGCGGACCTCGTCGTGCGTGGTCGGGTCGGCGATGGCCTCGTCGACCAGACCCGGGTCGAGGCCGAGCTCATGCAGCAGGTGGCGGGCGACCTCGGGATCATGGGGCTTCTGGCCCTCCTCGTGCAGGGCCCGTCCCGCCCGCTCGTACCAGGCGTCGAGCTCGGCCATGTCACGCCGGCGCAGCAGGGCCCCGATGCGCATCATCGACCAGCCGTAGGACCACTCCCGCTCCCACGGGTGCTTCTTGCCGTCGACGCGGTTGATCTCCTCGAGCGAGAAGAACCGCCAGGTGATGTCGAGGCCGGTCTGGTCGCGCACGGCCCGGATCCACTTCGACGTCTGGTGGGCGAACGGGCACATGACGTCGAAGTGGAAGTCGACGGCGGTCGGGGGGGTCGGCGCAGCCATGACGGGGAGGGTACCGGCGCCCGGTGCTGGCGCTCCCGGTGCCAGATGCCGGTACCCTCCGGGCATGTCCGGCACGCCGAGCGCGGCCGAGGAGCGGCTCGCCCGCATCGCGGAGGCCCAGGCGCTGCTGGCGCGGGTGAGCCACCGGCTCGGCCCCAGCCTCGAGCTCGAGACGACGGTGAAGGCGGTCCTGGCCGCCATGCGCGAGCTGGTCGACTTCCGTGGCGGGAGCGTCTGCCTGGTCGAGCGTGGCGCGGTGCGCATCGCTGCGGCGGATCCGCCGGTGTCGGCCGAGGTCCTCGACGTCCGGCTCCCCGTGGGCACCGGCATCGGTGGTCGGGTGGTGGCGACCGGCGAGACGATCTACGTGCCCGACCTCGACGCCGACGACCGGGTCGATCCGGAGGTCCGGCGCACGGGGTCCAACGCGGGGATGGTCAGCTTCCTGGCCGTTCCACTCGTCTGCCTCGGCCGGCCGATCGGGCTCCTGCAGGTGGACAGCGCCGACCGCGACGCCTTCGACGCCATCGACATCATGTTGCTCGAGGGCCTGGCCGCCCAGACGGCCACCGCGATCGAGTCCGCCCGCCAGACCAGCGAGCGCGAGCACGTCGAGGCCCTCAAGCACGGCTTCATCAACCTGGTGAGCCACGAGCTGCGCACGCCCTTGACGATCGCCACCGGGATGGTGCACACGTACCGCAACCAGCACCCCGACGTCGAGGACGAGGACGGTCTGCTCGATCGGGCGGGTGCGGCCCTCGCCCGGCTGGCGCGCCTCATCGAGGAGCTCATCGTGATGAGCGAGCTGGGTGCGGGGGCCGTCCGGGTCTCGGCCGACTCGGTCCGGATGCGCGCGCTCGTCGACGACGTCGTCCGCGCCAGCGCGGACCCGTCCGCCGTGACCGTCCGCTGCGACGGGGCGGAGACCTGGACCACCGACGCCCGGCTCGTCCGGATCATGCTCGGCGCCCTGCTCGAGAACGCGATCCTCTACGCCGGTGCCGCCGAGATCGTGGTCGCCGACGGGGCCATCGAGGTGCGCGACGAGGGGCCGGGCCTGCCCGACGACGTGCTCGACCACCGGGGGGAGACCTTCACGCGCTCGGTGCGCAACCCGACGACGGTCTCCGGTCTCGGGCTCGGGCTGAGCATGGTGGCGGCCATGGTCGGTGAGCTCGACGGCGAGCTCACGGTCGACTCCCGGCCCGGCGAGGGGACCACGGTGCGGGTCCGCCTCTCCGGCGGCTGATCAGCCCTGCTGGAGGGCCGCGATGGCGTCGGCCTGGGCCAGCGTCTGGCGGGCCTGGTCGACGTGCAGGTTCTCGATCATGCGACCGTTCACCGTGACCACGCCGCGACCGTCGCGCTCGGCCTCCTCGAAGGCGGCGATGATCTCGCGGGCTGCGGCGACCTCGCCGTCGGACGGTGCGAACACCTCGTTGCACGGGTCGAGCTGGCTCGGGTGGATCAGCGTCTTGCCGTCGAAGCCCATCTCCTTGCCCTGACGGCACTCGGCGAGGAAGCCCTCGGCATCGGTGATGTCGTTGTAGACGCCGTCGAGGATGACCTTGCCGGTGGCCCGGGCGGCGAGCAGGCACAGCCCGAGGCCGGTGAGCAGCGGCTGGCGTCCGGGGACGTGCTGGGCCCGCAGCTCCTTGGCCAGGTCGTTGGTGCCCATGACCAGCACGGTGAGGCGCTCGGAGCAGCCGGCGATCTCCTCGGCGTGCAGCATGGCGACCGGGGTCTCGACCATGGCCCAGATCTTGGTGCGGTCAGGTGCGCCGCCCGCCTCGAGGGAGGCCTCGATGGACCGCACGTCGTCGACCGAGTCGATCTTGGGGATCACGATCGCGTCCGGGCCGGCCTTCGCGATGGCGGCCACGTCGTCGGCGTGCCATTGGGTGTCGAGGCCGTTGGCGCGGATGGCGATCTCGCGCATGCCGTACTCGCCCGAGGATGCCGCGGCGCACACGCGGTCGCGAGCCTCGGCCTTGGCGTCGGGGGCGACGGCGTCCTCGAGGTCGAGGATCAGCGCGTCGGCGGACAGGCCCTTGGCCTTCTCGAGCGCCCGCTCGTTGGCGCCCGGCATGTAGAGGACGGAGCGGCGGGGCCGCAGGGTGGCGTCGCTGGTGGACCGCGTGGTGCTCACAGCCCGTAGGCCTCCTTGAGCTCGGGGTCGCGCTCGGCGAGCTGCTTGGCCAGGTCGAGCACGACCAGGCACTGCTTCACCGAGGCGTCGTCCTCCATCTTCCCGTCGAGCATGACGGCACCGGTGCCGTCGCCCATGGCGTCGACGACG
>Ga0208490_100901_pt1 | contig 13898 bp, 12 predicted proteins | sample SubbioAug_CSWold_FD_184818 | JGI IMG/M metagenome (GOLD analysis project Ga0208490, IMG submission 184818) | Serpentinite rock and fluid subsurface biosphere microbial communities from McLaughlin Reserve, California, USA - CR11Aug_CSWold (SPAdes) | ecosystem: Environmental > Terrestrial > Deep...
GTTATATTCGTCCCTGGTCAACGCCAGGGACCGAATCTTTCTTTTAACCAAGGACTCGGCTTTATCGATTAACCGCTGTAAATAATCTTTGTCAATTTCTCCCACCACCACCAGGTCGATGATCCCCGAGTCAACGCCCCGGGCATAGTCCCCAGTAACCAGGGCCAGTTCCACATCACCAAGCTTGGCCAAGACTTCCTCTATCAGCTTGTCAATTCCCATGTACTTTATGACAATGTTGTGAATATCGCTAAATAGGCTGTGTTTGGTGTTGGCCTGATACTGTTTAATCCTGCCATCGGGCACTCTCTCCAGCAGGCCGGCTTTTGTCAACCGGTTCAATTCCACTCGCACCGCATTGGTTGATTCGTTAAATTCAGTGGCCAATCCACGCATATGAACCTTATTTTCTGGGTTAATGAAAAACTTTAAAATTAACTTTATTCTGGTCTTTGACGTAATTAAGGTTTCCAGCATTTTTTCACCTACTAATATATTGAGGCCATGCACTATCCCTAATAATTCGAGTGCTACTTGGCATTAATTCCCTAATTCGCTGTTTCCTTGAAAATTCCTGCAGGAAATTATAACTTATTTGAGTATTTTTTTTACTCTTAGAATTTGTCTTTCATTAGCAAATCCTTAAAACCTGCCATTATTTCCAAATAAAAAAGGCTTGAGGAAAATCCTCAAACCCTTGATTTATATTTATGAATATTTATGGCGGAGAGAGAGGGATTCGAACCCTCGGTACACTTTTGGTATACACACGATTTCCAGTCGTGCTCCTTAAGCCAACTCGGACATCTCTCCGTTCAGGAAACAGGAAAACGGATTCAAGAAACAGGAAACAACTTCTAAAATCCCGCTTCTCGCTTATTTACAATCGCAAAGACTATTATACCTTGCCCTTTTGCAAAATGCAACATATTATCAATTTTTTTTGTTTATTAAATTTTTCCAGATAAGAAGTTCACCAAGATGAGATTATGCTGGATTTAGCTGCAATTGGGTGCATTTTTCCCTGCTGCAATAGGACAGTTCCAGTGGAAACTTGATGGTAAAAACAGATCCTTTACCCAGCTCGCTTTCAATAAATAGAGTTCCCTCCAGATCTTTGATTATCCCATAGCTGGTTAAGAGACCAAGGCCAGTTCCTGATTCCTTGGTAGTAAAAAAAGGTGTTCCTATCTTCTCTAAGGTTTCCTCGTTCATGCCACAGCCAGTATCAGCAAATTGAATTTTAACAGCTTGCTCCCCTTCCAAAAAGGTGGTGGTGATCAATAGGCTGCCTCCTGTATCTGCCATGGCCTCAAAAGCATTCTTGATAAAGTTTATAAATACTTGTTTCAGCTGATTAGAATCTGTGCAAATTGCCGGCAAGGAGCCCAGCTCAGCAGTCAATAAAATTCCCGTTTCTTCTCCTTGGGGCTGAAAAAGCAACATCATTTCTTCAATCACACTGTTTACATCCGTTTCTTTTATATTGCTATTGACGCCGGTTTTGGCCAGAGCCAACAAATCTCCCACAATTCCGTTAATTCGATCAATTTCTTTAATCATGATATGATAATATTGTTTTTCCCGGCTGGTTTCCTGGCAACTCCTCTCCATTAACTGGATAAATCCTCTGATGGTTGCTAAGGGATTGCGAATCTCATGGGCAAACCCTGCCGACAGCTGACCAACGGTATTGAGCCGTTCTGCTCTGATTAGCTCCTGCTCCCGTTTCTGCAGCTTTTCAAGCATGGTGTTAAAAGCATCGTTCAGGATATTTATTTCCCGGTAGGAGGTAACATGCTCCAAGGCCACCTTTTTCCCGGCGACAATATCAGCAGTGGACCTTACCAGATAATTCACAGGAGCTACTATATTTTGAGCTAGTTTCATGGCCATAGCCAGAGTGGCAAGTAAAATTATGCTGAACCAAATTAGATATTTCCTCAGCAGTTGGTTTAATGGAGCGTATAATTCAGCTTCCGGTACCGAAATAATCACATGCCAGTCATTTTGAAAGCCCGGCACCTGGCTAATAAAAGCAACTGCATTAATGGTGTTATCCTTTTTCTGATAAAAAAGCTCCCCAGTACTACTAAATTCTTTTAGCTGATCCCTGGTTAACCCACTGGTGGCAAAATAATCTTCTACCATTATTTTTGACTGGTCTGGGTGAACAATTATTTCACCGTCCCCGTTGACCAGGAAGGCATAGCCGTTAAGGCCCAGTTTTTGCTGCAGGCTGGCAAAATTATGCATTTTTGTCCATAAATAACGTATATCTATGGACGGGGAGACTACCCCCAAAGCATTGCCATCAATATCCTTTACTGCTCCTCCCAGCAACAAGATGGGCTCTTTTGTTATGGATGAAAGGTAAATGTCAGAAAAAAACACCTCTTTTCCGGAAATCACCTCTTTAAACCACGGGCGCTCACTCAAGTCGTTTCCTTCTATTCCTATTGGTTGCCTCTCCGCAACAATAATCCCATTTGTGTTTAGCAAAATTACATGTTGATAGATTTGATTGTGCTCTAAAAAACTGTCAAGCAAGCTATCTATTTCCCCCTGGGACCATTCAGCTTTGCGTAGCACCGGGTTGACAGCTAATAATCCCGTATCGCTGATGGCTTCATTAATAATATCCCCAACTGCCACTACTAAATTATCAGCAGACAAAATCATCATTTGCTCCAGCTGATTCAGCATGGCCTCTTTTTTTGACTGGTAAGAAATATACCCGATGAGAAGCATGGGGATCAATACCATCAATAAATATACGCAAATTAACTTAGAGTATAAAGATTTAAACATCTTATCTCTCCCCTATATTACATTTACCGTTGGTATTCATGGGTGATATGGTAGAGAACCAGATTAATCATTATTTTTTCCATTATTTCTCCAAATGTTATAAAAGTCCTGCTTTAAGTGGTTTAAAGAAATTTCTTCCTTATTTATTTTGTTCGCAAAATATTTGTTGACAAAATATTTGCAAGCAAATAAAATTGGATTAAGAATTATATTCCTACTTAGGGGGTTTGCAAGATGAGAGTTATCGCCATAAACGGCAGTCATCGCAAAGGAAAAAATACTGCTAAAATGCTGCAGGCAGTGCTGGAGGAACTGGCAGCAACGGGAGTGGACACAGAATTAGTGGAGCTAGGGGATTATAACATCAAACATTGTACCTCCTGCAACAAGTGTTTCTTGAAGTCAGAGTGCAGCATTCAGGACGATGATATGGCCAAAACATTGGGCCACAAGCTGATGGCAGCTGACGGAATTATCCTAGGTTCTCCGGTTTACTGGGATAATGTTTCTACCCTAATGAAGAACTTTATGGACAGAACCCGCTGGATGCACATTAAAAAGAATATGCTGGCAGGGAAAATAGGGGCAGCGGTTGCCCATGCCGGGGCGAGAAACGGCGGCCAGGAGAGGTGCATTTCTATCATAGAAGTATTCTTAAAATCCCAGGGTCTGCTCCTGGCGGACAGCAGAGACCACAACAGCATGATTATTAACGGAGGCCCGGCAGGCACCATGTTTGAGAGCTATGATGGGGAAAAGGCCACCTTTAAGAGAAGCGTGGAGGAAGACCTGTTGGCTATCCAGTCCTGCCGCCAGCTGGGTAAAAATATGATGGAGCTTTTGGAGCGCTTAAAAAGGTAGGGGTAAAAAATGGAGTTAACACAATGCATTAATTTTTTACTAAGTAAAGCACAACACTCGGTCTTACAGGTATTTAAGCACCGGCTAGCTCCTTATAATGTCACCCCGGCCCAATACGGGGTCCTCAACTGCCTCTGGGTAATAGACGGCCAAAGTCCAGGGGAAATTGCCGACAGGCTTTCCCTGGATGGCTCCACCATGACGGGTATTTTAACCCGGCTGGAGCAAAAAGACCTGCTTAACAGGCAGCCAGATCCTAATGACCGCCGGGGGATTAAGGTTTTTCTAACCCACAGTGGAAAAGGGATGGAAGCTGTCCTTTGTCCAGTTATCGATGAAGCCAACAGGGAAGTTTTAGCCCTCTTTTCTCCCCAGGAAGCTGTTCTGTTGAAAGCTTTCCTGGAACAAATTTCGACCTTATGCTAAAATAGAATTTATTATTAGCTCATGCTGGAGGAATTAGAAATGAATTTTTTAAACGGTGATTTTTATGCCTTTACTACTTTGTTTGCATCCTATCAACTGGGTACCCAGGAAAAGGAGGCAGTCTTTGAATATATGGCCAGGAAGTCCCCCTGGGGTGGGGCCATGGTTTTTGCCGGACTGGAAAGAGTGGTGGACTACCTGGAGGAATTAGCCCAAGGGGGCTTTCCCCAGGAGGCAATTAATGCGCTGGAAGAAATGGGCCTTAAAGATGATGGATTTGCCAATTATTTAAAAAATTTTCGCTTCACCGGGGATCTGGATGCAGTTCCCGAGGGAACTCTAATTTTTGGTGGTGAACCAGTCTTAAAGATTAAAGCCCCCCTTGGCATGGCCCGGCTGGTGGAAGGGAAAATATTAAACGCCCTCAACTACCAAACTCTAATCGCCACCAAGGCCCGGCGGGTAGTACAGGCTGCCGAAGGTCAACCGGTGCTGGAGTTTGGCTATCGACGGGCCCAAGAGCAGGATGCAGGGGACTGGGGTGCCCGGGCCTCATATCTGTCTGGCTTTCAAGGAACAAGCAATGTGCGGGCAGCAGCCAAGTTTGGCATTCCTGTAACTGGAACAATGATGCATGCCTGGATTCAAGAGTTCGATAACGAATATGAGGCCTTCTATGCCTTCGCCCAGGTATTTAAGGATAATCCCCGGGTAGCTAAAGTTTTCCTGGTGGATACATACCATACGTTAAGGTCGGGGGTACCCAATGCCATTAGGGTAGCTAAGGAGCTGCTCCAGGATATCCCCTGGGGCATAAGGCTGGACAGTGGTGATCTCACTTACCTTTCCCGCCATGCCCGGAAAATGCTGGACGAAGCAGGTTTCCCAAACGCCTTTATTGCTGCCAGTAACGATTTGAACGAGACACTAATTCAAGACTTGAAAAAACAAGGAGCTAACATAGACGCCTGGGGTGTCGGCACCCAAAACATCACCGTTTTTGACAGCCCTGCTCTGGGTGGAGTCTATAAGTTGACTGAAATTAGTGGTCACCCGGTACTGAAAATTTCTGATACATCAGAAAAAATGACCCCTCCCGGGGCGCATACTATCTACCGATTTTACAGCGAAGGGGACGCCAGGGGAGATTTAATTGCCTTGGTCAGCGAGCCACCTCCCAGCGGCACCGGGGAATTTAAAGATCCATCTCGTCCTTGGCTAAAGAAAGCCTTGGTGAACTGTGAAGTGCGGGAGCTATTGCAGCCCGTAATGCAGAACGGGTGCCAGACAAAAGAGCTGCCCAGCCTCCCAGCGATTCGCAGCTATGCGGAAAGGGAAGTAAAGACATTTTCCCCAGAGCGGTTGCGGTTGATCAACCCTCATAAATACCACGTTAACTTTTCTCAAAAACTGTGGGATTTGCAGCAACAACTGCTCTTTGACTTGTCAGGAAATAGTTAAATACTTTCTGGTTGTTGGCTGCCCACCACATGAATTCTATCCGGGGGAATGTTTACTTGGACATAACTGCCCATGGACGGCCTCATGGTTAAGAAGTTATGCTTGTCTAAAATTAGGCTAATTTTAAAGCCGCACCACAGAGTCAGTTTATACTGCAGTCCATAGGGGGAGATTTTTTCCACTCTTCCCTCAAAATTATTGTACTCCCCTTCCCCTAACCTGATGTCTTCAGAGCGAATAAAAGCTTTAGCAGACTGATTCTGAGTAAATTTCTGCCCGTTGGCAGAGTTTCTAAAGCTAAGAACCTGCTTGCCACTTAACTCCAGCTTGTTTCCTTTTCCATCTGCCAAGATTTGCCCAGAAAATTGGTTGTCGGCACCCACTAAGAGCGCCACCTCTTCTGTAGCCGGTTGATAAAATATCTCTTCTATGGTGCCCTGCTGGACTACTTTTCCCACTGCCAGCACCACTACCTGATCAGCCATAAAGGGTATTTCGGAGAAATCATGGGTAATAAACACACTGGTAATATCAGTATCTTTAATTATTAGGGACAGTTCTTCCATAAGCTGGGCCTTGGTGGGTGCATCCAGAGCGCTAAAGGGTTCGTCCAAAAACAATATTTTTGGCTCCAAAACCAGGGCTCTGGCAATACTAACCCTTTGAGCTTCTCCTCCGGATAAATTTTTAGGGTGCCGGCTTTTTAAATGCTTTATCTTAAGCCGCTCCATCCAGTAGTTGACCTTATCTGCAATGCCCCTTTTCCTACCCCGTATTTTTAGCCCATATACAATATTTTCATAAACAGTCATATTCAAAAGCAAAGGGTCCTGAAATATCACTGCCATTTGCCGTCTTTTTTCTATTATTGAAGAGTTGGCTTGAGCCACTATGTTTAAGACCACATCCCCAGTGGTTGGTTTTTCTAGAAATGCCAGCATCTTCAACAGGCTGCTCTTCCCTGAGCCATTAGGCCCTATTAGTGCGATATGATCACCGACAAATATTTTGAGCCCGCCAATACCTAATAATTGTTTAGCACCAATCTGCCAGGTTAAGTTATTTACTTCCAATAAAGGTACTCTCATTACCTTCTCTCCTGCTGCTGAATTAATGTTAATCCTAGGGTTACCAGATAGGCAATGGTCATTAGGATTACTGTCAATGCCATCGCCTTGCCAAAGTTCCCTTTAGCAACCTCCAGTACGGTGGCAGTAGTTAGAACTCGGGTTGAACCCTTCACGTTTCCCCCCACCATCATGGATGCTCCCACCTCAGAAATTACCGCGCCAAAGCCAGCAATAACGGCGGCTAACAGGGGCAGCCTAGTTTCCCCCATGATGGCTTTTAGGTATTGCCATTTAGTTGCCCCTAAAGCCCAAATTTGCAGGTGAAGCTTAGGGTTTAACTGCTGAATCCCAGCCATGGTAAAGGCTGTTACCATGGGAAAGGCAATAATAAACTGGGCAATTACCAGGGCAGCTGGAGTAAAAATTAGCTGGAGACTGCCTAAGGGTCCGCTGCGCCACAAAAAGATACTAACCCATAGCCCGATTGCCACCGGCGGAAAGGCCATCCCTGTGTTCACAAAGCTGACCACAACCTTGCGGCCGGGGAAATTATTTAAGGCCAAGAAAATTCCCAGGGGCAGTCCCGCCACCAGAGCTAAGAGCGTTGCCAGGGTTGATACCTGCAGGCTGCGGAGAGTTATGCCAAAAACCTCAGCATCCACGGTAACCATTAGCCAAAAAGCTTCCTTTACTCCTTGCCAGATAAGCTCCAAGTTTAAACCCCCTTCATATGGGTTAACAGTACAACAGCATTGCCCTGTTCACCCATTGCCAACGCCTGTCCGGTGCCTACAGCAATGGGCTTCACAATATAATTGTATTCCTTTTCAAAAAACAGGGAGCAACACGTCCATCCCTTCCAGAATACGCAAACAACCCTCCTTTCCCATAATACCGGGGAAAGGAGGGTCTAAAATCTGCCCTTATTTGAGCTTTGCCAGGCCTAAGTACTTCTACTTCACTGTCTGACAACTTGAACACAAAAAGGGTTAATCACACTTGGTGGATTAACCCTTAAACTTCAAGCAACTCTCTCCTTTCCACCATGGGAGGCTAATAGGTTTCCCCATTAACCCTACGGACTAGGGTTCCATGCTTTTTCTTAAAAGTTTAGGAAAGCTAGCTCGGAGTATTAAGTTTTTTAATTGTTTTTTAAGCTGCTATAAGTATTCTATTTTTTTGGTGGTTTTCCTGCTAATAGGGGAATTTTTTTTGGTTTATTGCTTCCTTGCCAAATCCTCATTTATCTGCATGATGTTGTTCATTACTATTGCTGCATTTATTTTTATCAAATCAACATCTTCCTTATCCAATGCTCTTTCCAGATTATTCAGGGATGATTTAAACTCTTCTGCTGTGTCCTGGGCATCTTGTTCCTCTAGATCATTGACTATAGAGCTCTCCCTTGCCTTAAGCTGATTGAGGTTTTCCCATGCTGCAGAGTAGTCGTCAATTGCTGCATTTAACATCAGACTTCTCAAATAATATTTTAACTCAGTGGCTTGAGGGGTAGAATTATTTGCATAGGGTTCCATGAATTGAGGCAAATATTTGGTAATCTGATTAGCAGCAGTCAAGGTGCCAAAATAGTCTTGGTTTGTGCCGACCAATGTTAAATTATCTAATGCCTCCTTGAATTCATTAATTGCCTCGGAGGGGACGTTTTCTTCAGCCAAGAGGGGCTCTAAGGTATTCCATTGATTATATAACTCCACTAGAGTCATTTTGATTCCATCCCATGCTTCCTCTGTGTCTTTGGGGATGTTCTGGCCACCTTCATTTTCCTGGTCATCCCCAGCTTGTCCTGCCTGTTCCCGTTTTAATACTTCCGTCAGAATAGTCTCTTCAAAAGTAATGGTTTCTGCTTGCACTGGAGAAACCCTTTCAATCAATGGAATTAAATCGGCCTGAGTCATAATTTCAACGGCACTTCTTTCAATCCCCCCTATTTCTTCCGGCATCTGTTTTTGCTGCTCTCCCCCAGCCTGGGGATTTTCTTTTTTTGGGCAACCGACAGCAAGGAAAAGGAAGAAAAGCACCATCATTGTAATGGTGTATTTTAGATAGTTTTTACTGACCATTATACTATCACCTCGGTGATAGTATTTCCCAGATGATGAGATTAATATTTACTAATCCTACAATCGCACCAGAATTTTCCTCAGCCGGGTGGTAATTAGTTGGGAAAATACACCTGCTACCTTTTTTTCTTCTACGTACTTGACCACCGCGTTAGCCTTGCCAGCTCCGTCAGTCATTCACTTTCCCCCATTGGTAATTCAATTATCTCTGTGCGCCACTTAATGGCACCCCTCATCGGGACTTCTTAGCTGCAAATCATAATATTCTGCACCATATTGACAAAATCCTCTGCCGATAGGCCAATATTAACTATTGGATTTACAGTACATTGGTTACGCCTCGGTAGATGAGGCCCCTGGCTGTGTCAATGGTAACGATCAGTCCGTCATGAAGCTTGCTGGTATCCCTGCCAATTCCTAAAACTAAGGGAATATTCATATTAATGGCCACTATCGCCGCATGGGAAGTAATTCCTCCTATTTCCGTCACCACTGCTCCCACCTTTTCCAAGGCGGGGATAAACTCCCGGTCCGTCATGGAAGTAACCAAAATATCCCCCTGGTTGATCTTTGCCACAGCTTCTTCCCCTGAATCGGCCCAGACTACTTTGCCCAACACTGTCCCCTTGCCTATCCCTGTTCCTCTGGCCAGTATTTCCCCAACAATATGTACCTTTAACAAATTAGTGGTGCCAGGCACGCCTACGGGGACTCCTGCTGTAATAATAACCAGGTCTCCAGTGGAGATTAACCCTTTCATAATACACTTGGCCACCGCTTCCCTAAACATCTCATCGGTTCCGTCGGTTTCTGTTACTATCACAGGCTTTACACCCCAGACCAGCAGCAGCTTTCTAGCGGATTCTTCACAGGGTGTAGCGGCCAAAATCGGTGCAATGGGGCGATACTTGGAAACCATCCGGGCTGTTGATCCAGATTTAGTGGATGTAATGATGGCAGCTGCCCCCAAGTCCTTCGCAATAGTACCCGTTGCATAACTGATGGAATCAGTTATGGTATGGGACGGCTCTGTTTCCTTCTTGCCCCTTACTTCCTGTTGCTCCAAAGCCTTTTCTGCCCGCCGGGCTATGGTGGCCATTACTTTGACAGCTTCCACCGGGTAGTCCCCTGCCGCCGTCTCCCCGGATAGCATAATGGCATCAGTACCATCAAAAATTGCGTTGGCCACGTCACTGGCTTCTGCTCTGGTGGGCCTTGGATTCCGCACCATGGATTCCAGCATCTGAGTAGCAGTAATAACCGGCTTAGCCTCCTGGTTACATAGCTCAATGATTCTTTTTTGGACCAAGGGGACTTCTTCAGCAGGAATTTCTACTCCCAAGTCTCCCCGGGCAACCATAATCCCTTCGGAAACCTTCAGTATTTCTTTAATATTTTCCACTGCTGCCTGGGTCTCAATCTTGGCAATAATGTCTATGGCAGCTTCATTTTCTTCTAATATTTGTCTGATGGCCAGCACATCTTCCGCCTGGCGCACAAAGGATGCAGCAATAAAATCCACTTTTTGAGCTATCCCAAACTTTATGTCCTCCACATCCTGTGGAGTAATGGATGGCAGTTGGATGCTTACCCCCGGGATATTGACCCCCTTCCGGCTGGATACAGGTCCGCCGTTTAGCACTAGGCAAATGATGTCATCTCCCCTTATTTCTTTTACCTCCAGGGTAAGTAAGCCATCATCAATTAATATCTTATTGCCCGGAACTACTTCATTGACCAATCCAGGATAATTCACCTGAATTCGCTCACGGGTCCCCTCCCATTCAGCGACGGTAAGAGTTACCTCTTGGCCTTCCTCCAGGACAGTCTTATTATCTTTAATGAGTCCCAGGCGAATTTCTGGACCCTTGGTGTCCAGTAAAATAGCCACATCTATCCCTGTTTTCAGGGCGGCCTTCCTGATCAGCTGCATCCGCCTTAAATGCTCCCCGTGGGTGCCATGGGAAAAATTCAGCCTGGCCACGTTCATTCCGTGTTGCAACAGCTTTTCCAATACCTCCGGCGACTCACTGGCCGGCCCAATGGTACAAACTATTTTAGTCTTTTTATTCACGCAAATCCATCTCCTTATGTTTTAAGAAGCTATATGGAAAGTATTCCGGATAATTCATACACCGACATATCCAGTTGGTGAGGCAGGCTCAGGGCGTATTCTATATCAACAGCTACGGTTTTATTGCATTGCATTCCCACCATTTTTCCACTCTCACCTCGACGGAGCAGTTCCACTGCCTCAGCTCCCATCCGGCTGGCCAGGATTCTATCCATGGCAGTGGGTGTACCACCTCGCTGCAGGTGCCCTAATACACTCACCCGGGTGTCGATGCCTGCCCTTTCCTCAATTTCTTTGGCTATATCAAAAGCACTGCCTACTCCTTCTGCCACGATAATAATACTATGTAATTTACCCCTAGCCTGACCCCTTATTAGCCGTTCCACTACTTCATCCAAATTATGGCCCTTTTCCGGTATTAAAATAGATTCAGCCCCACCTGCCAGTCCTGCCGCCAGGGCAATATTTCCTGAGTCTCGTCCCATTACTTCCAGAATAAAGGTGCGTTCATGGGAGGTGGCAGTGTCCCTCACTTTATTAATAACATCCACCACATTATTGACTGAAGTATCAAAGCCAATGGTAAAGTCGGTACAAGCAATATCATTATCAATTGTTCCCGGTACTCCAATGGTTTTAATGCCTAATGCAGCTAGCTTTAGTGCACCCCGAAAGGATCCGTCGCCACCGATTACCACCAAACCTTCAATTCCTTTTTCCTGCAGCTTTTCTGCCGCTTCCTGCTGGCCTGTCTCGCTTCTGAAATACTCGCACCTGGCTGTTCTTAAAATAGTACCCCCCCGGTGAATAATGTCTGCCACAGAGCCCCTGGTCAACTCTGTAAATTCCCCGGAGATTAACCCCGCATAGCCCCGATATACTCCGTAAACCGCCATATCATAATACAAACCGGTTCTGACCACCGACCTGATGGCTGCGTTCATTCCGGGAGCATCCCCGCCACTGGTTAATACGGCAATTTTTTTCACCAACAATTACCTCCATTTTGAAATTTACGTATTTTCGGGTGCAAAGTTTCCCAATCCTCTTATTTTTTCATATCTTCGGCTTATTAATTCACCAGTTTTTAAAGTAAGGAGTTCAGTTAATTTGCGGGCAAGAGCTTCCTTCAGAATAGCTGCCATTTCCTCGGGATTCTTATGGGCACCACCTAAAGGTTCAGGGATAATTTCATCGATTACCTTAAACTTAATTAAGTCTGTTGCTGTTATCTTAAGTGCCTCGGCTGCTTCCTGAGCCTTTGCCCTGTCTTTCCACAGGATAGCTGCTGCTCCCTCAGGGGAAATTACCGAGTAGATGGAATTTTCCAGCATGGCCACATGATCTGCTACTCCAAGAGCCAAAGCACCCCCGCTGCCACCTTCCCCTATGACAATAGAGATAACCGGTGCCTTTAGCTGAGCCATTTTTTGCAAGCTTTCCGCTATAGCCACCGCTTGTCCTCTTTCTTCCGCCCCAATTCCACAGTAAGCTCCAGGGGTATCAATAAAACAAATTACCGGGCGCCCAAATTTATTGGCCTGCTCCATTAATCTGATGGCCTTGCGATAGCCCTCGGGATGGGGCATACCAAAGTTTCTGCTAATATTCTCTTTGGTATCCTTGCCTTTCAAGTGGCCTAAGACCGTCACCGGTTTTCCCTGAAAGCTGGCGATACCACCTATGATAGCCTTATCATCGCCATAAAGACGGTCACCATGCAACATTATAAAATCATTAAATACTTTTTGAATATAGTCTAAAGCATTAGGTCGCTCTATATGGCGGGCAATCTGTACCCTTTGCCAGGTAGTCAAATTGCCGTAAATTTCTTCTTTAAGTTTTGTTAGTTTTCGGTGCAGCACCTCAAGTTCTTCGGTTAAATCCATTCCCTTTTCTTCGGCAAAAGTTTTTAATTCCCCTATCTTAGCCTCAAGTTCAATTACCGGCTTTTCAAATTCTAAGGAATTTGACATTTCTTCCCTCCTCTAGCTGTGCAGTGCCAGGATTTTACCCAAGGTAGCCTTTAACTCCACTCTAGCTACTACTTTATCCAGTAATCCATGCTGCAATAAAAACTCGCTGCGCTGGAACCCTTCCGGCAGCTTTTGCCTAATGGTCTGCTCAATCACCCTGGGACCGGCAAAACCTATTAAAGCATTAGGTTCTGCAATAATAATATCTCCCAGAGATGCATAACTAGCAGTAACCCCTCCGGTGGTGGGGTCTGTACAAACGGAGATAAACAATAATCCGGCCTCTCCTAGCTTAGTTAAGGCGGCGCTGGTCTTAGCCATCTGCATTAGGGATAAGATGCCCTCCTGCATTCTAGCTCCGCCGGAAGCAGAAAAAACCACCAGCGGCAGTCTTGCTTCCATAGCCCTCTCAATTGCCAATACTAATTTTTCTCCCACCACCGTCCCCATGCTTCCCATAAAAAAATGAGCATCCTGTACTGCTAGGATACATGGGTGGCCGCAGATACGGGCTGCTCCCGTCACCAGGGCTTCATTTAACTTAGTTTTATCTTGCTCTGCCTTAATTTTTTCCCCGTAGCCGGAAAAATCCAAGGGATTGCCGGCGATTAAGTGGCCGTTAAATTCTTGAAAGCTATCTTCATCTGCAGTAACAGCTATGCGTTCCCAGGCACCTAGGCGGAAGTGATAGTTGCATTTGGCGCACACCTTGAGATTCTTCTCCAGCTCTTTATTATAAAATATTTCGTTGCACTGACTACATTTCGTCCAGATATTTTCCGTATCTTCCTGCCCCTGCTGCCTGGCTACAGGGGCTACGGTAACATATTTAGGTTTATTAAAAAAGTTTTTTAGCAACCTTTCTTCACCTGCCATAAAGATAATTTCATTTATATGTACATATTATTCTATTATTACCAAAATCACGTTTATAATATCATATCCAACTTTACAATGCAATAATACTTCGGCAAAAGAGGGCAAAAGAGAGGCCAAGACGTAACTATTCAGCAGGCTATCAATTGTCAGAATTCAGAAATCAGGATTCAGGATTCAGGATTCAGAATGTATTATTCAGGCAATATTTTAAGAATTATTAAATCTACTGATTTTTTCCTAGGCTACTAGGCTCTGAGGT
>Ga0208490_100902_pt1 | contig 13894 bp, 12 predicted proteins | sample SubbioAug_CSWold_FD_184818 | JGI IMG/M metagenome (GOLD analysis project Ga0208490, IMG submission 184818) | Serpentinite rock and fluid subsurface biosphere microbial communities from McLaughlin Reserve, California, USA - CR11Aug_CSWold (SPAdes) | ecosystem: Environmental > Terrestrial > Deep...
GAGCGCGAGCGCTCGCCACGACAGGCGCAGGCTCACCCCGATGGCCGCCTCGTCCGGGCCGTGGCCGGCGACATCGCCGATGATCAGGTGCAGCCAGCCGTCGTCCAGCTCGACCATGTCCATGAAGTCCCCACCCAGGAGCGCCCCCCGGCCACCCGGCTGGTACCGGCCGGTCCAGGTCACCCGCGAGTCCGTGACGAGCGGCCGGGCGAAGAGCCCCTCGGCCATGCGAGCGGTGTGGGCCGCTCGGAGCTCGACGTCGTCGGCCCGGCGGCGCTCGATGGCGAAGCGGATCGAGCGGAGGAGGGTCTGGCTGTCGAGGTGGGCCTTGAGCAGGTACTCCTCGGCGCCGGCGGCGACGGCCTCGATGGCCATGGACTCGTCGGAGCGGCCCGTCAGGACCACCACCGCCGAGTGGACGATCGAGCGCACCTTGTGGAGCGCCTCGAGGCCCGCCGCGTCCGGCAGCCCGAGGTCGAGCAGCACGCAGTCCACCGGTTGGTCCAGCTCGGCGAACTCGCCGATGGAGCTCACCCACGTGAGGTCGTAGTCGCCGGCGTCCTCGAGGTAGGTCTCGACGAGGTAGGCGTCCCCGGGGTCGTCCTCGACCAAGATGATGCGACACGCGTCGCCGAGAACGTGGTTGGGCACTAGGGCGAGATCCTTGCCGAGCAGGGGCCGGCCGTCCGCCCGGCCTGATCAACGTGACCGGGCATGCTACCCCGGGTGGCGGGGCGAGCCCAGCCCGTGCGCGCTCGCTGGCGCGGCTGCGCCCCAGGCCAGGCCTGGGGCGCGTCGCCGGTTGGCTCGGGGGGGAGGACTCGAACCCCCAATGACTGGACCAGAACCAGTAGTGTTGCCGATTACACCACCCCCGAACGAGTGGAGCGCCAACTCTAGCGAAGGGCCTCGGCGGACCGCACAACGGCGATCTGGCTCAGTCGTTCACCGCCGAATCGATCCGGAAGAGCCGGTTCCACCCGATCAGGCGGCCGACGGAGACGGCCGCGGTCTCCCGTAGGAGGAGCCGCAGCTCGCTGGAGCGGCTCAGCCGATCCGGGGCCGGGGACACGGTGGCGTCGAGGCCGAGCTCCTCGGCGATGGCCCGCACCCGGTAGGCGTGGTAGCCGTCGGTGACCAGCACGACGTCGGTGAGGCCCTGCTCGATCAGGAAGCCGGCCGCCTCCTCGAGCGACTCGTAGGTGTTGGATCCGGCCACCTCGCGCAGGAGCACCTCCTCGGGCACACCCTGGTCCCGGAGGTAGCGGTAGCCGGCCTCGGCCTCCGTGAACCGGTCGCCCTCCTGGCGTCCTCCGGTGACGACGATCCGTGCCGCGTAGCGGGCCTCGTACAGGCCGAGCGCGTGGTCGAGCCGGTAGCGGAAGACCGGCGACGGGCGTCCGTCGTACTGGGCCGCACCCAGGACCACGATGGCCCGGGCGCTGCGGGCCCCGTCGTTGCGGCTGGCCCGATAGACCTGCCCGAAGGTCACCGCCAGGTAGACGACTGAGACGAGCCCGATGCCGAGGGCGATCCGCGCCAGCAGCCGCCAGCGAGGCCGCCGCGCCGGGCTGCCGCCGGGCGGACCGACGCGCGACACGATCAGAGGCGCGCCCGCGCCACCCGCAGGCGCTCCAGCGTGCGCTCCCGACCGAGTGCTTCGAGCGACTCGAACAGCGGGGGCCCGACCGACCGGCCGGTGGTGGCCACCCGCACCGGCCCCTGGGCCTTGGACAGCTGAGGCTGACCCTCTGCGTTGACGAGGCCCGCCTCGGTGGCGGCCGACTCCACCGCCGCCCGGATGGCCGGCGCTTCCCACACGCCCAGGTCGCCGAGCAGGCGGACGGTGGCGTCGAGCATCTCCGGCGCCGCCTTGCCCTTGACCATCGCCTTCTCCCAGGCGGCGTCGTCGACCTCGAGCGGCGCGTCGAGCAGGAAGGCGATCATCGGCTCGACCTCGCTGAGCAGGCGGACCCGCTCCTGCACCAGGCCGGCCAGCGGCTGGAGGGCTCGTGCCGCTGCGTCGGAGGACAGGAAGGGCCGCGCCCGAGCGGCGAACTCGCCCTCCGGGAGCGCCCGGATGTGGTCGGCGTTGAACGCCTGCAGCTTCTTGACGTCGAAGAAGGCGGGGGATGGCGTGACGTCCTCGAGCCGGAACAGCTCGACGATCTCGGCCAGGGGGCGGACCTCCACGCCGTCCTTGGGGCCCCAACCGAGGAGGGCGAGGTAGTTGACCATCGCCTCGGGCAGGTATCCGGCCTCGCGGAACTCGGCCACCGACACGGCGTCCTTGCGCTTCGAGAGCTTCTTCCGCTGCTCGTTGACGAGCAGCGGCAGGTGGGCGAACACGTCCGGGCGTCCGAGGCCGAGCGCGTCGCGCAGCAGCAGGTACTTGGGCGTGCCGGGCACGTGGTCCTCGCCCCGCACCACGTGGGTGACGCCCATGGCGGCGTCGTCCAGCGCGTTCGAGAGCAGGAACACCGGGAAGCCGTTGGAGCGCAGGAGGACGAAGTCCTCGATGGTGGCGTTGTCGAAGGTCACCTCACCGCGCACGAGGTCGGCGAACGAGGTGGTGCCCTCGTCCGGGGCCCGGAAGCGCAGCGCCGTCTCGTCGCTCCGGGTGAGCCCGCGATCGCGGCAGAAGCCGTCGTAGCCGGGTGGGCCGCCCCGCTGTCGGGCGCGGTCCTGGACCTGCTCACCCGTGCAGTCGCACCAGTAGGCCCGGCCCTCCTCGAGCAGGCGGTGGGCGGCAGCGCGGTGGGCGTCGAGGTTGTCGGCCTGGAGGACGATGTCGCCGTCCCAGTCGATCCCGAGCCAGCGGAGCGACTCGAGCACGTTCTCGATCAGCTCGGAGCTGGACCGCTCACGGTCGGTGTCCTCGACGCGCAGCAGCATCTCGCCACCCACGCGTCGGGCCTCGAGCCAGTTGAACAGCGCGGCGCGGGCGTTGCCGACGTGCAGGAAGCCGGTGGGTGACGGCGCGAAGCGGAAGCGGGGGGTGCTGGCGGTCACCGGGGCGAGGGTACCGGTCAGGGCGCCGGGACCGGGATGGGTTCGTGGTGGAGCTCGACGGGGTCCGTCGGCGCCGCCGGGCCGGCGCTGCGCAGGAGGAGGAAGCCCACGACGCCGGCCAGCAGGCTGGCCATCAGGATGCCGATCTTGGCCGAGTCGGCCGCTGCCCCCTCGAGCGAGATGCTGGTCACGAAGAGGGCGACGGTGAACCCGATCCCGGCGCACACGGCGAGCCCGAGCACGTGCCGCCACGTCGTGCCGGTGGGCAGCCGCCCGACACCCAGCTTCACGGCCAGCCCGGTGGCCCCGAAGACACCGACGGTCTTGCCGACGACGAGGCCGAGCAGGACCCCCAAGGTGATGTCGTTCGAGGCCAGGCCGCCCAGCGTGTCGGCCGACACCTGCACCCCGGCGTTGGCGAGGGCGAAGATCGGGACGATCACGTAGGCCACCCAGGGGGCGAGGGCCCGCTCGATGCGCTCCAACGGGCTGATCGTCTGGTGGGAGAGCCGGACGAGCTCGCCGATCAGGTGCTCGTCCTCGGCCAGCTCCGCGTTGGTGAGCGGCGCCGCGAAGGTCTGCTCCACCCGGTCGGCCACCTGCCGCACCGCGGCGGGGTACTGGCTGGGCGCCCGCAGCGGCCAAGCCGGGGTCATGAGTCCGAGCGCCACACCGGCGAGGGTGGCGTGCACCCCCGACTCGAGCAGGCCGAGCCAGACCACGAAGCCCACCACCAGGTAGGGCTTCATGGAGAAGACGTCGTTGCGCCGCATGACGTGGGTCACCACGAGGCCCACCAGCGCCACCCCGAACCACCTGAAGGAGAGCCCCTCGGTGTAGAAGATGGCGATCACGACGATGGCGCCGATGTCGTCGGCCACGGCCAGCGTGAGCAGGAAGATCTTGGCTGCCAGCGGGACACGAGACCCGAGGAGGCTGACGACGCCCACCGCGAAGGCGATGTCGGTGGCCATCGGGATCCCCCACCCGTCGCTGCCGGGGCCGCCGCTGTTCAGCGCGAAGTAGATGCCCGCCGGAACGATCATCCCGCCCACGGCGGCGATGACGGGCAGGGCGACGGCTCGCACGTCCCGAAGCTCGCCGTGGACGATCTCCCGCTTGATCTCCAGCCCGACCAGCAGGAAGAACAGGGTCATCAGCGCGTCGTTGACCCAGGCCTGCAGGTCGAGGTGGTCGAGGTGGATGAGGTCGCCGAGCTCGACGACGAGCTGGGTGTGCCAGAACTCGACGTAGGTGTCGCGCCACGGGGAGTTGGCCCAGATGAGCGCGGCGATCGCGGCGAGGACCATCACGATGCCGCCGGCGGCCTCGTGGTCCATGAACCGCTGCAGCGGGCGGACCACCGTGCGGGGCACGAAGCGGTTCGACCGGCTCCAGCTGTGGCGGACGGGTTCGTCCGAGCTCACGGCCAGAGCTCGTCGGGATGGCCCCCGCTGGGGGAGGCGGTGCGCTCGCTGGTCACGGCGGAACGGTAGCCATCGAGGGGTCGGCGGAGCACACTCGCAGACGGCCGCGCGGGGCTGGGGCGCGGCGGAGGGGCCGCCCGCTGGGGCGGCCCCTCCGTGCGCCGAGAGGGTGGGCTAGATGGCGTCGGCTCCCATCTCTCCGGTCCGGATGCGGATGACCCGGTCCACCGAGGTGATCCAGATCTTGCCGTCGCCGATCTTGCCGCTGCTGGCCGCCTGCCGGATGACGTTCGCCACCGACTCGGCGTCCTCGAGCGGGACGACGATCTCGACCTTGACCTTGGGCACGAAGTCCACGGCGTACTCGGCGCCGCGGTAGGTCTCGGTGTGGCCGCCCTGGCGGCCGAACCCCTTGACCTCGGTGAGGGTGAGGCCGGTGACCCCGGCCCCCTTCAGGGCGTCCTTCACCGCATCGACGGCGAAGGGCTTGATGACAGCCGTGACGAGGCTGAGCATGGTGGTTCTCCTCTCTCAGACCGTCATCGACGGGGTCGGGGTGGCGGCGACGCCGGTGAGGCCGCCGGGGACGCCGGACACGGAGTCGGCGTTGTAGCCGGTGACGCCGTGCTCCTCGACGTCGAGGCCGGCCATCTCCTCCTCCGGGGTGACCCGCAGGCCGATCGTCTTCTTGAGGGCCAGGAAGAGCAGCCCGGCCGCCACGGTCACGAAGACGAAGTGGGCGACCACGAAGATGACCTGGGTGGTGAGCTGGTCGATGCCGCCGCCGTAGAAGAGCCCGGCGTCCTCACGGCCGAGGAAGGCGTCGTCCCACTTGGCGAAGAGGCCGATCGACAGGGTGCCCCAGGCGCCGACGACGCCGTGGACCGAGATGGCGCCCACCGGGTCGTCCACCCTGATCCGGTCGAAGAACTTCACCGAGGCGATGACGAGGGCGCCACCGACGGCCCCGATGAGGACCGACACCGGGGTGGTGACGGTGCCGACCGGGGCGGTGATGGCCACGAGGCCGGCGAGGAGGCCGTTGGCCGCCATCGAGACATCGGGCTTCCCGTCCCAGACCCAGTTGACGATCATGCCGACCACGGCGCCGGCCGCACCGGCCAGCAGCGTCTTGACACCGATCTGCATGACGAACTCGTCGACCGCCAGCTCCGAGCCCGGGTTGAACCCGAACCACCCGATGAAGAGGATCATGGCGCCCAGCACCACGAAGGCGATGTTGTGGCCGGGGATGGCTCGGGGCTTGCCGTCGGCCCCGTACTTGCCGATGCGGGGACCGAGGATGATGGCGCCCATGAGGGCCGCCCACCCGCCGGTGCCGTGCACGATGGTCGAGCCGGCGAAGTCGCTGAAGGGGAACTCCCGCTGGGCGAGCCAGCCTCCGCCCCACGTCCAGCGCAGGACGATCGGGTAGATCAGCGCAGTGATCACGAGCGAGTACACGAAGTAGCTCTTGAACTTCGTGCGCTCGGCCATGGCCCCCGAGACGATCGTGGCGGCGGTGGCGGCGAAGGCGGCCTGGAAGAAGAAGGTGGTGGCGGTGAACAGGCCGTCGCCCGCCGCGGAGTCGATCCCGTCGACCCCGAGGCCGCCCCAGCCGAACCAGCCGCCGAGCAGCTCGTCGGATCCGAAGGCGATGCCGTAGCCGACGAGGAAGAAGGCCAGGACGCCGGCGGAGCAGTCCATGAGGTTCTTCATCATGATGTTGCCGACGTTCTTGGCCCGGGTGAGCCCTGCCTCCACCAGGGCGAAGCCGGCCTGCATGAAGAACACGAGGATCCCGGCGATGAAGATCCAGATGTTGTCGAGGAGCTGCTGTGGCGCGAACGCCACGTCCTCGGTTCCTTGTGCGAACGCGGGTGCGGCCGTGGCCAGCACCGCAGCGCCGCTGATCGCCGGGACGGCGAGCAGCTTTCGTCTCACGGGGATGCCCTCCTGAGTGGTGCGGTTGGGGAGGTCGACGGGGTGCCGTCTGACCTGCGCCTGACCGTAGGAAGGCTCCGTTTCCCATCCGTGCGGGCTCCGTTACGGGAAGCGGCCGAGGATCTGACGCTCGTCTGTCGTCGCAAGGGGTCTGTCCGCCGCCATCGACGGGAATGGGGAGAGGTGGCGGCGGCGACACGGAGAGACCGACATGCCCCATGTGATGATCCCCGCGAACCCGTTCCGGCGGGCTTCGATCCCCGACCCCAACCCGCCGCAGCCCCCGGTCCCCGACCCGGCTCCCGAGCCCGGTCCCTCGCCCCTGCCGGACCCCAGCCCCACCCCGGTGGGCGCGGACCGAGACCGCCTCGTGGTGGTCCCCACCCTCAGCTCGGGAGGGGATGGCGACGAGGGCGACGACGAGGGCGAGCAGTCCGACCCGGGAGGCGACAGCGACCCGCACCCGCCGCTGCCCGAACCGGGCAGCGCCGCCTGACGTCCTTCCGCCGAGCGGGCCCCTACGCGGTGGCGGGATCGGCGAGCAGGGCTCGCCAGTCGCGCCGGTGGCCCGCGGTGATCTGCTCCGGGCTCTGCCGGAGCACGTCGTCCGGGACGAGGTCGGCGATCCGGCGCTGCTCGGGGTAGTGGTGCGGGTGCGCGACCACTTCGAACAGCGGCTTGCGGAAGGCGACGAGGTCCTCTGGGGCGTCGCCGAGGAACCCGAAGATGGTGAGCGCGATCCGCAGGTCGTGGATGACGGGGGCCCGGCCGAACAGCGAGGCCCGCTTGAGCGCCACCGCAGCGGCACCGGCGAGGGCGTCGCGCTCGTGCTCGCCGTCGGTCAGGGTGAGCTGGCCGGTGAAGCGGCCGGCCAGGGTCAGCAGGTAGCCCTGGTCCGGTCCCGGGTTGCCGAGGCGGGGGCCTCGGGGCTGGCCGGCAGCGAGGTCTCCTGGACGGTCGGCGTGCCACTGGTCGGGCAGCCACGGAGGCGACTCGTACGAGCGCACGAGCTGGGTGCTGTCGACGGGGACGTGCTCGGGAGCGGCCACGGATCCGAACCTAGCGGTCGACGTGGAGCAGGCCCCAGACCAGGGCGTCGACGAGCGCCTGCCACGACGCCTCGATGATGTTGGTGGAGACCCCGATGGTCGTCCACGTCTGCTCGCCGTCGGTCGACTCGATGAGCACCCGCACGACGGCGTCGGTGTCGGCCGACGTGTCGAGGATCCGGACCCGGTAGTCCGTGAGGTGGATGTCGGCCAGGTGCGGGAACGGGTCGCACAGGACCCGACGCAGGGCCTGGTCGAGCGCGTTGACCGGGCCGTTCCCCTCACCCACCGCGATGAGGCGCTCATCGCCCACCCAGAGCTTGACGGTGGCCTCGGTGTCGATGGCCGGCCCGCTCCCCGGGTCGGCCGGGGCCCGGTGGTAGGTGGTGACGCGGTAGCCCTCGACGGCGAAGAAGGCCTGGCGCCAGCCTGCGGCCGCTCGCATGAGCAGCTCGAGGCTGGCGTCGGCCGCCTCGAACACGAACCCCTGGGCCTCGAGCGCCTTCAGCTCGTCTGAGAACCGGCCGGCGGCGGCGTCGTCGAGGTCGACGCCGAGCTCCTTGGCCTTCATCACCATGCCGGCCCGCCCGCCGAGGTCCGAGACCAGGACCCGGGTGCCGTTGCCGACCATCGCCGGGTCCACGTGCTCGTAGGTGGCGCCGCCCGCCTTGCCGAGGGCGGAGGTGTGGAGGCCGCCCTTGTGGGCGAACGCCGACTGGCCCACGTAGGGGTCGGCCGCGTGCGGCGGCAGGTTCACGAGCTCGGCCACGTGCCGGCTCACGGCGGTGAGCCGCTCGATGCGGCCCTCTGGGAGGCACCGCACCCCGAGCTTGAGCTCGAGGTTCGGGATGCACGTCATCAGGTTGGCGTTGCCGGTCCGCTCGCCGTACCCGTTGACCGTCCCCTGCAGCTGCGTCGCCCCGCCGAGCACCGCCGCGACGGAGTTGGCGACGGCGCAGCCGGTGTCGTTCTGGGTGTGGATGCCGAGCTGCTGGTCGGCACCGAGGTACGCGTGGACCTCGCCGGTGATGCGCTGCACGTCGTGGGGCAGGGAGCCGCCGTTCGTGTCGCACAGCACCACGCAGTCGGCGCCGTTGGTGGCGGCCGCCTCCAGCACCCGCAGCGCGTACTCGGGGTTGGCGCGGTAGCCGTCGAAGAAGTGCTCAGCGTCGAAGAAGACGCGCAGCCCGGCGGCCTTCAGGAACTCGACGCTCTCCCCCACCATGGCCACACCCTCGTCGAGCGTCGTCTGCAGGGCGCTGGTGACGTGGTAGTCCCAGCTCTTCCCGACGATGCACACGGTGGAGGTGCCGGCCTCGACGAGCGCCCGGAGCGTGGGGTCGACGTCGACCTTGCCGGCCGGGCGGCGGGTGGACCCGAAGGCCACGAGCGTGGCCGTGTCGAGGTGCAGCTCGGTCGGGGCCCGTCGGAAGAACTCGGCGTCCTTCGGGTTGGCCTGCGGGTACCCGCCCTCGATCCACGTCACGCCGAGCCAGTCGAGCTGCTCGGCCACCTTCAGCTTGTCCTCGACGGTCAGCGAGATCCCTTCGAACTGCGCCCCATCCCGAAGCGTCGTATCGAAGACCTCGACCGAGGAGGGCAGGTCTACTGGCAATGCTCGACCCACGTCTTGTAGCGGTCGACCTGGCCGCGGACGACCTTGGCGTACTCCTGGCCGATCGCGGTGGTGACGGGGCCGGGGCACGGGATCTCGCGGTCGTCGACGGATCGGACGGCGGAGACCTCGGCGGCGGTGCCGACGACGAACATCTCGTCGGCGACGTAGAGGTCGCTGCGGGTCAGCTCGCCGAAGACGATCTCGATGTCCATGTCGGCGGCCATCTGCATGACGCTGTGCTGGGTGATGCCCTCGAGGGCGCCCGCCGACAGCGGCGGCGTGATGAGGCGACCGCCTCGCGAGACGAAGATGTTCTCGCCGGTGCACTCGGACACGAGGCCCTGCGGGTTCAGCATGATCGCCTCGTCGTAGCCGGCCTTGAGGGCCTCGACCTTGGCCAGCGACGAGTTCACGTAGTTGCCGGTGGTCTTGGCCGCGGGCGGCATCGTGTTGTGGTCGTGGCGGGTCCAGCTGCTGATCTTCATGCGCACGCCCTTCGTGAGGGCGTCGTCGCCGAGGTAGGCGCCCCAGGGCCAGCAGGCGACGGCCACGTCGACCGAGCAGGGCAGGGTGTTGAGCCCCATCTCGCCGTAGCCGTAGTACGCGATGGGGCGGATGTAGGCGCTGGGCAGGCCGGAGGCGGCCACGGTGTCCTTGGTGGCCTGGACGATCTCGTCGACGCTGTAGGGGATCTCCATGCCGAGGATCTGCGCAGAGCGGAAGAGCCGCTCGATGTGATCGGTGAGGCGGAAGATGCCGGGCCCCTGGTCGGTCTCGTAGGCCCGGATGCCCTCGAACACGCCCATGCCGTAGTGGAGCGTGTGGGTGAGGACGTGGATCCGGGCCTCGTCCCAGGCGACCATCTCGCCGTTCATCCAGATCTTCTCGGTCGGGGTGATGGGCATCGTGCGTTCCTTCTTCGGGTGCGAGCGCTGCGGCGCTAGAGGCGGGAGGCGACGGCGTCGCCGATCTCAGAGGTGGAGCCGGTGAGCGAGGTCGTGTCCGCGCAGGCCTTGCGGATGCGGGCGGCGGCGTCGGGCTCACCGAGGTGGTCGAGCATCATGGCCGCCGAGAGGATGGCGGCGACGGGGTTGGCCTTCTGCTGGCCGGCGATGTCGGGGGCCGAGCCGTGCACCGGCTCGAACATCGACGGGCCGGTGCGGGCGGGGTTCAGGTTGCCGGAGGAGGCGAACCCGATCCCCCCGGATACGGCCCCGCCGAGGTCGGTGAGGATGTCGCCGAAGAGGTTGTCGGTGACGATCACGTCGTACTGCTGGGGCGACTGCACGAAGTAGATGCAGGCGGCGTCGACGTGGTTGTAGGCGGTGGAGACCTCGGGGTGCTCGCCCGCCACCTCGTCGAAGGTGCGCTGCCAGAGGTCGCCCGCGAAGGTCAGGACGTTGGTCTTGTGGACGAGGGTGAGGTGCTTGCGCTCCCGCTGCTCGGCCAGCTCGAAGGCGTAGCGGATGCAGCGCTCGACGCCCATGCGGGTGTTCACCGAGCCCTGGGTGGCGATCTCGTGGGGGGTGCCCTTGCGCAGGGTCCCGCCCTCGCCGGCGTACGAGCCCTCGGTGTTCTCGCGGATCACGACCATGTCGATGTCGTTCTGCGGGTACGTGAAGGGCCGCTGGTTGATGTACTGGTCGAGCTCGAAGCGCATCTTGAGCAGGAGTCCCCGCTCGATGACGCCAGGCGGGACCTCGGGGGTGCCGACGGCGCCCAGGAGGAGCGCGTCGAGGCCCCGCCACTCGTCGAGGACCTCGTCGGGCAGGACGGTGCCGTCCCGCAGGTAGCGGGCACCGCCGAGGTCGTAGTCGACCGTGTCCAGCACGACGCCGGAAGCAGCGACGACCTTCAGCGCTTCGGCGATGACCTCCGGGCCGATGCCGTCGCCCCCGATGACTCCCACCTTGTGACCCACGAACGCTCCCTCGCTAGAACGGAAAAACCGCCCACCAGGGTGGACGGTCTGACAGCGCACGTCGAAGCTCGACGTGCGCTACACGATGATGATTACGGCCTGGGCGGGCGTTGACATCCCGGGAAGTGTCCCCCTCCCCCACCGCAGGCGTCAAGGCGGTAGGAGACCTGGCAGGCTCCGGCCATGGCAGCTGACGTGGACGTGGTGGTGGTCGGGGCGGGGTTCGCCGGGCTGATGGCGGCCCGGCGGGTGGCCGAGGCAGGCCGGTCGGTGGTGGTGCTCGAGGCCCGGGACCGGGTCGGGGGCCGCACGGAGACGGTCGAGGTGGACGGCATCCCGCTCGACATCGGCGGGCAGTGGGTCGGGCCCACGCAGGACCGGCTCTACGCGCTGGCCGCCGAGCTCGGGGTCGAGACGTTCCCGCAGCCCGACGCCGGCCAGACGGTCGTCCTGCGGGACGGGCAGGTCACCAGGGTCGGGCACCTGGCTGAGGTGTTCTCGGACGAGGGGCTCACGGACTACCTGACCGGTGCCGCCGTGCTCGGGGACCTGGCCGAGGCCGTCCCCCCGGGCGCGCCGTGGTCGGCGCCGGACGCCGCCGCCCTCGACGCGCAGACGCTGGAGACCTGGATGGCCACCGGGTTCCGAACCGACGAGGCCCGGGACCTCATGCGCCTGGGCGTGCTGGCGGTGTTCGCCACCGAGCCGGCCAACCTGTCCGTGCTGCACTTCCTCTTCTACGTCGCCTCTGCGGGGAGCTGGGACCTGCTCACCGACACCGAGGGCGGCGCCCAGCAGGACCGCTTCGTCGGCGGCACGCGGGGATTGTCCCACGGGCTGGCCGACCTCGTGCGGACGGCCGGCGGCGAGATCCGGCTCAGCACGCCGGCCCGGTGGGTCCGCCACGGTGGCGACGCGGTGACGGTGGGCAGCGACGACGGACCGGTCGCCGGCGCCCGGCGGGCGGTCGTCGCCGTGCCGCCCGCGCTGGCCGCCCGGATCGGGTACGACCCGCCGCTCCCCGCGGCTCGGGACCAGCTCACCCAGCGGATGCCCGCCGGGTCGGTCATCAAGTTCCACGTGGTCTACGACTCGCCGTGGTGGCGGGACGAGGGCCTGTCGGGCCAGGTGCTGGCCGTCGGCGACCTGATCGACGTGACCTTCGACGGCTCCCCGCCCGACGGCAGCCGGGGCGTGATCACCGGCTTCTTCGAGGGGGCGCAGGCGATCCAGGCCGAGACGATGGGCGAGGACGGCCGCCGTGCGCACCTCGTCGACGTGCTGACCAGGGCCCTCGGGCCGCAGGCGGCGTCACCCCGGACCTACGTCGACCGCAGCTGGAGCGCCGAACCCTGGACCCGCGGCTGCTACGGCGCCCACCTGCCGCCCGGCGCGTGGACCCAGCTCGGCCCGGCCCTGCGGCCACCGGTGGGCCCGATCCACTGGGCCGGCACCGAGACGGCCGAGCGGTGGATGGGCTACATCGACGGCGCCCTCGAATCCGGCGAGCGGGCGGCGGCCGAGGTCCTGGCCGCGCTCGGCTGACGCGCCACGCTGCACCTGGCCTACGGTGCGCGGCGTGTGCGACTCGTTGTGCCTCGTGCGACCGGAGGGGACGCTGTTCGCCAAGAGCTCGGACCGGATGGTGGACGAGGCCCAGGTGGTGGAGTGGCATCCGGCCCGTCCGGCCGGCGGCTCGGTGCGCACGCAGTACCTCGAGATCGACGACGCGGGGGCCTGCGCGGTCGTCGGCTCCCGGCCGACCTGGCTGTGGGGGTTCGAGCACGGCGTCAACGAGCACCGCGTCGCGATCGGCAACGAGCGGGTCTGGACGACCGACGACCCGCTGACCGGGCCGCCCGCCCTGATCGGCATGGACCTCGTTCGCCTCGGTCTGGAGCGGGCTGCCACGGCACAGGCCGCGGTGGACGTGATGGCCGCCCTGCTCGAGCAGCACGGGCAGGGCGGGCCGGCCGAGGCGCCGGGCGGCGAGCCCTACTCGTCGTCGTTCCTCGTGGCCGATCCCACCGAGGCCTGGGTGCTGGAGACGAGCGGCCGCACCTGGGCGGCTCGGCGCACCGGTTCGGGCGGTGGCGTCGCCATCTCCAACCGGATCTCGATCGGCGCCGACTGGGACCGGGCGTCGGCGGATGTCGCACCGGGGCGGTCCTTCGACGACTGGCGGGACCAGAGCTGGTCGCCGATCGCGGACATCCGGCTGGCGTGCACCCTCCCGGCCGTCGCCGGCCAGGCCGCCACCCCGGCTGACCTCGTCGCCGTGATGCGCCACCACGGCGAGCGCCCCTGGGGTCGTCCCGGCGACGACTCGGCCGACGTGAGCCCGCTCCCCAGCCCGGACATCCAGCCCGACGGCACCGGCGTCACGGTGTGCATGCACGTGCGGGACTACCAGGCCACCGCGGCGTCGATGGTCTGCGACCTGCCCCGCGACCCCGACGAGCCGACCCGGATCTGGACCGCCCTCGGCAGCCCCTGCTGCAGCGTCTACGTCCCCGTCCCCGCACCCGGCTCCGACGGCGTCGCCGAGGTGGGCGAGGAGTCGACCTGGCAGCGCTTCGCCGAGCTCCGCCGCCAGGTCGAGGCCGACGAGCGCGCCCTCGCCCGCGTCCGGGCCGTCCTGGCGCCGGTCGAGGCGGAGCTCTGGCGCACCGGCACCACCGATTGGCCGACCGTGGACGCCGCCCTCCGCAGCCTCGACGCCTGACCTCCAGCCATCCCGTCGCGTGCGCAGACCCTCACGCGTGCGCAGACCGACACCCACGTGCGATCCCGCACGCCACGCCGGGCCACCATGGCGGGTACCGTCCCGCTCGGGACCGCGCCACCAGGGGGTAGATGATGCGCACACCGCTCACGATCGGCGGGCACCTCGACCGGGCCGCGCTCGTCTACGGCGAGCGGG
>Ga0208490_100903_pt1 | contig 13875 bp, 15 predicted proteins | sample SubbioAug_CSWold_FD_184818 | JGI IMG/M metagenome (GOLD analysis project Ga0208490, IMG submission 184818) | Serpentinite rock and fluid subsurface biosphere microbial communities from McLaughlin Reserve, California, USA - CR11Aug_CSWold (SPAdes) | ecosystem: Environmental > Terrestrial > Deep...
CCCGCCGCTGAAGTTCTGGCTCGCGGCGGTGCTGGGAGCGGCCATCGTCGTCGCCTTCACGCTCCGCGACGGCGTCGGCGGGGTCTCCGTGGGCGACGCATTCCTCGTCCTCGCGATCGCCTCGGCTGCCGTGGGATACGCCTTGTCGGGGAAGCTGGCGCAGCAGATGCCGGGCTGGGAGGTGATCTCCTGGGCGCTCGTCGTCTCGCTGCCGGTCACCCTCCCCTTCACGCTGCTGCTGTGGCCCGCTGATGCGGCGTCAGTCCCGGCGGCGAGCTGGTGGGCGTTCGTCTATGTCGCCATAATGAGCCAGTATCTCGCCTTCTTCGCCTGGAATGCGGGGCTCGCGCTGGGCGGCGTGGCGCGGGTGAGCCAGGTCCAGCTGCTGCAGGTCTTTGTGACGCTCGGCATTGCCGCGGTGCTGAACCGCGAGCAGGTCGATCTCGTCACCTGGGCGGTCGCCGCCCTCGTCGTCGTGATCGTTCTCGTCGGAGCGCGAGCGCGGCGCAGCTGATCCTGCTCACGCCCTCGGGAGGCTCTTCTTCTCCGGCTCCACAGGCTCCCCCTCCCGCGACAGCAGGATCGCGACGCTGCGCAAAGCCGGCACGTGCGAGCAGACGATCATGATCATCACCATGATCGGCACGGCGAGGAACATGCCCACGATCCCCCAGATCGCCCCCCAGAAGGTCAGCGAGAGGATGATCACGAAGGAGCTCAGCCGCAGCGACCGGCCCATCACGGAGGGCTCGATGACGTTGCCGATCAGGAACTGAATCGCGCCGATGACGCCGAAGACGATCAGGATCGGCCCCCAGCTGTCGAACTGGAAGAAGGCGACGAGCGTCAGGACCAGCGTCGCGACGATCGAGCCTATGTTCGGGATGAAGTTCAGGAAGAACGTCAGCATGGCCCAGGTCTCGGCGAATTCGACGCCGACGAGACGCATCACGATGAAGGTGAGCCCGCCTGTAAGGGCGCTGACGAGCGTCTTGATCAGGATGTATCGATGCACGTTGCGGGTGATCGAATCGAAGATCCGCTCGACCTCGTCGGCCTGCTCGGGATTAGCGAAGATTCGGCCGAGCTTGTGCGCGAACTGCCCCCGCTCGGCCAGCAGGAAGCCCACATAGAGGATGATCAGGATGGTGGTTCCGGCGATGTAGCCAGCTGATCCAGCCAGCGGGCGCAGATAGCCGACGAGATCGATCTCGCCCACGACGGCGAGTATCCCCGCCGCGACATCGCCCCCGACCCAGCCCGACAGATCCTCGATCAGGCGCTGGATTCCGGTCCAGTAGATCGGCGCGGAGGCGACGAGGACGTTGATCTGGTTCGAGATGATGCCCGAGATCATCAGGAGCACGAGGCCGATGGCGACGAGCACCACGACGCTGGCGAGCCAATCGGGCACCTCGAAGGATCCGATCCTGAGGCGCGAAATCCGGGCGATCGCGGCGCTGATCAGGCTGAACAGCAGGATCGCGATGGCGAGCGGCACCAGGAAGAAGCGGCCCGCCACGAGGATGAACAGGCCGATCCCGACGGCGATGAAGCCGAGCAACCAGTGTTGCAGCGAAATCTGACGTTCCGTCCACATGATCGTTCCTTCGCGGCGCCACCCTGTGCATCAGGCACAACGCCTGCAAAAGCGCCATCGGTCCCGCCGGAAATGGCTACCCCTCAGAACGCCTTGAAGGTGATGACCGTCTTGGTGTCGTCGATCTCGGGAATGCTCTGCACTTTCTCGGCCACGAAATGCCCGATATCGACATCGCGGTCGATGTGGAACTTGGCGAGGATGTCGTAATCCCCCGCGGTCGAGTAGATTTCCGAGGCGATCTCGCGGTCGGCGAGCTCACGGGCGACATCATAGGTCTTGCCCAGCTTGCATTTGATCTCGACGAAGAAAGTCTGCACGGCCTCAAAACTCCATGAACGATACGGGCGCGCCGGCCCGGAGAACCGCCTCAACCTCTACGCCAGACCGGGGCCAAAGGCAAAGCGATGCGGCTCGCGAAAGCAGCCCGGCTCACGGGCGGGCGAGCTCCAGCAGCCGCGCGGTCATGGCGGAGTTGGGATCCGCCAAGGGGGCGATGATGTCGAAGTGGTGCTTCCCCGGCACCTCCTCGTAGCGCGTCTTGACCCCCAGCGCCCCCCATTTCTCCACGATCAGCCGGCTCTGGCGATGATACTCGCTGCTCTCGGCCCCGCCGACCACGGCGTCGAGCGAGAGCGGGACGCCGGCGGGAGGGGGCCACAAGGCCGGGCTCGCGGCGCGGGCGCTCTCCATGTCGAGGCCGAGCTTGCCGTTGATGCTGGTGGGCACCAGCGCCTCCAGATCGAACAGGCCGGAAATCGCATAGGCCGCCCGCACAAGACCCTTGGGGAGCGCGGCATCGACGCTCTTCCAGTTCGTCGCAAGCAGGCAGGCGGCGATGTGACCGCCGGCGGAATGGCCAGCCACGACGAGCGGTCGCCCGAGGCGCGCCGTCTCGCGGCAGGCGGCGCGGAGTTGATCGACGATCTGGGGAATGCTGACATCGGGGCACAGATCGTAGCCCGGAACGGCGACGCTGACCCCGTGCGCGTTCAGGCCCTTCGCCATGTGGCTGAACAGGGTGCGATCGAGCGACTGCCAGTACCCGCCATGCACGAACATCACGGTCGCCCCGGCATCCGGCCGGGCGGGCGTGAAGAGATCGACGATCTGGCGATCGGACGGGCCATAGGGCAGTGATGTCGGGGCATTGCGCTCGCGATAGGTCAGCGCATCGTCCCGCCAGCTCTCGAAGATCGCCGGATGCTCCGGCACGCGCGCGCGGTTGTTGTATTCCGCCTCGAGGTCCAGGGCCGCTGGCTCCTGCGATGTCGTCATGGCTTTCCTCCGCGATGCGGACAACTGGGAGCAGAACTATAGCCCGCGAGTCGATGTGGCGCATGTGCGCAAACGCGAAAGCGCGGCCATCGCTTTGACAGTGTCTGCGCAACCCGCCAAAGCTGTGGGCAAAGCTAAAGGAATAACCCGACGATGAACAACCCCGTCCTCGTAGAAGTCACCCGCGGCGATCAGGTCGAATCACGCCATCGGGGAGCGCTCGCCGTCGTCGATGCGCGGGGATCGATTGTGTTCTCGCTCGGTGACATCGAGCATTCGGTCTTTCCGCGCTCGGCCGTAAAGGCCTTGCAGGCGCTGCCGCTGGTGGCGTCCGGCGCGGCCGAGCGGTATGGGCTCACGCCTGCCGAAATCGCCCTCGCCTGCGCCTCCCATTCCGGCGAGCCGGCGCATGCGCAGACGGCGGCGGGCGTCCTGGCGAAACTCGGACGCGACGTCGGCTGCCTCGAATGCGGGTCGCACTGGCCGATGGACCAGAAGGCGGCGCGGGAGCTGGCCGCAGGCGGCGGGGAGCCGAGCGCACTGCACAACAACTGCTCGGGCAAGCATTCCGGCTTCGTCTGCCTCGCCTGTGCCATGGATGTCGATCCCGCAGGCTATGTCAGGCCCGACCACAAGGTGCAGGAGACGGTGCGCGGCGCGCTGCAGGAGATGACAGGCGCGCGGCATTCCAGCGAGAATCACGGCGTCGATGGCTGCTCCATCCCGTCCTATCCTGTCCCGCTGCGCGCGCTCGCGCACGGCTTTGCCAAGTTCGGATCCGGGACGAGCATGCCCGCGGATTATGCCCGCGCCGCAGATCAGATCCGCGCGGCGGTGGCGGCCCATCCCTTCATGGTGGCCGGGACCGGTCGCTTCGACACGCGGATGATGAGCGAACTCGGCGCGCGCGTCTTCATGAAGACCGGGGCCGAGGGCGTCTACTGCGCCGCCTTCCCGGAACTGGGCTACGGCGTGGCCTTGAAATGCGACGACGGCGCGGGGCGGGCAGCGGAGATCGTCATGGCGAGCATGATCCGCAAGTTCCTCCCCCTCGACGCGCGCGAGACCACCCTCCTCGAGGAGGTGACGGCACCCGTGCAGAAGAACTGGAACGGGATCACCGTCGGAAACCTGCGCCCGGCGCGAGAGCTTCTCGCTTGACGACGGTGGCCCTCAGGCGACGGCGCTGCGCATCTTCAGGAAGCGCATGGCGCGGTCGGAGAGATCGGCGGGGAGTTGCTCGTAGCTCGCCGCATCGCGCTGGAGGCTTGCTGACGAAAGATCGAGCCGCGAGCCCCGCAATTCGAGAATGGCCTTGAAGGCTTCGAGGCCGACGCCGGCGGAACGGCAGGCGACGGCGATCCCGCTCGCCTCCTTCTGTAGAAGCGCCCGCAGAAGCTGGGCGTTGGGGATGTCTGACACGGCGCTGAGGACCTGCGCGAGATCGAAGGCGCGGTCCTCGCGCACCAGCGAGGTGACGACATCGTCGAGCTCGCGCCGGTTCTCCTTCAGGTCGGCGATCAGCAGGCGCACTTCGAGCCGCTTCTCCCGCGCCTGGCGCGCGACACGCTTGGGAACTTCGCCGGAGATGATCTCCGTCGCGTATTCGGGCCCGGAATTGTTCATCGAAAGCTGCGCTGCGATCTGCAGGACGCGCTTTGCCTGAGCGCCCGGTAGATTGTCGGCGCGACCGGCCAGGTTGCGGGCGACCTGGATGTCTTCGCCGCCGCGCTCGATCAGCTTGTCGAGACCGCCATCGGAGAACTGCGCGCCCTCGTTGCCGCTGACCGTGCGCAGGACCTTCTGGTTCCCGCGTTCCACAAGGATGTCGGTCACGGATTCAGAGAGGCTGACGCGCTGTGCGATGGCGACGAGATGCGATTGCGGATGGGTCACGGCGATGGCCGCGAGATCACCGTCTGTGAGGACGGGCGACAGCTTCAAGACGAGATGGGCGACCGCGTAATCGTTGTCGCCCGCAAGCCGTTTCGCAACGGGACCCGGCAGCGAAGGTTCGGCGGCGACGCGCTCGGCGTAGACCGCCCGGTCTTCCGTGACCATCACGTTGAGCGAGCGATCGGCGATGTCGGCGTAATGCTCGGCCGCAGCAGCGCTGGGCTCCTCGTCGACCAGAAAGAGGTCGGTGACCGCATTGAGCAGTTCACGGCGTCCTTGCGACGACGCATCCGCGGACATCCGCGCCAGGCGATCCAGCATCCCATCTCACTCCACAATTGATGCGAGCATTGGGGCATGAAATTGTTTCAAGACGCGTTAACAGCACCGCTTCAATGCCACGCGCAGTAGGCCCTACAGCGCAGTATGCTTACCGGTTCGTTCCGAATGCGGCTGTCTGGCCAAGCATAACGTTATGCATGCTTCGACAAGCCCGCCATGCAACCTCTGAGCGACTAAAGGTTGACGATACGTCACCCGTTTCGTCTTCGGAATACTACCGCAATACTTCCGCTTGGGAAGGCGCGGCCGCTTGCCGCCACGCTCCAGCAGCGGAATGTGGATGAAGACGACCGGGATCGCTCGGGAGCCTCCCGTTGCTTCCATCGGGGCGGAAAAGTAGGCCGCGTTGCAGAGGTAACGGCCCGCATCGTTCGACAGCCGAGCATCTACGCCCTGTCGGCGCATCGCCCGCATGATCTGGACGAGCGGCGCCTTCGAGCGCAGCAGCCGTGGCGCTCCCGGGCGAAATTTCAGGTGCGGAGCAATACGCCCCTCCGCATCCGGCATCAGGCGGCTGACGCGGTTCATCGCCCTCGTCTCGACACTGACATGCCTGCGCCGCGCGGCGACGCCGAGCATCAGGATCGCGTCGGGCCGAAACTCGCGGATCATCGGGACGAAATGCGTCTCGATCGCCGCGTAGCGCGTCTCGAGGACGATCGCCTCGACGGTGATATCGAGCCGTCGCCAGCGGGGATCGGCGGCGATGTCGCGCGCGAGATTTGCCGACGGGTTGCGCGGGACGCCGGGGAACGGGCCGAACCCGGTGATCAGCAGCCTGCGCATGCTCACAGGCCCAGAATCCGCGCGATCTCTTCGGCGGCATGCGTGGCGGTGGTCTCCCCCTCCCCCACCGCCCGCTCCAGCGCCTTGATCCGCTCGCGGGTGGCCGGGTCGCGGTGGATGCGCTGGTGCAGGCGCTCATTGAACATCGCCCACATCCACTTGATCTCCTGCCGCCGCCGCCGCGCCGCGATCTCGCCGCGTGCGGTGAGGCGATCATGGTGGTCGCGCACATGCTCCCACATCTTGTCGAGCCCCTGATCGGCAAGGCCCGAGACCGTGATCACGGGCGGCGTCCACAGCGGCGAGGCGGGGGCGAGGATGTTGAGCGCGGCGCGATATTCCGCAGCCGCCGAGCGCGCCCGCGTCGCGCCCTCGCCATCGGCCTTGTTGACGGCGATCATGTCGGCCAATTCGATGATCCCCTTCTTGATGCCCTGCAGTTCGTCGCCGGCACCCGGCAGCATCAGGACGAGGAAGAAATCGGTCAGATCGGCCACCGCCGTCTCCGACTGGCCGACGCCGACGGTCTCGACGAGGATCACGTCGAATCCCGCCGCCTCGCAGAGCAGCATCGTCTCGCGCGTTTTTGCTGCGACACCGCCCAGCGTGCCGGAGGAGGGCGAGGGGCGGATATAGGCGTTGCGATCGACGCTGAGCCGCGCCATCCGCGTCTTGTCGCCGAGGATCGAGCCACCCGTGCGCGTCGAGCTCGGATCGACGGCGAGCACCGCCACGCGATGCCCCTTGGCCGTGAGGTTGGAGCCCAGCGCATCGATCAGCGTCGATTTGCCGACGCCGGGCACGCCCGTGATCCCGACGCGGATCGCCTTGCCCGCATGCGGCAGCACCGCATCGAGCAGTTCGCGCGCAGCGTCGCGCCGATCCACGCGCTTGGATTCGACGAGCGTAATCGCCCGCGCGAGGGCGGCACGGTCACCGGAAAGGAGCTTGTCCCGGAGCTGGGGGACGTCGGGTGTGGTCATGACGGGATTGCGGACATGAGGATGCGGACCTGGCGCCTGGCGATCGTGATTCTCGCCGGCAGAGTAGGTCACCAGCCGCAAAACCGCAAAACCGGCGAAATGACGTTGATGCAATGGAACCGGTCATTATCTTCTTCATTAGGCCTTCTGATTGCATTTCGAGGAAAACTATGACCGACAGATGCTACACATCACTGCCGCAGACAGTATCGGGTGAGACCGCAGCAATTCACTCGGAGGCAATTGCACCATCGTTGAATCAATCGGGTAAGGCCGGGATTGCGAGAGGTGAGATCTGCCTCACCGGCACCAAGGTCTGACTCGTGCGGATCGATCCGCCGATAGCGGCGCTGATCGCGGCGGTCACGGCATATTCGGTTGCGCTGGGCGCGACATACACAGCACTGGCGATATCGCTTTCCGCGGCCGGATACAGCACCTTTCTCGTTGCGCTCAACGCCTCCATGACTCCTCTCGGGCTCGTGCTCTCGTCGTTGGTCCTGCCCCGGATCATCCGAGGCAAGCCGTTCTGGTGGCTTGTTCTCGGCGCTGTTTCATCGGCAGTCCTGCTGTCGGGCCTCGCCCTCGCGACGGCCTCGTTCCTCTGGGTTCTGGCCTTGCGTTTCCTGCTGGGCTGTTCGACAAACGTGCTGTTCATCGTCGGCGAGACGGCGCTGATGATGATCATCACGCCTGCTCGGAGAGGCAGAATCCTGGCCGCCTACAACGCGATCATCACGGTCGGCTACGCTCTTGGCCCGGCTCTGCTGATTCTGACCGGCAATCCGGCTGCGACGCTGGCTGCGGCTGCAGGGTTCACGCTGCTCGCAGTGCTTCCCGTGATGATCGCTCGAACCTCGATCGCTATCGATCTTCCCGGAGACGAATCTTCCGGCGGTGCCCTTCGATATCTGCTCGTCGTCCCGGCGCTGGCGCTTGCAGCGTGTGGAACTGCGCTGTTCGACAATGCAACGCTGTCATTGCTGCCCATTGCAAAGATGATGACCGGAATGGCGCGCGACCCTGCTCTTGCGCTTGTCACGATCACAATGATCGGCGCTGTCGTTCTCCAGCTTCCGATCGGGGCGCTTGTCGATCGCTACAGTAAAACCCTTGCGCTCATCGTCTTGTGCTCGCTTACAGGCTTGGGCTGCGAAGGTCTCTTTGCATTGCCTGGCTCGTTTGTTCTGCAGGCGGTTTATCTCTTCATCCTGGGAGGTCTGGCCTTCGGGGTGTATTCCGCCAACCTGGCTTTGATCGCAGACACATTCGACGGACAGGATCTGATCGGTGCGAATGCGTTACTTGCGCTGTGCTGGGGCTTGGGGAGCCTGATAGGCGTGCCCGCAGTTGGACTGGCGATCGATCTGATCGGTCCAGGCGGATTTGGATGGACTACCGCAATCCCGTTCATCGTCGCCGCGTTGCTGGCGGCTCGATGGACGAGACAAGGGATCAGGAGGGCCTGATCGACGTTAGTTTCCGCAACGGCGACAACGGGTTATGAAAAAGGCGGGAGCGGGTAGATGCAATCGACACATCAACCTCGCCCCCGCCCCCCATCAATGCATCATCAACACCGGAACCGTCATCGTCGCCAGCATGCCGCGGGTTGCGCCGCCGAGGATGAATTCGCGCAGGCGGGAATGGCCGTAGCCGCCCATCACCACGAGATCGGCCCCGCTGTCGGCGGCATGGGAGAGGATGGTGTCGGCGACGTTGCCGACGCTCGTCAGCCATTTGCCCTCGGCGCGCAGGCCGTGGCCTTCGAGATAGGAGGCGAGGTGCCCGCCGCTCTCGCGACCGCCCGTGCCGCCGGCTTCGACCGTCACGACCTCGACCATCTTTGCACGCTCGAGCATCGGCATCGCGGCACCGACGGCGCGAGCGGCGGTGGCGCTCTCGTCCCAGGCGACGATGACGCGGTCGAGGCTGATGGGCTTGCGCTGGATATAGGGAACGATCAGCAGCGGGCGGCCCGAGCCGAAAAGTACCGTCTCAAGGACGATGGGCTCGCCGTTCGACGCTTCCGGCTGTGGCTGCTCGATGATCGCGAGATCGGCGTAGCGCGCCATGCGGGTGAGTTCCGCAGCGGCGGTGTCGAGCATGCCCTGCACCACGACGCCCCGCGTCTCGACGCCGGCCCCGATGGCCGTCGCCTTGTAGTCGTCGAGCGCCTTGTTCGCGTCGGCGCGGGCGGCCGCGCGGGCGTTCTGCAGGATTTCCGAGGGCATTTCGGGGATGACGTAGCTCGGCACCACCGGGTCGACGACGATGCAGGCAGCCTTCGTCCGCGCCCCGAAGACACTCGCGACGGATGACGCATACGCCCCGACGGCGTTGGCCTCGGGGGAAAGTACGACCAACAGATCCTTGTACGACATCACGATCCTCCTGCGCTTTTCTCGGCAGTGGAGCACCCCACCGCCCTGATTTGAGAGCAGTGTTTCACCGCGCAAGTCCGATCGCATTGATATTCCGCAAGCACCGCCAAGGTGCCCGCCCGGTGATCGACCGTTCGATGGCGCGCTGGCGGGGAAGCGGGAGGACTTTGGAGGCGCAGGCTATTCCGCCAGCGCGAGGAAGCTGCGGCCTTGCCGGTCTTCGATCTCGATCAGCCAGAGATCGCTGTCGAACTTGATCTCGCGGCGGATGCGCTCCTCGACATCCGGAATACAGTCGCCTTCCATCAGGCGCGTGAAGGCGCGCTCGCCGGAGCTGTCCTCGATCATGCTCTGCGGCGCGGGGCCGTAGAGATCGGCGGTGCCGTCGAGGTGATCGACCTTGACGAAGATGGAGCCGGCTTCGGCGGAGCCGCGCCGACGCATCACCGCCGCAACATTCTCGACGCCGCAGCGGCGAATCAGTGCTGCGGCGAAAAAATCCGATCGCAGGCGCAAGGGCCGTTCCTCAATCGATATCCACGCCCGACCGGACGGACAGGACGCGGATGGTCTGCGGGACGAGGAGCCCGGTGACTTCGAGCCCCTGCTCGCGCTCGAACCGTTCGATCGCGCTGCGTGTCATCGGACCAAACAAACCGTCGTCGGTCAACGGCCCGTAGCCGAGTTTCGTCAGCGCACGCTGCGCCGCCATGAGCCGAGGGTCGGGCTCGGGAGCGGTGGCGACCTGCGGCGAGCCTGAGCGGATCAGATCACCGATGAGATCGCGCGGGATGCTCGACGTCTCGTTCACGGAGCCTTGCGGGCGGCTGGGCGGCACCGGGGCGAGCACGTCCTCGAGCGTCATCGGCGCAGCCGGCGACCCCGTTTGCGGCACGGGCGCCGAACGCGGCACTGCGGGCTGCGTGGCGTAGCCCCGGGACGCGCTCTCGACGGAGCGGCCGACAGGCGCGCCCTGCCGGACAGCCGCGTCACGCTCGCCCTTCCCGAACAGGGGGGCAGGATGCGGCGCGTGCTGCATCGTCAGCGCATTGAGCGAGATGAAGGCCGCGACGGACGCGAACAATAGGCCACCGGCGAGGCGGCCCGGGCGGCGGACGACAAACGCCAGCACCATGCGCGCGATCGATGGACGAGCCCGCGCACGACGGTGGCGCGGAGCGCTCACCGACGTGAAATCGCGACCGGAGCGAGCTGCAAGAACCTCACGCACTACGCTTGTACTCCCTTTTGGCTTTTCCGACAGGATCCTCGCCCAGCGGCAGCGCCACGGCTGCGACCGCCGCTCCCGCTGCGACCGCCACGACGGCGGCGCGGCGGGGTAGCGTACGGATCGGGATCGGCGCGTTCAGCGTGGCGCTCGGCGCGAGGCGGCAATCGATGGGCAGCTCGACATTGACCGTCGTGCCCTCGCCGGGCGAACTCTCGATCGACAGCGCGCCTGCATGCAGGCCCACGAGCCCCCGCACGACCGACAGGCCGAGCCCTGTTCCCTCATGCGCACGGTCATAGGCCGAACTCGCCTGGAAGAACGGGTTCCCGAGCTTGCCGAGATCGTCCTCGCCGACGCCGACGCCGTTGTCGGCGATCGAGAAGACCAGCTTGTCGTGGTCGCGGATCAGCGACACCCAGACGTGCCCGCCCTTGTGGGTGAACTTGATCGCGTTCGAGATCAGGTTGATCAGGATCTGACGGCAGGCGCGCTGGTCCCCGATCAGCTCGGGAAGATCGCGCTGGATCTCGCTGTGCAGCTCGATCCCGACATCCCTCGCCTTGAGGCGCATCAGATCGACGCAGCTCGCGAGCAGAGCGCCCGCATCGAAGGGCGCTGGGGCGAAATCGAAGTTGCCCGTCTCGATCTTCGACATGTCGAGGAGCGAGGTGACGACCTCGAGCAGGTGATGGCCCGATTCGTGGACGATCTTCGCGTAGGCGCGGCGCTGGTCGGCGTCGAGATAACTCATCGATTCCGAGGCGAGTATCTCGGAGAAGCCGATGATCGCATTCAGCGGCGTGCGCAGCTCGTGACTGACGGTGGCGAGGAAGCGGCCCTTGAGATCGTCCGCCTTCTCCGCCTTGAGGCGCGCGAGCTCCAGATCGTCCTCGTGGCGCTTCTGCCGCGAGATGTCGCGGATGACGGCGACGACCGGAGACGGCTGCGGCCCGGAATTCTCCTCGCGATAGGCGCGCATCTCGACCCAGATCACCCGCCCCGCCTCGCCGCCCAGCGCATCCCCGTAATGAATACGGAACTGCGTCGTCACCGGCTGCGAACCCACCGCCGCATCGCTGATCGCCTTGAGATAGGCGGGGCGGTCCTGGATGTGGATGCGAGCCAGCAGGCCGCGCTCCTCCAGCGCATTGGAGGGCACCCGCAGGAGCTTCATCGCGGCCGGGCTAGCCTTGGCGACATGCCCGTTCGCATCGTGCCAGACGACGAGATCGTCGATCACCTGGAGCAGCGTGCGGTCCTGCGCCTCGCGCACCTTCATGGCGCTGCGGCTCTCGTCCTCGCGGCGCGACACCGCGACGACGAGGGCGCCGGCATGGGCGATGGCGATCAGCGCGAAGATCGGCATGGCGAGGTCGGTCGGCCAGACTTCCATCGCAGGATAGAAGCCGCCTAGATCGAGGATCGCGATGAGCAAAGTGGCTGTGCCCGCGGCGAAGGTGGCGGCGATCGCCGAGCGCTTCGACCCGGTCAGCAGCGCCTCCAGCGGCACGGCCACGAGCCATATCGTCGCCGCCGAGCGGATGCCGCCGGTGGATCCGGCGATGCAGACGATCAGCCCGGCAAAAGCCACGGCTGAAATGGTGTGGGCGAGTGCGAGCATGCCCGTGCGGCTGAGCGTCAGCGCGGCGAAGAGCGGCCCGATCAGGCAGGCGAAGGCGAAATACTCGAGCGGCGTGGGTGCGCCCTTGAAGGCGATGTAGACCGGAAGGCAGGCGAGAACGATCACGCCCATGGCGAGGCGAGACGCGATGAAGCGCCGGTGCCGGATCGCCTCCGACGCCTCGCCGCGGGCCGACTCGTGAACGAGATCGGCCAGGCGGTTTTCGAATTCTCTGATCGTTTCCGAACTCAGCACACTTGAACGCGACGCTGTCGTGCTCCCTGTCCTCTGTTGCATCGACCATCGCAGGGGGGGCTTAAGCGAACGCTAAGGCGAGGCGGACTGGGGATAGGGTCGAGCCCCCTCCGGCGTTTATGGAAAACGCTTCATTAAACACATCGGCCCGGCGTTGTATCAGGATGGCCCCCCATTGAGCATGCCTTAACCACCACGGAGGATCGCTGCCTGTCGGCTACGGATGATTCACCCGTTGCGCGAAGTAATGATGGCGTCATCGCTAGAATGAGAGTTCCGACCGTGTTCTTTCTCCTGCGCACAGCCGCCGTGATCGCGATCATCTACATCTATTCCCCCGTGCATGACGGGTGGGAGACGTTGGATCGCGACGACATCGCCTGGACTTCGGACAATGCGAGCGACGCCCTCGCCGGCCTCATCGACGACAACGCGTATGAAAACTGGTCGGCGCTTCCCCAATACGCCCGCGACCGCCTGACGATGGAGATCGCCCGGCAGCTCGCGGATGCCGCCACCATGCGATAAGGCGCGTATCTCTCCTTGCCATCGCGCGGAAAACCTCCATTTTATGCGCATGATGCCATCATTCGACGAGATCCTCGCCAATTTCGAATTCATCGACGATTGGGAGGAGCGCTACCGCTACATCATCGAGTTGGGCAAGCTCATGCCGGAGCTTCCCGACGAGGCCCATAACGACGCCAACAAGGTGCGCGGCTGCGCGAGCCAGGTCTGGCTCGAAACGGTCATCGAGCGCCCGAATGGCGAGCCCGCGCTCGTGCTGCGCGGGGACAGCGACGCGCATATCGTGCGCGGGCTCGTGGCGCTGATCATCGCGCTCTATTCCGGCAAGCCGGCGTCCGAGATCGTCGAGACCGACGCCGCCGCGATCTTCGAGGATCTCGGCCTCTCCGAGCATCTGACGCCGCAGCGCTCAAACGGCGTGCGCGCCATGGTCGATCGCATCCAGCGCGATGCGAAGGCGGCGCTGGCGGCGGCCTGAGGCTAACCCGCCAGATCCGCCCGCCAGACCCCGATCCCGCGCGAGCGCGAGGGGCCGCGTGCCTCCGTGACGATGCCGTAATGCGAGGCGAGGCGCTTCAGGGCGCGCGCGATCATGATCTTGGCCGAGCGGGCGGGCCAGCCGCGCTCCTGCTCGATCAGCGGGATCTTCTTGAGGAAGCCGCAGAGATCGAACAGCAGATCGGCATCGTCTTCCCCCAGATGCGCCGCCGCCCTGTCGATGCGCTGGCGGGCCGCGATGCAGGTGTCAGTCGCGTTGCCGCGATCATGCCCGCCGCCGCCGCCGCTCCCGCCGGACGCGCCCAGCCGATCCCAGTTGATGGTGACGCCGGGCATCACGCCGGCCAGCGTCAGATCGCGCCGGAAACGCTCCCCCGCTTCAAAACAGGCGGCGTCGATCAGCGGTCGCCCGTCGGCGCCCTTGCGGCTCGCGAGCCAGGCGAGCGGGCTCTCGTCGTTGTTGACCCGCACCC
>Ga0208490_100904_pt1 | contig 13868 bp, 13 predicted proteins | sample SubbioAug_CSWold_FD_184818 | JGI IMG/M metagenome (GOLD analysis project Ga0208490, IMG submission 184818) | Serpentinite rock and fluid subsurface biosphere microbial communities from McLaughlin Reserve, California, USA - CR11Aug_CSWold (SPAdes) | ecosystem: Environmental > Terrestrial > Deep...
ATAGATGAGATCAGATTAAGAGTAAATCTAAGTGATGAAAGAATTAATTTAGATGAAAAAGAATACCCAATAAATGAATTAAGTACTTTTAGAAATAAACTAAAAAGCGAAAAACAAGTGGTGGAGTCTATTCTTTACATGATTAGAATTGCAAAAATAATAAACGAAAATAATTATAATAATACTGTCCTAATAGACCTAACAAAAGAGTTCAAAAACAACCTAGTATTTAATAGTAGTAATAGTTCCCTAGAAGGTAAGCTTGAAAATTACTTAAATAGCTTAAATTCAAGCGAACACTCCTTATTAGAAAATTTAAATAAAGCTATTTCATATCAATATTTAAATGAGTTAAAATTTATGATTGAGGACTACATTAGATAACTTTGAAAATACATGTTTTAAATTAACGATTAATAGAGTAAAATATACATATAACTTTTTTGAAAGGAAGTGGGTATATTGCATTATTTAGATGTTGCTTTAGTTATAGTGCAGATGATAGTAATAAACCTTTATACTACTTTCCAGTTATCAAAGAATAGAATGTCAAAGACAGCTAATGTGTTCATCATGTCCATATTTACTGTCTTTTATTTTTATATTGTTTACATAAATCTTGAAGTCATTGAAAGATTTGATTCTTTTAGAGGAAACGGCTTGTTCTTAGGGCTAATCGCTCTTTATATTATTCCTACGCTTTTTCTATTAAATCAACCCAAATTAGTAACTATTACAATTTTTATCTCTGCTTGGATCTATTCCTTTTTAGTATTTGCGTTTTCTGTTAGGATAGCAAGTGTTTTCAGTAATTATGATAGACAATTGGTGGTTCTAATTTCTCAATCAATTCTTTATATTCTTTCTTATACAAAAATGTACAAATTACTTAGGGATAAATTCGTGTATACTATGTGGAACTCGAATAATAGGATTATAAAACAATTGTTCATGCTAAGTTTCTCCTTATTACTACTTATAGCAATTGTTAATTATATTTTTATAGAAGGGATATCAACTTCCATCGGTTTCTTGATTCTTTTTTTAATCGCATCAATAGCATTACTTTCATTTAATCTAGCTTTTAATTTCTCTAGAGTCAGTGAGTCAGCTGATGAATTTTACAAAAAATCAAGAACAGACACTTTGACTGGATTAAAGAACAGAGAAGCTTTAATATCCGATCTGAAAGAAAAAATTTCCATGAAAAAACCTTTTAATTTGGTTTTCTTGGATTTGGATAATTTCAAACTTGTTAATGATGTATATGGTCACAACAAAGGTGATGAATATTTAATTGATTTTAGCAAAGAAATTCTTAAAAAATTTAAACGAACAGATTTTTATCGGCTATCAGGAGATGAGTTTGTACTCATATCCAATGGTATAAAATCAGAAAGCACATGTATAGAAATAAACACTTTGAAGTATAAAACAAGTGGATTGGGGATTGAATTTTTAGGCTTAAGTTCAGGATATGCTCATTATCCTGATGATGCAGAAAATATATCTCAATTACTTTCTTTAGCAGATGAAAGAATGTACCAAATAAAGAAAATCAAACATAAAAATAGTTTGTTAAATTTGTAGAATTTCGCAACCAATAATCTAGTGAGGTGGAATATGCTAGGTAAATTTGTAGCTAGGGGAAGAACTGCAGAGATTTTTAGGTGGGAGGAAGAGTATGTTGTAAAACTCTTCTATGATTTTATTTCATACGAAGCAGTTATAAGAGAATATGAAAATACTTTGAAGATTTGTAAAGGGGCTAATATTTGTCCAAGCCCTATGGAATTAATAAAATATGATAATCGAGATGGGATAGTTTATGAAAATGTGAAGGGAAAATCACTTACTGCATTTATCCTAGAAAATCCTTTAAAGTTAAAGGAAGCAGGCAAATTACTAGCTGAAACACAATTAAAGATACATAGGATTAAAGGAGATAACCTTAATAGTGTAAAAGAATACTTAAGTGATAATATTACCAATTCTAGCAAATTAGAGGCATTTAAAAAAGAAGAAGTATTAAAGATACTAAATTTGTTGCCAGATGATAATATTCTTTGTCATATGGATTATCATCCAGACAATGTGTTTTATGATGGTATTAATACTTATGTAATAGATTGGATGACTGCTGGATTTGGTAATCCAATTGCTGATATTGCCAGGACTGTATTAATACTGAGATATGCTGTTGTACCATTTCAAAATCCCTTATTTAGGGGATTTATAAAGATATCAAGGGAAATAATCATTAAAGAGTATCTTAAACAATATCGTTTAGTAAATCCATTTGATATGGAATTATTCAATAAGTGGTTAATAGTTATCGCTGCTGCAAGAACAAGAGAAAAACTTCCTGGTGAAGAGATAAAGAGGATATTAGAGATCCTATAATAATTATTGCATATATATAGTTTTAATTTGCACCTTTAAATTATGGTTAACCCACTATTTGAAGGTGTATTTATTTGTTCTTGATGTTAACCTACAAAGAATAATAGATTAACAATGACTAAAATTTAACAAAATAAACACTTTATTTTATATTTCTTGGATAAGTTTAAAGTCATGTATTTTATGATGAATCCTAAAATTTACACATCGAGATAACATTGATATTTGAACATTAATTAACAATATTTGATAAAAAATAAATTAAATTATCTGACAATTTACTGATAAATATATATAGATTTGTGGTATAATATAAATAGAGAATTGTCTAAGAATAGATTGAATTCAGAAATAATAAAAAAACTTAGCATAGGAGGAATGGAAATGAGTGTACATCATGATATAATAAAAGACCTAAATGAACTTAGAAGACAACTGGATTTTAATACAAGAAGAAAGTTACAAATAGAAGTATATGCTAATATTGTAGCTAGAACTCAAAATCTAAATATTGATGCTAAGGAATATGATGGATATTTAATGGAAATGAGCAACTTAATAAAGGAACTAAAAGACACAGAAGGTGATATAAAGTTTAATCAGATTAGAGCTTTGAAAAAAGTAAGAAAAGATATAGTAGAAATTCTTATAAAGGAACATAATTTTGTACAAAGAGGTAAATATTTAACTATGCTTGGAATATCTGGAGTTGTAATAGGTGGTTTATTTGGATTATTTGTTATGGATTATCCATTATTAGGTGCTTTACTAGGAACTATAATTGGGATAGGAATTGGATCAAAGTTGGATCATGATGCAAAAGAAGAAGGCTTACAATTGTAAGATTAGTTTTTTTAGAATATTTGTTGCACCTCAAAAGTTATACAAACTTTTGAAGGTGTATTTTTTTATTTGCTTATTTTGCTATAAAGTATGTTAAAATAATATTGGAGTTAAAGTTTCATAATTTCTAATTGACTAATTGGAGGATATAATGATTAAAGTCCATGGTTTAAAAAAGACATTTGAGTTGTCAAAAAAACAAATGAAGGCTAACAACACTGATCAAAAATATAAGGTTGCAGTTAATGGAATTGATTTTATAGTTTATGACAATGAAATATTTGGTTTATTAGGACCAAATGGTGCAGGTAAAACAACCACATTAAGATGTTTATCAACTTTAATCTCACCAACTGAAGGAACTATAAATGTAAATGGTTATGATAGTGTTAAGGACCCTTTAGCGGTAAGAAGCCAATTGGCTTTCTTAACTAGTGAACTAAAACTAGATTCACACTTTACACCTGACTATACAACAAGATTTTTTGGAAGACTTCACAATATGAATGATGAGCTTATAGAAAAAAGAATGAACCATCTTTTTGATTATTTTGGAGTTACTCCCTTTAGGTATACAAAAATCTCTGATTTATCTACTGGAATGAAGCAAAAATTATCAATTGCTGTAAGTTTAATTCATGATCCTAGCTTAATAATTTTTGATGAACCTACCAATGGTTTAGATATAATAACAGCGAGAGCTGTTACAGATTATCTTAAAGAATTAAAAGCTCAAGGTAAGACGATCATAATATCTACTCATATGATGCATGTTGCTGAAAAACTTTGTGATAGAATAGGAATTATTATGGATGGAAACATTAAGACAATGGGGACTTTAGAAGAAATACTTCAAACTACTGGTAAAGATAATCTTGAAGATGCATTTTTTAAATTATATTTTGAAAATGAGGTGAAATAAATGATTAATTCACTGATATTAATTGCAAGAAAAGAATTAAGAAGGGTTTTTACCGATAAAAGGCTAGTGATTACAAGCTTTATTCTACCAATGATCAGTATAGCTATTATATATTCAATAATGGGAATTATGATTGGAAGAGCTGAAGAAGATATTAAGTCTCATATTTCAAGAGTTGGGGTAAATAACTTACCTATAATGATACAGACAATGCTTCAAACAGATGAAACTATTGAGATAACACAAGTAAACATTGACATAGATCAAGCAGAAGGTTTATTGCTAAATGGAGACTTAGAATATTACATTAGTTTTGAAGAAGGATTTGAAGATAAGATATTGAACTTTCAAAAAGGGGATGTACCACTAGTAAAAGGCATGTATTCACCAAAACACGATTACTCAGTTCAGGCAAATTACAAACTAAATGCTCTAATGGAAGGCTATAAGCATATTGTATTAGCTAGTAGGCTTGGAGATGAATCATATATTCAAGTATATAAAATGGAGTCTGGTGAAATTGAGATCCCACAAGAAAGCAAAGGTATTGATCGAGGATTTGCAAGTATGATTCCTTTACTTGTTTCTATTTTCATTTTTGCAGGAGCAATGGGAATTGGAATAGACTCAATTGCAGGAGAAAAGGAAAGGGGAACAATGGCTAGCATGCTTATAACCCCCATAGATAGGGCAAATATTATTGGTGGGAAGATTTTAAGCTTGTCGGTAGTTGCCTTAATTTCTATGATTTCTTCCTTTATAGGAGTATTGATTTCTATACCATTTTCTGCAAGGATATTTTCTTCAACTGGATCATTTGAGTTGTCTCAATTGGCAATGAGCGGTATGGATCTTACTATGTTCTTTATTTCAATGATAGGTTTAGTGGGAATGTATGTTACAATTATTGCTGTTTTATCTATGATTGCAAATTCAGTAAAAGAAGCAGGAGCATATATTACACCTGCATATATGTTAGTAATGATAAGTGGATTTATGAATATGTTTGGATCTGGAGATGCTGCAGGGATATTTGATTACATTCCAGTGTATAATAATCTTATAAATATGAATAGGATATTGTCAGGGGATGGTTCAATAATAAAAGCATTAATTTCTTTGGGCACATCAATAGCAGTAACTTTAGCCATGTTACTTTTAGCAAGAAAACTAATGGAGAAGGAAAAGGTTGTATTTCCTTCATAAATAAGAAAGGCATGTGATTGTTGTGGAAATTAAAATTCAAAAACTAGATGAATCATATAAGGGATATGAGGTAGAATACTATTACTCCTCTGAATTCTACTACGATATCCAAAAAACTTATAATGATGAAAGTATAAACTTCAGATTAGCGAAAAAACGTTTCAATTCACCTATTGAAAAGAAATTCAAGGGAACATTTCTTGAGGACTACTTAGAAAAACCCACATTATATGGTGCATTCTATCAGGAAAAGGCAATTGGGTTTTTGGAAGTAGATCATGAAAAATGGAACAATCGTATGAGAGTAACAAATTTAATTGTATTTGATAAATATAGGAGAAATGGCATTGGGGAAAAACTTATGAATAAAGCTATTGAAGTTTCTAAAAATCATGGTTGTAGAGCTATGGTATTAGAAACACAAAGCTGTAATTATCCTGCCATTTTATTTTATAAAAAAATGGGTTTTAAAATAATAGGATTTGATTTGGAAGCTTACTCAAACGAAGATGTGGAAAAATTAGAATATAGAATGGAATTTGGAGCAAAACTATAGTAGAGGGTAGTATAATAATACTACTCTTGTTTTTTGCATTTTTACTGAGATTTCGGGTATGTATAATTATGAATCAATTAAGGAATTTAATCGGAGGACTTAAGATGAAAAGGTATTTTTTATATTTATTAATAGCTTTAATACTTTTTACACCAATTCAAACCTTTGCTGCGCCATCTACTTGGGCAGTTCAAGAAGTTGAAAAAGCGAAAACTTATGATTTAGTTACTACTAAAGTTTTACAAAATTTTCAAGATCACATAACCAGAGAAGAATTTGCTGAAATGGCAGTAAAACTATATATTGGACTAACTGGAAATGAAGTATTAGCTCCTAACACAAATCCTTTTAGTGACACAAACAATATGGAGATAATTAAAGCATATAATCTGGGAATTGTTGAAGGAAAAGGTTCGGGAATATTTGCACCTATTGAAAAAATAACTAGAGAGCAAATTGCTGTAATGTTCTATAGAACTTTAGAGATAATAGATAAGTCATTAGTTACAGTTACAGGATCTAATACATTTACTGATAGAGCAACCATTAGTTCGTGGGCGACTACAGAAGTAAATCTATTAACACAAAAAGGAATAATAAAAGGGTTTACTGACAACACATTCAGACCATTAAGAAATACTACTAAAGAGGAAGCAATTGCTTTGACAGTTAGAATGTATGAACAGTATTACCCAATTGTCAGTACGAGTAATAAACTAACACCTATTGAAATTGGATTACTAGCTGAAAGCGCAGTTATGATTCAAGTGGAGTACAATAATGGAGAGCGTGGTACTGGTAGCGGATTTTTTTTCCAAAGAGGAGTTATAGCAACCAATTTTCATGTTGTAGAAGGAGCTAAGACACTGACAATCGAGTTTGAAAATGGAAACATTTATAATGGAGATATAAAGGTTATAGGTTATAGTAAAGATTTGGACCTTGCAATTTTAAAGATAAATGACACAACTGTTGCACCTTTAGTTCTAGGGGATTCGAATACTTTAGTAAGAGGACAAAAAATATATGTAATTAGTAGTCCATCAGGATACAAGAACACATTGACAGATGGAATTATTAGCGCTGTAAGAGATGATTATGTACAAATTACCGCTCCATTAAAGCCAGGAAGCTCAGGTGGTGCATTAATAAATGAATATGGCAGAGTAGTTGGTGTCACTTATTCAAGACTTGTAAATGCTGAAGATTTGGGATTTGCAATCAAGATAAATGACTTAAAGACACTTTCTCAAACTAAGAACTTGTCTTTATATCAATTCAATCAAGAAGTTAGTGTTCTTTTTACACCTCCTAAAAATGTAACAGCTATAAAGGTAGATGGTACAAGAGTTAATATCCAATGGGATGAAAACGGATCAGATTATTATAAAGTGTATGAGTCTTACGATGGTACAAGCTGGGTTGAGGTTTTAGACCCTTATGGTAGAAACATGTGGTACTGGTATCCAGATTTCTCAGTGGAAATAATTGGATATGAAGAAGGTGATTTAGTTCAGTTTAGAGTTGCTGGTGTAAAAAATAGTAGAGTTTCTGGATATGGTTACTCAAATACAGTTGAATTTCCAACAGGTATGACCACTGATGCAATTATTAATAATTTATGGGATTTTTATCCATACATGAATGTAAATAACATTCAGATACCATTTGTATACTTTGATGCTTTAGCATCTATGGATGGTACTGTAACCAGTATTCATTTATATGTTGATGAGCTAGGCTTTGAAAAGTATATTCAGTCTGACTCTGTAAGTAGAATCAACATAGCTAAAGAGCTTAAGAATCTTAGCTTGTACTATAAGGATCAGACTTTGACTGAAGTAGAGGTCATGATTATTTTTTCTGCAAGCTATAATAGCAATCCAGACTTTTTAGAGGCGAATTTCATCGAACCAGATATAGTTTTCTTTGATGATGTGGACAAGGTATACTTTGTATGGTATCCATTAATTGATGTATTTAGTTACTCAAACACTTATTTTACATGGTATGGTTCATACAGTTTGTAGACTCAGCCCATAAGTGGAGGAAATAATGAAAAAAATATTTAGCAACGCAGCAGCAATGGCCATATTCGTAGCAATTCTAATATTCCTATCAATGATGATAAATCAGAATTCCCAGGAAAAGTATTTAGTCGAAAGAGTCATTGATGGAGACACATTTATTATTGACTATAAGGGCAGTCAAGAAATTGTAAGACTAATAGGAGTTGATGCTCCTGAAAGTGTGAATCCTGATAATAGTTTGAATACTCCTGAAGGGAGTATCGCATCAGAGTTTACTAAAAATGCGCTTGAAGGCAAATGGGTAGAACTTGAATTAGATATCCAACAAAGAGACAAGTATGGGAGAATTTTAGCATATGTTTATCTTGAAGATAAAATGTTTAACAAAGAGATTCTTAATGCAGGTTATGCCAAGTTAGCAACATATCCACCTAATGTAAAATATGAAAAAGAATTGATAGAAATTATACAAAAAAAGGCTAATTAAAGCCTTTTTTTCGTATCCAAATTGTAATATTATATATCAGAATATAGGGTAAAAGTGTACTGTAATAGAAGTTTCATAGCCTGAGGAGGTGCAACAATGACTGGAATAAAGAATTCAATAAATAAAGTATCTAGAGGTGCTATTAAAGCCTTTGAAGATTATCCCATATCAATGATGAGTGCACTGTTATTTTCACTTGTAACCATTGCAAAGATACAAATGGATTGGGAAGTGCAACAAAGCTACAGTCTATTACTAAACAGTTTACAATTTTCAATGGCATTAAGTGCTGCAGTTGGCATGGCATCCATTGCATATGTTAAGAGTAGAAATAATACAAATAACAACTTTTTATTAGCAAATATTGGTTCACTAATAGTTGGCATACTAACTTTTATCTTGCTATATATATTTAGTGGAGTGGAAAGTGGATATTTAGAAAGTTATATGAGGCTTTCAGACTTAGCAGTATTTAGAGTAATGGCTTCTATATATACATCTCTAGTATTATTCATAATATTTGCAGGATTTCCAAGGGAAAATCCAAATTTCTCTAAATCAATGTATATGACCATAAGAGCATTTATAGTTGCTTTGATATATGGAGTGGTTATTATGGCAGGAACATCTGCTGTAGCTGGTGCAATTCAAGCATTGCTTTATAGAGACATGAGTTATAAGGTGTATCAGTATCTAGGAACAATATCAGGATTTTTAGGATTTGCTATATTTTTGGGTTACTTTCCTGATTTAACAAAGAATATAAAAGATGAGAAAAGAACATATGTTGAAGAACAATCAAGATTTGTTGAAGTATTATTAGGATTAATTTTAGTACCAATTGCACTAGCCTTAACAATAGTTTTATTGATTTGGACTGCAAGAACTTCATTCCAAGGAATCGAAACTTCATTTATTCAACTTTCTGGAATTGCTACAAGCTATTCACTTGGAGGTATTTTACTACATTTATTAGTTACTGACCATAAAGGTGGATTGGCTAAATTCTATAGGAGCATATATCCCATAGCAGCACTTGTGATACTAGGATTTCAGCTTTGGGCTTTGATTGTTCAAGTTTCTGCAAATGGCATAATGGATACAGAGTATACTTTTGGTTTAATATGGATATTTTCGGTAATATCTGTAATTCTACTATTATTTAGAAAAGAAAAATCACACATAAGTATAAGTATAGTTTCAATTGTATTAGTTATAGTAGCAGTACTACCGATTATTGGGTTTCATTCATTACCTTTTAGAGTTCAAATGTCTAGGTTGGAAAGAATACTTGAGTCAGAGGGTATGCTCGTAAATGAAGAGATAGTTAAACTACAAAATGAACCCGATAGGAGTATAAAGGAAGATATTACTGAAATTGTATTGTATCTAGGATATAAAGATAATGATAATCATCCAAGTTGGTTTAGTAAAGACTTAAGAGATGAAAATAAATTTGTAGAAAAATTTGGATTTAATCTGACATGGCCAACTTCTGGACCTGATGGACCAACATATTTCGGTTCAAATCTAATGATACCATCTCTACCAATTGATATATCTATGTATGATAATTCCATCCTTATAAATGATTTTATGAGGAAAGAGACAAATGAAGTTTCTTATGAAGGGATTATTGGAGAATATCAATTCACTTGGACAACTAATAGAACAAATGAAATACCAAAGTTTATAGTAAAACTAAATGGTGAAGAAATCATACAAGAGGAATTTAGTGAGTATTTAGAAAGACTATCCTTAAAATATCCACCTTCTGAGGTATACTCCAAAGTTGTAGAAATGGAGGACATGCTATATAGAATAGAAACAGATGATTTGAGTATAATGCTAGTTTTTACAAGTATAGATATAAATACAGAAAAAAATGGACCAGTTAACTACTGGATGAATTTAAATTCAATTTATATTAAAGAAAAAAATTAAACCTCCAAATTTGGAGGTTTTTTTATCGAAAAGTTACTGCACTATGTGGACAAACCTGAATACATTTTCCACAACCAATACATTTTTCATCATTTACAACTAATTTACCCATAAAGAATCCTGCTCGTTCAATAGCACCAGTTGGGCATACTCTTTTGGAAGGACAAAATGGAGATCTGTCGCACTTTGCTTCCATTATGTACATAGTTTTACTTTTTTTTGAATTGCTTTTTTTGTGTTTTGTATTTTTCAATTTACGACCCCCTCAAAATCATTATATACCTATAGGGGGTATTATGTGAAGAATGATTTAAAAAATAAAGTCGCAGTTATCTTTTAAATTAAAACTTTTGATATAATAATCTTCAAGGGGTATCCACTCATTTAAATATCTTTCTAATTGTTTCTTACTACTTCTTTTTAGTATTCTTTCAATTTGTTCTTCTTTAGTTGCACACATAAAAATTTTAATGTCATATATGTCTGAAATACTTGGGTGAAATGAGTACACTCCTTCTACAATAAGTAAGGGTTTGGTTTTTATGCTTTTCTCATCACCATAGGACATAACAGAACAATCAAACGCTCTATAACTAATTGTATCTTCCTCTAGATGGTCTATAATATCTGTCTTAAATCTTTCATGGTGAATATTCCCTCCTGCTTCTTTTAATCTAGCTTCATGTCTTAGTTCTAACGGAAGAAAAAAGTCATCCATTGGTATTATATCTGCACCATAAATTCTTTTTAATGAGTTTGCTAGAGTTGATTTACCAGAGCCACTATTTCCATCAATCCCAACAATAGTTATCTTTTGTTCACTTAAAGATTTTTCAATCTTAGCAAATAGATCTAGAAACTTCGCTAATTCTTCCTGACCTTGTAGAATTTCATCTATTTTTATAGTCTCCTTCATTTCAGCCTCCTTTTTTATTATTTATAAGGTGTTATTATTGAAATAACCAATTATTATATATCAATTTTAACAGCATTATAATTATTTATCAAATATTGTAATAATTAGAATTATATGTTATGAAAATAGCTAAGTGGGTAAAAATATTAGGAATATAAACTATTTAGAAGGAGGAAAATATATGGATGATAAGAAAAAAGATGAGAAAATGGTTTCTAAAAGCAAAAATGATAAAATTGGAAAGGATCCTAGAATAACTACAGCAGCAGGATCACCAGTAAGTAATAATCAAGATTCAATGACTGTTGGTAAAAGAGGACCAATGGTATTGCAAGATCTTTGGTTTTTAGAAAAATTAGCTCATTTTGATAGAGAAGTTATCCCTGAAAGAAGAATGCACGCGAAAGGTTCCGGAGCATTCGGAGTATTTACAGTAACTCATGATATTACTAAATACACAAAGGCTTCCATTTTTTCTCAAATAGGAAAACAAACAGAAATGTTAATCAGATTTTCAACAGTTGCTGGTGAAAGAGGTGCTGCTGATGCTGAAAGAGACATTAGAGGCTTTGCAATGAAATTTTATACAGAGGAAGGTAACTGGGATTTAGTTGGGAATAATACACCTGTATTTTTCTTTAGGGACCCCCTTAAATTTCCTGACTTAAACCATGCTGTTAAAAGAGATCCAAGAACAAATATGAGAAGTCCAAATACAAACTGGGATTTCTGGTCTTCATTACCTGAAGCATTGCATCAGGTTACAATAACAATGAGTGATAGAGGTATTCCTTATTCGTACAGACATATGCATGGATTCGGTTCACATACCTATTCAATGATTAATAAAGACAATGAAAAAGTGTGGGTTAAATTTCATTTACATACCCAACAAGGCATAAAGAACCTAACTGATGAAGAAGCAGGGAAACTAGTTGGAAGTGATAGAGAAAGTCATCAAAGGGATCTATATGAATCCATTGAAAATGGTGACTTCCCAAGATGGACTATGTTTATCCAAGTAATGACACAAGAACAGGCAGAAAAAATGGAATACAATCCTTTTGATCTAACAAAAGTTTGGTTTAAGAAGGAATTTCCACTAATAGAAGTTGGATATTTTGAATTGAATAAAAACCCAGACAACTATTTCGCACAAATAGAGCAGGCTGCTTTTAATCCAGCAAACTTTGTTCCTGGTATATCCTTTTCACCTGATAGAATGCTACAGGGCAGATTATTCTCATATGGAGATGCTCAAAGGTATAGACTTGGTGTTAACCACCATCAAATACCTGTAAATGCACCAAAGAATGCAAAAAATGTTCATTCTTTCCATAGAGATGGTGCCATGAGAGTTGATGGAAATCTTGGATCTGAATTACATTACGAACCAAATAGTTACGGTAATTGGACAGAATATAAGGAAGAAGAATTACCAGATGAAAAGGTAAATGGTGCAATCTCAAGATGGGATTTCAGAGAAGATGATGATGACTATTATACTCAACCTGGTAAACTATTTAGACTGATGAATAAAGACCAACAACAAGTTTTATTTGAAAATACAGCTAGAAACATGGGGGATTCAGAAGAACATATTAAACTAAGACATGTTAAGAATTGTTTCTTTGCAGATCCTGAATATGGCAAAGGCGTAGCAAAGGCTTTAGGTCTAGAAATTGACTTTACTGATTGGATGTAGCATATTTGTGAGGTGATAATTTGATCGTTACAGTTAAGTATCTAGGCACAGAATTATATGAAATACCCCAAGAGTACATTATAAGTGATAAAGCTACTCTTAAGATTATTTTAGAGGATATAGTTAATACATTAGGAATCTCATATAATGACTTTCGGAAAGAAACTACAATTTTAGTTAATAATGATGTGAAAGATGATGATAGTATCCTCATAGAAGGAGATGTAATACTAATTCTACAAGTATTAGGAGGAGGTTAAGCTATTTAGCTTAACCTCCATTTACTTTACTATGAACAAAGAGTATTTATTACTTTAATAAGAAGAATATAAAAAGATGGGCTGGATAAGCTATATAGTATAATAACTGTAATACTTTATTCTTAGGTCCTATTTTTTTATTGTACAAAGCTAATATTGGTAGTGCTAGGAGTGAATATTGCTGAATGATACTAGCACCGAATGAGTTAACCAAATAAAGAACAATACCAACAATAAACATCCTTTTTAAAGGTTTGAGATTTCTAGTAAAGAAAAATGCTGTTATGTAGATTATGCCTATAAAATTATAGTCAGTTGCAAAAAGAGTTGCAAGTGTTGCTGCACTTATTGTTACTGTAAGATTTTTTGTGCTTATAAAACCTTGATCCTTATTAAACAAATGCATAGCCACTAGTCCTATTGCTAAAGTGAAAAATATATTTTGATGCGGCCAGTAGGTTCCTCCATAAAAAGCAAAGTCAAAAGGAATTTCTGAAATGAATGCGAAGATTAATATACGTACTAAATATTTTTTTATGTCTCTAGTATGAGTGTATCCTTCCACTAGTAAAAAGCAATATATAGGAAATGCTAGT
>Ga0208490_100905_pt1 | contig 13856 bp, 15 predicted proteins | sample SubbioAug_CSWold_FD_184818 | JGI IMG/M metagenome (GOLD analysis project Ga0208490, IMG submission 184818) | Serpentinite rock and fluid subsurface biosphere microbial communities from McLaughlin Reserve, California, USA - CR11Aug_CSWold (SPAdes) | ecosystem: Environmental > Terrestrial > Deep...
CCGCAACCCGAAGGCCGCTTCCCGTCCCGCGAAGGAGGCTCGATATAAGCCCCGGTGCAGATCCCGTCAAGTGGAAAATTCCAGAATTTCAAAAAACCCAAAACCCGGAAAAACCCAAAACCATCAAGGCCCTGAACCCCCGACACCGACGCTCGCGCCCCGAAATCAGGAGCCGGGGTATAGGGTCTGAGGCACCGACGCGTCAAGCACGATCTGAACCGATTCTCGAATTATTTCGCCGGCTCGCGCAAAACCCAGAGCTATCCCCGTTCTCACCGCTATCCACAGCGTGCGGCCAGGCTGGCACGACCGGTCTTTGGCAAGTCGGCGGTTGCGCTCATGGCGGTGGACTTTTTCGAAAAGCCGTCGAGACTTCCCTCTGCTTTGCCGCATTCCGCCTGAACATGGCGCGTGTACGAATCACAAGACGATCGAAAGCCCGCGCCATGCCCCGATCCAGCATCCTCGTCTCGTTCGGCCTGATCTGGTCGATCACGGCGGGCGCCACACTTCTCCAGGTCGCGAACGGATTGCTGCAGATCCTGCTTCCGCTTCGCATGGAGCAGGAGGGCATCGCCATCTCCGGCATCGGCTTCGTCGCCGCCGCCTACGGGCTCGGTTTCGCCACCGGCTGCGTGCTCGCGCCGATACTCGTGCGCCATGTCGGCCATATCCGCGCCTTTGCGAGCCTCGCCGCGATCGCCGCCGTCGTCGCACTCGGCTTCACGCAGGTGACCTCGCTTATCGGCTGGATCGGGCTGCGCGCACTCTCAGGCATAGCGCTCGCCGGCCTCTTCACCGTGATCGACGGCTGGGTCAGCGCGCGGGCGACCATGGGCAACCGCGGGCGCATCGTCTCGCTCTACATGATCTGCACCAAGATCGCCCTCATGCTCTCCCCTCTCGCGATCGGGCTCGGATCGATCGGCGGCGACGGGCTGTTCCTGCTGATCGCCGCGCTGATGTGCCTGTCGCTGATCCCCGTCTCGGCGACGATCTCGGAGGAGCCGCGCGCGCCGACCTCCGTCAGGCTGATCGTTCCCCTCCTCTTCCGGATCGCGCCATCGGCAGTCGTCGGGGCTTTCGCCGTCGGGCTGATGAACAGCACGGTGATCGCCATCGCGCCGGTTTACGGCGTGCGGGTCGGGCTGACAGCGTCGGAGGCAGCGCTGCTGTTTCTGGCGCTGCAGGGTGGGAGCCTGCTGCTGCAGTGGCCGCTCGGCTGGCTGTCGGATTTCGTCGATCGACGCAAGGTGATCGCCGGGGTCTCGGCGGCGACCGCGCTCGTCTGCGGCGGGATTCTGTGGGCGACCGCGCAGCAGGACACGACGTTGCTGGTTCTCGCGTTCGGTCTCTGGGGCGGGATGGCGCTGTGCGTCTACGCCGTCTGCGTCGCCCATGCCTGCGATCTCGTGGAGCCCGAGCAGATCGTGCCCACGATCTCCAGCCTGCTCGTCTGCTGGGCCATTGGGGGCATGATCGGGCCCATCCCGGCAACGATGCTGATGGGATGGATCGGGCCGGAGGGGCTGTTTTATTACTGCGCTGCGATCGCGACGGCGCTCGCAATCTTCGTGACGATCCGCATCCTGCGCCAGGAACGCGATCCGAACATGGGAGGGTTCGTCAACCTGTTGGCGACCAGCACCGCTACCGCAGAAATGGCTCCGCGCGACGGGCAGGATGCCAGCCGCGCGGATGAAACCGATATCGAATCGTCGCCCGAGAGGTTACTCGGTCATGTCGCGCCGACGCCGAACCCGAACCGGGACGGGTGAGGGCCGGACCTGCAGGTTCCCCAGAAGATACGTCACGGCGAACAGGGCGGCGGCGGTGATCGCGATCGAATGCGCCAGCGCCGAAGCCGAAGTCGCCGCGATCAGCGCGAAGATGATCGCCGCACAGAAGAAACAGGCGGCGGCTCTGGAAAATGTGTTGGCGAGCATCGTACTTCTCCAAGCGGTTCGCCGACGTGCGGCGGTTGTCAGATTTGCTGAAACAACGGCGCTGGAGAGAGATCGTTCCGGGTGGGATTGACTAGAATTACGGCATAATTTTCGCGACGGCATCTTGAGGACGAGATCTTGGCGACGGCTCGGATCCGAACCGGTGCGATAATTTTTGTTCTTCACGCTTGAAGGAATCTAATAGCTGTTTGAATGCTGCTGGTGCGTTTCGCATCACCGCTTGAGGAAGAGGAAACGCGGCTCAGGGAACTCGGCATTTGCGCGGGCGTTGGTCTGGCGTTTAGTACGTAACCAGGGAGTTAAGTCATGCTGGGTTGGGCCTTGACGTTTCTCGTCGTCGCGTTGATCGCGGCAGTCCTCGGCTTCGGCGGGATTGCCGGAGCTGCGGTCGATATCGCCATGATCATCTTCTACATCGCGATCATCCTCTTCGTGATCGCCGCCGTCGTCGGATTCATGCGCGGGCGCTCGCCGCCTGTCTGACGCCCGAGATGCCAGACGGCCCCGATGACCATCGGGGCCGTTGCTGTATCCGTGACGTGTTCAAATCCCGGAGACGTTCGTATCCGCCCGGTCCTGGCTTCTATTGCGTCAGCTCCCACTCGACGCGTACCGACGCCCCATAGCGAATGAATGCCGGAGGCACGATGGGCACGGCCTGCGCGACTGCGGAGCGCATCATCATCTGGTCCATCTCCGGGCGCGGCCCGATCGAGACATGCCCCTCCGAGATCTGCCGGATCGCTCCCATCGCGACGCCTGCCGCCTGCGTGAGCACTTCGGCCTGCCGACGCGCATCGGCGACGGCGAGGCGACGCGCCTCGTCCTGCGCATCCTCGGAACGGTCGAGCCCCCAGGCGATGGACTGGAACGTCATGCCATCGAGCGCGAGAACCTCGCCGGCGAGCTGCCCGACGCCGTCGATGTCGCGGGTGATGACGCGCAGTTGATGCGAGGCGGTATAGGCGGGGCTGGGACGGATGTTGCCGTCGCGGTCACGGCGCTCGGGCGTATCGAACACCTCGAAATTGCTGGTCTGGATATCGTCGCGCTCAACTCCGAGTTCGGCCAGCCGCGAGAGCGCGCGGGAGGTCGCTTCGTTGTTGGCTTCCACCGCCTCGCCGATGGTGTCGGCCTGATTGACGACGCTGATGAAGATCCGCGCGAAATCGGGAACCCGCTCCACCTCGCCGGTTCCGGTGACGCTGACCACCGGCGGCCCCGGCTGCTGCGCGAGGGCGGGTGCCGGGCCGAGCGCGGGCGGGGCGACGACGGCGAGTGAGAGAATTGCGGCGAAAACGGCGGGAAAACGCATTGATCGACTCCGGTTTGGCGGGCTCGGGCGCAAATGAATACCCCCACCATGCAGGACATGGTGGGGGATCGATTGCGGCGAAAGCAAGCGCTGCCAGGAGAGCGCTGCGGAAAAAGATCAGCGGCCCGTCTTGATCCGGGTCCAGTGCCGGTTGACGACGCGCTGGGTGCGCTCGTCATAGGCGACGTTGGTGAACAGCCGCTGCATCTTCTCGTCGTCCGGATAGACGCCGGGATCGTTCAGGATCTCGTCGTCCACGAACTCCTTCGCCGCGAGATTGCCCGAGGCATAGGCGACGTAGTTCGTGTTGGCCGCCGCCACTTCCGGGCGCAGCATGAAATCGATGAAGGCGTGCGCCTCCTCGACATTGGGAGCGTCAGCCGGGATGGCGAAGGAATCAAACCACATCAGCGCTCCCTCGCGCGGCACGATGTAGGCGATCTCGACGTTGCTGCCGACTTCCTCGGCCCGGTCGCGCGCCTGCAGGATATCGCCGGAATAGCCCACCGCGAGGCAGATATCGCCGTTGGCGAGGGCGTTGATGTATTCCGATGAATGGAATTTCTGGACGAAGGGCGACATGCCGGAAAGCAGCTGCGCCGCCTGCTCGAGTTCGCCGCTGTCGCGGGAATTGGGATCGAGGCCGAGATAGCTGAGCGCGGTCGGGAACATGTCGTCGGCGGCATCGAGGACGTGGATGCCGCAATCCTGGAGCTTGGCTGCGATCTCGGGATCGAACAGGAGATCCCAGGTGTTGACCTCCGCTTCGCCGAGCCGCTCGCGCACCATGGCAACGTTGATGCCGATGCCGGTGGTGCCCCACATGTAGTTCACGGAATGCGCGTTGCCCGGATCGTAGACCTCCGTCCGCGCCGCGATTTCCGGCCAGATATTGTCGAGATTCGACAGCTTGTCCTTGTCGAGGGGCGCGAAGACGCCGGCCCTGACCAGTCGCTCGATGAAGGGGCCGGAGGGCACGACGATGTCGTAGCCGGAGCGCCCGGCGAGCAGCTTGGTCTCGACGATCTCGTTGGTGTCGTAGGTGTCGTAGACGACGCGGATCCCGGTCTCGGCCGTGAAATCCTCCAGCATCTGCGGATCGACGTAATCCGACCAGTTATAGACGTTGACGACGCGATTCTGCGCCTCGACGGGGGCGGCGAACGCCAGCGAGAGAGCGGCCAAGGCCGTCAGCGTGGTGAAGGTGGTGCGGATCATCGCGGGCCAGCTCCGGGTTCGGGTTGATCGGGACGGTCGGCGACCGGTTCGGGGGACGTTATGAACTTTGATACGCCGCGGCAACCCAAATCGGACCCCTAAGCGGTTGCCAAAGATACGAAAACGCCGCGCACGAGGCGCGGCGTTCCGTGACTTGCCGAAGTCGTCGGCGTTATGCGCGTCCGCCGCCGGCAAACTCAGGATAGGCTTCCACGCCGACCTCGAACTTGTCGAGGCCCAGACGCTCCTCTTCCTCGCTGACGCGCAGGCCGATGATCGCCTTGATGGCCAGCCAGACGATGGCCGAGGCGACGACGGTGAACGCGCCGATCGCGGCGACGCCGATGAACTGGGTGCCGAAGTTGGTGTCCGTGTTCGACAGCGGAACCACCATGGTGCCCCAGATACCCGCGAGCAGATGGACCGGGATCGCGCCGACCACGTCGTCGATCTTCACCTTGTCGAGCAGCGGCACCGCAAACACCACGATCGCCCCGCCGACAGCGCCGATGGCGATGGCGAGAGCGGGAGAAGGCGTCAGCGGCTCGGCCGTGATCGAGACGAGACCGGCGAGCGCACCGTTCAGGGCGAGCGTGAGGTCGATCTTCTTGTAGATCACCTGGCAAAGGACGACTGCGGCGATGACGCCACCGGCAGCCGCGAGGTTGGTGTTCATGAAGATGCGGGCGACAGCGGACGCGTCCTCGATCGTGCCCATGGCGAGCTGGGAGGCGCCGTTGAAGCCGAACCAGCCGAGCCAGAGGATGAAGGTGCCGAGCGTGGCGAGGGGCATGGACGAACCCGGGAGCGGATTGACCTTGCCGTCGGGCGTGTACTTGTCCTTGCGGGCACCGAGGATGAGCGCACCGGTGAGAGCAGCCCAGCCGCCGACCGCGTGAACCAGCGTCGAGCCGGCGAAGTCGGAGAAGCCCATCTCGTAGAGCCAGCCTTCGCCCCACTGCCAGGAACCCGTGATCGGGTAGAGTACGCCCGTCAGAAGCGCCACGAAGACGAGGAAGGGGCCGAGCTTCATGCGCTCGGCGATCGTGCCGGAGACGATGGAGGCGGTGGTGGCGCAGAAGACCATCTGGAAGAACCAGTCGGATGCGACCGCGTAATCGCCGGTGTCGACCGCCGGATCGGGGATGGAAACCGGGCCGATCGAGCCGAAGAAGCCGCCATCGACTCCGTCATACATGAGATTGTAGCCGATGAGGTAGTACATCAGGCCGGCGAGCGAATAGAGGCAGATGTTCTTCAGGCACTGCATGGAGACGTTCTTGGAACGCACCATCCCGGCCTCGAGCATGGCAAAACCTGCCGCCATCCACATCACGAGGAAGCCGCCGATGAGGAAGAGCAGCGTGTTGAGGATGAATTGGCCGTCCGCGGGAAGCGCTGTCGATACGACGACTTCGGCGACTTCCGCCACTTCGGTTGCGGCTTCGGGCGTCTGGGCGAGGGCGGCTGCGCTGAAGAGCACGAGCGCCGCAGCCGAGGGAACCGCGCGGGCCAGATAACGATGAACCATCACGTAAACTCCTGAAAGGATTTCGTTCGAACGCTCAGAGCGCGTCGGTATCGGTTTCGCCGGTGCGGATGCGCACGGCGCGCTCGAGCGGCATGACGAAGATCTTGCCGTCGCCGATCTGACCCGTACGGGCAGCTGCGGCGATCGCGTCGATCGCGGCCGTGACCTGATCTGCCGCCACTGCGACCTCGATCTTGATCTTGGGGAGGAAGCTCACTGCGTATTCCGCGCCGCGATAGATCTCCGTGTGCCCCTTCTGGCGTCCGTAGCCCTTCACTTCGGTCACGGTCAGGCCGTGCACGCCGAGGCCGGTCAGCGCGTCGCGGACCTCCTCCAGCTTGAACGGCTTGATGATGGCCATCACAATTTTCATGGGTCTGCCCCTTTGAGAGCCGCCGAACCCAACCGGCGGCAAGTTGACTGACAACCGGTTCGCGTCGACCGACGCTCCGGATCTCGGGGCAGACCAATCAAGCCCCGTGCCAACTCAGGGAAACACTCGCAAGCGCAGCAAAAACTGGGGAATTGCCGCGAAAATAGGCGGCGGATTAAGCGTTCATGAAAAAAATATGCTCAAAAATTAGGCGAAAACAATCAATGCGTGCATGATCAAGCGTCAGAGCCTACATTCCGCACCAGCCCCTCCTGGGCCACCGACGCCACGAGCAGGCCATCCTGGGTGTAGATCGATCCCCGGGCGAAACCGCGGGCACCCGATGCGCTCGGGCTTTCCTGAGCGTAGAGCATCCACTCGTCGGCGCGGAACGGGCGGTGGATCCAGAGCGCGTGGTCGAGGCTCGCCGCCTGGATCTCCTGCTCGAAGACTGTGCGTCCATGAGCGATCAGCGAGGAATCGAGCAGCGTCAGGTCCGATGCATAAGCGAGCACGGCCTGATGGATCGCGGGATCGTCCGGCAGGGGCTCGATCGCGCGGATCCAGACGTGGAACTTCGGCTCCATCTTCTCGCGCGTGAGATAGCGGTCCATCTGCACCGGGCGGATCTCGATGGGGCGCTCCCGCTCGAAATAGCGCCGCACCGCCTCCGGCATGTTGGCGAACGCGTCGGTTCGGATCGCCTCGCCGGAGAGCTCTTCCGGCATGGGAACGTCGGGCATCGTCGCGGCGTGATCGAATCCCGGCTCCTCCTTGTGGAAGGACGCCGACATCGAGAAGATCGCCTCGCCGAACTGGATCGCGACGACCCGGCGCGTGGTGAAGGAGCCGCCGTCGCGGATGCGGTCGACTTCGTAGATGATCGGCGCTTTCGGCGAGCCCGGGCGCAGGAAGTAGCCGTGCAGCGAATGCGGCCGCCTCCCCTCCACGGTTCGCGTGGCCGCGACCAGCGCCTGGCCGATCACCTGCCCGCCGAAGACGCGCTGCCAACCGGTCTGGGGGCTGCGACCCCGGAAGAGGTTGTGCTCCAGCTGCTCGAGGTCGAGAATGGAGAGAAGATCCGCAACGGGGCTCGACATCGGGTGTCCTCAGGCTGGCCTCGCGCCTGTTTGCTAAGCGCTTGAAAGGTTGACTCGGGACGCATTTGGGAGTGTCCCTTTGCGGCATAGGGAAACCAGCGGAGCGACGGCGTCAAGCGTGACGAACGCGCAAGAAGGGCCGGTCGGCCTTGTCGAAACGCCCGCTCCGGGGAGATCATGATGGCGACGGTCAGACGTGTGAAGGCAGCAAGCTCCGCATCGGTCGGGGCTTCGGACAAATCATCCGCCGCAATTCCGGCGAAGCGCCGAGGCCGCCGGATCGCGATTGCCGGCGGCGGCATTGTCGGCGCGACGCTCGCCCTCGCGCTCGCCCGCGCCTGCCCGAACGGGCTCGAGGTCGTCCTGTGCGATCCCGCGATCGATGCCGTGCGCGCCGACGACCAGCGCGCCTACGCCATCGCAGCCGCCGCCCGCCGCATGCTCGAGACGCTCGGCGTCTGGGACGGGATCGCCGCGCATACGCAGGCCATGCGCGACATGGTGATCACCGACAGCCATCTCCTCGACCCCGTGCGCCCGGCCTTCCTCACCTTCAACGGCGAGATCGACGACGGCGAGGCCTTCGCGCACATGGTCGAGGGCAAGGCGCTGGGCGATGCGCTGCTGGCTGCCTGCCGCGAGGCGGGGGTCGATGTGCGCTCCACCGGCGTGAAGCGCTTTGCGGCGGACGAGTTCGGCGGCATCGCGCACCTGATGGACGGCTCGTCGCTGCAGGTCGAACTGATGGTCGCCGCCGACGGCGCGCGCTCGCGGCTGCGGGAGGCGGCGGGGATCGGCTGGGTCGGCTGGTCCTATCCGCAATCGGGCATCGTCGCGACGATCTCGCACGAGCGCGATCACGAGGGCCGGGCGATCGAGCATTTCCTGCCGTCGGGCCCCTTCGCGCTCCTCCCCCTCCCCCCGGGTGGATCGCTCGGGCACCGCTCCTCCATCGTCTGGAGTGAGCGCAAGGAGAACGTGGCGCATGTCATGGAGCTGCATCGCGACGATGCCATCGAGGAGATCGAGCGGCGCTTCGGCCTCGAACTCGGCAAGATCGCGCTGGACACTCCCCTGCGCGCCTTCCCCCTCTCCTTCGGCATCGCCCGGGATTTCGTCGGCCAGCGCCTCGCGCTCATCGGAGACGCCGCGCATGTGATCCATCCGATCGCGGGCCAGGGGCTCAATCTGGGCCTCAAGGACGTCGCAGCCCTGGCGGAGGTGATCGTGGACGCCGTGCGGCTCGGGATGGATCCCGGCGGGGCGGACGTGCTCGAAGATTACCAGCGCGCCCGGCGCTTCGACACGGTCGCCATGGGCGTCGTGACGGACGGGCTGAACCGCCTCTTCTCCAACGACATCACCCCCGTCCGCATGATCCGTGACCTTGGGCTCGGCCTCGTCGACCGCATGAACCCGCTCAAGCGCTTCTTCATCCGCGAGGCGGCGGGGCTCTCGCGGTCGGCCCCGCGCCTGCTGCGGGGGGAGCGGCTGTAGCGCAATCACTGCAGAACGCGCGAATGCATTTGCCGACAGGGCAGGCAAAGTGATAGGAGCCTGCGGATGAAACAGACTTCAACAGGACGGGCGGGAGCCCGGTCGAGCGGTCGCGCGATTGCGCGGGCCGGCAAATCGGCCATCAAGGCGGAATCTGCGAAGCAAGGCATGAAGCCTGCGGCGCAGCAGAAGGTCGATCGCGCCAAGGCTGAAGCGCTCAAGGCGAAGAAGGCCCGCAAGGCCGCCGCCGCAGAAGCCGCGCTCGCGCCGTCGTCTCCGGCCAAGCCCGCCACCGCCAAGCCGCCTGCAGCCAAGCGCGCGCCCGCAAAGCCCCCGCAGCAGACGCGCAACTCCGTCAAGGCCGCAGCCGAAGCCGTCCTGCAGACCGGCATCCAGACGCTCACCGTCACCGCCGACGAAGCCGACATGCGCCTCGATCGCTTCCTCGGCGCACGCTTCCCGCAGATCGCCTTCACGCATATCCAGCGGATCGTGCGCACGGGGCAGCTGCGGGTCGATGGCGCGCGCGTAAAACCCAACGATCGCCTCGTCGAGGGCCAGAGCATCCGCGTGCCGCCGCTGAAGATGGCCGAGCATGCGCCCCGCAGCCCGCGCGGAGCCGACGATCTCGCCTTCCTGAAGTCGATCACGCTCTACGAGGATGCCGACGTTCTCGTCATCAACAAGCCCGCCGGCCTCGCCGTGCAGGGCGGTTCTGGCACGACGCGGCATGTGGACGGGATTCTCGACTGCATGCGCGATGCGAGTGGCCAGAAGCCGCGCCTCGTCCACCGCCTCGACAAGGACACCGCCGGCTGCCTCGTCATCGCCAAGTCCCGCTTTGCGGCCTCGGTGCTGGCGAAGTCCTTCCGCTCGCGCACGACCCGCAAGGTCTACTGGGCGATCTGCGCCGGCGTGCCGCGCGTGCGCCAGGGCCGGATTTCGGCCTATCTCGTGAAGGAGGCGCAGGAGGACGGCGATGCGCGCATGGTCGTCGCCAACCATGGCGACGAGGGTGCCGATCACGCGCTGACCTACTACGCCGTCGTCGATCAGTCGGCGCAGAAGCTGTCCTGGCTGTCGCTCAAGCCGGTGACGGGGCGCACGCACCAGCTGCGCGCCCACACCGCCCATATCGGCCACCCGATCATCGGCGATCCGAAATATTTCAACGTCGAGAACTGGGATCTCCCCGGCGGCATCCAGAACCGGCTGCATCTTCTGGCGCGCCGGATCATCGTGCCGCATCCGCGCACGGGCCGCCCGCTCGACATCACGGCCCCCCTCCCCCCGCACATGCAGCAGACCTTCAACCTGCTGGGGCTGGAGACGGATCGCTACGATCCGATCGTGGACGCGCCGGAAGACTGAGCGCCAGTCCTTGATTATCTAGCGAGTTCCCGCAGCCCGAGCCGGATCAGCGTCTTCGCCTCCGGCTCCTCGCCGGCGTTCCGGAGCGCGATGGCGATGGCGGAGGAAGCCTGCATCTGCGGGTAGCCGAGATTGACCAGCGCCGAGATCGCATCCTGCGCCGGCGTCGGCATCGCTTCCCGATCATCCGCGCCGCCGATCTGTGCGAGCGCGGGGTCGAAGGGCGTCGAGGCCGGGGATTTGTCCTTCAGCTCGGCACAGATGCGAGCGGCGAGCTTGGGGCCGACACCCGGCGCGCGCCCGATCGAAGCCTTGTCGGCGGTGGCGATGGCGGTGGCGATCTGCGCGGGCTCGAGCACCGTGAGGATGCCGAGCGCCACCTTCGCGCCCACCCCCTGCACGCTCTGCAGCAGCCGGAACCATTCGCGCTCGATATCCGAGCGAAAGCCGTAGAGGCGGATCATGTCCTCGCGCACATATGTCTCGATCGAGAGCACGCCCGCCTCGCCGACGGGGGGGAGCTTCTGCAGCGTGCGGGCCGAGCAATGCACCACATAGCCGACGCCCTGGACGTCGAGGATAACGAAATCCTCGCCATACGAGTCGATCACGCCCTTGAGCTTTCCGATCATGATCAGGTTCCGGTGGCCTTGAGCGTCGCAGCCAGCGTGCGCGCCTTGCGTTGATGGGCATGGGCGATGGCGATGGCGAGCGCATCGGCGGCGTCCGCCGATTTCGGATCGGCCCGGGGCAGGAGAATGCGCACCATGGCGAGCACCTGCGCCTTGTCCGCATGCCCCACGCCGACGACGGTCTTCTTGACCTGGTTCGCCCCGTATTCCGCAACGGGAATTCCCGCGAGCGAAGGCACCAGCAGCGCCATGGCGCGGGCATGGCCGAGCTTCAGCGTCGCCTGCGCATCCTTGTTGACGAAGGTCTCCTCGACGGAAACCTCATCCGGCGCATGCTCCCGCACGATCGCCGTCAACCCGTCGAACAACGCCTTCAGCCGCAGCGCCAACGGGTCCGTCGCATCCGACTTCACAACCCCCGACGCCAGATACGACAACCGCGTCCCGGTGATCGTGATGAGGCCCCACCCGGTATTGCGCAGGCCGGGATCGATACCGAGGATGCGGATGGAATGCGCGTTCAAGAGCGGGACCTGATTCGGGGCCGGAGCGTGGCGTTGACGGAGGAGTCGCCCGGATCGGGGTGGGGGTCAAGCTTTGCCCGGCACCGAAATGCGACGCAGGTCCTCGCGCAGGCGGTCCGAGTCGCCGTCGCCGAGCAGACCGTCGATTTCGCCATGCTCGCGCTGCCATACGGGAACGGCTTGCGCGAGGAGATCCATGCCGTCGGGCGTCAGGCTGAGCAGCCGCCCGCGCTTGTCGTTGGGGTCCACCGAGATCGCGACGAGCCCCCGCCGCTCCAGCGGTTTCAGCGCCGCCGTCAGCGTCGTGCGGTCCATGGCGAGGAGCGACGCCACCGATCCCATGCTCGCCGGAGCGGGCCGGTTAAGGGACATCATCAGCGAGAACTGGCCGTTGGTCAGGGCGAACGGCCGAAGCGCCACGTCGAAGCGCCGCGCCAGCGCCCGCGCCGCGCGTTGCGCATGCAGGCACAGGCACGTGTCGCGCACGTGGATCGTCGTCTCGAAAGGAATCTTCGGCTGCTTTGACATCGGCCCTTAATGTTGATATCAACCTATCTGGCTTCCAAGATAAGGCAAGCTGGGCGGAAGTCCAAGATTGGTCAAGAAAACGTGATGGGCTCGCCTTCGGCTGAATCATCGAAAACAACGGAGAAGCATCATGACATACGTCGATGGATTCGTGGGGGCAGTCCCCACGCAGAACCGCGAGAAGTTCAGGAAGCACGCCGAGGACGCCGCTATCGTCTTCAAGGAACACGGCGCGCTCGCCGTCGCCGAATGCTGGGGCGACGACGTGCCCGACGGCGAGGTGACGTCCTTCCCCATGGCGGTGAAGTGCGAGCCGGACGAGACGGTCATCTTCTCATGGGTCATCTGGCCGTCGCGCGAGGTGCGCAACGAGGGCATGCAGAAGGTGATGAACGATCCCCGGATGCAGCCGGACGTGAACCCCATGCCCTTCGACGGGAAGCGGGCGATCTTCGGCGGCTTCGAGATGATCCTCGAAGCCTGAGCGCGGGAAGATACGGCCATGCAGAAGATCATCCCCCATCTGTGGTTCGACGATCAGGCCGAGGAGGCGGCGCGGTTCTACACCGCGCTCTTCCCCAACGGAAAGATCGGCGAGATCAGCCGCTACGGCAAGGCGGGCCACGAGATCCACGGCCAGCCCGAGGGGCGCGTCATGACGATCGCCTTCGAACTCGACGGCTACCGCCTCATCGCCCTGAACGGCGGCCCGCATTTCAGCTTCAGCCCGGCCATCTCGCTCTTCGTCGTGCTTGAGCGCGAGGCGGAGGTGGATGCCCTGTGGGCGGGGCTCGTCGAAGGCGGCAGCGTGATGATGCCGCTCGATCGATATGACTGGAGCGAGAAATACGGCTGGCTCAACGATCGCTGGGGCCTCTCGTGGCAGATCATGCTGGGCAGGCGCTCGGATGTCGGCCAGAGCATCGTGCCCGCGCTCCTCTTCGTCGATGGCCAGCAGGGCCGCGCCGAAGAGGCGATCACGCACTACACCGGGACCTTCGACGATTCCCGCATCGACGGCATCCTGCGCTACGACGGCCTCGGCCCCGACCCCAAAGGCACCATCAAGCACGCCCAGTTCCGCCTCGAAGGCCAGACCTTCATGGCGATGGACAGCGCCCTCCTCCACCAGTTCGGCTTCACAGAGGCGATCTCGTTCATGGTGATGTGCGACAGCCAGCCCGAACTCGACCGCTACTGGCAGGCCCTCTCCGCCGTGCCGGACGCCGAGCAATGCGGCTGGCTGAAAGACGAGTTCGGCGTCTCCTGGCAAATCACCCCGCGCCGGCTCGCCGAGATGATGGCGGACCCGGACAAGGCGAAGGTCGCCCGGGTGACGGAGGCGTTCATGGGGATGAAGAAGCTGGATCTGGGGGTTCTGGAGGGGGTTTATGGCGGGTGAAGAGATAAGACCCGAAGCGCGCGAAATTCTCGATCCTTGCGTTTAGCAACCCACAGTTTAAGCTGCAAAGATTGTGTGCCTAGGGTGCCATATGGATCTTATAATTCGCAAGGCCTTGAAGGGGCGCAAGAAGCTAATTCTCAGCTACGAGGGGACTCGCCGTACAGTTGAACCGCATACCTTCGGAATCTCTAGAACAGGAAATCTGGCCCTTTGCGCGTGGCAACTCACCGGCGGTAGCGGTCAGGGTTTCCGGTTGTTGAATTGCTACGGGATCAGTGATTTGATCATGTTGGATGAGGTTTTTCCAAGCGCTCGGCGAGGCTACCGGAGGGGGTACCCGCAATTCGCCCTCATTTCCGCTGAGCTGTAGCCCCCCCTCAAAACAACTCCCCCTG
>Ga0208490_100906_pt1 | contig 13849 bp, 13 predicted proteins | sample SubbioAug_CSWold_FD_184818 | JGI IMG/M metagenome (GOLD analysis project Ga0208490, IMG submission 184818) | Serpentinite rock and fluid subsurface biosphere microbial communities from McLaughlin Reserve, California, USA - CR11Aug_CSWold (SPAdes) | ecosystem: Environmental > Terrestrial > Deep...
CTCACGCGCCTGCTCGATACCTCCAACTTCCAAAAATTGCCCCTCATCATCCCACGGCGGAAGCGCGATCTCTTTCGCAGAGGAATCCTCAGGGGAGGGCCGGGTGGGGTAGGCCGCGACAGCGGCCTCCGCGCGGGTGCGACTGCGCGAAGCTTCTCGCATCCTGCACGCCCCTTCGCGCTGCGCGCGAATATCCTACCCTTGATCCCTCCACTGAGGGGAGGGAAATCGCGGAGATGATTTCGCTCTGCGCTCGGGGTGACCGCAGCCTTAGCCCGATGAAACCGGCCCGTGCGCCTTCAGCCAATCGAGGATGGCACGCCGCACGATGGTCGAGCGGGTCTCACCTTCGCGCGCGGCGAGCGCCTCCAGCGCGTCGATTGCTTCCTGCGGGATGCGGGCGCTGATCAGGGGATCGCGGCCTGTTGCAGGGCGTCCGCGCTTTTTTTGGTGCACCTTTATTGACTCGTCCATTTTTTAGGTATACCTATAGTGCGAACCGGTGGGAAGCGGCAACTTCGCCACCGGCTCTGACCAATCCCGGAACGAATGGAGCTCCGACATGGCTGATATCATGGATAGCAAACCCGCCCGCGTGGGGATAGCGGCGGGAGGGTGCTGATGAGTGGCATCAGCCAGTCCGATCTCGAATGGATCCGCGGGATCCTCGCCGGGCGCTCAGCCCAGGAGATCGCCCGCATCAAGGCCGTCGTCGCGCATGCCTGCGGAGCGCAACCGCCCGGGGCGGCGACGCTTCTCGACAACTGCTACGATCTCACCGAAACCCGCGCCATCATCCACGCCCTCGACCTCGCCTTCGCCGGCCTCGAAAACCACGATCGCCACGCGCTGCGCACGATCGGCGAAATCGCGCTCGACCGCCTCGACGCGATCTGCGCGCAGGTGGATGTGTTGCGGGGGGAGGGGATGACGGCGGGGTTTCCGCTAGATTAGATCGCCGAGGAGAGCATGGGGGACGGTTCTGACTACTTCGGAGTGCGACCTCAGCACTTCAGGAAGGAGGGCTGCGTCTGCCTTTCGAGGGTAGTCCGTTCTCGCCCGTCCCCGTCGGGTGGGTGAGCGGACTTTCTGAAGGTGAACGAGCTATTTCGCTAGACGTTGAACTAAATTTGCGGATGCATCGGGACCACTAATCCGACATCCCACATTCGTCAGACAGGTCATCGAATTGGTAGGCGAGCTCCGTGAACCGAAACTGCTCGGCAATGGCGGCAAGCTCGCTTGCGAGTTCCGCTACCCGCATGATTGGGAAGTTGCGCGTCTTGGCAGACAGGAGCAGCGTATAAGAACCATCGAAGGGGTTTTGATCGAAATGGCCGTGAGCAAGCTGATTCCGATCGGAATTCAGAACTCGTAATCGGGCGAGCGGAAGAGCCGAGAGCTCTCCGTTCTCGGTGCTGCTCCTCAGAAGATCAAGCGTTTCCAGTCGTTGCGCGAAGGCGCCTCGGGCTGCCGACGTCGCGAGATCGGGGCGATCGCGAGAAAGAAGTACAACGTTGATAATCTTGCTGAGGCGATAGTCGACCTCGTTGAACGCTAGGACGAAGCGGCCGAGCGCCGCCTCGTAGTCCGCGCGAATGGCGGGGTCCGCCCACGGAACGTCATCGTCGTCGAACGGGTTCATGGCGTTTCCAGAACTGGCGTCGGCTCCGCAGAGAGATCGAAATCGCAGGCGAACAGCTTCATGGTGTTGCCGCCTAGGGAGACGGCGTCGGCGCAGTTTTAATGAAGCCGTTGCGAAGTCATAACTTCGCTGATTTTCGGCCATCTGCCGGGGTAAAAAGAAATGACTCGTAGATGAACGAGATTGGATGAGTTTCGGGGCCTACCTCTTAATCTAGGTACGCCCCGACGCTCACTCCCACTCACATCATCCACCGAGCATTAGTGTCTAGGACCCCTCAACTACACCCAGTAGTCGCCCCACAAGTATCACACTTCAAGCAAGTCCCATTCCGCACCAGCGTGAAGTTGGCACATTCAGGGCACGATTCGCCCTCGTATCCCTTCATCCGGGCTTCGGCGCGCTTGTCGGCGGCTGTCATGCCGGCGTTGGTGTCGGTGATGGGTTTGGCGAAGCCGAGTGCGGAGAGGTCGGCCTCTTCGTCCTGCTCGTAGGCCGGCTCCTGCTTCAGGGCCGTTGCGCCCTTGGTGGCGAGGGCCGTGATAACGGTGGCTCCCGTGGGGGCGGCTCCGCCGGAGACGAGCATCAGCTTGTCCGTCTTGCCGCGGGTGAAGCCCTTAGAGACGTAGCTGGAGGCGGGGGAGCTGAGCTTGGACTGGTCTTCGCCCTTGCCCATCACGTCGTGGCCGATCTCGCTCGGGTCGATATGGGCGAGGTCGTAGCGGCCGAGATAGGAGATCGCGAGTTCGCGGAACACGTAATCGAGGATCGAGGTCGCGTTCTTGATCGAATCGTTGCCCTGGACGAAGCCCGCCGGCTCGAAGCGCGTGAAGGTGAAGGCCTCCACGTATTCCTCCAGCGGCACGCCGTATTGCAGGCCGAGCGAGATGGCGATGGCGAAGTTGTTCATCATCGCCCGGAAGGCCGCGCCCTCCTTGTGCATGTCGAGGAAGATCTCGCCGAGACGGCCGTCCTCGTATTCGCCGGTGCGCAGATAGAGCTTGTGGCCGCCGACGACCGCCTTCTGCGTGTAGCCCTTGCGGCGGTTGGGCACCTTCTCGCGCTCGCGGATGCGCTCGACGCGCTCCACCACACGCTCGACGATCTTCTCCGCCACCTGCGCCACGCGCGCCGGGGAGGCGGCCTGGAGCAGCTGATCGACGGCGTCGATGGCATCCTCGTCCTCGTCGTCCTCGATGAGGGCAGAGTTGAGCGGCTGCGAGAGCTTCGAGCCGTCGCGATAAAGCGCGTTCGCCTTCAGCGCCAGACGCCAGGAGAGCATGTAGGCGCTCTTGCAATCGTCGACCGTGGCGTCGTTGGGCATGTTGATGGTCTTGGAGATCGCGCCCGAGATGAAGGGCTGTGCCGCCGCCATCATGCGGATATGGCTCTCGACCGAGAGATAGCGCTTGCCGACGCGACCGCAGGGATTTGCGCAATCGAAGACGGCGTAGTGCTCTTTTTTCAGGAAGGGCGAGCCCTCCAGCGTCATCGCACCGCAGATGTGGATGTTGGCCGCCTCGATCTCCTTCTTGGTGAAGCCGAGATGCGGCAGCAGCTCGAAGGAGGGGTCGGTCAGCTTCTCCGTGGGGACCTTGAGCGTGTTGACGAGGAAGTCCTCGCCCAGCGACCACTTGTTGAAGACGAACTTGATGTCGAACGCGGACTTCAGCCCGCCCTCGATGATCTCGATCTTGTCGTCGGTGAAGCCCTTGGCGCGCAGCGTCTGCGGGTTGATGCCGGGAGCCTGGCCCATGGAGCCGTGGCCAAGCGCATAGACCTCGATCTCGGCGAGCTCGTGCTCCTTGTAGCCGAGCGAACGCAGGGCGTCCGGCACGGCGCGGTTGATGATCTTGAAGTAGCCGCCGCCGGCGAGCTTCTTGAACTTCACCAGCGCGAAATCAGGCTCGATGCCGGTGGTGTCGCAATCCATGACGAGGCCGATCGTCCCGGTGGGGGCGATGACCGAGGTCTGGGCGTTGCGGTAGCCGTGCTTTTCGCCGAGCGTCAGCGCCTCGTCCCAGGCGAGCTTGGCGCGCTCCACAAGAATGGGCTCGGGGCAGGAGGCGTGGTCGAGGGGGACGGGGTTGGTGTTGAGCCCCTCATAGCCATCGGCCAGCCCATGCGCCGCGCGGCGATGGTTGCGGATGACGCGCAGCATGTGGTCGGCGTTCGGTGCGTAGCCGGGGAAGGCCCCGAGTTCGCTCGCCATCTCGGCCGATGTGGCATAGGCCACGCCCGTCATGATCGCGGTCAGCGCGCCGCCGAGCGCCCGGCCCTCGTCGGAATCGTAGGGAAGGCCCATAGTCATCAGCAGGCCGCCGATATTGGCGTAGCCGAGGCCGAGCGTGCGGTAGCGGTAGGAGAGCTCGGCGATTTCCTTCGACGGGAACTGCGCCATCGTCACCGAGATCTCGAGCACGATGGTCCAGAGCCGGCAGAGATGCTCGTAGCCGGTGTAATCGAAGGCCTTCGCCTCGCGGTCATAGAACTGCAGCAGGTTCGCGGAGGCGAGGTTGCAGGCCGTGTCGTCGAGGAACATGTATTCCGAGCACGGGTTCGAGCCGCGGATCGGCCCCGATGCCGGGCAGGTGTGCCAATCGTTCATCGTGGTGTTGTAGTGCAGGCCGGGATCGGCGGAGGCCCAGGCGGCGTGGCCGATCTTCTCCCAGAGGTCGCGCGCCTTCATGGTCTTCTTGATGCCGCCGGAGCGGTAGACGAGATCCCAGTTCCCGTCTTCCTCGACGGCGCGCAGGAAGTCGTCCTTGATCGAGACCGAGTTGTTGGAATTCTGGCCGGAAACCGTGAGATAGGCCTCCGAATCCCAATCGGTGTCGTAGATGTCGAATTCGATGTCCTTGTAGCCTTGCTTGGCGAACTGGATCACGCGCTTGATGTAGTTGTCGGGAACGAGCGAGCGCCGTGCGAGCTTGATCTCGCGCTTGAGAAGGGGGTTGCGCTCCGGGTCGAAGCAGGCGTCGCCCTCGCTTTCGCAGTTCACGCAGGCCTTCATCACCGCCTTGAGATGGCGGTTGCAGAGCTTGGAGCCGGTGACGAGTGCTGCGACCTTCTGCTCTTCGCGCACCTTCCAGTCGATATAGGTCTCGATGTCGGGGTGATCGACATCGACGACGACCATCTTGGCCGCCCGGCGCGTGGTGCCGCCGGACTTGATCGCGCCCGCCGCCCGATCGCCGATCTTGAGGAAGGACATCAGGCCGGACGACTTGCCGCCGCCCGAGAGCCGCTCGCCCTCGCCGCGCAGGCGCGAGAAGTTGGAGCCGGTGCCGGAGCCGTACTTGAACAGCCGCGCCTCGCGCACCCACAGGTCCATGATCCCGCCCTCGTTGACGAGATCGTCACCCACGCCCTGGATGAAGCAGGCATGCGGCTGGGGGTGCTCGTAGGAGGTGGCCGAGCGGGTCAGCTCGCCGGTCTTGTAATCGACGTAGTAGTGGCCCTGGCTCGGTCCGTCGATGCCATAGGCCCAGTGGAGGCCGGTGTTGAACCATTGCGGCGAGTTGGGGGCGACCATCTGGGAGGCGAGCATGAAGCGCAGCTCGTCGAAGAAGGCCTGCGCATCCTTCTCGGAGGTGAAGTAGCCACCCTTCCAGCCCCAGTAGGTCCAGCAGCCGGCGAGACGATCGAAGACCTGGCGCGAGGAGGTCTCGGGGCCGTAGCGCTCGGCCTCGGGGAGCTTGGCGAGCGCCTTCTCGTCGGCGACGGAGCGCCACAGGAAGGAGGGAACGTCGTTCTCCTCGACCTTCTTCAGCGCCGCCGGCACGCCCGCCTTGCGGAAATACTTCTGGGCGAGGACATCCGACGCGACCTGGCTCCAGGCCTTGGGAACGTCGATCTTGTCGAGCTTGAAGACGATCGAACCATCCGGGTTCTTGATCTCGCTGGTGGCGAGCCGGAACTCGATGGAGGAATAGGGGGATTTGCCCTTGGTGGTGTAGCGCCGCTCGATCCGCATCGTCTTCGTCCTTAAAAATGGCGGTATTGCCCGCCAGCCGCATTTCGCGGCTCCTGTCATTGTCTTTCGACGCCCCGAAGCGGTCTCTCTCGCCGCCCCTTGATCAACTCGAACCCTGTGCCGTTCAGGCCCTTGAAAAAGCCAGCCGAAAGCCCGCGCGAACCCGACGGGGGAACGCGGCGAAATCGTTTAGAACAACCCTTCTGGAGAACTCTCGATCGGTGCCTTCAGCACCGCCGCCGCATCCCGAACAGCACCTCACGAAGCTATGCCCCTCAGCCGGGTTTCGTCAAGAACTAGTGTCGTGGCAAATAGGCTGACGCTACATATTGTGGAGGCTGTGAAGAATGTGGATAGATTTTCAATCTTCTCTTAAGCCATTCAAGAACCGAAACGAATCCCGACGCCCGCCCCTGCGGATGCCCCTGTGGAGGGTTTCCCACAAGCGCGAAATGTGGATATCCGGAGCCGGCTCATTGACTTCGCGCAGGGGATGCCGGGTGGGTACAGCGTAGCAGCCGGGGAGGGCGGAACCCGCGGCTCGCGAGAGCTAATATGCGGCATTTCAAGGGGATAACCTGCAAGCGCCCCCGATTCGCCACAAACGCCTCGGGCATCGCACCCGATTCGCCCCGTTCCAGTTGCGCGAGAGTGTCGAGGCACTGGACTTCCCCGTTTCGGGACGCCATAAGGGCGCAATCGTAAAGAGGCGAAATTCGCGATGACGCTCAAACAGATCCTGGTCGAGATTTTCACCTGGTGGAACGGCCAAACGTTCGGCACCCGGGTCCACACCTGGCGCAACGGCGAATTCGTCGGGACGGACGAACTCGGCAACACCTATTACCGCACCAAGGGCGGCAAGATCGATCCGGGCATCGGCTTCCAGCGCCGCTGGGTGATCTACAACGGTCCCGCCGAACTCTCGCGGATCCCCCCAGGCTGGCGCGGCTGGCTCGCCAACACCTATCCCTTCGCCCCCTCGGAAGAGAAGTACGTGGCGCGTGAATGGGAGAAGCCGGGCCTCGAGAATCTCACGGGCACGGCGCAGGCCTACCGCCCTCAGGGCTCGATCATGACGCCCGAGAAGCGCCCGCCGGCGACCGGCGATTACGCTCCCTGGACACCGGGCGATTGAGCGCGCTTTCCCGCAGCGGAATTTGAAGTGAGCAGGATGAGACGCAGCGGCATTTCTCGCCCGATCATGCGCAGCCTGATTGCGGCTTTGGGCGCGCTTTCGCTTGCGTCCCTTTCAACCGGGGCGAAGGCGGAGGCGATCGCAAATCCCATCGCCGTCTTCTCCGGGCTCGACAAGATCACCGCGCGAATCATCACCTTCGAGGCCGAGATCGACGAGACCGTGCAGTTCGGCTCGCTGCTGCTCACCGCCCGCACCTGCTACACCCGGCCTCCCACCGAGAGCCCGAATACGACCGCGTTCATCGAGGTCGAGGAGGTCGCGCTCGACGGCAGCATGGATCGGATCTTCGCCGGCTGGATCTATGCGTCGAGCCCGGGCCTCAACGCCATTGAGCACCCCGTCTACGATTTGTGGCTGCTTGATTGCCGCCAGACGACGCAGGCTGCCGCCGACGAGGAACTGGCCGACGAGGGCGATGCCTATGCTCGCCCGGGCGAACTTGGTGTTCCAGAGGGCGAGATCCCGCTGCCGCCGCCGCGCCCATTCCTCTGACGCGACCTTTGCTGCGCTTGCGCGCGGGGCGTTCTCATGATGACCTGCGAGAATGCAGATCCGACGGGGCACGAGAACGACATGAGGCAGGCGATCAGGTTTCGTCGCAACGGGCGAACGGTGGAGCTCGACGGATTCAGTCCTCGCACCACGCTGCTGGATTATCTGCGGACGTTCGAGCGCGCGACTGGCACGAAGGAGGGCTGCAACGAGGGCGATTGCGGGGCCTGCACCGTGGCGCTCGGGCGCATTCGCGACGGGGAACTCGTCTACGAACCCGTCAACGCCTGCATCCTGTTGCTCGGCCAGATCGACGGCGCGGATCTCGTCACCGTGGAGGATCTGGCGCATGACGGCGTGCTGCATCCGGTGCAGGAGGCGATGGTCGTGCACCACGGCTCGCAATGCGGGTTCTGCACGCCGGGCATCGTGATGAGCCTGTTCGTCCTGCACGAAGAGGGCGCGCGGCCGCTGACGAAGCAGAAGGTGGATGACGCGCTTGCGGGCAATCTCTGCCGCTGCACCGGTTACCGCCCGGTCGTCGATGCCGCGATTGCGGCAGGCAGTGTTTCCACGCAGACGCACTTCGCCGCAGAGCGATCGGCGCGCAAGGGCGAGCTCGCTGTCGTAAACGATTCCGAGGACGTCTTCATCGGCGACGAACAAGCCTTCTTCGCCGCCCCCGCCAGCACCGCGAGCCTGGCCCGGCTCTACCAGTGCCACCCCGACGCGCGCATCGTCGCCGGGGCGACGGATGTGGGGCTGTGGGTGACGAAGGCGCTAAACCCCATGGAGAAGGTGATCTGGCTCGGACGCGTCGCGCAGATGCGGCAAATCGAGGAGCGTGACGGCGTGCTCGTGATCGGCGCGGGCGTCTCCCACGCACAGGCCTTCGATGCGCTGGCGCGGATCGACCCGGATCTCGGCGAGATCATGCGCCGCTTCGGCTCCGTGCAGGTACGCGCAAGCGGCACGATCGGGGGCAATATCGCCAACGGCTCCCCCATCGGCGATCTCGCCCCCGCGCTGATCGCGCTCGGCTCGCAGATCGAACTGCAGAAGGGCGAGGTCCGTCGTTCGCTGATGCTGGAGGATTTCTTCGTCGCCTATGGCCGGCAGGACCGCGCGCCGGGCGAGTTCGTGCATGCGCTGCATGTACCCAAGCTCGCCGAGGACGAGGTCTTCCGCAGCCTCAAGGTGACGAAGCGCTACGACGAGGATATCTCGGCGGTGATGGGAGCGTTCAAGCTCGGTCTTTCGGGCCGCGAAATCGCATCGGCCCGCATCGCCTATGGCGGAATGGCGGCGACGCCCAAGCGGGCGGGCGAGGCGGAGCGGGCGCTGGTGGGTGCCTCGCTCGACGATGAACTGAGCTGGACCCCCGCGCTCGATGCGCTCGCCCGGGATTTCCAGCCCCTCACCGATCACCGCGCCTCGGCCGGCTACCGCGCCCGCGTCGCCCGCAACATCCTCTACAAGGCGCTGCTCGAGATCGCCGGGACCGACAGCGCCGAGACGCGGGTCACGGGGCGGCGGGAGAGCGCGATCCAGATGTGAGCGTCGGCAGAACCGTCGTCGCAAGGAAATCGGCCAGATCGTTGGTGATGTAGTCGATATGCGGCTCCTTCACCGCCTCCTGTTCGAAATCCTCGCGGAACGGATCCAGAGTCTTCGGGATCACGAGGACGGTGGACATCCCCGTATCGTGCGGGACGACGAGGTTCTTGGCGATGTCTTCAAACATCGCTGCCCGCGTCGGATCGACCTTGTGCTTCTCGAAGAACATCTCGTAGGCGCGCCGGTCGGGCTTTGGGATGAAATCGGCAGCGACGATGTCGAACACGTCCTCGAAATGGTCGAGGATGCCGATCTTGCGCGCGACGTCCTCGGCGTGCTTGCGGGAGCCGTTGGTGAGGATCAGCCGCCGGCCCGGCAGCGCTTCGATCGCCTCGCCGAGGGCGGGATTGAGCTCGATCTGCGAGTGGTCGATGTCATGCGCGAAGTCGAGGAATTCGTAGGGATCGACGTTGTACTGGTCGATCAGCGCCCGCAAAGTGGTGCCGTGCTGGTGATAAAAATGCTTCTGGAGCGCGCGCGCCGACATCCCGTCGATCCCGAACATGTCGGCGATATAGGCCGTGATCCGCTCGTCGACCTGCGGCCAGATCTTCGCCTCGTGCGAATACAGCGTATTGTCGAGATCGAAGATCCAGGTCTCGATATGCGAAAACGTCCGGGCGTCGGGGGCGGTGAAGTGGGCGGTGGGGTCTGTCAACGTTGGTGTCGATCTCGATCAGGGCTTGGTGTGAAACGTCAGGATGCCCAATATAGGTTGACGCTTTGCCAATGACGAGGGGAGGGGCCGCTTACGCCGCCTTGCTCGCGAAGATCGCGCGCACCGCTGCCGGCAGTTCGTCGAAGTGATCGATGATGCGATCCGGCCCCAACTCGCTCACCGGGCGGTCAGTATAGCCGAAGGGTACTGCGATCACCGGGATCTCGGCGGCGCGGGCGGTGGCGATGTCGGTGAGCGAATCGCCGATCATGATCGCCCGCGATCGGTCTCCGGCCGCCTGCTCGATGGTCATCGTCAGATGGCGCGGATCAGGCTTGAACCACGCGAAGCTGTCGCGCCCGCAGATCGCTTCGAAGCGCCGCGCGATCCCCAGTTCCTCCAGCAGCCGGACGGAATGGCCGACCATCTTGTTGGTGCAGACCGCAAAGCTGTAGCCCTCGCTCTCCAGCGCATCCAGAGCGCCGACGACCCCGGGGAAGAGCTTCGTCTCGACGCAGAGATTTTCGCTGTAATGCGCGAGGAAGGCGAGAAAAAGCTCCTCGTGCTTCTGCGGCGTAAGTTCGAGCCCGGCCACCTCGAAGCCGCGCGCGATCAAGGCGCGCGCACCGGCTCCGATCAGCGCATTCGCCTGCTCGGTCGGCAGCGTCGGCAGGCCCTCGCTGTCGAGCAGGAGGTTCAGCGTCGCCATGAGGTCCGGGGCGGTATCGGCGAGGGTGCCGTCGAGGTCGAAGACGATGATGGGGCGCATGTGTTCTCTCGGTCGATGTTTGAATGCCTTATACCGTCGATCGCGCTCGACGCCACCGGGCAAAACGGGCCAGGCAGCATTAACCTTTCGCTAACCATGAACGCCAATGCTGTCTGCGTTGCGTAGGGCCCGAATCGGGTTCGCCACTGATGAGTTCGAGAGGCTTGATGATGCGGAAGATGTCGCGAACGTTGCTGGCTGTGCTGATTTTCGGCGCGCCATTGCCGGTCCTCGCCTCGGCCTATGATTTCGTGCCGGCCCCGCAGAACGATCTCAATCGCCTCTATCGCATCGACAAGGTCACCGGTGAGGTCAGCTCCTGCCAGTACGGCCTGAAGGAAGACACCGTCGGCGTCACGCTCTGCTTCGGCGCGGGCGAGGGGGCGGGGGCGCAGACGCCCGGCGAATACGGCCTCGTCGCTTCGCGTCACGAGCGCGAGGGCGGCGTTTTTCGGGTCAACCACCGCACGGGCGAGATGAGCGTCTGCTATGTCTTCGAGGAGAAGGTCGTCTGCACGCCGCCGGAGCTGATCTCGGCCCCCTCCGCTCAGGCCTCCACCGTGCCTGAAACCACTGGTTCGGCGGCGAACTGACGCCCGGCGCTCAGCCTGGATCATCCTCCCGTCCTGCGGCTTTTCCGCGTTTCTTTCCGCATGCGCTTGAAGTCCGCGCCGTTTCGTTCAATACGATCACGCAAGAACGGGAGGCTGCGGTGGAGCGGCGCTCCCGCCTGTCGATGAGGATTGAGCGTTGAGCGCAGATGATCTGAAGAGAGCGGCGGCCGCGCGCGCGGCCGAACTCGTGACCGACGGGATGCGATTGGGCCTGGGGACCGGTTCGACGGCCAGGCATTTCGTCGCGGTTCTCGGCGAGAAGGTGCGCGGCGGCCTCAAGGTCGTCGGCGTGCCGACATCGGAGGCCACACGTCAGCAGGCTCTCGCCGAGGGCGTGCCGCTGACAACGCTCGACGAAACCCCCGAACTCGATCTCACCGTGGACGGCGCCGACGAGCTGGACGATCAGCTGCGCCTGATCAAGGGCGGCGGCGGAGCGCATCTGCGCGAGAAGATCGTCGCGGCGGCGTCGAAGCGGATGATCGTCATTGCGGACGGTACCAAGCGCGTGGATTGTCTCGGCAAATTTCCGCTCCCCATCGAGGTCGTGGCGTTCGGCCTCGGTGCCACGCGCCTTGCCGTTGCGCGCGCGATCGAGGCTGCGGGAGCCAGCGGCGAACTGCGCCTCAGAACCGCCGCAGGCGGCGAGCCATTCATCACCGATAGCGGCCACCACATCCTCGACGCCCATCTGAACCGGATCGACGCCCCCGAAGCTCTCGCGGCCACTCTCGCCGCGGTCCCCGGCGTCGTCGAGCACGGACTGTTCATCGGCCTTGCCACCGGCGCGATCCTCGCGACGGATAACGGTCTCGTCGAGCTCGGATCGCTTTGATACGAAACCTGTCTCCTGGAGATATCTCATCATGAACCGCATCGTCTCTTTCATGGCCGCCGCCGTCGTTGCCCTCGCGCTTCAGGCTGGTGCAGCCGCTGCCCAGAATGAAATCAGCGACAGTCATCTCGAAGTCGCCCGCGACGTACTTGCCGGATCGGGCGTGGCGCGCAATTTCGATGCCGTCGTTCCCGGCATCCAGGAGGCGATGCGCCGGCAGCTCGTGACGCAGCCTGCCTTGTCGACCGACATCGGCGAAGTTCTGGAGGAACTGAAGCCGGAACTGGAGCTTCAGCGCAGGTCGATGGTCAATCGCGCCGCCCGCGCACTGGCTCGTCAACTGACCGAGGAAGAATTGACGGAGATCGCGGCCTTCTTCAATTCGCCCGTCGGCCAGAGGTATGTCCAGACCCAGCCGCTGGTCCTCGAAGACACGCTGCGTGCGATGGACGAGTGGACCGACGAAGTTGCCGAATACATGCAGATCCGCGTTCGCGCCGAAATGCAGAAGCGGGGACACCAGATGAACTGATCCGGCGCGCCCGGCATCGCGCCGGTTGGTACGGATCTGTTCGAGACAGGCTCATTGAGCCTTGGCGGAGAAGCGGGAATGAGTGATTTCGACGTCGATCTCTTCGTCATCGGCGCGGGCTCGGGCGGTGTGCGCGCGGCGCGCATCGCGGCCGGCTACGGCGCGAAGGTGATGGTCGCGGAGGAGTTCCGCGTCGGCGGCACCTGCGTCATCCGCGGCTGCGTCCCCAAGAAACTCATGGTGCTCGCTTCACGCTTCGCCGACGACTTCGAGGATGCCGGCGGTTTCGGCTGGACCCTGCCGGAGCCGCGCTTCGACTGGGCGACGCTGATCGCCAACAAGGACCGGGAAATCGACAGGCTCGAAGGCGTCTACCGCGCCAACCTCGCCCGCGCGAAGGTCGAACTCGTCGACAGCCGGGCGGAGATCGAGGATGCGCATACGGTGCGCCTGCTCGCTTCGGGCCAAACCGTCCGCGCCCGCAAGATCCTCGTTGCAGTAGGCGCCCGGCCTTCGATGCAGCCGGTCATTCCCGGAGGGGAACTGGGGATCACGTCGAACGAGGTGTTCGATCTGAAATCGCAGCCGGAGCGGGTTCTTGTGGTGGGGGGCGGCTATATCGCCGTGGAGTTCGCCGGGATATTCGCGGGTCTGGGCAGCAAGACGACGCTGCTCCATCGTGGCGACAAGCTCCTGCGCGGCTTCGACGAGGACATCCGCGATCGTCTGGGGAGCGCGTATCTGGAGCGGGGCGTATCGCTGAAGCTCTCCGATACGCTCGAGCGGCTCGAGAAGACGCCGGGCGGGATCCGCGTGCACTACGCCGACAGGTCCGCGGCTGAATTCGACCAGATACTCGTGGCAACCGGGCGTCGCCCCAACACCGACAATCTCGGGCTCGAAAAGGCCGGGGTCGCGCTCGACGACAACGGAGCGGTGATCGTCGACGCCTTCTCCCGCACGGCGATTCCCTCGATCTTTGCCGTCGGAGACGTGACGAACAGGGCGAATCTGACCCCCGTTGCCATCCGAGAGGGCCACGCCTTCGCCGATACGGAATTCGGCGGCAAGGAGAGCTTCGTCGATCACGACATCATCCCGACCGCCGTCTTCTCGACGCCCGAGATCGGGACCGTTGGCTGCAGCGAGGCCGTTGCCCGCCTGCGCACGCGCAAGGTGGTGGTCTATCAGGCGGATTTTCGCGCCATGCGCGCGACGCTGTCCGGCCGCAACGAACGCGTCTTCATGAAGCTGATCGTCGATGGCGATACGGACAAGGTCATGGGCCTGCATGTCATGGGGCCGGATGCGGGTGAGATGATCCAGCTCGCGGGCGTCGCCGTCATGATGGGCGCGACCAAGGCCGATTTCGACCGCACCATCGCCGTGCACCCGACGGCGGCGGAAGAGCTGGTGACGATGCGCATACCGCATGCGGTGTACGAGGCGGATTGATTTACAGGAACCATGCACCCCCTCCGTGTCATCCCCGGCGGCGCAACGCGCCGGG
>Ga0208490_100907_pt1 | contig 13822 bp, 13 predicted proteins | sample SubbioAug_CSWold_FD_184818 | JGI IMG/M metagenome (GOLD analysis project Ga0208490, IMG submission 184818) | Serpentinite rock and fluid subsurface biosphere microbial communities from McLaughlin Reserve, California, USA - CR11Aug_CSWold (SPAdes) | ecosystem: Environmental > Terrestrial > Deep...
ATGACGTGATCTGCCAGTCCCAGACTTTCAACCCTTTCCACGGCGGCCTGGGAATACTCCAGGGCAATCACCTGACCTGTTACACCAGCCCGCTTACGGGCTTCATGGAGGCAGAGCAGGCCAGACTTCCCGCCTGCGCCGATGATAAGCACCCTTTGCCCGGCCCCAACTAGACGGGCAGTCTGGGCAGGGGCTCCAGCCACATCTAACACCGCCAGGGCCAATTTTTCCGGCATATCATCAGGAAGAAAGGCATAAATGCCGCTTTCAAAGAGCACCGCCTTGCCTCGGATATCCACCTGACAGGTTTCTGCCTTTATTGAAATGACTCCCTCGATAATCAGAGGAGTCAGAGAGAGGGAGACCAATGTTGCCAGTCTCCGCCCTGGAATCAGACCAGCACGGTCCGCCAAGGCCTTGCCCACCTCAGCAACTCGGCCAATCAGCATGCCGCCGGAGCCGGTTACCGGGTTATGCTGCTTGCCCCTCTGACTGACAGTATCCATGATGGTGCGGGCGATCTGCTCTTTGTCGCCCTTGGCTTCCTCGGCTATCTGCCGGAAGCTGGCAGCATCGATGTTAAGAGTTTCTACATCGATGAGAATTTCGTTTTCCCATATAACCGGGGTGTTATCTACCTTCCAAGCGGGCTGGGGCAGTCCCCCTTTTGGCTCGAGGCTGCGATGGGTGCCAAACGTGCATCCTTTTTTCACCAAGCTCTTCACGCTCCTTTTAGTACTGCCCTGAACCTTAGCAATTTTTGTACCAGCTGTATTGCTTCAATTTCCGCTGGAGGGTTTGGCGGGGCAAGTCTAGGGCTGCTGCCGCAGCGGAGATGTTTCCATCCCAGGCCTGCATAGCCTGGCGAATATATTGTTCTTCCTTTTCCGCCAAAATAGCCCTGAGGCCAACTCGGCCCGGGCTAGCTGTCAGATGGGTAGGAAGTTCAGCCACGGAAACCACCCCTTCGCTAAGATTGTTGAAAATCCCCTCCAACAGATTAGCCAGCTCCCGGATATTTCCCGGCCAGGGCCACGCCAATAGCCGCTTCATGGCGGAGGCCGATATTCCCGTAACCCTAGTCCCCAGGCGATGATTGAGCCGGCTGATAAAGTGTTGGACTAATAGAGGTAAATCCTCTAAGCGCTCCCGCAAAGGAGGAAGTCCTAAGTTGACCACATTCAGCCTGTACCATAGATCCCGTCGGAGCACCCCTCGCTCTACCGCCAGCCGGGGGTTTTCCCCCATGGCGGCGATGATGCGGACATTCACCTTTCTCGGCTCTAACTCCCCTAGACGGCGGATCTCTCCCTCCTCTAAGGCCCTCAGCAATTTGGTCTGAAGAGAATAATCCATGGCGTTGAGCTCATCCAAAAAGAGGGTGCCTCCATCAGCCAATTCAAAGAGTCCCGGGCGATTTTCGGCCCCGGTAAAGCTGCCCCTCAGGCTACCAAATAAAATCCCCTCCAATAGCCCGGCAGGTAAAGCGGCGCAGTTTTGAGCCACCAAGGGCTTATCTTGGCGGGGACCGGCGCTGTGAATAGCCTGCACTAGAAGTTCCTTCCCCGTTCCCGTTTCTCCATACACGATGATAGGGGAGTCCGTTAAGGCAGCCTTAGCTCCCCGGGCCAGTACTTCCTGCAGGGGGAAACTGGTCCCGATGGTGTCTGCAAAGCTGTAGAGTTTTTTGCCCCGGGCTTGGGTTGCTGGTGGCTGGTACAGCCTTCGGCGAAGCTCAATAATCTGTTCACTGAGCTGCTGTAGCCGGGTAACATCCCGGGAGATCTCCACTGCGCCCAAGAGATGCCCCTCCTGCCCAAAAACGGGCAGGGAACTGTTAAGTGAAGTTATTTCTTTTCCATAGAGGTTGCGGTATGTTTGCTGCTGATTGAGCAGAGGTTTGGCTGTCCTCAGGACTTGAAGCAGGGTGCTGGTATGGCCGGTTAGTGAAGGGAAATTCTCTAACAGGTGCCTGCCTAGAACCAAGCCCGGCTCGATGCCGTCCATCTCTGCCGCCAGGGCATTGTATATTCTCGTGACGCCCTGGGCGTCCACCATATGAATCCCTAAATCACCCTGCTCAAGAATTACCCCCAGTACCGCTTGTTCCATCCCGGTGTCCATTTCCCATGCACCTCCTGCAAAAAATTCTACGTCCATGCCCAAAAATGGTCACCTTGCCTATAAAGCAGGCAACCTTAAGGTTGCCTGCCAAACATTAACAGAGATTCCCGGACGAGCTTGGCGGCCAAGGCCGAGGTAATGCCGGCATTATCATAGGCCGGCGCTACCTCCACCAAGTCAAAGCCCACAACATTTTTGGCGGAAAGAAGTTTCAGCCCCTCAAAAAGGTCATGGGGGGTGATGCCTCCGCTTTCGGGGGTGCCGACCCCCGGGGCATAGGCGGGATCCACGGCGTCTATATCCAGGGTGATATAGACGGGCCCAGATATTTCCCCCAGCACAGTCCTTAAGGGTTCCACAAAGGTAAAGGGGAAGAAGCGGGTGCGCTTGGCTGTGTCATGCTCTCTTTGGGTGGCTGAGCGGATGGCGAACTGATACACATCCTTCAGGGGTAGCTCCCGGAGGGCGTTGCCAATTACCGTGGCATGGGAGCGCTCTTCACCCATATAGTCATCCCGCAGGTCTGCGTGGGCATCGATATGCACCACCGTCAGTTGAGGAAAGTGCTGGCTGTAGGCCTTGAGACAGGGCCAGCTGATGAGATGATCCCCGCCTATGGTAAAGGTCCTCTGTCCCCGCTCCAGACAGCCCCTGATTGCTTCTTCAATTAGGTGCAAGGAGCGGCTGACATTGCCGAAGGGTAGCTGTAAATCGCCGGCATCGTAGAAGCTGAGATCCTCTAGGCTCTTGCCCACAAAGAGGCTGTATTCCTCTAAATTGTAAGAGACCTGGCGAATGGACTCGGGGCCGAACCTAGAACCGGGGCGAAAACTTGCGGAAAAATCCATGGGCGCCCCTAGGAGCACATTGGGGGAGGCAGGATCATTACTGGACGCGATAAAGGGCAGTCCCCGCCAAAACTCCTTGGTCCAGGCGTGGCTCATTTGTTCTCCAAGAGCAGTTCCCGAACAAATTGGGGAAGCTGAAATGCAGCCTGATGGAGATCGCTGTTGTAATACTTGGTCACAAATCCGTCCTGGGGCTTGCGCTGCTGCTGGCGGGGATCATACTTCTTGGAGGCAATGGTAAAGCTCCACAGACCACTGGGGTAGGTAGGGACAGCTGCCAAGTAGGTCATGGTGATGGGAAAGACGGCCTTCATCCCGGTAAAAGCCCGGAGGAGGATGTCTTGATTATAGTAGGGTGATTCCGATTGGGCCACCATGATGCCGTCTTCCTTTAGGGCCTTAAAAACGGAAGCATAGAAATTCTGGCTAAAGAGGCCGATGGCAGGGCCCACAGGCTCGGTAGAATCCACCATAATCACATCGAACTCATCAGCCGAATCCCTCAGGAAGGCGATGCCGTCGGCCACATGGACCTCCACCCGGGGATCATCCAAGGCACCTGCGATTTCAGGTAAGAATTTCCGGGAGCTGTCAATAACTTCCCCATCGATTTCCACCAGGACTGCTCGCTCCACTGAAGGATGCTTAAGAATTTCCCGAATGGCACCGCCATCGCCGCCCCCTACCACCAAAACGCTCTTGGGCTTGGGATGGGCAAAGAGGGCTGGGTGACTAATCATTTCATGGTAGACAAACTCGTCGGCGATGCAGGTCTGGACCATTCCATCCAGGACCAGCATCCGGCCGAAGGCCTCGGTATCGATTACCGCTAAATGCTGGAAGGGTGTTTTTGTGGTGTAGAGGGTTTCGGTGATTTTACAGGAAAGGCGAATTTGCGGAGTTTGTTCCTCGGTGTACCAAAGTTCCATCTCGAACCCTCCTAGTACCAAAGGGGTACTGCGGCGAAGGCGCAGCCAATGTTCTCAACGGTGTGCTCGGTGGCATTGATTGCCACGTCCACCAGGGGCAGATTGCGGGTCTCGAAGGCATTTTCCAGCATGGTACGAATCATCTGCTCAGCATGAGCTTTATCCCCTTTGCCTGCATACTCCATGATTACACCGAAGGCATCCTTGGTAAAGCCAATACCCACGGCAGCACAAATTTTTTCGCCCTTGTTTTCGCTGATGGCATAGCCATAGGCGGTGGGCACCAAGGAACCTGGAGGCAGGGTTAAACCAGGATCATGCTGAGCCTCGGGAGGCAGGATACTACTGATCCTGAGCAGGTTAACGTTGCCGATACCTGCCACCAGCAGGGCATTGTCAAAGGCGTTGAGCAGGGTTTTACCCTCGGAACTACCAGCTACAACTATAAATTTTCTTGGGGTAGGGAGCATGGGCACAATTTCCTCCTTCATTACACACTTGCATTATTATATCAAATCTGCCCTGTACCACAAGGGCTTAGCAAAAAAAATGAAACATCAACCAAGTCCTTATATATCTTTTCCTGTTTCAGGGATACTAGTAACACTTCCACAAAAAAAAGGGAGGAACTATGAACAAGTTAAAGATTTTCAAGACCTTGGCTATCATCTTTGCTCTTTCCACTGTTCTGTTCGGACTGGGGGGTGTAGTTTATTTTGCCATCACCTATAGTGCCATCAACCTGGATCGAGAGTTAGAGGAACCCTCTGTTATCCTGGATCGGGAAGGCAAAGAGGTGGGCCGCTTCGCTGCAGAACTTCGGGAAGTGGTGGAGTTAGATGAAGTGTCACCCTTCCTAATCCAAGCCACCATAGCCGTGGAGGATGCCCGGTTTTATGAACACTTTGGCTTAGATATCCGGGGCATCGGCAGGGCAATGTGGCGTAACCTTCTGGGCCGGAGGGTACGGGAAGGGGGGAGCACCATCACCCAGCAGCTGGCCAAAAATGAGTACTTTATCGGGCAGCAGGGTCCCGCCCGCACCATCGAGCGCAAACTCCGGGAGGCCATCTATGCGATTAAGCTGGAACGCACCTTCACCAAGGATGAAATCCTTGCCCGCTATCTAAACCGAATCTACTACGGCCATGGCCGCTTTGGCATTGAATCCGCCAGCCGTTTTTACTTTAACAAGTCCTCGGCAGACTTGACCCTAGCCGAAGCAGCCATGCTGGCGGGGATACCCAACGGTCCCGCCCTCTTCTCGCCCCGAATTAACCCAGACCGGGCCAATGAGCGCAAGAATTTTGTCTTGGGCCGGTTGCTGGATACCGGGGATATTACCCAGGCTCAGTATGATGAGGCTACCCAGATTTACCTCACCCCGGCAGAACTTCAGGAGCGCCCTGCCCGGGCCAATCACTTCCGCCAACGGGTTGAGCGCGAGGTTCGTCAAATACTCACGGCCCTTCATAACTTAGAGGAAAAGGAAGTTACCAACCTGATTTACAGCCAGGGCCTGCAGATATTCACCACCCTCTGCCTCCGGGCCCAGGCCGCTGCCGAGCAGGTGATGCTGAGACACGGCGAGGACCTCTTGCAACGATTTCCCGACATGCAAGGCGTACTTATAGCCATCGACCCGGGCACTGGGGGAATTGTGGCTACAGTAGAGAGTATCAACCTCCGGGGTACCTTCCTCAGGGCCGATGGCACCCGCTATGATGTGGGCTCATCCATGAAGGGAATCCTCTACACCAGCGCCCTCCAGGCCGGCTTCACCGCCGCCTCCATGGTGGTCTGTGAGCCTACCGAATTTCCCCGGGGCCAGGGTCTTGCCCCATATACACCCAGCGATGCCAACGGCACCTTTCACAACCGGTCCCTGAGCCTCCGAGAAGCCCTACGCTTCTCTTGTAACGTGGTGGCTGTCAAGGTTAACCTGGATATCGGCCCCCAGCGCTACTTAGACCTCACCGCCCGCTTGAACCCTAATCTTCGCAACAATGCCATTCTGGAACCCAGGGGCGAGATGGCCGTTCCCCTATCTCCCCATACAAATCCGCTGGATTTAGCCCTGGTGCATGCACCCCTGGTCAATGGAGGTTACTCGGTAACCCCTCACACAGTCCAGGAAATTCGGGACCGGGACGGCAATGTCCTCTACCGGGCCTATCCTGCCCGCCAGTGGGTGCTGGACGAGCGCTACGGTTTTATTGCCACCAGCATGCTCCAGGAAGTCCAGGCCGGTCAGGGCCTGCCCTTTGACACCGCCGGCAAGACCGGCACCAGCCAGAGGGGAAGGGTAGTGTTTGTGGGCTACAGCTCTAACCTGGTGGCCACCGTCCTCTTCGGCCCCGATGACCCTATGCAAGAATCCTTTGGCAGTGCCTATAGAATTGCCGCCCCGGTCTGGCGGGAATTTATGCGCCAAGCCCTAGCGGGGACCGACCCGGCCCCCTTCCGCCGCCCCCAGGGCATCGAAGAGGCAGTGACCTGTGCTGTTTCCGGCAAGAGGGCCACCGCCGCCTGCCCTGAGACCTACATCGAATTCTTTATGCCCGGCACCGTCCCTGAGGTGTGTGAAATTCACGGCGGGGCCACCGTGGAGGTTTGCATGTCCAGCTGGCGTCCCGTCAACCAGTGGTGTCCGCCCCATACCCGAATCCGGATTCCCCGGGAGCCCTGGATTCCCCCTACCCTCTGCGATGTCCATGGCCCCAGCGGCGAGGGTGAGGGAGAAGGGGAAACCAATCAGGGCGGTGGCACCCAGGATGGGGATGATTTGGATGTTGAGGGAGAAGACTAATTTAAGAAATTAGAAGGAGGTAGCCTATGATCCTGGAAAGAATCCGCAAGGCTTTGAACAAAGGCCCTCAGCATTATAATGACGGGGCAACGTTAGAGCACTGCCAGGAATGTGATGGCCAGTGTCCCTTTATCGATGGAACCTGCTAAATATTATAGGCCCGCTTGCGGGCCTATAATTATTGCTCCAGAAACTGACGCTGCTTGGCCAAAATATCCTCTACACTGCCGGTAATTAGAGGACAAGGAGGAAGGGAGCGAAGGAAAAGAGCACCATAAAACTTGGTTTTGACCCGTCGATCGAGAATTAATATTATTCCCCGATCCCTTTTGGTCCTGATTAGGCGGCCAAAACCCTGGCGCAGCTTCAGCACCGCCTGGGGCACCTGATAGGTGAGAAAGGGATTTTTCCCCTCCAAGCGCAGCTGCTCGACCCGGGCCTCAAGAATGGGCTCATCGGGCACAGTAAAGGGTAGTCGGGTGATGATCAAACTGCTGAGGCTCTCCCCGGCCACATCCACGCCTTCCCAGAAAGAGGCGGTGGCTAGAAGCACCGAACTGGTATCCCGGCGGAACATCTCCAGAAGGCGATTGCGGGGCATTTCCCCTTGGCAGAGCAGAGGAATCCCCTGCTCCTTTAAGGGTCCCGCCAAGTGGCGGGCAAAGGCTTTCAACATGGAAAAGGAAGTGAACAAAACCAAGGCCCGCCCTCGGCTACCCACTAAAGATTTTGCCACAGCCTCCGCACCCCTCCGGAGAAAGTCGGCCTGTTCCGGCTCGGGCAAGGCTGTGGCCACACCCAAGAGCACTTGCTGGTGGTAGTCAAAGGGCGAGGAAAGAATCAGTTCCTTGACCCCCTTGCTCAGGCCCAGGCGCTCCTTAAGGTAGCCAAAGGAGTTGTCCACCGCCATGGTGGCGCTGGTCAGCACCACCGTGGCGAACTTTTGCCAGAGATGTTCCTGGAGGGGCTCCTGCACCGATAGAGGCGCATCATGGAGGGAGACCCGGGAACCGAAGCGGCCTTGTTCCAGGCTGAGCCAGCGCACCCGCTCAGGATTAGGTTCGGAAAAAATTTCCCCCAGAGCCCGCTCTGTGGCGGCCAAACGCCGGGCCAGGGCCTCTAGCTCCACCAACTGACCCAGGCAGGCCTCTACCACCCCCTGGATCTCCTCTAGCCGGGATGCGGTGAGGGACAAGAGATTGGCCAGGCGGGCCAGGCGGTTTTGCAGCTGAGCACACTCCTCCCGGCGCTGATGCCACTCCTGGCTCCTGCAATAATCCTGGGTCAGGCGCTGTTTTGCCTCCCGTTGCCCACTGACGGTGAGCATCTGTTCTAACCCTCGAAAGAGAACCTGAACCTCCTCCCCAGCTAAATTAAGCTCAGGGATAACTTCCTGGTGAAGAAAATCCTGGAGTGATTTAGCTCCGGGGGTTCCCTGAAGTTTGCGTTGCATCAGGGGCAGGAGTCCCTTGGCCCCCCCGGTGCGGGCGGAGTACAGCCTGGAAAGGGAACGGGTTAAACCCCGCCGGGTCAGCCGGAGGCCAAACCATTCGGTGGCAGCGTCCTCCACGTTATGGGCTTCGTCTAAGATGATACTGTGGTAACTGGGCATTAACCCCCCTTCACCCCCCTGGGCTCGAATGACCAGGTCGGCAAAGAGCAAGCTATGATTAACGATTAGGACCTGGGCATCCACAGCCTCGCGCCTGGCCTTATGAAACCAGCAGTCCCTAAATTGCGGGCAGTTGAGCCTGAGACAGGTATCGCCGTCAGAGCTGACCAATTCCCAGAGGCTGGGGCGGGGGCTGAAGCTCAGATCAGACTTGCTGCCCTCCCTGGTCCCCTGGGACCAAGTGGCCAAGGCCTGAAGCTCAGGGATATCATCTTCCTCTACCTGGCCGCTTCCCTCCCGGAGTAGCTCAGAGAACTTCCGATTACAGAGATAGTTGCCCCGTCCCTTGATCAGCACTGCCTTAAAAGGAGAGGGCATCAACTGCTGGAGCAGAGGGATGTCTTTATGGAGAAGCTGCTCCTGAAGGTTGATGGTATTGGTGGAGATGACTATTCTCCGTTCATTTTTTATTGCCCAAAGCAGAGAGGGTACCAAGTAAGCCAAGCTTTTGCCTGTGCCGGTTCCCGCCTCAATCAAGGCGTGGGTTCCCTGAGAGAGGGCCCCGGCAATAGCCAAGGCCATTTCCAGCTGTTGAGGCCGACTCTCATAGCTCATCATTGCCAAGGAAACCCGACCGCCAGGGCCGAGGATTTGGTGAACTTCTTCCCTGACCACCGGTTTGTCCTCCTGGGCCTGATGGGGTTCTACCACGATATAGCTTCTGTCTACTGAGTTGTTGACAATGGCAAAGCCAATTCCATCCTGGCCAAGGCGGCTGGCCACACTGATATCTGCTCCGGAAGGGGTCAAGTCACCCCCAGGATGGTTATGGAGTACCATCATTCCGGGCTTCAATTGCTGACGAACCACTGGCACACTAAACTTGTTACCCCTGGCCAGAACCTTGACCCGGGAAAGATAGCCATTATCCAGCCAGCCGGCAAAGAAGACTTCATTGCCGCTGCAGACAGCAATCTCATGTCTCATATCCTGGGCTGCTTCCCCAGCTAGCCAGTCCTTTTCCATAGCAATTAACCTCCCCCGGGCGAAAATATGTTCCCCTTTAGTTTCGCCGATAGTGGCAAAAACACCTTCCGCATTATAGCATTTATCCTCCGGGCATACTAGTTTTGGAGGTGTTTACATGGTGCGACCCAAAGGTAGTCCAGCACCCCGGGAAAAAAAATCCCAGGATGCACAAATCAAAAGCGGTTATTATCCCGGAGAAGAGAAGGGGCTTAAGCGTCCCATGTCCAGCAAGGACGGACTAGAGCAGCATTCCGCCCCCAGTCATAGTACCCAGCCGGTCCGGGGACGCGATATCATCGGTAGCATCCAGCAAATCCTGGATACAGACAAAAATCTCGCCGGCCATAAGCTGACAGTCCACCGGGCCAACAACCAAGTAGAAGTCACAGGGATTGTGGACACCCTAGCCGAGAAAAACTACATGCAAAGGATTCTACAGAAATCAGGGGTAGGGAAGTTTGTTGATTCTGTAAGCATATCTACCGATGGCCAGGTTCTCGATTCCCACGTTATCCTTGAAGTGCGGGAGGAGTTAGATGCAGTCCCCGAACTCAGGGACAGTCATATCGATCTCCACATCCATAAGGGCACCGTGTTTCTTGAAGGGACAGTATCTGGACGCCGGGATCAGCAGGCAGCTGTTGTAGCGACCCAAAAGGCACGGGGTGTAACCAGGGTGGTCAGCAACCTTGATTATGTAGAAACCGATCTAAGTCTAGAGGAACTCTTTCACAGCCAAGTCAACAATGACCGGGAGGAGAGACCACCCCATTAGCAGCCAGCAGATATTCCAGCAAAATCAAGACAAACTGCGATTTACTCGGGGTTCCTCTGAACATAAGTTTATCATTTCCCCAGAACGTGCCTATTGGGCATAATAGATCTGGGGTGATGAATGTGAATGGCTTTTCCACCCAGGCGATTTTATGGCTTTCCCATCTCTTGGAACTCCTGGGATCAGCGGTGGTGATAGCCACCGCCCTCATCGTATTCTTTAACTTCTGGCGACGGCTATCCGGCACCTCGGAAACCCTTCGTCTCAGTCTGGCCCGGGGCTTGGCCCTTGGCCTGGAGTTCAAGCTGGGGGGAGAGATTCTACGCACCGTGGCAGTCAGGACCTTAAATGAGGTCTACGTCCTAGGGGCTATAATCCTCCTCAGAGGGGCTATCAGTCTGCTGATCCATTGGGAAATCCGCCATGCCCAGCGCTGCAGCCAAGATATCGACTGCCGCTGCCCCTATATAGAAAAATAACAGCCCATAGTTGGGCTGTTTATTTTTTCCGAAAGGTCTGGCTGGAAAAACTGCTTTCATAGAGCTCTTCATCCCAAAATTGGCCCTGGGCATCTCTGGCCATAATTCGATGTTTAAACACAAAGCGGTTAAGAAATCGTCCCGGAGCCAATTGGGGAAACCACAGGCAGATTGAGGCCTGGGTCCCACCAAACATCTCTACTGAAGCCTCTTTGAACTTGGGGGGGTGCAAATAGCTGCAGGCGACCTGACAGTGATAAAAGTCCCCCTCCTGATCGATAACCACCCCTTTGCCGTTGCGCAAGTCGATTGTCTGAGGGTAATCCACCAGGCTCCTGGCCCGCAGGGTCAGTTGAGTTGCCCGAAGGGTGTAGATATCGGCCCCTTCCACCGAAAGGACCTGCTTGTAGCGGCAAATCCTCCCATAAAAACTGCAGTCCCGGGGACAAGGCAAGCCTATATTCTCACTTATGTCCAAAAGGGCAAGCTCTAAATATTTGCCCCGGATCATCACGCCCCCAGGCTGGGGACGGTGGGTCACTTCTCCCCGGATAGGCATGGCAATCAGCTGCTTATAGGCAGCATCGATTTCCATAGCCTGTTTTGCGTCACCGCCCATGTCGGGATGATGTACCTTCATCAGGGCACGATAAGTGGTCTTGATGGTGTCTTTGCTGGCTTCAGGCCCTAGGCCCAGAACCTTGTACGGATCTCTCATTGGCAGCCACCCCGCCCTTATAAATTCGCCCAGAAAGGGGATTTTTCCTACTGGAGGGAAAGAAGCAGGTTTATTTATGATAGGTTTCTCCAGCCCTGATTTTAAAAGCCCTGTACACCTGTTCCAGCAAAAACAGCCGCATTAGCTGATGGGGAAAGGTCAAAGCAGAAAAGCTCAGGACCATGTCTGCCCTCTTTATGATTTCCGAGGACAGCCCCAGGGAACCACCGATGATAAAGCAAAACTCACTGCATCCCCTACAGGCCTGCTCCTCAATGAGGCTAGCTATCCCCAGCGAATCCAGGGTTTTTCCCTGACGATCCAGGGCCAGGCAAAAGGCCCGGCTAGGGAGCAGGTCCAAAATCTGGGCCCCCTCCCGGGTCATTACCTGCTCTTCCTCAGCTGCACTGGCTCCGGCTGGGGCGGGGATTTCAGCAACCTCCAGAATCTGCAGGCGGCTGTACCTGCTCAGGCGTTTTTGGTATTCCTGAATCCCCTTCACCAGCCAAGGCTCCTTGATTTTTCCCACGCAAACTACCGTTACCCGCATGCTATCACCAAGTACTGGGCAGCCAGAAAACAGTATTTGCAGACCAATTGGCTCTTTTCCGCAACAAACAAGTTGGGCGGTTGTTGATATTCCTCCTGGAGGTAATCAATAACCTCATCTATAGGCTCACTGCAGGCTCCGTGCATTTCGGTCTTTTTCACTGGCTGGCCATGTCCGCAAGAACCACATCAATGGTTCGACTGCGGCCGGCGCGGATTACCTCTACCCTGACAGTTTCCCCCACCTGCTTCCGACTTAACACCTGTCTAAGTTCCCTCAAGCTGTGGGTTTGCTGTTCCGCCACCTTAACAATGATATCCCCGCTCTGAATCCCTGCCTGACGGGCAGGTCCCCCGGGCAGGGTATCACTGATATAAAGACCTGCTGTTTGAGTTACCTGGAAACGCCGGGCGGTCATCTCGTTCAACTCCACGATACTCACCCCTAGCATGGGTCGGATTACCCGGCCGTACTGGACTAGGGACTCGGAGACTGCCCGCACCAGGTTTGACGGGATTGCGAAGCCCAATCCCTCGGCATTGAGCAGTTTGACGCTGTTGATTCCGATGACCTGCCCCCGGGCATTGAGAAGGGGGCCCCCGCTGTTGCCGGGGTTGATGGCAGCATCGGTCTGAATCAGGCCAAAGACCCAATCGTAAACTTCGATGCTGCGCCCGGTTGCACTGATTACGCCTAGGGAAACAGACCGCTCCAACTGCAAACCACCTGGGTTGCCGATGGCAATGGCGTACTCTCCAGGGACCAGACGGTCAGAGTCCCCAAACTGGGCAGCGGGGAGGCCTTGGATAGGAATCCGCAATACAGCCAAATCAGTCCCTGGGTCTATACCTAATATTTCGGCCTCCATTTCTTGGCCGTCAAAGAGGGTGATCACCACCTGGGCCGCCCGTTGCACCACATGATAATTGGTTACTATGTAGCCGTCGCTGCGGAAAATAACTCCGCTGCCAACTCCGGCGCGGATCATCCCAGTTCCCCGTAGATCCCGGGCCAGGTTGGTAACCCCCACCACTGCGGGACTGACCCTGCTGATAGCTTCAACCACAGCCGTCTGCTGATGCTCCTGAAGTTGGCCCAGGGGGATATTATCCGGGATGTATGGTAAGTAAAAATCGGCAGGGCTCGGTTCCGGGATAATATAGGGCAGCATGAAGGGCAGAGCACCCAAGGTTAAAAGACTGCCCAAAAGGGCAGCGGCCAGCACATGAAACCAGCCCAGGAATCTGCCTCTGCCGGGTGGTGAGGAATAATACTCATTCATGCATTCATCTCCTTTCCCCTCACTATGTACCCTCATCATATCAAAACAGCTAAATTATCTGCAAGGCGGGACCTGCCCCGTCCCTGGACAGAACCGGTGCCGACCCTATTGCCACCCCGTGATTTTCAAGATAATTGGTCACCGTCTCCGCCGCCAAGGCCGGCAAATTGTTGTTGGCGCTAAGATGGGCCAGGGTAAACATCCTCAGCTTTCCCTCCCGGAAAAGCCGTAACAGAATCTGGGCCGCCTGCAAATTGGAGAGATGCCCATAATCCCCGGCAATTCGCCGCTTAACGGAATGAGGGTAACTGCCCACCGCCAGCATCTTGGGATCGTGATTAGCTTCAAGCACCAGGCAATGGCATTCCCGCAGCAGGCTGTTGATTTGGGCATCAGGGGTTGTGTCGGGGAATAAATTCTGGGCACTGTCCTCCACCTTGCCCACGTCGGTGAGAATGGCTGCCCGCAATTTGCCAGAGCTAAAGGAATAGGCCACTGGCTCTTTGGCGTCATGGCGCACAGAGAAGGCGGTTACTTCCAAGTCACCCACACTAAAGGAGCTGCCCGGCTGAATCAGACGAAGGTTTTCCTGGGCAATGCTGCCCAGAGCCACCTGCCCCTCTTGCCAGGTCCCCTGGGTCAGGTAAAGGGGCAGATTATATCGGCG
>Ga0208490_100909_pt1 | contig 13795 bp, 12 predicted proteins | sample SubbioAug_CSWold_FD_184818 | JGI IMG/M metagenome (GOLD analysis project Ga0208490, IMG submission 184818) | Serpentinite rock and fluid subsurface biosphere microbial communities from McLaughlin Reserve, California, USA - CR11Aug_CSWold (SPAdes) | ecosystem: Environmental > Terrestrial > Deep...
GCCATGAAATTTTACGAAGCAGGCGATAAGTCGAAGGCGATCTGCGAGAGCTGCAAGGCGCTCGTCCCGACGACATTCCAATATCGCGACGTGGCGTTCGACGACGGCTCGGGCTGCGTGAAGGATATTCTCGTGGCCGTCTGCGACCATTGCGACACTGTCGTTTCGATTCCGGCGCAATCGACGCCGGCGATCAAGCGTGCGCGCGATGCGGCAGAGATCCCGCTCGAGGTTTTTCTGTCGGCGCGGGAAATCGAGCTTCTGGACGTGGCGGCCTGGCGGGTCGATCCCGCTTCGACGACCCGCTTCCGCAAGCCGCTGCTGGCGTATTACATCAGGCGTCTGGCTTCCGATCCCGATGGTCCGAAGCGTCTGAAGACGAGCTTGCAGGCGATGAGAGCGGTTGCAGGAAAAAAGCGCCGCGCCGGCCCTACGCCCCGCAAGCGACTCTCGTGCAAGATTTCTCCGGCGACCAACGGCATGATCGAGGGCCTGATGAGCGCATCCGGGCTCAACAAGAGCGATCTGGTGAAGGGCGTGGTCCATGAAATCGAGAGGGTGCTCGTCGTTCCAGACGACCCGCAGGACCTGCAGAAACTTCGCGATGTCGCGGCTGTGGTGAACGCTTGAGACCCCACCCCCCAACCATTTTTCCCCAAACCCATCAAAACCCCTTGTAGCCGTCAAATCGATCTGTTAGATGCTCCCCCGCCCCGGATGCTTACCGACCGGGGGTGCTTCGGGGGTCTTGTCCCGGATGTGAGTTGCGGCCGTGGCGGAACCGGTAGACGCGCTAGCTTGAGGTGCTAGTCCTCGAAAGGGGGTGGAGGTTCAAGTCCTCTCGGCCGCACCATTAAATCTTTCTCTTCAAACGGAATTTTGCCTGTCGCGATGCAGGCGCGCCTGCGGGCGATGCCTCCCCGCCGGGCGCTCGCCCTCCCGTCGTCACCCTGTCATTTTCCGGTGGTTTTTCTGCCCCGCCTGTGGCCATCTGCGCCGTACAGGCTAAAACCCCATGGTCCCCCGCATCCAACTCCCAGGATGGCTTCATGAACGACGCCGAGCTGCTGACGCCGCGTGACACGCCGCCTGAAGAGATGAACGCGCTGCCCCCGTTCCGGGATGACGACGACGGCAACATCACGCGGGCGTATTTCGAGGCGATTCGCGAGGCGATCGAGGCGCAGGATGGGGAGCGCGTCCGGGCGCTGGCGGGGGATCTGCACGAATCGGATCTCGGCAGCCTGATCGAGGCGCTGCCCGCATCCGAGCGCACGCAGCTGATCACCCTGCTCGGGGACGAGTTCGATTTCGCGGCGCTGACAGAAGTGGACGACACGATCCGCCTCGGCATCCTCGAGGGCCTCTCGACGGAGGCCGTCGTCGAAGGCATGCGCGATCTCGAGATCGACGACGCGGTCTATATTCTGGAAGACCTCGGCGACGAGGACAAGTTCGAGATCCTCCAGAAGCTCCCGGCCATGGAGCGGGTGGCCCTGCAGCGCTCGCTGGACCTGCCGGAGGATTCCGCCGGGCGGCGGATGCAGACGGAGTTCATCGCCGTCCCGCCCTTCTGGAGCATCGGCCAGACCATCGATTTCATGCGCGAGGCGCAGGACCTGCCCGACACCTTCTACGAGATCTTCGTCGTCGATCCCGGCGTGCGCCTCGTCGGCTCCGTCGCCCTCGACAAGCTGCTGCGCACCCAGCGCAAGGTGAAGATCTCCGAGATCATGATCGAGGCCGAGCACCGCATCGTCGCGACCGACCCCCAGGAAGACGCCGCCCGCCTGTTCCAGCGCTACAACCTCGTCTCCGCCGCCGTGGTGGACGACGCCGACAGGCTCGTCGGCGTGATCATGGTGGACGACATCGTCGACGTGATCGAAGAGGAGGCGGATGCCGACTTCAAGGCGCTGGGAGGGGTCAAGGCGGACGAGGAGCTATCGGACAGCGTCTGGTACACCGTCCGCAGCCGCTTCCCCTGGCTGTTTGCCAACCTCATCACAGCAGGCCTTGCGGCTTCCGTAATCGGGCTCTTCGAGGATTCGATCGAGAAGATGGTCGCGCTCGCCATCCTCATGCCGATCGTGGCCTCCATGGGCGGCAATGCGGGCACGCAGACCATGACCGTGACCGTGCGGGCTCTGGCAACGCGCTCGCTCACCTCGAACAACGTCTACCGCGTCATCCGGCGCGAGGTGATGGTGGGGGCGGTGAACGGGCTGAGCTTCGCCGTGCTTCTGGGGCTCGCCGTCGTCTTCTGGTTCGAGGTGCGGGATCTCGGCTTCGTCATCGGCCTCGCCCTCATCACCGTGCTGACCTGCGCGGCGATCGGCGGCATCCTGATTCCGCTGACGCTGAACAAGCTGGGCGCGGACCCGGCCGTCTCCTCCGGGCCTTTCGTGACGACGATCACGGACATCATCGGCTTCTTCTCGTTCCTCGGTATAGCCACCCTGTGGTTTACCTTGTTGTGACAAAGCGTTGCAGGGCGTGCGAAATCCGGGTCGTGAGCGGATCGGATTAAGACTCTGTTTGCAATGATCCGTCAGGGATGGGGGAGTTCACAAAACTCCGCCTGAACCGACGGAAGAGTCCTTTTATGCGTTTTGCCAATTTCCTTTCGACCTGCCGCAAAACCTGCAGCAAGCGCGCGCCCTTCGCCTTCGCCGCGCTGCTCGTCGCGACGATCGCCGGGTGCTCGATGGTGCCGGATCGCTATCCCACCAAGGGCGACAACGCACCCCATAACGGCGTCGCCCGGGTGCACCGCATGCCCATCCACGGCATCGACGTCTCGCGCTGGCAGGGCAATATCGACTGGCCGCGCGTGCGCGCCGCCGGCACCCGCTTCGCCTTCATCAAGGCGACGGAGGGCGGCGACCACCTCGATCCGCGCTTCTACGAGAACTGGGACAATGCGCGGCGCGCCGGCGTCCCCCGCGGGGCCTACCACTTCGTCTACTGGTGCCGCCCGGCGCACGAGCAGGCGGCCTGGTTCATCGAGAACGTCCCCAACGAACCCGACGCCCTGCCCCCGGTGCTCGATCTGGAGTGGAACAACCATTCCCGCAACTGTACGCGCAAGGTCCCCCGCGAGGAGGCGCTGGCCAAGGCCCGCTACATCCTGGCTGCCATGGAACGGCATTACGGCAAGCTGCCGATCATCTACACCGACATCAACTTCCACCGCGACGTGCTCGAGGGCGAGCATTTCGACAACCCGTTCTGGCTGCGCTCCGTCGCCGCCGAGCCGCACGAGCGCTACAAGAACCGCCGCTGGACCTTCTGGCAGTGGACGCAGACGGGCACCGTTCCGGGCATCCGGGGCGAAGTCGATCGCAACACGTTCTATGGCAGCGAGCGCGAATGGGCGCAGTTCATGGCCGCGCAATGCGATCCGCGCGACATCGACCGGCTCCGAGGACGCGGCGTCTGCAACGTGAAGTGAACCGCAGCGGGACTTCGCGCTGCCTCGTGACCGATTGTCGGTCATTCATTGATACTTGCTTAGGTTTTATCGTTATAGATTTACAACTGTAAATCGCGATATGACGCGATGTGGAGACATTCATTTCAGGGGGGCAGGCTTTGGCTTGGAAGGCAACGAAGTATGGTGCCGCCGCCATTTTGGCGGTTGGTGCAACCAGCGCCATGGCGCAGGGATACCGGCTGGAACACAGGATCGGGTTCCCCGATTTCGGCTTCATGGAGGCGCCGGGTGCTTATGAGGGGCCGGTATTCGTCCTGTCGGACAACTTCCCGACAGAGGCCCCGGAACTGGACCCGCCGGTCGCCGACATCCTGAAGATCGATTTCAGGACCGACCCCATGAAGTACGTGCTCGCCGTGCGCGACTACGTCTTTGCGGGCAACATTCATGGCGGCCCCGTATCGGAGGATTTCATCCTCCAGAACAACACGGCAGGCCACGCCTGGTATCATGTCCCCTGGCAGCATTGGGGCCCCACGGGGCGCGAGGGATATCACGGGCTGACAAGGGAAGGGCCGCTTTCCCCGGAAGTGCTGCACCCGGACCAGAAGAAGGCCTCCTATGCTTACGCGGTCGGCTTCTACAACGCTCCCGGCGGCTACACGATCGGGCAGGTCTGGCCCTCGCCCGACCAGGGTCCGGATCTGACCCACATGATCAACGCGATGGAGGACGGTTTCGCCTTTCCCGAAGGCACGGTGGTGGGCAAGTTCCTCTTCACCTCTCTGGGGGCCGACCAGGTGCCGTGGCTGGACAATCCGCTGCAGTGGCAAGCCTACATGTATGATTGCGACGTGACCGGCTCGAACGACTGCCCGAGCGACATGGCGGGCGCGCCCCGGTCGAGTCACATGGTCAACCTCCTGCAGATGGACGTGATGGTGAAGGACAGCCGCGCCGGCAATGCGGCCGGATGGGTCTTCGGCACCTTCACCTACAACGGCGAAGCCGCCCAGTCGGAAGCCTGGGGCGAGGCTTATGCGGCGGCCTGCGCGGATATCGAGGGGCCGGGCAAGAACTGGTGCAATCTGATGCCGGTGGGGGTGATGTGGGGCAACGATCCCGACAACAGGACCTCGTTCATCAACGACAAGCCCACGACGACAGTGATCAACGCCGATCTGAAGGAAACCTGGATCAACGCCGACCCGGCGCTGCCGGCCATGCATCTGGGATTCAATTCGCGCCTCAACGGCCCGGCGGACAATCCCTCCTCGTCCTGCATGTCGTGCCATGCCACGGGGCAGGTCGCCAGCGTCTCGGCAATCATGCCCTGGCTGCCGCCCAACAATGTCCCGATACCCGCAAACGGCACCGAAGCGTCGGACGAGTGGATGCGCTGGTTCAGGAATTTCAAGGACGGAGAGGCCTTCGACGAAGGCCAGGCGATCAGCATGGACTTCTCGATGCAGCTGACGAAATCGGTCGAGAACTACATCGAGTATCTCAACCAAACGCAGAAAGGGCATTTCGCCCTGGAGTACTGGGGCAGGTCGGATGCGCATCCGGTCAGCCGCGGGGCGCTGGAGGCGTCCAACTGACGCAGATCCGGACTTCATGAAGAAAGGCGCGTCGGATGAACCGGCGCGCCTTTTGCGTTGTGTCGATCGACAGACCTCAGGCGCTGGCGCGCGCCTCGCGGCGATGCGCCGTCTGCTGGAAGAACAGCGCCTGGCTGATGACGGCGGAGACATTCGCCGGCTGGAAGGGCTTGGCGATGAGGAAGGCGGGCTCGGGGCGCTCGCCCGTGAGGAAGCGCTCGGGATAGGCGGTGATGAAGATCACCGGCACCTGGAAGGTGTCGAGCAGATCGTTCACCGCATCGAGCCCGGAGCTGCCGTCGGCCAGCTGGATGTCGGCCAGAATCAACCCCGGCCGCTTCTTCTCCGCGAGTTCGAGCGCTTCCGTGCGGGTGCGGGCGATGCCGGTGACATTGTGGCCGAGACCCTCGACCAGCGCCTCGAGATCCATCGCGATGAGAGGCTCGTCCTCAATGATCATGATGTCGGTGGCGATGTCGGCGGCGAGTTCGCGCCCTGCCTCGTCGACAAGTGCTCTCACCTCATCGACGCGGACGCCGAGAATGGCGGAGGTCTCCTCCTCGGAGAAACCTTCGAGGCATGAGAGCAGGAAGGCCTGCCGCGGCAGGGGCGTGATCTGCCCCAGGCGCACCTCGGCAGGCACGTGACGCGGCACCTGATCGGCGCGCCCGTTCACGGAGAGCGAGTTCCACATCACGGTGAAGACGCGGAACAATTCGATGCGGGTATCGGTTACATCGACGAGCGGGCTGGGCGAACTGACCAGTGTCTCGAGGGTAGCTGCGACGTAGGCGTCTCCGGCCGATTGGCTTCCGGTGAGGGCGCGCGCGTAACGGCGCAAATATGGCAGGTGTTGAACGACTAGCTCAGCTGTCGACATACGCAAATCCCCTTGAGCAAGCTGCATTTCATGCATGATTATCCCTTTGTGGCAACGTCGCGGGAGGGCGAAGGTTCCACCGCTTGAAAATTAATTTGGAACCTAATGCGCCGGCGAATGTTGTCGCTTCAAAAGAACGTGTCGAAACTCCGTGCTGCGCAGGCAGGCGGGTCCGAGGGGTACTGACATGAACATGGAAAAGGGGAAGAGAGGCTTGATGGTATTAGCACGGAAGGCCGATACCGCGATGAACGGCCACTCACCCGATGAAGAAGCGGAAGCTGGAATGGTGCAAAAAGAAAACGGTCCCAAACTCGATCGTGGAACGCAGTCGCGGATCGGGGACCAGCTTCGCGCCATGTACAATGATCTGATGGATCAGCCGGTGCCCGACAAGTTCAAGGCATTGCTCGAACAGTTGGAAAAACGCGACGAAGGGGAACGGCGATGACGCCGGAGCCGGAGCTTCGCGACGAATTGCTCGCAGCGGTACCCAGCCTGCGCGCATTCGCCATCTCGCTGTGCGGTCAGGTCGATCGCGCCGACGATCTCGTGCAGGACACGCTGATGCGTGCTCTCGCCAACATCCACCGCTTCGAACGCGGCACCAACCTCAACGCCTGGCTCTTCACGATCCTGCGCAACCTCTTCCACTCCGAATTCCGCAAGCGCCGCCGCGAGGTCGAGGATCCCGATGGCTCCTATGCCGCACGGCTGAAGAGCCAGCCCGAACAGGCCGCGCATCTCGATTTTGAGGATTTCCGCGTGGCGCTGGCCAAGCTCCCGGCGGATCAGCGCGAGGCGCTTCTGCTCGTGGGGGCCTCCGGCTTCTCCTACGAGGAGGCGGCGGAGATCTGCGAATGCGCCGTAGGCACCATCAAGAGCCGCGTCAACCGCGCACGCTCGCGCCTCGCCCAGATGCTCGAACTGAACGAAGCCGAGGATCTCGGCCCGGACGGGATGACGCGGGCGGCTCTGCAGGCAATCGGCTGACGAACCACAGCGCTCAAAGCGGCACGCGCGGCTTTGCAAACAAACGCCCTCGACAAGCTGGAAACATCCGCGTTACGAATCTCTCAGGCTGTGCAGGCAACCCCTCGCAACTTCGGCTCGCACCGGCCTGAGAGGACAGACGATGTCGGGCACCGATCGCGGGGTCGCAATTGCGGAGATCATTCGAATCGCGCTGGCCGCCGGCGACGGGATCATGACGGTCTACAGCGCCCCGTTCGAAGTTTGCCTGAAGGCCGACTCGTCCCCCGTCACGAAGGCCGATCTCCTCGCCGAGGAGATCATTCTGGAGGGCCTGCGCAGGGTCGCACCAGGCATTCCGATCGTGGCGGAGGAGAGCGCCTGCGCCGGCGCCATGCCCGACGTGATCGATACCTTTTTCCTCGTCGATCCGCTCGACGGCACCCGTGAATTCGTCAGCCGCAGCGACGAATTCACCGTCAATATCGGCTTGATCAAGAATGGCGAGCCGGTTCTCGGCGTGGTTTATGCACCCGCAACCGGCGAGATCGCCTATACCGACCCGGAAGGCGGCCCATTTGCCGGTCGCGTGCGCGAAGGCGAGCTAGTGGATCTGCACCCGATCAGGACCCGCGGGTTCGAGCCGGGGGAGACCATTGCGCTGGTGAGCCGCTCGCATTGCGACGACCGCACCCGCGCCTCCCTCGCCCGCTTCTCGCCCAGCATCACCGAGGCCCTGGGCTCCTCGCTCAAGTTCTGCCGCATTGCCGAAGGGCTCGCCGATATCTACCCGCGCCACGGCCCGACGATGCAGTGGGATACGGCTGCTGGCGATGCGATCCTGCGGGCGGCGGGTGGCTGCGTCGTGGCGCCGGACGGCGCGCCGCTGCGCTATGCGCGCGTCGTCCCCGGTGCTACCTGCGATTTCGGCAACCCGGATTTCTTCGCCTTCGGCGATCCCGCACTTGCCGAGCGCTTTTAGTCGGGCGCGCATGCGAAGGCGGTTTGATTGCGCCTGCGCGGGCAAACGCCCCCGGGCCGCTTAGCGCGCCGGGATTTTGCTGATATTCCGATCGTCGATCATTTGCTGCATGCGGGAGGCCTCGATGGCGGACGACAAGAACAACTTGCCCAAAAGAGGCCTGCGCAAGGGGCTCACGAGCTATGGCGACGAGGGCTTCTCGCTCTTCCTGCGCAAGGCCTTCATCAAGGCAGCCGGCTTCTCCGACGATGCGCTCGACCGCCCGATCATCGGCATCACCAACACCTTCAGCGACTTCAACCCCTGCCACGGCAACGTGCCGCGCCTGATCGAGGCGGTGAAGCGCGGCGTCATGCTGGCGGGCGGGTTGCCCATGGAGTTCCCGACGATCTCGATCCACGAATCGTTCTCGAACCCCACCAGCATGTTCCTGCGCAATCTCATGGCGATGGATACGGAGGAACTTGTCCGCGCCCAGCCCATGGATGCCGTCGTGATGATCGGCGGCTGCGACAAGACCGTGCCGGCGCAGCTGATGGCGGCTGCGAGCGCGGATGTGCCCGCGATCCAGCTGATCACCGGGCCGATGCTCGTCGGCCACCACAAGGGCGAGGTGCTCGGCGCCTGCACCGATTGCCGCAGGCTCTGGGCGCAGCACCGTGCCGGCCAGATCGACGAGGCGGAAATCGAGGCGCTGACGGAGCGGCTGGCGCCCACGCAGGGCACCTGCATGGTGATGGGCACGGCGAGCACCATGGGCTGCCTCGTCGAGGCCATGGGCATCGCGCTGTCATACACCGGCACCACCCCCGCCACCCACGCCGACCGCATCCGCGCCGCGGAACTGAGCGGCCGCCGCGCCGTCGCCATGGCCGCAGAAGGCTTGACGCCGCGCAAGATCCTCACGAAGGACGCCTTCCACAACGCCATGGTCGTGCTCCAGGCGATCGGCGGCTCGACCAACGGCGTCGTGCATCTGGCCGCGATCGCGGGCCGGCTCGGCTTCGATTTCGACCTCGAGGAGCTCGATCGTCTGGGCCGCGAAGTCCCGGTGCTGATCGATCTGAAGCCGTCGGGCGCGCATTACATGGAGCATTTCCACTGGGCGGGCGGCATGCCAAAGCTCATGAAGGAGCTCAGCGCCCACCTCAAGCTCGACGCGCTCACGGTGGATGGCGGGACGCTTGCCGACGTCATCGCCCGCGCCGAGGACGTCCCCGGCCAGACCATCATCCGCACCCGCGAGAACCCGCTGAAGAGCGGCGGTGCGACGGCGGTCCTGCGCGGCAACCTGGCGCCCGACGGCGCGATCATCAAGCAATCCGCCGCCTCGCCCGAACTCCTCAGGCACCGGGGCCGCGCGGTGGTGTTCACCTGCGTCGAGGACATGACGAACCGCATCGACGACCCCGCTCTCGACGTCGCCGCCGACGACATCCTCGTCCTCCAGAACGCCGGCCCCAAGGGCGCGCCGGGCATGCCGGAAGCCGGCTACCTCCCCATCCCGCGCAAGCTCGCCCGTGAGGGCGTCAAGGACATGGTCCGCATCTCCGACGCCCGCATGAGCGGCACCGCCTTCGGCACCATCATCCTCCACGTCACCCCCGAAGCCGCCATCGGCGGCCCGCTGGGGCTGGTGCAGGACGGAGATATCATCAGCCTCGACGTGGAGGCGCGCACGCTGATGCTCGAGGTATCAGAAGAAGAGCTGGCGCGGAGGGCCGAGAGCTTCGAGCCCCCGGCGCATCTGGCAGGGCCGCAGCGGGGGTATCGGGGGCTGTATCTGGCGCGGGTGAACCAGGCGGGCGAGGGGTGCGATTTTGATTTTTTAAGGGAGGATGGGGGGATTTGAGGGGGGGTTTGAGGCTCATTTTCAATGATGCAGAAAACGGTTGTGTGCAGCCGGGCGACACCCCCAAAAATATGGAAAACATGGTATATATTCCTTGTGGGGAATGTCCCTTTCCATTAGCATTTGGAAAAGATGAAAGCGTGTGACATGGGCGGCTTATCCGGAAAAGTTGTAGAAGTTCGGAGGTCGTCCGATTGTGATGCAACGACGAAGATCGGCGAAGCTTTGAGAGAATTGCGGCGCTTCTCCGGCCTCTCACAAGCTCAAATGGCACAGCGGTTGGATGTCGAGCAGGCCTCGGTGTCAAAAGTTGAGAAAGGCGGGACAGACGTTCACGTTTCCACGATCAAGAAGTATGTTGAAGCACTCGGAGGAAAGCTGCATGTGAGCGCCACATTTGATGCCGGCAGCCCGCTTTCCTTGCGCGTACGTGAAGCGTTCGACCTCGACCCCGTTCACGATGACCAGTTTGTATTTTCAATTTTTGCAGAAGAAGAGTTTCGCAAAAATCGCGACGTCGTTTTAAGTATCAAGCCAGAATATTCTAGCCGGATAATGGCAGGCGAAAAGACGGTTGAGCTTCGTCGGCGGTTTCCTGTCTCCGCTCCCAAGGGCACACTTGCTTATATTTATTCAACATCGCCCGAGCGCGCGATGGTCGGATTCGCTGAAATCGCGATCGTTCGAAAACTCCCTGTTGAAGACATATGGAAGATTTATTCTGCTGTCGCATGCATTCAACGATCTGACTTCGATAAGTACTTCGAGGGTTTGGATCACGGTTTTGCTCTTGAGTTCGCAAATGCCCGGGCATTCAAGAACCCCATACCCTTAGCGTACCTCAGGGAACGCTTCGATTTCGAACCACCACAATCTTTCCTATATGCAAAGAATGATTTTAGATGGGCAATGGGCCATGAGCACCCAATCGTATCTGATTGATACGAACATCATTATTGGCCTCGAAGACAACCATACGGTCCAACCGGCCTATGCGAAATTTTCGCAGCTCACTGCGAAACACAAGGTCGATGTGTTTGTCCATGAAGCGGCCCGCGATGATATTAGCCGCGACAAGGACTTGAAGCGCCGCGAGATCTCTCTTAGCAAGCTCGACAAATTTCAAATTCTTGGCAAAGTTAAAGGTCTCCGGAAGGCCGACCTCGAAGCAGAATTTGGAAAGATCAAAAAGAATAACGATGAGGTGGATGCTGCGCTTCTCCATGCTCTCAGCATCGGTGCCGCCGATTTTCTCATTACAGAAGATCAGGGTTTGCACGATCGCGCACGACGTCACTCTTACGAGCTTGAAAATCGCGTTCTCTTCATCGCCGATGCGACACAGCTATTGGCGACGACATTCGAGCCGCGCGCAGTCCCGATCCGACATGTAGATGACGTCTCGGCGCACACAATTTCCTTGGATGATCCCTTTTTCAACAGCTTGCGCAATGGCTACCCAGAGTTCAACGAATGGTGGAAGACCAAGTGCGTCGCTGAGCGCCGACCATGTTGGATAGTGTACGATGACAATGAAATTGCAGGTCTTATAGTCCGTAAGGATGAGACTGGAACCAAGACAGACGCCACCCAGAAGCTCGCGAAAATTCTGAAGATTTGCACTTTCAAAGTCAGCCCAGATAAGCGCGGCGTTAAATTAGGCGAACTTTTGCTGAAAATGGCGATGTGGCATGCTCAAAAGAATAACTATGATCTTGTTTATCTAACAGCTTACCCTGAGCAAGATGCTTTAATTGCACTCCTTGAGTTTTACGGATTTTGCATAACTGGGACGAAAGGAAAAAATGGGGAATTGATCTTGGAACGCCGATTTTCAAGCAGTCGGCTTGCAGCACTGAACGGGCAAGCAATCTACGATGCGGACCGTAAAAACTACCCGCGATTCATTGCCACACAAAGCGTCCGTGGATTTGTTGTCCCGATCATAGAAGTCTACCACGATATTCTGTTTCCAGACCTTCGAGATCCCCGGCAGCCGGATATGTTTTTCGATGCAAGGCTAGGCGGCGGCCCAAAGCGTCCAGGAAACACTATTCGGAAAGTTTATATTTGCCAGTCTCCGTCGAAATTAGGTGGAGCAGGTTCCATTCTGTTTTTTTACAAAGGGAAGTCAATCGATATTCCATCTCAATCTCTTACGGCCATCGGGATACTAGAAAGCGTTTCTCTCGCAACATCGACGAAAGATCTCGTTCAGATGACAGGTGGCCGCTCCGTCTACAGTGAAGCGAAGCTCACTGCATTTGGTGCCTCCCCCATGAACCCATACAAGGTAATCAACTATCTTCTAGTGGACTATATACAGCCGCCGATTGCTCTTGAAGAGCTTATAAATTCATATATTCTTGTAAGCCATCCTCAAGCGATAACCGAACTCAAGAGTGGGAAACTCCTTGAGGCCTTGTCGCGATGCAATCTCGGATTTGCACTATGAACCAAGAGATTGTAATAATCACGGGGATTTCGGGTGTCGGAAAAAGTTGGTTGTTGAAGCAGGTAGGAGCGCGAATTCCGATACAAGTTCTATCGGCGGGGAAATTGATTTTCGACCAGATTGCCCGCGAGTGCGATCGGGAAATTTGCTACGATGATCTGCGTACACTCGATATCGCCGCCAGCCAAGAAGCGCTGGAAGCCGGGCTTCGCAACTCCTACGATCCTGATGCACAAACTGTCGTGTTGGATGCACATGTCGTCATCGACACCCCTACTGGACTGCAATCCATTGCACCGAGAATATTCGCCAGTATCGGTGCATCGCGGATGGTTTTTCTGGAACAGGAGCCGGCACGGGTTTTCGAGAACCGCTCGCAAGATCCGTCCAGAAGAAGGCCACATCGCAATGTAGAAATGCTAGATCATCAACAAAGAGAGGCTATTAAGATCACGAAGCAGATAGCTAAACGTCTGGGGGTCCCCTTCCATCGGCTGCAATCTGACAACGTCGATGACCTCGTTCGGGTGCTCGAATCGGCAAGGGATGTTTAGCTGTGTCGGACAGGAAGACGATCGCGTTTTGGTGTGAAAAACATGACGCCACAATTGATACGGGCGCAGAATTTCACGTTAATCTATGGCATTTTTCGAGCAAGAAACGCTCGGATTTTTTTGAGATTGGGGTTCTGGTCGATGACCCCTCAGCCCTTTCGGCTATTAAAATCTTTGTTCCGTTTGATCTAAATTATGATCAAATTCGTGACTTGGGAGGAGAGTTTTCTGAACCTAATCTGGCGCAGGGTATATTTAACGAGGCTTTGTCGCCTGCATTTGCAGTGAACAAAAGGTCAGTAGAGCTCCTATTGGGCGGTAAAACGTATTGTGGCGTACATGTTTTCGCAGCGGGAAAGAATGGGATCGATCCTAATGAACTCAACTTAAAAGCAACTGACGGCGGTACACTTCTGGAAATAACTGCGGCCGCTATCGTGTCATTAGCGCGACAATACGATGACGCAAGGCGTGGCTACTTTCGCCTTCGACTGTTGTCAAAAAAACCAAGTGAACGCCCATTCGTCACTTACATTGCCCCTCAGGATCGCGCCTGGACGAGCGGGTTCGATGCCATCGAATATATTGACTGTCGCCTGAATGAAGCACGAACGTTGCCTCAATCTGTTGCGCGGGCTGCCGAGTCATCGCCGAACGGCGTCGCAGAAACTCGTCAGGTTGTATTTCTTGCCGTTGTGCCCGTAGTGTCGGCCATAACCCTATCACACGCGGAATGGCACAAAAGCCGGCTGTTAGAGAACGAAATTTGGGAGAGGTACGTCCCTGCTGGATTGGACGCCGGAATGGTCGTTTACCACTGGCGAAGAATTTTCACTGACCTTGAGTCCAAACCCCTCCAGGGTTTTTCGGCATTTGTGAAACTGCAGACTCGAAAGGCTGACTTTCCCATCATCGGCCTCTATATCGGTCTCTCCCTGCTTATCGGCGTGCTTGGCTCGGTTTTCGGATCTTTTGCCTTATCATTCTTCTTGTCCGGATCGGGACCATAAGTCCGCCCATCCACATCCCCCGCCCCCCAAAAAACCTGTGGTCACCCCCCCAT
>Ga0208490_100910_pt1 | contig 13776 bp, 13 predicted proteins | sample SubbioAug_CSWold_FD_184818 | JGI IMG/M metagenome (GOLD analysis project Ga0208490, IMG submission 184818) | Serpentinite rock and fluid subsurface biosphere microbial communities from McLaughlin Reserve, California, USA - CR11Aug_CSWold (SPAdes) | ecosystem: Environmental > Terrestrial > Deep...
AGCTGCTGCATCCTTCGCAGCGGCAACCCGCCGGTCATGAGGTCGAACTTCATGCTGCCGCCTTCGGTGCACTGATGGTGACCGTCCCTTGCGCGGCGCCCACCAGGCGACCCTCGTTGTTGGCGTCGATGCGTACGACGGCGGTGCGCTTCGTGAGCGAGATGACCTCCGAGCGCGCTTGGAGGACACCGGAACGGATCGGAGCGAGGAAGTTGAGCTTGAGCTCGGTCGTCGCTGCCCACGCACCACGGGGGATCAGCGGGTAGAGGACGGCGCCCAGCACGTGGTCGACGAGGGCGGCGAGCGTGCCGCCGTGGGCCGATCCGAACGGGTTGAGCAGTTCCGGCCGGACGTCGAGCTCCGCGGTCATCGTCCCGGGTCCGACCTGCGTCGTGCGGATCCCGAGGTAGTCGGGGATGCCGCCGAGCTGTCCCGTGGAGCCCGTCATCATGGCGGCCACGTCGGCGTCGTAGGTGTCGAACGCAGGCCGAAGCGAGAGGTCGTCGGTCATGTCGCCGTGTACCGGCTCGGTCGCTGGCTGCTGCGGACGAGGCGGCCTTCGTCCTCGAGGAGGTCGAGGTGACCGACGACCTCGGAGACGCCGAGCATGATCGAGAAGTCCTTGATGTGCGGGAAGAGCTCACCCGACAGCTCGAATGGCGTCGCCTCACCGAGCTGGCGGACGGCCTCGAGGACCTCGTCGGCCCGGCTGTCGTGATGGTGGCGCATCGCCTCCGTCAGGACGGGGACGTCTCGGAACCGCGGCCCGTGGCCTGGCAGCACGAGCAGCGGGTCCATGCGGATGAACCGCTCCAGCGATGCCAGGTACTCCACGAGGCTGCGCCGCCGACCTTCGAGGCTGTCGGGATCCGGTTCGAGCACCGGGTTCGGCGTGATGCACGCGAGCAGGTGGTCACCGGACAGCAGCACCCGCTCCTCCGTGTCGTACAGCGACACGTGCCCCACCGAGTGGCCAGGCGTGACGTGTACCTCCCAGGCCCGGCCGCCGGCCGTGAGCAGGTCGCCGTCGTCGAGGAGCCGGACTCGCCGTTCGTCGATCGGGTGGGACAGGCGCTGGACGCTTTCGTAGAATGCCCGGAACGTGTCGCGCATCGTGGCCGGGATGCCCAGGCGATCGACGAGGTCGACCATCGACGGCCTTCCGGCGGACATCATGAGCTTCGGCAGCTCTGGCCTGCCGCACAGAACGACGGCATCGGCCGTGTCCGCGAGCCAACCGGCGGCGCCGAAGTGATCGGGATGGCCGTGGGTGATGACGACCTGCGAGACGTCGGTCACCGACCTGCCCTGAGCGCGGAGCGCGCCGTCGAGGAGCTGCGTGCTGTCGGCCCACAGCATCCCGGGATCGATCACCGTCACGGGCTCGTCGACCAGCACATAGCAGTTGACCGGGCCGACCGGGAACGGCGTCGGGAGCGGCACGTGGATGATCCCGTCGGGCAAGTGCTCGACGAGGGGAGCCAGTGCAGCCGTGCTCACCGCTTCGCCCTGCCCTTGTCCGGCTTCCCGGCAGCGAGCCCCGACCAGAACAGCGGGAACAGACGGTCTGCGGTGCCGTCGACGTCGATCGTGCCCGCTACGACCAACGACTGGAGCCCGACGATCGTCACCGCCGCGTACACCGCGGTCGCGGCGAGCTCGACGTCGACGTCGCCGATCTCTCCGGACGAGATGCCGTCTCGCAGGATCTCGCGAACGGGCCCGTGGAAGCCGGCATCGACGCCGCCGGCGATCTGGCCGGCCCGACCGGCCCGGCCCAGGTTCATGAGCAGCAGCTGCGAGGTCGCGGGGTTCGCTGCGAGGTGGGCGAGCTGCGCACGAACCACAGCCTTGAGGCGTGTTCGGGGGCTTCCGCTCACCTCCAGAGCCGTGGCGACCGACACCCTCAGGTCGTCGAGCATCGAGCGAAGGAGGAACGCCAGGACGTCGTCCTTGCCGGCGAAGTAGTAGTACAGCGTCGCGCGCGGGACGCCGCTTGCCGCCGCGATGTCCTCCATCCTCACCTCGTCGAACGAGGACGCGAAGTCACCTGCCGCCGCAGTCAGCTTGCCGGCGAGTGCCTCGGGGACGGCACGGGGGCTCACGTCGCTCGCCCGCGAGTTGACACATGGTCTGGATCCATCGTCCAAACTGTAGGTCATGACGGCTCGCGGTGAGGACGGCGCAACGCATGCCGTGCCGGGCGACGCGGTGGTCGTGGGCGTGGACGGCTCCGACTCAGCGGCGCAGGTGCTGCGGGTCGGCGCCGAGCTTGCCGCCTCTCTCGGTGTCCGCCTCGTCGTCGTGCACGTGGAACGGCTGCCTCCAGCGGCATTCGCCGGTCCGACCACCGCCGCCGGAAGCCTGCTGATGGCGAACCTCGAGGCGACCGACGCTCTCCATGTTGAGTGCGAGCTCATGCTGGCGGCCCACGGAGGACCGTGGAGCTTCGAGGTGCGCCAGGGCGACCCCGCGTCCGAGCTCGGACACGCGGCCGACCGCTACGGCGCCGGCATGATCGTCGTCGGCAACAGTCGCCATCGGCTGCCACGCGTGGTCGGTACCTCCGTGACCGACCGCCTCATCCGCCGCACTGCTGCGTCGGTCCTCGTCGTGCCCTCCGCCCCGTGGATCAAGTGACCCGAACTCGTGCCGGCGTCGCGTGTGGATGACCCGCCTCTCGAGCTCGACGAGCACATCGTCCTTGCCTGCAGCCCAGCCGACGCTGCGGCGCTGTTCCCCGATCCTGGAGCGATTGCACTGTGGTTCGGCGCTCGCCGCGACGACGAGACCATGACGCTGCATCAGGGCGGGGCTCGGTTGCAGATGCGCGTGACGAACGAGGAGTGGCTCCCCGCTGCGCACGCGCTCGTCGTCGACGGCGCCGTCGACGGACTCGCGTGCAGGGCGCACTTCACGCTCCGCGGCGTCGCTGCGCCGGAGCCCGGCCTTCCGTTGGCCGAGGCCACCGAGGTCTGGGTGCACGTCGAGCTCGAGCGGCGCCCGGACGTCGAGCGGGTGGCCACACCCATCCGCAACGCCGTCCGCCGGGGACTCGAGCACCTCCGAAGCGAGCTCGACTGCCGACCCGAACGTTGACCGGCCCTTGTCTCCGCCCGCCACCGCAGCTCCCGACCGGAAGGAAGAGGATGACATCGACCCCGACCTCGACAGATCGAGACCGCGGCGTCCACGACGAGGTGATCATCGATGTCCGTCGACGCCGCCTCGTGCTCGCCGCCATGTGCGTCGCTCTGGTTGCGGTCGTGGCATCCGTCTCGGGGCTCAACGTCGCCCAGCAGGCGCTCGCCGAGGATCTCGACGCAACCCAGAGCGAGGTGCTGTGGGTCATCAACGGCTACACGCTGGCACTCGCGGCGCTGCTCCTTCCCGTCGGAGCGGTCGGCGACCGCTGGGGCCGCAAGCCCGTGCTGCTCGCCGGCCTCCTGCTGTTCGGGGCCGCGAACGTGGCGTCGGCGTACGCGGGATCGGTCACCTCACTGATCGCGCTGCGTGTCGTCGCCGGAGTGAGCGCCGCCATGGTGATGCCGGTGACCCTCTCGGTCATCACCACGAGCTTCCCCCGACACGAGCAGGCCAAGGCGATCGGCACCTGGGCCGGCTTCGCGGGCGCCGGCGGCATCATCGGGTTGTTCGCCTCGGCGGCGATCATCGACAACGCCACGTGGCCCTGGGTGTTCGCGCTACCGGTCGCCCTTGCCAGCGCCTCGTTCGTGCTCGCCGTGGCCGTTGTGCCTCATTCCGTCGAGCACGCCGAAGCGGGCTTCGACGTGCTCGGGTCGTTGCTCTCGGCTCTCGCCGTGGGTGCCATCGTGCTGGCCGTCCACGAGGGGCCGGAGCGCGGCTGGACCGACGTCCTCACGTTGTCCTCCCTCGTCATCGGCGCCCTTACCACCGCGGCGTTCGTCGCCGCTGAGCTTCGTCGTGACCATCCGCTGATCGACGTGCGGATGTTCGCCCTCCGCGGCCTTGCCGTCGGCTCGGTCAACCTGTTCGTCGTCTTCGCCGTGATGTTCGGTCTCTTCCTGGTCATCGTGCAGTTCCTCCAGGCCGGTCTCGGCTACTCGGCGCTGCGGTCGGCGGCGGGGCTACTCCCGATGGCCGTGCTGATGCTGCCGCTGTCCGCAGCGGCGCCGACGATCGCCGAGCGATTCGGGTTCCGCCGTACCCTCGTCCTTGGCATGGGCCTGTTGACGGCCGGGCTCGTCCTGCTGGCCACCCTGACCGACCTCTCCTCCGGGTACTGGTCCGTCGCACCGGGACTCCTCGTGCTGGCCTCCGGCGTGGGGCTCGCCATGAGCCCGTCGACCGCAGCGATCACGTCATCGCTCCCCGAGGAGAAGCAAGGGGTCGCGTCGTCGCTGAACGACACGGTCCGCGAGATGGGCGGCGCGGTCGGGATCGCGCTCATCGGGTCGGTCCTGAACGGCGCCTACCGGTCGAACGTAGAACCCGCCGTCGGGGACCTGCCACCCGAGCTGGCCGAAGCTGTCCGAGGCGGGATCGGCCAGGCCCTGGCTGTCAGTGCCCAGCTCGATGGCGCCGGAGCCGCGCTGACGGAATCGGCCAGGACCGCCTTCGTCGACGGGATGACCCCAGCCCTGCTGCTCGCCGCCGCGCTGGCGGCGGCAGCCGCCCTCTACACGGCCCTCCGCGGTCCCCGCACAGCCGCCGAAGCCGAGCCCGGCCTCCATCCGGACAGCGGCGCCGCACCCGAGCCGACCGAGAGACGTGACGCACCGGTGAGGTGAGCGGTAACCCGGATCCGCCACCGGTCATCCCAGGGACATGCACACCGACTTCAGCTCTGTGTACTCATCGAGGGCGTGCTGGCTCAGCTCCCGCCCCCAACCGCTCATCTTGTACCCGCCGAATGGCATCGCAGGGTCGACGACGTTGTAGGCGTTGATCCACACCGTCCCAGCTGCCAGCGCGTGCGCCACGCGATGGGCAGTGCGCAGGTCCGTCGTCCACACTGCACTGGCCAGACCATACGACGTGTGGTTTGCGCGCCTGATCACCTCATCGATGTCGTCGAAGGGCAATACCGACAAGACCGGACCGAAGATCTCCTCCTGCGCCACCCGCATCGCGTCGTCGACGTCAGCCAAGACAGTGGGTTCTACGAAGAAGCCTCGGTGCAGCTCGGCTCCCGTGGCTCGTCCGCCACCCGCCACGGCGCGAGCACCTTCATCGGCGCCTACCGACAGATATCCGAGAACTCGCTCGAGCTGCTCACGAGAGACGAGCGGCCCGATGTCGGTCGTCTCGTCGGTGGCGTTGCCGACTCTCTCATCCGCAACGATGCCTTCCTCCTCCGAGTGATGACGTGATTGACGTCCTGCTCGAGATCCATGAGCGATCGGGCCGTTGCCGAACCAGCGCCGACCTGGTACGCCCTTCCTGCACGGCACGAACTTCAACGGCTCGCTCTCAGGTGGACCTGACCTCGACCGGGAACCTCGTGAAGCCTCGGAGCAGTGAGCTCTCGACCCGTGACGCGCCGGGAAGAGGTTCGAGACGGGCGTCACGCGCCAACAGCGTCTCGCCGACCAAGCGGGCCTCGAGCCGAGCGAGGGAGGCCCCGAGGCAGTAGTGGATGCCGTGGCCGAAGGCGAGGTGGTCGGTGGGGCGGCGGCGGATGTCGAAGCGGTCGGCGTCGGGGAAGTGGCGGCTGTCACGGTTGGCGGCCGCGAACGACACCAGCAGCATGGCTCCAGCTGGCAGGTCGACGCCGGCGAGGGTGACCGGTCGGGTCGTGCCGCGGAAGAGGCCTTGGATGGGGCCGTCCCAGCGAAGGATCTCCTCGATGGCGGCCGGTAGGAGGTCGGGTTGGTCGCGGAGGAGGCGGGCCTGGTCGGGGTGGGCGGCGAGCGCGGCGGCGCCGTTGCCGAGCAGGTTGGTGGTGGTTTCGTTGCCGGCGACGAGCAGGAGCACGGCAAAGAGGGTGATCTCGATCGAGCTGAGGCTGTCGGGGTCGTCGGGGTCGGATCCGGCGACGAGGCGGCTGATGAGGTCGTCGCCCGGTTCACGTCGGCGGCGTTCGACGACATCGGCGAGGTACAGGAACATCTCGGTGAGGGTCTGTTGTGCCTCGACCGGGTTCCAGTTCCCTGAGAGCGCGCCGACGAGGGCATCGGACCACCGTTTGAAGTCGTCGCGGCGCTCCGGCGGGATGCCGAGCAGCTCGGCGATGACGATGACCGGGAACGGGAAGGCGAGCTGGGCGACGAGGTCGCCCTCGCCGCGGTCGGCGGCGGCGAGCAGGTCCTCGACGAGGGACTCGCAGGTCTCGCGCAAGTGCGGTTCGAGCTCAGTGATGGCCCGAGGCGTGAAGGCTCGTGACAGGAGTCGCCGCAAGCGGGTGTGGTCGGGTGGGTCGGTGGCGATGAGGACGCGCATGGCCCGTAGGTCGAGGCCGAGCAGATCGCTTGCGCGGACGCGGTTGCGGCCCACCTTGCCGGACATGAGCTCGCCCATCCCCTGCTCCGAGGAGTAGGTGGCGGGGTCGTGGAGCACGGCGGCGACGTCGTCGTAGCGCGTCACCATCCACAGGTTGTCGGCTTCGATCCTGCACACCGGGGCCTCGTCACGCAGGCGGGCGTAGTGCGGGTACGGATCGTCGATGACGTCGGGGGCGAACGGGTCGAAGTCGACGACGGTGGTCATGCGCTGACCTCCACGGGCAGGGTGGCGAGTCCGCGCAGAGTGAGCGTGGGCCGCCAGTCGGGTTCGTCGAATCGGCCCTCGATGCGCCGGCAGCGGCGCAGGAGGGCGTTGAACACGACCTCGCCTTCCATGCGGGCCAGCGCAGCGCCGAGGCAGTGGTGGATGCCCCATCCGAAGCTGAGCGGTGTGTTCTCGGCGCGGCCGACGTCGAAGGTGTCGGCGTCGCCGAAGTGGCCGGGGTCGCGGTTGGCGCCGCCCTGCAGGACAATCACCACGTCGCCGGTGTCGAGGGGTTCGCCGGCGATGTCGGCGGGTTCGAGCGCGGTGCGCATGTTCATCTGCACCGGGCTGTCCCAGCGCAACAGTTCCTCCACCGCCGTCGGGGCCAGCGCGGGCTGGGCTCGCCACCGGTCGAGCTCGTCGGGATGCTGGAGTAGGGCGAGCAGGCCGTTGCCGATGAGGTTGGTGGTGGTCTCGAACCCGGCGGAGAACAACAGGACGGCGGTGGCAATGACCTCGTCGTCGCTGAGGGCATCGCCGGCGTCGCGGCTGGCGATGAGGCCGGAGAGCAGGTCATCGGCCGGGTGGCGGCGCCGCTCGGCAACCAGGTCGGCGAAGTAGCCGCGGGCCACGTCCATGGCGTCGGCTGCGGCGGCGATGGCGGCGCCGTCGGTGCTCGGGTCCAGTGCGGCGACCGCGGCACGGATGAGGGGTTGGAACCCGGGGCGGTCGGCGGCGGGGACGCCGACGAGCTCGCCGATCACGGTCACCGGCAGCGGGAAGGCGAGGACTTCCATGACGTCGACCTCGCCGGCCTCGACCATGGCGTCGAGGTGGCGTTCAACCATCGACTCGACGGCGGGGCGGAGCGCTTCGATCCGCTTGGGGGTGAAGGCCCGGCTGACCAGGCGACGCAGGCGGGTGTGGTCGGGCGGGTCGGCGAAGAGCATGTTGTTGCCGGCGCGTTCGAAGAACGCGTCGCGCAACGCCGGGTCGACGTCGAAGCCGGCGAAGCCGAGCGGCGAGTTCCCGGCGGCTCGCAGGGCGGTGCCGCGCCCGAGGCGGGGGTCGCGCAGCGCGGTCATGCAGTCGTCGTAGCGGGACAGGACGATCGGTCCGAAGCTGCTGCGCAGGACCGGTGCGGTGTCGCGCAATTGGCGGTAGTGGCTGTAGGGGTCGGCGCGTCCTTCGGGGGTGAGCATCAGGCGCAACAGGACGTTGTCGGCGTCGATGTCTACGACAGCAGGCACGGCGCCTCCCTTCTAGAGGTCGTCGGGGGCCATGGCGCCGATGCCGACGAGGCGGTCGGTGAGGCGCGGCGTCAGCAGCCCGATCTTGCGGAGGTTGGGGGTGATCTTGGCGAACAGGACGCGCTGGAACAGCTGGAGCATCGGCGAGTTGGCCGAGTCCCGCAGCCCGTCGTCCAGCGGGATGCCGAGGCGTTCCCACACCTCGGTGGCCAGGAACCGGTCGCGCATCAACCAGGCGGCTTCGACGACGAAGTCCTCGCGCTCGTGACGCTCGGACTCGGTCATCTCGTCGTACACCCCAGCCAACGACAGCGCGCCGAAGGCGACGTGGCGGGCCTCGTCGGCCATCACGTAGCGGGTGATCTGCTTGATGAGCGGCTCGGTGGAGAACTGGTGGATCAACCCGAACGCGGCCAGGGCGATGCCCTCGACGACGATCTGCATGCCGAGGTAGGTGACATCCCACCGGGTGTCGGCGACGACGAGCTCGAGGAGCTGGCGGAGGTTGTCGTTGACCGGGTAGGTGAGCTCGAGCTTCTCGTCGAGGTAGCGGGCGTAGGCCTCGACGTGGCGGGCCTCGTCGATCACCTGGGTGGCCCCGTAGTACTTGGCCTCGGTCCACGGCACCTCTTGGACGAGCTTGGCCGTGGCCAGCAGGGCGCCCTGTTCGCCATGCAGGAACTGGCTGGTGATCCAGGCGTTGAACTGCCGGCCCGCCTCAGCCCGTTCGCGTTCGTTGAACCGCTCGAACGATTCGGCCGCGATCATCGGCAGATACGACGCCAGCCCGCCGGTGTCGAGGGCGTCGACCTCGATCGACCAGTCGATGTCGGTCGTGGCGTTCCACTGGGACCGCTTGGCCTTGTCGTACAGCTTGGTCAGGTCGACCCGGCCGCACGAGTAGTCCCAGGAGAACTGCACCTCGCCCTCGCGGGTCACCACGAGCCCGCCGCCGGGAGCGTCGAGGTCGCGGGTGGCAGGACGAGTGCGCAGCACCGGACGCTCGGTGACTATCGGTGCCGGCCCGACCAGGTGGCCGAGGATGCGCTGGTCGGCGAGCAGCCGGTAGTTGGGTGCGAGCTCCTTGGCGTAGCGCTCGAAGTAGAGGAGCTGCTTGACCACCAGCACGAGCTCGCGTGGCAGCACCACGTGATACCGGGTGGCGACCGCGAGGATGTGGCCGAGCAACTCGCCATAGCTGATCTCCGCCAGCGGCTTCGTGGCGATCGGCTCCAGCAGGTCGCGCACATCCGCAGTCGCAGCGTCGACGTCGACGGGCACGGAGGCGGCGCCGAGGTCGAACACGGCGCGCACAACCGTGGCGAAGTCGCCGTCGACCAGCACCGCCGGCAGCGCCCGACGCAGGACCAACCGGGTGCGGTCGTCGAGGCGGCCCATGATCCCGAAGTCCAAGAACGCGATCGAGCCGTCCGGGGTGACGAACAGGTTCCCGGCGTGGACGTCGCCGTGGAACAAGCCGTGCTCCAGCGCGCCCTCGAGCCAGGCGCGGACACCGGTGCGCACCAGGTCCTCGAGGTCGTGACCGGCGGCGCGCAAGGTGGTGCCGTCATCGACCGGGGTGCCGTCGACATAGGTCATGACCACGACGCGTTCGCCGACCATGCCCTCGATCGGTCGGGGGACGACACAGCGGTCATTGCTCGCGCGTGCGGCGAGGTTGGCGGCGAACTGCGCCATCGCCGTCGCCTCGCGGCGGAAGTCGAGCTCGGCGCGGATCGTCGACGCCAGGTCATCGACGATCGCGGTCGGGTTCAACGTCTCCCCCAAAGCCCCAGCCCGGGCCAAGACGTTGGCCAGCAGACGCAGCAGTCGCAGGTCTTGTTCGATCCGCGACCGCAAGTGTGGTCGGCGAACCTTGACCGCGACGTCGGTGCCGTCATGCAGGACGGCGCGGTGGACCTGCGCCACCGACGCGGCCGCCACCGGCACGTCGTCGAACTCGGCGAACAGCGCGTCGATGTCGGCGCCGAGCTCGCCCTCGATCACCCGTCGGATCCGCCCCGGTGGCTCGGCCGGCACCGCGTCGAGCAGGCGACGGAATTCGCTCGCCAAGAACGCAGGGAACAGGCCCGGGCTCGACGCGATGAGCTGACCGAACTTCACGAAGGTCGGCCCCAGGTCAGCGAAGCTGCATCGCAACGCCACCGCCACCGCCCGCGGCGCTTGCCGTTGCGGGCGCAGCACCAGCGCTCCGCCGCGGCGGGTGACCGTCACCACGCCGTTGCGGGCCAGCACGAGCACGATCTCCGCCAACCGCGCCGCGTCAGTGGGTCGAACGGCACCGATGCGCTCGTCCGCAATCGGCGGGGCTTCCATCGTCGCGGTCATCGCCGCTCCTCGGTCGGGGACAAGGCGGGGACCAACAGCTCGGCCAGGTAGGCGTGCAGATCGCCCTCCGGCGGGGCCAGGATCAAGGTGACGGTCTGACGCACCAGCCAGTCCGCGGTCACCCGCGGGTCGCGACGCGCCAGCTTCCCGGTCGCCATGAAGCTCTCGAGCAGCGGCGCCACGACATCGGCCACCCGGCCGGCCACGGTGCCCAGGTCGCTGATGAGCACCGGGCCCAACAGGTGCGGCTCGTCGGCCAGCACCTTGGCGAGCACCGGGTGGGAGCGGGCGTGGTCGATGATCGCCTCGACCAGCCGCACGATCGTCTCGGGCCCCACCGGGCCGGTCATCGCCGCGGGCAACGCGACGAGAAGGCGGTGCAGATCACGGGCCAACAGCATGCGGGCCATGTCCTCGACGGTGCCGACCTGCCGGTACACCGTCACCCGGGACACGCCCACCTCCGCTGCGACGTCGGGCACGCGGGTACGGCTGATCCCGAACCGAGCGAAGCAGCGCGCCGCCGCGTCCAGGTACGGGTCCAGGTCCGCCGGCGGCACCGGCGGCACACCGGTCAGCCGGAGGCCGAGGTCCAGGATCGAGCCGTTCTCGACAGCCGCGGAGGACAAGTTGGACGACATGTCGAAACAACCATACGATTCTGTTTCATCGTTGTCGAGCCCTTCTGTCGAGGAGACGCCACGTGTCACACGCCCACTCGCCCCTCGGCGCCGCGAGCCGCTCGGCGGTGATCCGCCGAGCTGTCCGGACCGGCGCCGTGCTGGCCCGTCACGGCACACGCTTCGCCCGGCGAGCTCACCGCGAGGATCGCGGTGCCGCCGGCGCCAACGAGCTACGTCGTGCGTTCGAGCACCTCGGGCCTACCTACGTGAAGCTCGCCCAGCTGATCGCGTCGAGCCCTGGGCTGTTCCCGGACGTTCTCGCCGATGAGTTCCGGGCCTGCCTCGACGAGGTCCCACCCGTCCCCGCCGACGACATCGTCGAGGTCATCGCCAGCGAGCTCGGCGCCCATCCCGACGCCCTGTTCGCCAGCTTCGAACGCAAGCCCCTCGCCTCCGCGTCGATCGCGCAGGTCCACGCAGCGGAGCTGCTCGACGGCACCGAGGTCGTCGTCAAGGTCCAGCGCCCGGGGATCGCACCCCGGCTGCAGGCCGACCTCGCCATCCTCGAACGCATCGGTCGGCTCCTCGAGCGCACCTCAGCCAAGGGGCGGATGGCCAACCCTGTCGCCGTCGTCGAGGACTTCGCCATCACCCTCGCCCAAGAGCTCAACTTCGTCGTCGAAGCCCGATCCATGGAACGGTTCGAGACCAACCTGCGCGCCTACGGCACCAACGACAGCGTCCGAGTTCCAGCGGTGCACTGGCCGCTCACCACGCCACGGGTGCTGACCATGGAGCGCATCCACGGCTACAAGATCGACGACCTCGCTCGCCTCGGCTCCACCGGATGGGACCTCGCCGGCGCCCTGAAGCGAGGCGTCCGCGCCTGGATGGAAGCCGCACTGCAGCACGGCTTCTTCCACGGCGACGTCCACGCAGGCAACCTCATGCTCGACACCGACGGCAACATCGTCTTCCTCGACTTCGGGATCTGCGGAAACCTCGACGACGCCACTCGGGACATCGTTCGCACCGGCCTCCCCGCGCTCCTCATCGAGAAGGACTTCCAGACCGTCGCCACCGCCATCTACGAGATGGGCGCAGTCCTCCGTCCAGCCGATCTCGAACAGTCCGCCCGCGACATCGCCGAGATCGTCGAACCAATCCTGGGCCGGCCGCTCTCGGAGATCTCCTACGGCGAGGTCCTCATCGACATCGTCCGCATCGGCACCCGCTACGAAGTCCGACTCCCCCGCGAGCTCGTCCTCGTCGCCAAGCAGATGCTCTACTTCGAGCGCTACGCCAAGCTCATGGCCCCCGACTGGGCCATCCTCAACGACCCAGAACTCATCGGGTTCCTGTTCGACACCGTGCACGCGGCCGGAACCGCGGCCAACACCGCCTGAGGCCACCGGGTCGCTCAGCTCGCCGTCGCCAGCGCTCGCTCGGCGCGCTGGCGGCGACGCTGGAGGGTGCGGACGTCGACGCCCAGCTCGGCGGCGACCTCGGCGTCGGCGTCCTGCTGGACGCGGGTCCGCCACACGACCGCCGCGCTCGTCGCCGTGATCCTTCCTCGACCGACGGCGTTGACGAGTCGCTCGTGGGCGCGACGCAGGCTCGGGACGTCGGCGTCGAGGGCCTCGTGCTCGGCTGACGGCGCCACTGGCGAGCGCGCCTCGGTGAGGTTCTCGAGTGCGACAGGCCCGGTCGCCACTTCGAGTGCGGCACGGACGTAGCGCTTCCGAACGTCGAGGAGGATGTTCGCCGCGACCGCGGCGGGACGGCGATCGATGCGGTAGGTGCGGATCTGCTCCCAGGCGAGTGCCAGGAGCTCGTGGTCGACGTCCTCGAAGGCGCCCCCGAGCGCGAGGCGACGCCCGAGACTCCGCAGCCCCGGCCGCAGGATCTGGAGCAGGACCCGGGCCGCGACCGCGTCGTGCGGCGCACGAGCAGCGAGGGCGGCGTGGGCCCGGTCGGCGTCGCCTTTGGTGGCCGTCCACACGCGGGCGACGAGGGTGTCGAGGTCGGGCGCGGCGAGCGCCGGTTCGGAGCGCCAGCGCTCGAGGGCGGCGGCGGCGTCGGGGCTGCTGGCGACCCTGGTCCAACTGCGGTCCAGGGCGTCGAAGACGGAACGGCTCACGGGGCCTCCTCGGAGGACGGTTCGGGATGCCGCCACCGTCTGGGAGGTCACTCACGCGCGCGCTCACGCGACCACTCACGTTTTCGGTTCTGAGCAGGACTTTTCTCGGCTCGCGCTCACGAACGTGAGTGGGGCCTTCACGTCTCCACTCACGTTTTCCGATCCGTGTCGCCGAATGCGCTCGTCGGGGGCTTGCAGGAGGGTCCACCCCGGCCGCGCCGGGTGCACCGCGCCGGCGCGGCCCCTGACCTGAGGAGGTCGGCCGTGCCCGCATCCGTCGAGCTGTCCCCGCTGTTCGACCCGACCCTGGAACGCGTCGGGTTTCCCCTCGACCATCCGTACGTCGAGCGCGTCTACTGCTCGGTCCTTGGCCCCAGCTCGGTGCTGCTCCTGCGCCGGGCCGGCGAGCTGTTCGCCGAGCACCCCGAAGGCGCCCGCGTCGACCTGGTGGACCTGTCCCGCTCGCTCGGCCTCGGCGTCCGTGCCGACGCCGACGACGTCGGCCACAACGCCCCGCTGCGTCGCACCATGGAGCGACTCGTGCGGTTCCGGATGGCCGCCTGGCGGGACGAGGACCGCCTCGGCATCCATCCGAAGCTGCCTGCCCTGGAGCGCCACCGGGTCGCCCGGCTCGCCGAGCCCGTCCAGGCCGCCCACCACCGGCTGCTCACCGACCACCTCAACGGGCTCGTCGCCCGGGCCGAGGGCCGGGAGCTCGAGCCCG
>Ga0208490_100911_pt1 | contig 13750 bp, 8 predicted proteins | sample SubbioAug_CSWold_FD_184818 | JGI IMG/M metagenome (GOLD analysis project Ga0208490, IMG submission 184818) | Serpentinite rock and fluid subsurface biosphere microbial communities from McLaughlin Reserve, California, USA - CR11Aug_CSWold (SPAdes) | ecosystem: Environmental > Terrestrial > Deep...
TCAGAAGTCAGGATTCAGGATTCAGAATGTATTATTCAGGCAATATTTTAAGAATTATTAAATCTACTGATTTTTTCCTAGGCTACTAGGCTCTGAGGATTTTATTATGATATAATATAGGCAATTATAGAATAGTAGTCTGACTCCTGAATCCTAAATAAGGCATGTTAACTAGTAGGGGTGCTGTAAATGTATGGTTTGCAGATAGTAATAGGAGATAGTGAATTAACTGAGAGAAAGCGCCTAAAGAGCATGCTCGTAAAAAACGGCTATGGTGTAATTGGTGAAGCTCTAGATGGTATTGGGGCTATGAAACATATCAGAGGGCTGCAACCTGACCTTGCTATTTTAGACAGCCAGCTTCCTGGTCAAGAAGTGTTGGATTTATGGGGAATCAGTGCTGAAGATCATTTGCCTCCTATTATTTTAACAGCACCTAACAGCAACAAGCATATTATCCAAAAGGCTAAAGAGGGTTGGGTATTTGGTCTCTTAATAAAGCCAATCGAGGAAGAGCAAATGGTGGCTACCATTGAGATAGCTGTAGCCACTCACCAAAAGCTGGTTAATGTTGATAAGGAAATGGAAAAGCTAAAATACCAGCTAAAAGCACGAAAAATAATCGAAAAGGCAAAAGGAATTTTAATGAGAGCAGAGGGCATGACTGAAGAAGAAGCATTCCAGTGGTTAAGACAGCAAAGCATGGACAAGCGTAAGGCTATGGAGACGGTGGCAGAGGTAATTATTTTTTCCCATCAAATGAAGACTGATAAGCGGAGGTGAAGCTGGTGGTGATGGACAAGCTAGAGGTACTACAACGTTCCAGGGAGTTAAATGTGAAGTTTGTCAGGCTGCAGTTTACGGATATTTTTGGGATGCTCAAAAATATTGCCATAACTGTGGAGCAATTAGAATGTGCTTTGGAGAAGGGCGTTACCTTTGACGGTTCAGTTATTGACGGCCAGGCCCGGTTAAAGGAATCGGATATGCTGTTAAAACCAGATCCGGATACCTTTGTGGTTTTTCCCTGGCGGCCCCGGACTGGAGCAGTGGCCCGGTTAATTTGCGATGTTTATAATCATGACGGAACTCCCTTTGCCGGTTGCCCTAGAAATAACCTAAAGCGGGTACTAACAGAGGCCTCGGCAATGGGATATACTATGAATGTTGGGCCCGAGGCAGAATTTTATTTATTCCAAACAGACGAAAAAGGCAATCCAACTACACTAACCCATGATAAAGGAGGGTATTTTGATTTGACTCCCTTAGACCTGGGGGAAAACGCCCGGCGGGAGATGGTATTGGCCCTAGAGGACATGGGCTTTGAAATTGAGTCCTCCCATCACGAGGTTTCTCCCGGGCAGCATGAAATAGATTTTAAATACGACAATGCCCTGGCCATAGCAGATAAAATCGTCACCTTTAAATTTGTGGTGAGAACTATTGCTCAGCGGCATGGCTTGCATGCATCCTTTATGCCAAAACCCATTGCCCGCTATAATGGTTCCGGAATGCATATTCACCAGAGCTTATTTAAAGAAGACAATAATGTTTTTTATGCTGAAGATAAGCCCAGTCAGTTAAGTAATATTGCACTGTGGTATATGGGTGGTCTCTTAATGCACGCCCGAGCCTTTTGTATTATCACTAACCCCACGGTTAATTCATACAAGCGGCTAATTCCCGGGGAAAGTGCCCCAATATTTGTTGGTTGGTCAGATCAGCACCGCAGCTCTATTCTGCGGATTCCTGCCCGCAGGGAAACGGCTACCCGGGTAGAAATTAGAAATCCAGATCCTTCGAGCAATCCTTATTTGGCCTTGAATGTAATTTTAGCGGCGGGTTTGGACGGCATAAAAAACAAGCTGGATCCGGTGAAAAGCCTGGAAAAGGATGTCTATGACATGAGCGGTGCTGAATTAGCTGCCATTAATGTTCGGCGATTGCCTAAGAACATTTATGAAGCATTGGAAGAGTTTAAAGCAAGCCCATTGATGAAACAAGCCCTGGGTGAACACATCTTTAACCGGTTTATTCAGTTGAAAACCGAGGAATGGGAGGATTATCACCAGCAAATTTCCCAGTGGGAGATTGAGAAGTATCTTAATAGATTTTAACCTGGGTAGTTTGGACATAAAGTGAATTGACTTAATTATCGATTTAATCTTATGCTAAAGATATCAGGTTGCAATAAGCTATCTTATATAGAAGAAGGAGGAGGTGATTTTATGGCAGTCTTTGTATGCAAGGAATGTGGAAACGAAAAAGATGCTCGATGTAAGCCAAAAAAATGTCCAAGCTGTGAGGCTAAGGATACATACGAGAAGAAAGAAAATAAGTAAGTTGCATTCGGTGGGATAAATTCCGCCTCCAGAAACGGAAAACGCTTGCTAACATCTGACGAGAACTGTAAGAATTTATTTTCCCATGAACAATACAAATACTGAGAGAATAGGATCGTGAATATCATGCCAAATATACGATTCATTTCTGACCTTAGAAATAATGCCAATGAGATATCCGAGTTCTGCCGCAATACTCGTGAGCCGGTCAATAGAAGTTTGAAAATAAGATGATAGGATAACAGAGAAGCTAGACATGCAATTATTGTCTAGCTTTTTTTAACGAGTAGAATTATCTTTTTTAACGAGTAGAATTATCTTTTTTAACGAGTAGAATTATCTTTTGGATTGATGTAAAATAATCTTAAATGGCAATTCGCCATTGTTGCAATAATTCGGATAGGATAACTATTATCTTGAAGCAGAAGGATGGAGGGAACAGGTGAACTGGAAATTTTGGCAAAAGAAGAGCAAACAGGGCGAAGTTGAATTAACGGTTAGGGAGTTGGCTGACAAGATTGAAGTGGTTGGAGAAGAGTTTATTCAAAGAACTGCCGGATTAGCAGGTCAGGTGGCCGAATTGGGAATGCAGCTGTCCGGGATGGAACAGGCACTGGCAAAACTGGAACAGGGAGTGGCTGAAAATAGCCTGCATACAAACAAGCTGTCCCGGCTCCAATATAAAATAGGACAGGACACGATGGTTAAGATTGATCAGTTTGCAGGCAAAATGGCAGAAGGAGATCGGTGGCAAGAGGCATACCAAAGCGTGGCAGAAAGGCTAGTTGCCTCAGAGCAACAACACAGGCAGGTGATTCAGCGGCTGGTGACCTGGCTGGATGACCTGGATTCGGTTATCCAGGAAATGCAAAAGGCTGAGCCGAACTCCTGGTATCAGTTGTTTCAGCAGTGGAACAGCCAAATTTTGCAGTTGCTAGACAACTTGGGGGTTTCCCAGCTGGAGGTGATGGGACAAGCTTTTGACCCCAGGCTGGCGGAAGCGCTGGGTACAGTGAAAGCGTCCGAAGTTAATCGTGTAGGAACAGAAGTTACTGAAGCAGATGGTGTGGGAGGAGAGTTGGCTCCCTGTCAAATAGTACAAGTAGTAAAACGGGGCTATTGGGAAACCGGTAGTGGGAAGCTGCTGCGCAAGGCTCAAGTGATAACAGTAGAGGAAAAAAGCGGGGATGAGGTTAAGGATGAAGGTGATGGAGAAAGAGAAGTAGAAGTAGAAAGAGGAAATGAAAGTGAAAGAGAAGGAGAAAGAGAACAGAGAAGGAGAAGGAGAAAGAGATGGAGATGGAGAAGGAGGAAATGAAAGTGAAAGAAAAAGTGAACAATAACCTGAGTGATTTTGCCAGGCATCCGATAGTGGGAATAGATCTGGGCACCACCAACTCGGCGGTGGCCTACATTCACCTTGGCAAGCCGGAGATAATTCTTTCTCCTGATGGGGATAAGCTGATTCCCTCGGTGGTACATATAGACCAAAAACAGCGAGTAACTGTGGGGGAAGATGCCCGGGCGGCCTTGGTGGCCATGCCCAGCCGGACTGTGGCGGCAGTAAAAAGAATGATGGGTTCCGGGGAGAAAATTAAACTGGCAGAACAGGAATACTTGCCCCAGGAAATTTCAGCTCTAATCTTAAAGGAATTGAAGAGTTACGTAGACGGACAATTGGGTGAAGGGGTGAAAGAAGCGGTCATCACTGTTCCGGCCTACTTCACCGACGAGCAACGGCGGGCTACTAAACAAGCGGGAGAAATGGCCGGTTTTGTGGTAGAGCGGATCATCAATGAACCCACAGCGGCGGCGATGGCTTTTGGACTGGCCAATTTGGCTGAGGACAGGCGAATACTAGTTTACGACCTGGGGGGAGGAACTTTTGATGTTTCTATTGTGGAAATGATGAGCGGCATATTAGAAGTACAGGCTTCGGCGGGAAACAACCAGCTAGGTGGAGAGGACTTTGACTGGCTACTGGTGAACTGGCTCAGCCGGCAGATTCAGGAGGAACACGGGGTAGACTCGCTGCAGGATCTCCGGGCTAAAGCTCTGTTAAAAGAAAAGGCAGAAATCGTTAAAAAAGAGCTGTCTAAAGAAGAACAGGTGGAAGTAATCCTGCCGTTGGTGACGGTAAAAGAAAATCAACCGGTGGGTTTGAACACAATGGTAACCAGGCAGCAGTTTGAGCAGTTGATTGAGGGCTTACTGACAGAGACCATGACAAAAGTGAAGGAGGTACTGGAGGAAGCCGGACTGCAGCCCAAAGATATTGATGAAGTCTTGCTGGTGGGAGGTTCCACCCGGATTCCCCGGGTGAGGCAATTGTTGCAGGAATTCTTCCAGAAGGAGCCCCGGAGAGACATCAACCCCGATGAAGCAGTGGCCCTGGGGGCAGCCGTGCAAGCGGGCTTGAAAGCCGGACTATTGAGTGAGAGTGGGATGGTAGTTACCGATGTAGCCCCTTTTTCCATGGGGGTTGCTGCGTTGAAAGAGTGGCAGGGGAGAACAGTGCGGCCTGGGGGCTTTAGTGTGATTATTCCCAAAAACACCACCATCCCGGTGACCAGGGCAGAGCGATTCACCACCGTGTTTGACAGGCAGGACAAAGTAAGTATTCAGGTTTACCAGGGAGTACATGAATGGGTGAAGCATAATCACCTGCTGGGAGAATTTTTGCTGGAAGGTGTGCCCACCAACCGAGCGGGACAGGAGATAATTGAAGTATCCTTTCACTATAATTTGAACGGCATTTTAGAAGTGGCAGCCACCTGTCTGTCTAACCAAAAAAAGATGAGCATAATCATGAAGGATGCTTTAAACCGCCTATCCCAGCAGGAGCTGGCAGAGAGCATGACCAAGCTGGAAGCACTGTGGCAGGGAGCAGCGGATGAAGGCAATGATGACGACCTGGATTGGGACGAAGGCCTAAAGTGGGACGAGCAGTTGGACTTGGATTTAGATCTGGATGAAGCAGACTGGCCAAAAAGACCTTCAGCTAGCCTGGATGACCTGAAGGAAGAAGCTAAATTACTGATAAAGCAAGGAAAAGACCTGTTGGAGAGGGACGACCAAGTGCAGAGCCGACAGCTGCGCCGGTGCCTGGATAAGCTGCAGGAAGCATTGGCTGGTGATGATCAGGAGCACTTGAGCCAAGCGGTGGACGAGATGCTCGACCTGCTGGTGGACTTGGAGACAGAGGAGGACTAGCAGCCATGGTCAAAAGACTGCAGACGGGGAAGAAAAAAGTAGAGAATTACTATAAGGTGCTGGATACCAGAAGCAATGCTTCCCCAGAGAAAATCAAGGAAAAATATATTGCCAAAGTGAAGGAGTTTCCTCCGGAAACTAATCCCGAAGAGTTTCAGACCATCCGCCGGGCGTACGAGGCTTTGCGGGATCCGGTGCGGCGCGGCCAGTATGACCTGATGCGCAAGTACGGGGGCAAGCTGGAGCGGATGTTTGATGAGGCCATGGAGCTGATGGAGGAAGAACAGTGGGCAAAAGCGGCCGGGGTGTTCATAAAAATTTTGCAGGTTGACAGCAACAATACCCAGGCCTGGCTGGGGCTGGGGTATATAGAATTACTAAGAGGCAATCTGGCAGGATTCATGGAGAAATTTCAGGAAGTATTAGAGTTAGCATCTCCGGAGCAAAGACCATCTTTACTAGGACTGAAGGCTTCGCTGCTTTTGGAGGCAGAGCTGGCGGAGGAAGCACTGGCGGTTCTAAACCAGGCTCAACAGTTGTACCCGGATCGATATCACCTTTATGCTAATTTAGTTAATGCAACCTACCTGGAGTTGGATCGGGGACTGGAATTATGGGAACAGCTTTCTGAGCGGATAGCTGCCTTAAGTGAGACCAAGCTGCAAGACATTCACCTCATGGTCAGTTGGATTAATTTGCTGGCGGAACTGGATCTGTGGTCGGCCAAAGAAACCATCCGGCAACAGGTGCGTAAATTTATTAAAGGGTTACCAGAGGAAGACTGGGAGGTGGTTGTGGAAATATTCTGCCAGGAGGCAGAGGAATACTTGGAAGTGGGCCGTTTCCGTGAGGCCGAATTTTATACTGTGCTGCTGCAGTACTGCCGGATTAAAAATAGGAAAATAGAGGAATTAGCTGTCCGAGCAGGGCGGTTAGCCCGGCTGGATAAAGAAATACGAAAACTAGGGCGGGATGAGGAAATAATCCCTCTCATTCATATTTATGCGTTGCAGGCATTTTTTGTGGAAAACATGCCTGATTATATGATAGCTGCGCTGATCAAGGGATTGTCCTATGAAAAGATGGACGAGTGGTCGGAGATGAGTGAGGATATTATCTGGGGATTGAAGCTGCTGAAAAAGAAATATCCACTGGTTTATAAACAATACCAGAAAAAATGGGATGGAATGCTGGCTAAACACCTGCCCCGGCTGAACCGGGAGGCTAGGCGCAGACTGCGGTAGCTCTTAACCATTGTCGAACCATTGTCGAACCATTGTCGAACCATTGTTCAACCATTGCTCAACCATTGTTCAACCATAGTTGAAAGAGACTATTCCTGGTGGAAACTGGAAAATATTCCTGGACATAAGGCAGCGTGAACATCAATCACGCTGCCTTATTGCGTTTAGATTAGTTTAATATACTGGCATCAATGATTAATTGAAGGAGTGAAAGCTTAATTCTTGACAATAGCATCGCAGAGTAGTAATCTTAGGAATAATTAGGCATATATCTAAAAAAGTTAACTATATTGAGGTGAAGAAATGCGGGCTATTATTATCGGTGCCGGAAAAGTAGGCTATAGCATTGCCCAAATTTTGTCCGAAGAAAATCTAGATGTCATAGTAATTGAGAAAAATGATGAACGGCGGAAAATTATCCAGGATCAATTGGATATCCAAACATTTCAGGGCAGCGGCTCCAGTGGGAAAGTACTTGAGGATGCAGGAATAAAGTATGCAGATATGGTGGTGGCAGTAACTGAAATAGATGAATTGAACATAGTGGCCTGTTTAATTGCCAAGCAGTATGGTGTAAAAAAAACAATAGCTCGGGTGAGAAATCCCGATTATGTTGGTGCAGAGCAAGCGGCCAATTCTTTTTTGGGGATAGACCTGGTAATAAACCCTGAGCGGGTAACAGCCCAACAGATAGCTAAACTTATCGATGTTCCCGAGGCAATCAATGTGGAATACTTTGCTGATGAGAAAGTTCAACTACTGGAATTGAAGGTTGCTGAAAATTTCTATATAGCTAATAAAAAGCTAAGGGATATTAATATCCAATATCCCTTTTTGATTGTAGCCATTTTGAGAAACGAGCAAATGCTGATTCCCAGAGGAGAAGAGACCATCTTACCCGATGACTTGATTTTTGTGTTGGCCAAAACTGATGATATGGAAAATATCGAAGAAATTATTGGAACTAAGAGGGCTATCATTGAAAATGTAGTAATTTTAGGTGGAGGAAGAGTGGGTTACTACTTGGCCAAAAGACTTGAAGAAAAGAGCAGGCAGCTTAAATCTGTTAAGATAGTTGAAAAAGACGTGGCGAAGTGTCATGATCTTTCTAAAAATTTGACCAATACGTTAATCTTACATGGAGACGGTACTGATACCGAGTTTCTAAAGGATGAACAAATTGGACAAGCAGATTTGTTCGTTGCCGTAACCAGTGATGATAAGGCAAACCTGTTGGTAGCCTTAATTGCCAAGAATCTGGGTGTCAAAAAGACAATTTGTCAGGTTAGAAGGTCTGATTTTGCTCCTCTGGTGGAACAAGTGGGAATAAATATTGCAGTAACCCCCAGGGTTTTAACTGCTGCAGCAATATTGAAGTATATTCGGCGAGGGCATATAGTATCCATCACTTTGCTGGGGGGAGACAAAGCTGAAGTTATTGAGCTGATTGTCCCTGAAAACTGCTCAAATGTTAATATACCCTTAAAAAACTTAAAGTTTCCCAAGGGGGCTATTTTAGGAGCTGTTTTACGAAATAATCTAGCTATTATACCAACGGGGGAAGAACAGATTAGAGTAGGTGACCAGGTAATCGTCTTTGCTCTCCCCCAAGCAGTAAAAGCAGTGGAACACTTTTTTGACAAAAAGAGATTTGGATTTCTAGGCTAACTTTCTACATTAAGGGTGGGCTACATGAATTATCGATTGGTTTTAAATATTCTGGGGAAATTGATTACTATTGTTGGACTTTCCATGATCGCTCCGCTAATGTGGGATTTGGGGCAAGGTGAAGGGGTAGTGCTTCCCTTTCTATACAGCCTAACAATAACAGTGGGAATAGGAGTTATGCTTAGTATCTTTGTCAAGCCAGGTGGTGACGTTCGCTATAAAGAAGGGTTTACTTTAGTGGCTCTGGCCTGGCTGGCTGCTGCCTTTTTTGGCTCCTTGCCCTATGTCTTTGCCAATACTTTTCCTAGCTTTGCTGATGCTTTTTTTGAGAGCATGTCGGGATTTACAACTACCGGGGCCAGTGTGATGACTGACATTGAAAGTAACCCCAAGGCAATTATCCTTTGGCGCGCTATTACCCACTGGCTGGGAGGGCTGGGCATCCTGGTTTTATTTATAGCTATTTTGTCCCAGCTTGGAATAGGGGCCATGAGGATTTTCAAAGCCGAGGTGCCAGGACCCACAAAGGAAAAAATTAAACCCAGGATTAGTGAGACAGCTAAAATATTTTTATTAATTTACACGGCGTTAACTATTACACAAACTGGGATACTTTTACTATTAGGGATATCTTTTTTCGATGCTATTGTCCAAACATTTGCAACCGTGGCCACAGGGGGTTTTTCCTCAAGGAATGAAAGTATTGGGGCATTTGGTCCAGCAGTCCAGTGGACCATTACTGTTTTTATGTTTCTGGCGGGAACTAATTTTGCCCTATATTACCTAGCTATATTAGGAAAAAAACCTGCTGTTTTTTGGCAAAATGAAGAATTTAGACTATATACTTATATTACCCTTGCTGCCGGCGGGATTATTTCGGTAGTCCTGTGGTGGACCGGATACTACGAGTCAGGAGAAGAAACACTGCGAACTTCACTGTTTCAAGTAGTGTCAATTTTAACTACAACTGGTTTTGCCACTGTGGACTATGACCAATGGCCCCTTTTAACAAAGGGGATTATCATTATGCTTATGTTCGTAGGTGGTTGTGTAGGCTCAACCGGGGGAGGCTTAAAAGTGGGCAGGCTTCTGATTATGTCTAAGCAAACCCTGCTGGAATTAAATAGAGCTATTCACCCTAGGGCCTATTTATCCCTTAAAGTAAACGGGAGAACGGTTGAGCAGGAGGTATTGGCCAGTATTTTTCAGTTTTTTTATCTTTATATACTTGTTTTTATGTTGGCTGCTATTTATATGACAGGGTTAGGCATAGATTTAATTACCTCTTTTTCGGCAGTAGCAGCAAGTATTGGCAATGTGGGTCCTGGTTTAGGATTGGTGGGGCCTGCTGAAAATTTTGCCTTTTTACCTTGGCATGCCAAATATGTGCACAGTTTATTAATGCTACTGGGCAGACTGGAGATATATACAATTTTGGTGCTCTTGCTGCCGGGATTTTGGCGCAGGGTATAGCTGGATAAACATTATAGCATCCCCATCCTATAGCTATAGAGGATGGGGATGAATTGTTTTGTCCATTGTTTTACTTAAAGTAGCTAACCCCTGATTCAAACAAATGCTGGTCCTTTTCGTTAGGGACATTAACGTAAAGGTTTTTGCCGATTCTTTCGGAGTGACCCATTTTTCCTAATATCCTGCCATCGGGGCTGGTGATTCCCTCTACAGCATAATGGGAACCATTAGGGTTAAACTGAATGTCATAGGAGGGCTGTCCTTCATAATCAACGTATTGAGCAGCAATTTGACCATTTTCAATCATCTGGTTCATTTCTGTTTCATCGGCAATAAAGCGACCTTCTCCATGGGAAAGGGCGATTTGATGAATATCTCCCGCCTGGACATTAGCAAACCATGGAGATAAGACAGAAGCGATCCTGGTTTGCACCATACAGGACATATGGCGGCCAATCTTGTTAAAGGTTAGGGTGGGGCTATTCTCGTCAATTTCCCGGATTTCACCGTAGGGTACAAGACCTAGCTTGATTAATGCCTGAAAACCGTTGCATATGCCCAGCATTAGACCATCTCTATTTTGTAGCAGATCCATGACAGCTTCCTGTATCCATGGGTTGCGGAAGGCTGTAGCAATAAATTTGCCTGAACCATCTGGTTCGTCGCCGGCACTGAAGCCGCCGGGAAGCATGATGATTTGTGAGTGTTTAATTTTTACCGCCATTGCCCTGATAGATTCTTCTATTGCTGAGGCGATGAGGTTTTTAACGACAAATATCTCTGTTTGGGCTCCTGCTTGGTCAAACCTTTTCTTGGTGTCATATTCGCAGTTGGTGCCTGGGAATACGGGAATTAATACTCGAGGCTTGGCCACCTTTATCTTAGGATTAGCCTGACTGCGTTGATAATAGGCCAGGGCTTCAGGGGCAGGCAGATTTATCTCAACAGTCTTTGTTGGAAATACTTTTTCCAGGGGTGTTTCCCAAGCCTGTTGGGCTTCCTGAAGGCTGATGGAAATATCACCGATTTCAAGCACCTTTTTTTCTTGGGTAATACCAAGGAACCTGTGGGAAATATGGGCAAAGGTTTCCTGGATATCCACATCCTTGGGCACCTCAACAACAAGGCTGCCATAGTCGGGAGCAAATAACAGCTGGCTAAGCTCGTCCGGAATTAATTCATTAGCTGCTAATAAGAAACCTATTCTGTTGCCAAAAGCCATTTTACTAATAGCCTCAGCTGCACCACCTCCTCTTACGGGATAAGCAGCAATAATTTTGCCGACATGAATCAGTTGAGTCACGGTGGCATAGGTTTTTCCTAAGAGCTCAAAATCAGGCAGCTCCTCAGCATCTCTTTCCATCGGGATCAATAGCACCTGACTATCCACTTCTTTAAACTCAGGCGAAATCACTTTCCTCACATCCACTGAGTCTACGGCAAAAGCTACTAAGGTGGGAGGCACATTTAGCTCTTTGAAAGTGCCGGACATGCTGTCTTTACCGCCAATGGCAGGGATTCCCAGCTGCATTTGGGCATAGTGGGCACCTAACAATGCACTGAATGGCTTGCCCCATCTTTCCCTGTCTTTCCCTAGCTTTTCAAAATACTCTTGCAGGGTTAGGCGGATTTTTTGATAATTGCCACCCATGGCAACAATTTTTGCTGCTGCCTCTATTACTGCATATAAAGCGCCATGGAAGGGACTCCACTTAGCCAATTGGGGATTATAGCCAAAGGTCATGAGGGTGCCGGTGCTGGTATCACCGGATTCCACCGGTAATTTAGCGGCCATGCCGATGGCGGGAGTAGCCTGATAACTGCCCCCAAAGGGCATGAGAACAGTACCGGCACCGATGGTGCTGTCAAAGCATTCCACCAAGCCACGCTGACTGCATACATTTAAATCCTGCAAATTGTTCAGCCAGGCTTTTTTCATATCTGAGGAAATGGCTGCTGTTTTTTTAGTAAAGAAATTTTCTGTGGCAGCAGGCGCCTGTACAGAAACTTCGGCATGCTGCTTAACCCCATTAGTGTTTAAGAAGTCCCTGCTGATATCTACTATGGTTTTATTTCGCCAAAGCATTTTCAGTCGTTGGTCCGAGGTTACTTTGGCTACCTCCACCGCTTCTAGATTTTCCCTTTGCGCTAAGGCTATAAATTGCTCTGCATTCTCCTTTGATACAACTACTGCCATTCGCTCTTGAGATTCGGAAATGGCTAGCTCCGTACCGTCTAATCCTTCGTATTTTTTAGGAACTGCATCCAAATTAATTATTAATCCATCGGCTAATTCCCCGATGGCAACTGAAATGCCGCCTGCCCCAAAGTCATTACATTTTTTGATCAGCCTGCTAACCTGGGGATTTCTGAATAACCTTTGTATCTTTCTTTCTGTAGGGGGATTGCCTTTTTGCACTTCAGCACCGCAGGTAAAGATGGATTCTTCCGTATGCTCTACAGAGGAGCCTGTTGCTCCACCACAGCCATCCCGACCGGTTCTGCCCCCTAAAAGAATCACCACGTCTCCCTCTGCCGGTTTTTCTCTGACAACATTTTCCTTTGGAGCTGCCCCAATTACTGCCCCTATTTCCATTCGCTTGGCAATAAAGCCTTCATCATATATTTCTGCCACTTGGCCTGTTGCCAGTCCAATTTGGTTGCCATAGGAACTGTATCCAGCCGCTGCACCGGTGGTAATTTTTCGCTGGGGCAGCTTGCCTGGCAGTGTTTCTAAGATACTAACCCTAGGGTCGCCGCTTCCTGTCACCCGCATTGCCTGGTAGACATAAACACGGCCGGAAAGGGGGTCTCTAATGGCGCCCCCCAGACAGGTGGCAGCACCACCAAAAGGCTCGATTTCCGTAGGGTGATTATGGGTTTCGTTCTTAAACATCACTAACCAATCTTCTTTTTTGCCTTCCATATCTGCTTCAACCACGATGCTGCAAGCATTGATCTCATCTGAAAGGTCTAAATCTGGTAGTTTGCCTTCCTTTTTTAGCTTTTTCATCCCCAGTACAGCAATGTCCATGAGGCAAATATCTTTTTCCTCGGAACCATATACAAAGGTACGGTCAGCCAGGTACGCATCATACGCTGTTTTAATAGGTAATCCAAATCCCTCAGCTTCTATTGACACCTTGTTAATGCTGGTTAAAAAGGTAGTATGTCTACAGTGATCAGACCAATAGGTGTCAATAGCCTTAATTTCAGTTAAGGTGGGGTTTCTTTTTTCTTCATCTCTAAAATAAGCCTGGCAAAACTGGAGATCTTCCATGCTCATCACAAAGCCCATTGCCTCTTTATAGGAAGAAAGCTCTGCATCATTCATTTGGATAAAACCATCAAGGATTGCTACATCCTCCGGGGTGAATGTGTCCATTGCCAATAAAGAGGGCTTCTCCATGGAGGCTTCACGGGAGTCAACAGGATTGATACAATAGTCTTTTATCTTTTGGAAGTCCGCTTCGGAAATTTCTCCATAGAGTATAATTAGCTTTGCAGAAAGAATGGCAGGTGGTTCTCCCTGAGTTAAAATTTGAACGCATTGAGCAGCAGAATCTGCCCGTTGATCATATTGTCCAGGCAAGTACTCCATGGCGAAATGTTTTAAGCCGACTTCTATTGCAATTGTCTCATCGTAGACAAAATCTGCATTAGGCTCGGAAAATATGGTTTTCCTGGCCTGTTGATAGGCTTCATCGGAGATTCCGGAAATATCGTAGCGGTTAATAACTCTTATTCTTTCAAGATCGGATATCCCTAAATTATCTTTTAAATCGTGATAAAGATGTTGTGCCTCAATAT